>Ga0116121_1000165_pt1 | contig 37457 bp, 33 predicted proteins | sample June2015DPH_13_1_FD_89725 | JGI IMG/M metagenome (GOLD analysis project Ga0116121, IMG submission 89725) | Peatland microbial communities from SPRUCE experiment site at the Marcell Experimental Forest, Minnesota, USA - June2015DPH_13_10 | ecosystem: Environmental > Terrestrial > Soil > Wetlands...
CGCCACTACGGGCCGGAAATGGTGGACCGGCTGGCCGATCCGCTGCTCTCCGGCGTTTACGGCGGCGAAGCTTCGCAACTCAGCGTGCGGGCCGTGCTGGCGCGCTTTGCCGACATGGAGGCAAAGCATGGCAGCCTGGGCCGCGCGATGCTTGCGTCGCGAAACAAAATGGGGGCGAAAAGTCCGGCACGCCCGCTTTTCAGTTCTCTCAAAGACGGCATGCAGCAGATGGTGGACGCATTGCTCGCTCGTCTCGACCCCGCGGCTTTGCGCGTGTCTTCGCCCGTGCAGTCGGTGATTCCGCATTCCACAGCCGACGGCTGGATCGTCAGTGCCGGATATCAGACCGATCAATTTGATGCCATCATTGTCGCGGCGCCGACGCACGCCGCCGCCGCAGTGCTGGAGATGGCAGACAAGAATCTTGCGGAGGAACTGAGCGCGATTCGCTACAGCTCATCGGTGACGGTGACGCTGGGCTACGACGAAAACGTCCGGCGTTCGCTGCTGCCGGGATTCGGATTTCTGGTGCCGCGCAGCGCAGGGCATCGCATGCTGGCGGCTACGTTCGTCCACAACAAATTTCCGCATCGCGCCCCGCAAAATCGCGCTCTTGTCCGCTGCTTTCTGGGCGGAGCACGCGACGAGGAGATTCTCGCGTCTTCCGATGAGCAGATTTTGCAGATTGTGCGCGCCGAACTGCGTGAAATCATTGGGCTGGAAGCGGAGCCGCTTTTCGCGCGTGTTTATAAGTGGAAATCGGCCATGGCCCAATATTCAGTTGGCCACATCGAACGCGTCGCGCGCATTCAGAAGCTGTGCGAGAAATTCCCCGGCCTGGCTCTTGCGGGCAATGGATTCAATGGAATTGGGGTTCCAGACTGTGTTCGCTCCGGCACCGAAGCCGCCACCAAGGTCCTCTCCCAATTGGGCATGTGGTCTGCCGCGTAGCCCCCGCCCCGCTCAGATAAAATCATAAGTCTTGTCATCCCGAGCGAAGCGAGGAATCTGCAGTTACGCCGCAAAATGCAGATCCCTCGCTTCGCTCGGGATGACAATTAAGTTTGGGGGTAGTCGTTTTCAAAATTACTGCCATAACATCCCCCTGGGTACTTCCCGTTGCCGAAACTATTCGCCTCGCTGCAGGGTTAGTACAATCGAACTCGTGGGGGATCCGCTATGAAAATCTTCTTTGCGGCGCTGTGCCTGGCATCGGTGTGCAGCTTTGCCCAACAGAGTCCGTCTTCGCCGCCATCGAATGACATGAAGGGCATAAACATGCCAGGGCACGACATGGGCGGGCAGAGCCAGGGCGACGACCAATCGGATGCCGCCAGCGTTCACGTGATGAATTCGATGGAAGGCCATCACATGGATATGGGGCCGCACATAAAGATGACAGCACTGCGACCCGCGCAGCCGGGAGATTCGGAACGAGCGCATCAGGTCGTCGTGGCCGCGCGCGCCGTGATGGAGAAATATAAGGATTACCAGACGGCGCTCAACGACGGCTTCGCGATTTTTCATCCCGAGGTGCCGCAAAAGCAGTATCACTTCACGAACTATCGCAACGCGCGGGCGGCTTTCGTGAAGTTCGATCCTGACAATCCGACGTCGTTGCTTTATGAGAAAAATGGCGAGGGCTATAAGTTGGTGGGCGTGATGTACACGGCGCCCAAGCGATTCACGGAAGACGATCTCAACCAGCGTATTCCGCTGAGTGTCGCGCAGTGGCATGAGCATGTAAATTTCTGTGCGCCGCCTGCGGGGCACAAGGGCGAGATGCTGTTGCCAAATCCGAAGTTCGGGCTGCATGGCTCGATCGCAACCGAGGGTGATTGCACGGCGGCGGGCGGAGAGTTTCATCCGGTCATTTTCAACTGGATGGTACACGTGTACCCTCTGGAAAAGGACGAAGCCCAAATCTGGTCGGTGGAGCGGCAGCACCAGCACGAGGACTAAAGCCCAGCCTTCAGGGACCTGAGCTGCCTCAGGCCCACAAGCGGCTCGGCCGAGTGCGCGGCGCTCTCTGCTATCCTGAATTCTCCTGTTTTTTCCATTCACGACAGATGACCAATGCCCCCAGTTCGTGGAAGATCATCCTTGCCTTCGGGCTCGTGTATGTCTTCTGGGGGTCGACTTACCTTGGGATCCGCATTGCGGTTGAGCAGATTCCTCCGGGTTTTATGTGCGCTACGCGCTTCCTGGTTGCGGGCATTGCCATGCTTGCGTACTGCGCCGCGACGGGACGAAAAATCCGCTTCACGGGGCTTCAACTCGCGCACTTTGCGATCGTCGGAATTCTGCTTCTGATGGGCGGCAATCTCACGCTTTCTTATGCGGAGCAGATCGTTCCTAGCGGCCTCTCGGCTCTCCTGGTCGCCGTCAGCCCGCTTTGGTTTCTGGTGATCGACAGCCTGTTGCTGGGCGATCACCACATTTCGGGCCGCGGCAAGATTGGACTGGCGATCGGCATCATGGGTGTGATTGTGCTGATCTGGCCCGACCTTATGCAACCGACGGTGCTCGGACGGCGAGAGCTATGGTGGTCAATCGCGCTGCAAGGAGGGTCGTTGAGCTGGGCGCTCGGCTCGGTGCTGTCGAAAAAGTGGAAGACAGGATCGGTCGACCCGTTCAGTTCGATTGCATGGCAAGTCGTATTTGCGGGCATGGCCAACCTCGCGTTTGCGTTTGTGGTCGAACGCAACTCTCCGACGGTCTGGACCGCGCGCGGACTCGGGGCGATTTTCTATCTCGTGGTCTGCGGCTCGTGGATCGGCTATACGGCTTATATCTGGCTTTTGCAGCACGTTCCCACGTCAAAGGTTTCGACGTATGCGTATGTGAATCCGGTGGTGGCGGTGTTTCTGGGATGGCTGGTTCTGCACGAGCGGATTGACCGCTACATCCTGATGGGGAGCGCAATTATCGTGGCGTCGGTCGTGATGGTGACGAGCGCCAAGATCCGCACTCGGCCCGCTGTAGAAGAGCTGCCTACGGTCGAACCCGCCGGCGATTGACTCAGCCCGGCGATTTGACACCCACTAATTTAGACGAAGAACAAACAAGCGCGAAACGGCGGCCTGGGGAGGGCCTTCCAGGAAACCGCCGCCGTTCGCGCTCGCCAACGAAAAACCAGAAAGTTTCCGACCATCGTGAGATTGTTGATGATCGATGCACTTCCGGAATCCGTGGCAACTCCAACTGCTAATAACGGCTCTGATTGGACCAGAGCCTAACTCTTTCTTCCACTGAGAACGGTTGGGCCGGATTGCCCGCAAACTCCGACTCGAGCAGAAACGCATGGGCCTGCAGCGGCACGCTGGCGTGGGTGCGGGTTCGGAGCAGACCTCGAAGAAACAGCTCGGCGTAGCGTTCCGGGCCCAAAACCTGAAACTGTACGACCCGCACCAGCGCATGAAACAAATTGCGGTCGGCGATGGCACCCGTGAAGATCAGAACGTCTTCGAAGGTCAGGGAGGCGAGGTGGCTGACATCGGGAAAGTCCTTGATGCCGGCAGCTCTGGCCTCGATGTAGAAAGGCGGATTCGGGACACGTTTCCCTTCGAGGCTAACGATCCGGACCTGATCCAATACGGCGTCAGAAAAAAAAGGCCTCATGGCCTGGCGCCGGCGTCGCTCCAACGGCAGACCGGTAGCGCGGAATAACTCGCGTTGAGCACGTAAGGAATCCGCGGCGCGGGCGACGGCTTCTTCGAGTTTCGCCTCATTCACCGATGGAGCGCCGGATCGCTCGGTTCCATCGAGATCTAATACGCGGCCAGCGACCGCACGGTAGTACTCGTACAAAGCGCTGGCGGAGGTCCAGGCTTTGCGCAGGGTGTCGCGCTGGGCGTGCTGGGCGACATCCTCCAGCGAATAGCGGAGACGAATACGGTCGGTGGCGCACTGGGCGCTGAGCATTTCCAATTGCGCGTGGCGCAGTTCGGCATTCATTTGCAAGCTGGCAAGACGATCGCCAGCTTCGTCTAACGATGACATCGGATACTCCTACGTATTGCAGCCACAACAATGAGCGAGAGCTGTGTGCAAGTTTTCTGTTAACTTTAACATCGTTACTTTAACACCGTCAATGCTAAATTGGGTTGACGGGGATCTATCGGTCATCGCATTGAGTAACTAGCTTAAAAAACAGATATATCCGATAAGTTCGTTTTTTTGCGATCGCGCTCAATCTTGGTATTGCTATGAACCGGCATTAGTTGTACAATGTCAATCCATTAAGCGGTAGGGCCCCGAAAGACGATGCCGCCGATTGCAGACAAGCAACTCGAAGAGAGAATCCTGAAAGCCGCTCATCGGTTGTGGAAGATGCGCGGCGAGAAGGGTCTGACCCTACGCGCCGTGGCGCGCGAAGCCGGCACGACCACCCCCACCCTTTACAAACGATTTCGCAACAAGGAAGTCCTGCGGCTGGCGTTAGCTTACCGCGTTCGGGATGAACTGACCGCCGACCTGCTCTCATCCCCCGGCATCGAGCATCTGCACAGGAGGTATCTGGCTTATGTTGAAGCTCACCCGCGGGAATATGAGTTGCTGCGGGTATCGTGGGGGCACTTTTTCTCGGCGCCGCGGCCAGTGCGGAACTGGCTCATGGCGCAACTGGCAGCGCGACTGGGCGGCGAGCCAGAAGAATATGCCTCGGTCTATGACGGAATTTTTCTTCTCTGCCACGGTACGTCTACCTTGTTGACGTCCGCTCCTGATGAAGGCGTGCTAGCGGCAACGCGGGAAGCCTGTATCGCGGTTTGCGACAAGCTGATCGAGAATGCTGCGATGTTGCGAACGACCGAATAACGTCTCAAATTTTCTGTTACGCTGCGCAGTCTGCGACGCTCTGAACTTCGATCAGTGCTGTGCGGCCGTAGTCGGCGGAGAATTCTTTACGTACTTATCCATCCAGGTATTCATTTCCCACAACATGTGCAGGACCGATTCACGGCCGGCGTAGCCATGCGATTCGAGCGGCAACAGCACGAAGCGCACCGTCCCTCCCTGGCCTTTGATGGCGCTGAAGAGGCGCTCGCTCTGGATGGGGAACGTGCCGGTATTGTTGTCGGCCTCACCGTGAATCAGCAGCAACGGAGTCTTGATCTTGTCGGCATACGAAAAGGGAGACATCTTGTAATAGATCTCCGGCGCCTGCCAGTAAGTGCGATCTTCGTTCTGGAACCCGAAGGGCGTTAGCGTGCGGTTGTAGGCGCCGCTGCGCGCGATGCCGGCCTTGAACAGGTTGCTGTGCGCGAGCAGGTTGACGGTCATGAACGCTCCATAGGAGTGTCCCATCACAGCTACGCGATTTCGATCGACGACGCCGAGGCGTGCGCCTTCGTCAATCGCCGCTTGCGCGCTGGCTACCAGTTGCTCGACATAGGTATCGTTCGGTTCCGCCTGGCCCTCACCGATGATGGGGATGGTTGCGTTCTCAAGCACCGCATACCCTTGCGTGACAAACGGCACTGGTGAACCCCAATAAAGAATAGGAAATTCGTTGGGCGAGCCTTGCATCTGCCCGGCCGCCGCCCTGGTCTTGTATTCGGTGGGATAGGCCTCCATCAGAGTCGGCAGCGGGCCGTCGGAAGGCTTGTAGCCAGGCGGCAAATAGAGATTCGCGCTCAGATCCACTCCATCGGCCCGCTTGTATTTGAGTACCTGTTTCCTGGGAATCGGCGCGTTGCCGTACGGGCTGGGGAAAGACGTGACCTGTTTCATTTCGTCTTTCGCTACATTCCTGATGTAGTAATTCGGGTTCTGTTCCTGGGACTCTCTGCGGAACAAAATGGTCGAGCCGGATACGTCGAGGATGGCGGTGGGAAGGGAAAAATAGTGTTCCTCCGATTGCCACAGTTGCTTGCTCTCGCCGCCCGAGACGCTCATTACGGAGACAAACGGCCGGTCGCCATCGGGCGATGCACCGCGCGCGTGCAGGTAAATGCCGGTAGCATTCGCCGTGCTTTGCAAGACGTCCTTGCCAGCTGCGTTCGTGACGACAAACGGCTCGCCCGGATCGTGATAACGATCTTCAAACGAGCCTTCAAACAACGTGACCGCAGGCGCGCCGCCATCCGGAGCCACGGCCAGCATGATTCGTTTGCGATCCTTCCAGCGCCGTTGTTCCACCACTGCCAGATGACCGCTTCCCCACGTTACGCTTTCAAAGCGCACGGGAAGTTCCGCGAGCTTGCGCGGTGCCCCATCAAAGGGAGCGTCCAGCAGAAAAAGAGTGTCTCGAACGGGCACATCTTTTCGAGGATCGCCTCCATCGCCAGCCTCCGCCCAGAACACGGTAGCGGGCGCGTCGCTGCGCCATTCAAATTCGCGAGGTCCGGGCGCCACGGCATCGTGAATGTTCGGGATCGTATCTTCGAGCGGCTTATCCGCCAACTGCTTGCTCGCACCCGTCGCCACGTTCACGACAAGTTCGCGCTCGGGGAACATGGGGAATGGCAGCAGGTAGGAATACGGATGATGGCGCTCGTCAATCAGGACATAGTGGCCATCGGGTGAAGGCGAGGCGCTGACGATGACTCCGGGCTTGCCGATTGCTTTGCTGGTGCCGTCGAGGTGCACCAGTTCGACCTGTGCGGTCGCATAGAAATCGAAAATCTTCTCGTCCTCAGGGTTTTTGAGCAGGTCTTCATACGTCGGGCCAGGTGTAACGCGCCCGAGATTTTCCTGAATTACCGGGCCGGTCGGCACTTCACTGCGCTTAGGAGCGACGCCCCGACCCTTGGGAACCGCCTTGCAAATCAGGCTTAGGCTGTCACCGGTCCATTCACAGGGAGAGCCGAAAATTCCGTTCAACGCGATCCCAGGCACGCGTGCGGCTTTCGCTGAGGAGACGTCGACGACCCACAAACTCAGGCCGGCATCCTTTGGTTCGTCGCTGGCGTTCACGAAGAAGACGTGCCGGGCATCGGGTGACCAGTCGGTAAAGCGATTCTTCGCAATGGCCGGGCCTCCGGTGATTGCTTTCTCTTGCCCGTCCGGCAGGACCTTGACTGCCAGCGACGTCATGTAGCGTCCGCGGCTCGGGCCATTGGTACGAGGATTGAATCGCAATCCGGCCAGGCGCCGCTCGGGTTGGGCCAGATCGGCGATCGAAGGCAATCCCGAGATGTGTTCGATCAGGAGCCATTGCCTGCCCGATTTATCTTTGGGAGAAACGACCACGCTCGGCGTAGGCCGCGTATCGACCAAATCGACGATCGCCTTGGGTGGCATCTGGTAGTTGAGACTGGTCTGTGCTTCGGTTTGACAGAATGCCAAGGAGAAAAGAGCGGCGGTTGCCAGCGTGTTGGCGAAGATCGAGCGCATGAGGTACCTCTTCGTTTTCTTTTGTAAGGAATCCGAGAGCACATTGTCGCTGCAAAGGCAGGGCGCAGGCAACTTCTCTCGTGCGATCGAAAAGTTGGATTTCTACTCCTCTTCTTCCGTGTCATTGACGACATCCACGACGCGATTGCGGATGGAGAAGACCACTTTTTGATCGTCGTCGGGCTGAAAGGTGACACGCATGGGACTGCGCTCCCAGGTTGGAGGCGGACATTCTGAATCGGGGTCGGGATCGCCGGCGGGTTCGCCCACGTCTTTCTTCAGGATGGGCTTCCGGCGTCCTACTTGCGCGACGATTGCGTATAATTTCTTGCCGTCTTCCGAGACGCCGCAGTAGGCGATGTAATCGCGATACCAGCTCGCAGTCGAATAAAAAGGATCGAATTCAGGAAGGTTCAGCTGCGAAACGCGGCCGGTGAGACGATCCACGAGGAGCCAGCCTCCACGCTGCCATTGCCAACGCGGTGTGCTCTCGCCGGGCAGCGTGTCATTCATGCGAAATGCACGCCGCACAGCAAAGATGCGGTCGGTGACTTCATGCGGAAGTCCGGTGGTGTACTCCTTGACTCGCGTGTCGACGATGAGCGGCCGCACTTTCAGGTCGAGCATTTTTTCACCCGTCGCGTTTGGCCATTTGGCAGATGTCCATTTGCCAAAGGTGATGTTGTGCGGCTTGGGAACGCCAAAGGATGCGACGCTGCCGACTGACAGAGTGAACAACACAACAAAGACGGGCGGCAACATTTTGCGCCGGCTGAGCGAGAATTTGCAGGTCATGCATTGAAGGTTGCACGATCGTAGAGTCTCCGCCATGACGCATGAACACGAGAAAGGTTCGGTTTACGAGCTTACGGTGTTTGATATCGGATAGAATTAGAGCCAGAGGAATTGCTGGTGATCGGGGTGGGATTCTCACCAGCGCCGGGCAACCCCGGGCTACGCACGACAGTTCTTACTTTCCTATGAGCGAAGTAATTTCGGGCCGGCGCAAGCAATCCATCCTGGTGGTGGACGACCATCGGCTGAACGCCGAGTTGCTGCGGGAGATGCTCGGCACGCGCGGCTATCACTCCATGGTTGTATCGAGCGCGGGCGCTGCGGAGGAACAAATACGCAACCATCCTCCTGACCTGATTTTGCTCGATGTGATCATGCCAGGCAAGACCGGCTACGAGCTCTGCCGCGAATTGAAGGACGCTCCGGAGACCCGATTGATCCCGATCGTCATGATCACGGGGCTCAATGCTCACGAGGACCGGCTCAAGGCAATCGAGGCTGGCGCCGACGATTTTCTGACCAAGCCTGTCAGTCCCGAAGAGCTGTTTGCGCGGGTAAAATCGCTGCTGAAGTTGAAAGAGTTCACCGATGAACTGGAGACGGCGGAGTCCGTGATCTGCACGTTGGGCTTGAGTGTGGAAGCGCGCGACCCATACACCGAAGGCCACTGTGAGCGTCTGGCCCGCAATGCCACCGACCTCGGCCGCTATTTAGGGCTGGATGACGAATGCGTGGTCGCACTGCGCCGCGGCGGCTATCTGCACGACTTGGGCAAGATTGCGGTTCCGGACGAAATTCTGAAAAAAGGCAGCGATCTGACGCCAGGGGAGTGGGAGATCATGAAGCTGCATCCCGTCACGGGCGAGACGATCTGCCGCCCGCTGCGGTCGCTCCGGCTGGTGCTGCCGATCATTCGCCATCATCATGAGCACTCTGACGGCAGCGGCTATCCCGATGGATTGAAGGATGGAGAAATCCCGCTGCTGCCACGCATTTTGCAGGTCGTGGATATTTATGACGCGTTGCGCACAGCGCGCCCTTACAAGCCGGCGCTTCCGCATGAGCACGCCGCTATCACGATGCGCGACGAGGCGCGGGCTGGGCTCTGGGACGAAGACCTTGTCGATGAATTCTTCACCATGCTGGACAAGCGCCGTCAAGTGGCGTAATGCTAAGGTTTCAAGGTGCCAAGGCTTCAAAGATGTCTGTATGGCATCGCGATTCTGTAACCTTGAAACCTGCAACTGCGTAACCTGCGAATTCTGACAACTTGAACCTTTGACCTACTCTTTTATTATTCCCGCCTACAACGAAAGCAGCCGGATCCGGCCTACGCTCGACGAGGTGCTCCGCTACACGCAGCAGCGTAATTGGGACGCGGAGATTCTCGTGGTCGATGATGGATCGAGCGACGATACAGCGCAGATTGTGCGGGAATACGGGAAGGTGCATCCGCAGATATTGCTGCTGGAAAATCCCGGCAATCGCGGCAAAGGCTACAGCGTGCGCAATGGAATGCTGCATGCGCGCGGCGATGTCTGCCTGTTCAGCGACGCGGATCTTTCTTCTCCGATCACCGAGGCGCAGAAACTGTTTGACGAGATTTCCGGGGGAGCCGATATTGCGATTGGATCGCGCTGGCTCCGCGCCGAGCTTCAGACGGAACGGCAACCCATTTACCGGCAATTCCTGGGAAGAATTTTTAATCTGGTGTTGCGCCTGTTTCTCGGGCTGAATTTCGCGGACACACAATGCGGATTCAAGGCGTTTCGCCGAGAAGCCGCGCAAGGCATTTTCCCGCTGCAAAAAATCGAACGCTGGGGATTCGACCCGGAAATTCTTTTTCTAGCGCGGCGCATGGGGTTCACGGTCAAAGAAGTCCCCGTCGTTTGGGCGCACCGCGAGGGGACACAACTCCATCCCTTCCGCGATGGAGTGCGCATGTTCGCGGAAGTTCTGCGCATCCGGTGGAATGCGATCACCGGCGTCTACACTGCCGCAGCGATGCCCTCTCCCGGCAAACTCTGAGGCAGCGTTTGGGGTACTAGTGGAACGGTACGAACCCCACGCTTCGGATCCTGGACCAACGTCAATTCTGCCGCACACTTTTCGCACAGCCAGAAGAACTCTCCACTGGATGACATACGCGCGCTTGCAGTTTTGGTTGTGAACGGGAGTCGTTTCTCAAAGTGGAATAACCTGCCGGAATGCAAGAATCGGAAGGAAGCTGAGCATGATGGATTAAAGCATTTCGTGAGCATTGCAGTATCCATTGAGCCTTTGGTTGCATTGTGATGCGGCGGGGTAATTCAGAAAAGATTACGGAAGTAATGCGGGTTCAAAATCGGCAATCCGTGCTTCCACTCCATTCTGAAAAGCCTGGGAACTGGCGTGAAAAGTCGGGTGCGCTAGCGCGACACCGTATTTGTCGTGGCGGCTAAACGAACCAGTTCCGCGATCTTCGTTCCCATCTCATCGGTTGTGACCGTGCGCTGGACGTTGCGCGCGAGATCGGGTGTGCGCAGGCCTTGCTCGAGTGCCGCGACGATACTCGCTTCTACGCACTCGGCTTCCTTCGTGAGTTGAAATGTGTGGCGCAGCATCATAGCGACAGAGAGAATCGCTCCCAGCGGATTGGCGATGCCCTTGCCGGCGATATCGGGCGCGGATCCGTGCACCGGCTCAAAGAGCCCGACCGGCCCGCCGATACTGGCGGAGGCAAGCAATCCTAGCGCTCCGACGACGCCTCCTGCTTGATCGGACAGGATGTCGCCAAACATGTTCTCGGTGAGGATGACGTCGAACTGCGTCGGCTTCAAGACCAGCGACATGGCTGCCGAGTCGACATACATATGAGAGAGCTGAACGTCGGGATAATCCGCCGCAATGCGAGTGACCACTTCTCGCCAAAGCCGCGAGCACTCCAGAACATTGGCCTTATCGACGGACAGCAAACGGCGGCGGCGAGTGCGCGCGAGATCGAATGCGACGCGGGCGATGCGCTCGACCTCCGGTTCGCTGTAGCGCATGGTGTTGAACGCGTGTCGCGTGCTTCCTGAGCCTTCAATCGAGCGAGGCTGGCCGAAATACAATCCGCCGAGCAGTTCGCGGACGATCAGGATGTCGGTGCCTTTGACGATCTCTTCACGCAGCGGGGAACAAGCGGCGAGCGCGGGATAGAAAACCGCGGGGCGTAGATTGGCGAATGCTCCGAGTTCCTGACGAATGCGCAAGAGTCCAGCCTCGGGCCGAAGTTCGCGAGGATTATGATCGTAGGCCGGAGTGCCGACCGCCCCAAGAAGAACGGCCTTCGCGGCCAGACACGATTGAATGGTCGAGTCGGGAAGTGGACTGCCGAATTTGGCGAGGGCGGCACCGCCGATTTCTTTCTCGTCGATGGCGAGGTCGTGGCCGAATCCATTGGCGATTTCCTTGAGAACGCGGATGGCCTGCGCTGTTACCTCGGGGCCGATCCCGTCACCGGGCAGAGATGTTATGCGGAGTTGCATTTGAGACTCGCTTTAGACGGACAGGATACAGGATGCGGAGAATTTTTTGGTCAGCGTGACCTCGTCGGCGAAATAGGCTGCATAAGAAAGTCGGGTCGCAGCCCAAACACGACCACCCGGGCTTAAAGCCCTAATGATTCTGCTCGATTTACGCGGCCCCTTCGGCAGGCTCAGGGCAGGCTCTAAAGGACCGCTCTTCCACGATTCGTTCCCGCAGCCACGACAGTTCCCCAGCCATGCTAGTTCCGCAGCCTGCCAGCGATCGAATCGGGGGATGATCACACGCCCCAGAGATAATCTTCCTGATCTCCGTGATGCTCGCCGAAGGTGTTGATGCTGGGACCATGGCTCGCACCGGCGATGATCTGAGCCGGAATGGAATCACGCGCCCCGGCGGCGACCGCGGCAGCTCGCGTCAGAGACAGGGTGGCAGGGGCAGGCGGAAACTTCTTGCTCTGTGAAGAAGCATCGGCGCCCCCGGAATTCTGAACGTCACGAATCAGTTCTAGAAGGTGGCTGTCCTGCACGCGCTTGATACGGTCGGCAAGAACGACAAATCTGCGATAAACCTCATCGAGATCGCGGCGATCGAAGGCATATCCCATTTCCTGGCAGCGCAGCGCGAGTGCGTGGCGGCCGGAGTGCTTGCCGAGAACCAGTCGCGAATCTGGCACACCCACCGATTGCGGCGTCATGATCTCGTACGTCAGCGGGTTTTTGAGCATTCCGTCCTGATGAATGCCCGCCTCGTGCGCGAAGGCGTTGCGGCCGGTGATGGCTTTGTTGGGTTGCACCGGCACACGCGTGATCTCCGCCAGCATCTGGCTGGAAGGATAAATCTGTTCGGTGGCGAGACCGTTTTCGTACGGATAGCGGTCGGCGCGAACGCGGATGGCCATGGCGACTTCTTCGAGCGACGCGTTACCGGCGCGCTCGCCGATGCCGTTGATTGTGCACTCCACCTGGCGCGCTCCGTTTTGAACTCCTGCGAGCGAGTTGGCAACCGCCAGACCGAGGTCGTTGTGGCAGTGCGTGGAGATGGTCACGTTCTCGATCCCCTTAACTTTTTCGCGCAGCGTGCGGATCAGCTGCCCGTATTCTTCGGGCATGCTGTAGCCGACGGTGTCGGGAATGTTGATGGTCGTGGCTCCAGCGGCAATCACGGCCTCAACAACCTGGCAGAGGAATGGAATGTCGGTTCGCGTCGCGTCTTCCGGCGAAAACTGAATGTCGTTGCATAGGGACTTTGCGTGCCGGACGGCTTGTGCCGCTTGCGCAATGCACTGTTCGCGCGTCATGCGCAGCTTGTATTTGAGGTGGATGTCGGAGGTAGCGAGAAAAACGTGAATGCGCGGGCGGGCCGCGTTCTTCAAAGCGTGCCATGCGCGGTCAATATCAGGCGTACAGGCGCGGGCCAGGCCGGCAATTATCGGACGGCGCACTGAAGCCGCGATCTTGAGCACTGCCTCGAAGTCGCCATCGGAGGCGATCGGGAATCCTGCCTCAATAACGTCGACGCCGAGGCGGTCGAGTTGCTGAGCCAGTCGCAGCTTTTCTTGAACATTCATGCTGCAGCCCGGCGACTGCTCGCCGTCACGAAGCGTGGTGTCAAAAATAGTGATGCGTGCCCGATCCATCCTGAACCCTCCAGAGGTAGTCGCTGCTTAAATGGTAGCGAGGAGGGATAAATAAGAAAAGTTTATTATCTTTACAGGATGATTAGTAGTTGAGATAGTATAAGTGACGCTAATGGATCATGCTCAATTCATAATTAACAGCTCTCCAGGTCGATAGGCGGTTATCCATGGAAATCTCGCAACTCGAAGTCTTCTTATCGGTCGCGCGCGAGCGGCGGTTTTCCCGGGCCGCCGAAAAGCTGTTCCGGACGCAATCGGCGGTCAGCCAGACCATCCGCAAGCTTGAGATCGAGATCGGCGAGCCTCTGTTTGACCGGTCCTCGCGCGATGGCGTTCTCACAGACGCGGGGCGGGTTTTGCAGGAATATGCCGAAAAGCTTGTCAACCTGCGCCAGGACGCGCGGGAAGCGCTAGTCGAAATGCGCGAACTGCAGAAGGGCAAGCTGACGATCGCGGCGAACGAATTTACCGCGCTTTATCTTCTGCGGGTACTGGCGGAGTTTCGCCGCCTGCATCCGGCGATCAAGATCACGGTGAGGCGCTCGCTGGGCAGCCACATCCCGGATGATGTGCTGAAGCATGATGTCGAGTTGGGTGTGCTTTCCTACGATCCGCAAGAGCCGCAGCTTAAGTCGGTGGTGGTGTATCTGGACGAGTTGGCGTTCGTGGTGCCGCCGGGGCATCCGCTGGCGTCGGCGGGAGAAGTCAGTGTGCGGCAGTTGGGCGCGGAATCATTTGTGGCACACATTGTGACGTCTCCTTATCGCGACAAGGTGATTGAGGCGTTTCAGAAGCATAAGACGCCGCTGCACATGGATGTGGAGTTGCCTACTCTCCAGGCAATCAAGCGCTTCGTCGTCATGGGGAATGGGGTCGCGCTGGTTCCGGAAATCAGCGTCGAAACCGAAATTGCGCGTGGAGACCTGGTACGTATCCCTGTACGCGACCTGCATTTTCAGCGCAAGCTGCGGCTGGTTTACCGGCAGGAGTCGGCTCTGTCGCACGTCGGCCGCGCGTTTCTGAAAGTGGCCGAGCAGGTGGCCAAAGACAAAGCCGGCCGCTATCGCTTTCAGCGGGAGAAGTAGGTTCTGGGACATACTGGGGCTAAAGCCCGAATTCATTTGGCAGGAGGCACGCGGCCCTGAAGGGCCGCTCTTCCACGACGATGCAGGCAGTGGTTACGGGGCCTGGTTTGTTCGACAAATTTAGCAAAGCTGGCTACGCCGAATGCACTTCTTCGGGGTGCATGGCCGCGATGGCGTCATCCACGCTGAAGAAAACATCGAAAACGGAAACCAGGTTCGTGCTTTCAAGCAGCCGTCGAACGGAATCGCTGGGGCTGGCAAACAGCAGTGCGTATCCGGCTGCGTTGGCCCACATTTGAGTCAATACAAGTTCGCCGAGAGCGCCGCTGTCGAACGAAACGACCTCGCTAAGGTCGACTACCATCTGACGCGCCATGGGCAGAACCTCGGAAATGACGTTGGCGACAGTGTGCGCATCCGTGCGGAAGATGCATCGTCCTTCGCAGTGGAGCACGACCGCGTTTCCCAGTCTCACGCCTTCCAGGCGCAGCGTGAGCGCCTTGCTGCCCCGTATTCCGTTTGCGGCAAACGACCGCGAACCGGCCGACTCGGCAGCCGTTGGAGATATACATTCTTCCGGTTTCATGGCTTCAACGTAGACGTTAATGGAAGCAAGATGGTTGCGCGGAGATGAAAATCTTGTGAAATCTGCGAGGAGCCGGCCGAAAATGCGGACGCTACTTCGACGGATCTTTTTTTCGTACGGGTTCGAGCGACGCGACCACGGGCCGGCGCAGCGGAACGATTGCGCCTTTGGAGGGATCGGCGGCAGCTGTGGCGCGGGTCAGAACCTCTCGTTGGATATACTGCACAAAATCCTGGATCTGAAACTGCATTTCCTCCATGCGGGCGCGCATCTGCAGAATGATCGCGATCCCGCTGATATTGACTCCCAGGTCGCGGGCGAGCGAGAGGATGAATTCAAGGCGCTGCAGATCTTCGTCGGTGTAGAGACGAGTGTTGCCTTCGGTGCGGCTGGGCTTGAGCAACCCCTCGCGCTCGTAGAGGCGCAGCGTCTGGGGATGGATGTCATACATCTCGGCAACAGCCGAAATCATATAAGCGCCTTTGGATTTACGTTTCGTCACAAAAACATCATCGCACTGCACACCCGCAAAAGAAAAGAGATGTGGCGGGCTCACCCCGCGAACACCTGGAGTCTCGAGTATGCGCCAAGGACTGGACGGCGGATCACAGACGTCGGCCAGAATTCCGCGTACTATAGGCGATAGTAGTTCAAGGAGATCCTAATGTTGTCGTCTCATTTGAGATTTTCGTTATTCTCCATCCTCGCGCTGTTCTTGATCCTGTGCCCGCTCGCGGTTCAGGCGCAGCAAAGTACGAGCAAACCAAAATCTGTCACCGGCTGCCTGCAAAAGGGAGTCGAGGAAGGTGGTTTCTTTATCCTCGGCGAAAAAGAAATGTGGGAGTTGAGCGGCAACATTGATGCGAAGCACGTTGGACACACGGTTACCGTGACCGGACACGTCATCCGCAAGGCCAAGGTTAAAGAAGCAAAGTTCACCGAATCCGAGAAGCAGGAAGCAAACGGTAAGCCCTACAGAGATTTCGAAGTTACCGGCTTGAAGATGGTAAGTGATGCCTGCAAGTAGGCTGATTCCCCTCACCGCGATTCTGTGGTGAGCCGCCTTTCATCCACCCGATACGAAAAAAAGAGGCGCGACAACGCGCCTCTACCTCTTTCAAGAAGCTCCGCGTAGACCGTGGAAAAGAAATTACGCTGCCAACTCCGGCTTGGCTTCCGGCTGAGCCCAACCAGTCGGCTTTACCAGGTGGTTGACGGCGTAAGCCACCACGCCCCCGCCCATTAGGATCAGGCCAAACCAGAACGCGCTCATCCCGAGGATTGCTTCATGCTCGCTGTTCAGGACGGCAAAGCCGAGCAACAGCGTCGGCGGAATGCCGACGGCAATTGCGCCGAATAATCCGCCCGGGACGCGGAACGGACGTTTCAATTCCGGTTCACGAATGCGCAGGCAGATCAGCGCGACGAATTCGAGCGTCAGGCTGACGCCGTAGATCATGATGTCGAGCGTGACCAGGCGTTCGAAGCCGAGGTTCAGAGCCAATCCCCAGCCGATCGCAAGCGCGAGAATCGCAACCCAGGGCGCCCGCGATTTCGGATGCAGTTTGGCGAAGACCTTCGGCAGCATGCCATCCTGGGCCATCGCCAGCGGCAGCCGCGAATAGCTCATCACCAAGGCATTGAACATGCCGAAGCCGCTCATCATCCCTCCGACAACCAGTGCGATGCGCAGAACCGGACCGCCCATCAACTGCGCGATGTCCGCCCATGCGCCGGTTTCCCACGCACTGGCGGGAAGGCCCGTGATCCACATGGCGGCGAAGGGCAGAACATAGGTGATGCAAACGATGACCACGGCCCAGAGCATTGCCCGAGGATAGGTCCTCTGCGGGCGCTCGACTTCGGTAGCGATGGTGGAGGCGTTGTCCCAACCCATGTAATTCCACATGCAGATGAGCAGCCCGCCGAGAATGTCGACATTCGAAGTCGTCGGCTTGGTCACCGCATTCGCCAGCGCGTGAATCTTGAACGGCGCCAGCACAAAGACTGCAGCAAACGGCGACGACAACAGAAAGAACAGCCAAAGAGAGGTCGTCGAGACGACCTTGACGCCCGCAATATTAAGGATGGCGCAGACGATGACGACACCCAGCGCGACCAGTACTCCGCGATGGTTCTCCTGAAACCAGGGGAACATGCGGGTGAGGTAGGCGACGAAGAGCGTGGGGTAAATCGCCATGTCGAAAATAGACGCTACCAGCGACAGCCAGGCTTCCTGAAATCCCCAGAAATTTCCCATCGCGCGGCGCACCCAGGCGTAGTAGCCGCCTTCGTGCGGAAGCGCGCTCGATAGCTCGCCGATCATGAATGCGGTCGGCAGGCTCCAGAGTAGAGGGGTGAGAAGCAGGATCAGGATCGCTTTGCCGTACCCGGCCCCGTGCACGATGTCTTCGGTCCCATAGGTTCCGCCCGACACCATAAAGAAGGTTGCGGCCACCAGGGGCCACAAGGTGAGGCGAATCGACTTTTTCTTCGTCTGATTGAGCTGGGGAGCGGCAGACAGGGTGGGGTTCGAGATGTTAGCGGGTGCGGTAGCAGTTGCCAATTTCTATGTCTTCCTCCTCAAGCGACTCACTCTCACCACCGCGTCTCCCTTGAAATGCTGCTCGCGGCTCCCGGGCATGAGGCGAATTTCCCGGACATGTCGGTAAAGTTAGTTCGCATTTGTGAGATTACGGGAAATTTCCACAGATGCAAGAATAATTTTGGATAATTATGCAAATTTTTGTAAGGAGGACTAGTACAGAGGTAACTGCACGCAGGCCGAGTTCTACCAAACCGCGAAACGTCGGCTGCGCGATCCCTGATCCGAGAGCGGTCTGACCGGCAAAATTATTTGGCTGCTGGCCGCAATTTTGGGGTATAAGTCTTCGCGGGGCTTCAGCTATTCAGTCGACACAGGAGGAATCAGCGATGAGGACAATCATGCTTGGAGTGTTGTTGGTTTCTGTGAGCGCGCTGCTTGCTCAATCCGGCTCACATCAGAACGCCTTTACGCCCGACCAGATCAAGTACGGACCGCCGCCACCGTTTATTGCGCCTGGAGCGCAGGTCGCCGTCATCGAGGGCGATCCAATGGCGAGTTCCGGCGACTTTACCGTCCGCCTCAAAATGCCGGACGGCTACAAGATCGCTCCGCACTGGCATCCCAAACGCGAAAACGTCACGGTGATTTCTGGGACCTTCAAGGCTGGCATGGGAGACAAGTTCGACGAATCGAAGATGATGACTTTCCCCGCGGGAAGTTTTGTTTACCTTGATCCAGACATGCACCACTATGCGATGGCATCGGGAGAGGCGGTCGTCCAAGTGCACGGCATCTCGCCCCTGCAGTTCAATTATGTGAACCCGGCGGACGATCCAAGCAAGAAATGAACCGCGCGGCATGGCGGTCAGCGCCCTTGGGGTCGGTGTGGAGTCTTGACCTGGCCGCCGGTCTGACCGCTTACCAACCCTCAAACTCCCCCGTAGTCAGGCGGCGGACCTGCGCGTAGAATTCTCCCGATCAAAAGTGCGCCCGAAAGACGCGGCCACCAAGGAGAGTCTATGAACTTCAACCTCGCTGCTACCATGCAGACCGTAACCGCCATACTGACCGCCGTCGGTTTGAAAATCCTCGGCGCGATCGCCATCTGGATTATCGGCCGGTGGCTGATTGGCCTTGCCCTCCGCATGATCAGCAGCGCTTTGCGGAAGCAGAAGATCGATCCCACGCTGATCCGCTACATCAACTCGACCGTCGGGGCGTTGCTGAACATCGTGCTGGTGATCGGGGTTCTCGGGTTCTTCGGAGTCGAGACCACCAGCTTTGCGGCTCTGATTGCCGCTGCGGGCGTCGCCATCGGGATGGCGTGGTCGGGCCTGCTGTCGAATTTTGCCGGCGGCGTGTTTCTGGTCATCCTGCAGCCATTCAAGGTGGGGGACTTTGTCACCGCCGCCGGCATCACGGGAACGGTCGAGGAGATTGGCTTGTTCGCGACCACGCTCAATACGCCCGACAACGTGAAGACGCTGGTCGGAAACGGCAAGGTTTTCGGCGACACGATCCAGAATTTCACGGCCAACCCCTACCGCCGTGTCGAACTGACCGCACAACTGGCGCATGGAGTAGACCCCGAGGCAGCAGTCGCTCTTCTGAAACCAGCGCTCGCGAAAGTGCCGAATGTAATGACGGAACCGGCGCCTGATGTCGAGATCATCACCTTCAACCTCGCCGGCCCGGTCCTGGCCGTGCGTCCGTACTGCAACAACGCACATTACTGGCAGGTGTATTTCGACACGAATCGGCTCATCCGCGAGACATTCGCGCAGGCTGGCTTCCCGGTGCCCGAGCAGCACTATGCTGTGCGCGGACCGGAAGGAATCCAACTGGCGAAGACGGCATAGAAGGAGAAACCGGAGAACCAACCGGTTCAAGATAAAGAAATCGTTAGACCTTGTCCCACAACTCCGCGCGTGGGTCTTCAGGGTTCAGCTTCGCGATTTCGCGCAGGAGCTCTTTCGTCTTTTCGTCGCGCGGCATCGGGACGGTGATCTTCACTTCCACGATTTCATCTCCGCGCACGCCGTCTTGCGTCGCGGAGAGAACACCCTTTTCTCGCAGGCGAAGCTTCTGGCCGGACTGCGTTCCGGGAGTAATTTTCAGCATGCTGCGGCCGTCAATGGTCGGCACTTCGATCTTCGATCCGAGCGCGGCTTCGACCGCAGATACCGGCACGGTGATGTAAATGTCGTCACCCTCGCGCCGGAAGAGCGGATGCTCGCCGATGCGAATGATGACGTAAAGATCGCCGACTCCGCCGCCGCGCAGGCCCGCGTTACCTTTGCCGGCGATGCGGATACGCTGGCCGTCGCGCGTGCCCGGCTTGATTCGAATTTCAAGAGGCTCGGTGCGCTCGACACTGCCTTCTCCGTGACAGACGGGGCAGGTCGAAATATTCTTGCCCGTCCCGTGGCACCGCGGACAGGTCACGTTGAACTTCATGCGCCCGCCGGTCTGCTCGATCGTTCCTTTGCCGTGGCATTGCGGGCATACTCCGGGAGCCTCGATGGTTCCATTGCCGTGGCAGTTGCCGCACACGTCGCGCCGAGCAATGTTGAGCTTCATCACGCCACCACGAATCGCCGTCCAGAACGGAACGTTGACCTGGTATTCGAGATCGGTTCCGGGCTCGGGACCTTCTTCGGCCACTGCGCCGCGACCGCTTCCGGAAAAAATGTTCGAGAAAATGTCTTTAAATCCGCCGCTCGAGGTTTTGTGTCCTCCGCCGCGTGCGCCTTCAAATAAGTCGGAAAAATCGAATCCGCCGAAGTCGACGTTGCCCGTTCCTCCGGGATGGCCGCTCGTGTAACCGCCAGCGCCTCCAGGAAAACCGCCGCCAAAACCGCCTGCGCCGGGCTGGCCACCTCCGCGCGCATAGGCCTCGGCCGTCGCAGCGTCGATGTTGTCGGAATAAAAGCCGACCTGGTCGTAAATTTTGCGCTTCTTGGGGTCGCTGAGAACGTCGTTCGCCTCAGAGAGCGCCTTGAACTTTTCTTCCGCAGCCTTGTCGCCCGGATTAACGTCCGGATGATACTTGCGCGCAAGTTTGCGAAACGCCTTGCGAATGTCCTCCGCTGACGCCGACTTCTTCACGCCCAGGGTCGCGTAATAATCTTTGGTTTGGGTGGCCATGTTCTAACTGTCAGTTGGATTTAAATTTGCCAACGACCTTTCGCGGAGTTCTCTTCCCGGCTATCGGCAGCGTCGTGCGAACGTTTTTCCATGTTCATCTTTGCCTATACCGGTATGGGATCCTTCGACTAATAACTGACAGCTGCTTCTTCAATTCACCACTTCCTTCGCCTGCTCATCTTGCTGCATGGTAAACGAGTCAAACGGCGTCCCGTCCGTCGATACCGGGATTTTCTGCATCCCCGTCTCCGTTGGAGCGTAGCAATACCACCGTCCTTCTTCCGGGACGAAGTTCACAAAAAACATCTGGCCATTGACTTCGAATCTCAATTGTTTTCCTTCTTTCTGGACCCACTAACATAAACCCGCTTGACCATTCTTAGTAGCGTGCTCAAGCGAAGCCGCAAAAAACCAAATTCTGCATCCACGGCTCTTGATCGGCATCGCTTCCAGAAAAGCCCGGGGGCGCTTAAAACGCCCCCGGGCCTGCCAGAAGCAATATCCCTCGCTCCCGCTCGGGATGATCGCAGCGGGGCTCAAACGCCCCGCCAAGCGAGATCACTTCTTATCCTCTACGTCAACGTACTCGGCATCGATCACGCCTTCATCCTTCTTCTGACCCGCGCCATTGCCGCCCGAAGCCGCCGCGCCATCCGTCGGCCCAGAACCCGCTCCCGGGGCCGCGCCCGGCGTAGCCTGCGTTGCCTTATACATCTGCTCCGCCAGCTTGTGCGATGCCGCCGTCAGTTTCTCGCGCGCCGAATCCATCTGGGCCTTGTCGTTCGACTCGATGGCCTTCTTCGCGTCCGCCAGCGCGTTCTCGACATCTCCGCGTTCGGAGCCCGAGATCTTGTCGCCATGCTCTTTCAGCATCTTCTCGATGTTGTAAGTCATCGAGTCGAGCTGATTCTTGGCTTCGATCGCGTCGCGTTGCGCCTTGTCCTCGGCCGAATGCGCGTCGGCTTCTTTCGCCATGCGCTCGACCTCTTCCTTGCTTAGACCCGAAGACGACGTAATCGTTATCTTCTGATCCTTGCCGGTCGCGTTATCTTTCGCCGTAACATTCAAAATTCCGTTCGCGTCAATGTCGAACGTCACTTCAATCTGCGGAATGCCACGCGGAGCCGGTGGCAATCCCGTCAAATGGAATTTCCCCAGAGTCCGGTTCTGCGCCGCCATGGGCCGTTCGCCCTGCAGCACATGCACTTCAACCGACGTCTGGCTGTCAGCCGCGGTCGAGAACGTTTCCGTTTTTTTGGTCGGAATCGTCGTATTGCGCGGAATCATCGGCGTTGCCACACCTCCGAGAGTTTCAATCGACAGCGTCAACGGAGTCACGTCGAGCAGCAATAGGTCTTTTACTTCGCCCTTGAGCACGCCGCCCTGGATCGCCGCACCAATCGCGACGACTTCATCCGGGTTCACGCCCTTATGCCCTTCGCGTCCAAACAGATCTTTCACGATCTGCTGAATGCGCGGCATGCGCGTCTGTCCGCCGACCAGCACGACTTCGTTGATCTTGCTGGTATCGACGCCAGCGTCCTTCATGCACTGCTTCGAGGGGCCAACCGAGCGTTGCAGAATGTCTTCAATCATCGACTCGAGCTTCGCCCGCGTCAGCTTCTTCACCAGATGCTTTGGTCCCGAAGCGTCCGCCGTAATAAACGGCAGGTTGATCTCGGTTTCCATCGTGGTCGAGAGCTCGATCTTGGCGCGCTCGGCTGCATCGCGCAGACGCTGCAAGGCCATTTCGTTGCCCTTGCCGCGCAGGTCGAGACCTTCATCCTTCTTGAACTCGTCAATCAGCCAATCGACCAGCCGCTGGTCGATGTTGTCGCCCCCCAGATGGGTGTCGCCATTCGTCGCTTTAACTTCGATCACGCCTTCGCCCACTTCGAGAATTGAAATGTCGAACGTGCCGCCGCCGAAGTCATACACAGCAATCGTCTCGTCCTTGCCCTTGTCGAGCCCGTAGGCCAGCGCAGCCGCGGTTGGCTCATTGATAATGCGCTTCACTTCCAGGCCCGCAATTCGTCCCGCGTCCTTTGTCGCCTGGCGTTGCGCGTCGTTGAAATAAGCGGGCACGGTGATAACGGCTTCCGTGACTTTTTCGCCCAGGTAGTCTTCGGCTGCCTTCTTCAGCTTTTGCAGGATCATCGCCGAGACTTCCGGCGGACTATACTTCTTTCCCTGCGCGACGATCGCGACATTGTCACCATCGCGCTCAACCTTATAAGGCACCATCTTCATTTCTTCGTTCACTTCGTCATAGCGTCGCCCCATAAAGCGCTTGATCGAAAAGACCGTATTCTCGGGATTGGTGATAGCCTGCCGCTTTGCGACCTGCCCCACCAACCGTTCCCCAGTCTTGGTAAATCCAACCACGGAAGGCGTCGTCCGCCCTCCTTCTTCATTAGGGATCACCTTCGGCTCGCCGCCTTCCATCACCGCGACGCAGGAGTTGGTCGTCCCCAGGTCAATTCCAATAATCTTTGCCATATCTCATCCTCCAGGCTCATCGTTAAAGATAAGTGCATTACAATCAACGTGATAATGATTGCGCCCTGCATCATGATAAGACCTGAGCGAATTACTGTCAACTATTAGATGCAGGGAGGGCCGGGTGGGTTCATGGAATCGCGGACCCTCCTTTCCATCCAAACTGTTCCCGAGTCCGCGCATCTCATCTTTTTTCGGAATACCGGAAGCACTCCACCGCATGATCATTCACCATCCCGGTCGCCTGCATGAACGCGTAGCAGATGGTGGTGCCGACGAAGTTGAAGCCTCGTTTCTTCAGGTCCTTGCTCATTACATCCGATTCGGGAGTGCTGGCGGGAATCTTGCCGGACAGCCGTCTGGCATTGACGCGCGGCTTGCCTCCGACGAACTGCCAGATGTAATGGTCGAATGACCCGAATTCATTTTGAACTGCAAGGAATGCCCGGGCGTTTGAAATGGCGGACGCGATTTTCAGGCGGTTGCGGATGATGCCGGGATTGCGCAGCAAGGCATAGGCCTTTCGGCGGTCATAGCGGGCGATCTTCAGGGGATCAAAACCATCGAAAGCCGCGCGATAGTTCTCGCGCTTCTGGAGAATTGTGTCCCAGCTGAGTCCAGCTTGCGCACCTTCAAGAATCAGGAACTCGAAGAGCACGCGGTCGTCGTGCTGCGGCACTCCCCATTCGCGGTCGTGATAAGGAATCGACAGCGGGTTGGTCGCCCATCGGCAGCGGATGATGTCAGATGTGGCAGCTTTTTTCAAAGGGTTCTTTTATGATGTCGCCGATCTTGGTTTGGTGAAACCGCTGCAATCTGACCTCGAACCTCTGACCTCTTCTTCACCCCCGCGACCCTTTTCTTTCCTCCGCCATTACTTTTCGCAGAGCCTGATTGATCCGCGTCTGGTAGCCGTGCCCGGCGCGCTGAAAAAATGCCACGACGTCGGCATCCAGCCGCAGGGTGACCGGCTTCTTGACCGGCTTGTACATCCCGGCTAAATCGTCCGGCAGGTACCGCGGACGCCGCCCAGAAGCCGACATGGCCTCGACTTTCGTCGCCCGTTTGGCGGTCTTTGCGCGCTTCGTAACTCTTTTGCGTGGTTTCATTTAGGTCTCATTGTACGTACACAAATATACTAACATACTTCTCTGACAATGTTCCGCGAGGAACACTATGCAGCTTTGGCGCCGGGCCCTCCAGCGCCGAGCAGAACCGAAGGCTACGCCGCCGACCGCTTGCCCGCCAGGATGCCGTCAATCGATCGCAATTCTTCGGCGGAGAACTGCAGGTTCTTGAGCGCGGCCACGTTGTCGTCCACTTGCGAGACTTTGCTGGTGCCAACCAGGGCGCTGGTCACCCGAGGATCGCGCAGCACCCAGGCGACAGCCATCTCAGCCAGCGTCTGTCCGCGCCGGTAGGCGACGTCGTTCAAGGCGCTCACCTTGGCCAGCATGGCCTCGCCGATATCTTTCTTCTTCAGGAAAAAATCGCGGGCAGCCCGCGAATCCGCGGGAATGCCTTTCAGATAGCGGTCTGAGAGCAGGCCCTGGGCAAGCGGACTGAAGACGATCGAACCGATGCCCTCTTTGTCAAGCACATCGAACAGTCCCTGCTCGGGGTCGCGCACGAACATCGAATACCTGGGTTGATGGATGAGACAGGGTGTACCGAGTTGCCGCAGAATCTTGATGGCCTCGGCGGTCTGTTGAGCGTTGTAGGCGGAGATGCCGATGTAGAGCGCGCGGCCAGAGCGGACGGCGGTGTCGAGCGCGCCCATTGATTCTTCCATGGGCGTGTCGGGATCGGGACGGTGATGGTAGAAGATGTCGACGTAGTCGAGTCCCATGCGCTTGAGGCTCTGATCGAGGCTGGCGAGCATGTACTTGCGTGAGCCGAAGTCGCCGTAAGGGCCAGGCCACATATCCCATCCGGCTTTCGTTGAGATGATGAGCTCGTCGCGGTAGGGAAGGAAATCTCTCTTGAAAATCTGGCCGAAATTTTCTTCCGCCGATCCGTAGGGAGGGCCGTAATTGTTGGCGAGATCGAAGTGAGTGATGCCGAGATCGAAGGCGCGGCGGAGCATGGCACGCGAATTTTCGAAATTATCGACACCGCCGAAGTTATGCCAGAGACCGAGGGAAATGGCGGGAAGTTTGATGCCGCTGCGTCCCGAGCGGCGGTACTGCATGGAGTCGTAGCGATGGCGGTCGGCGATGTACATGGTTTTTCTCCTATCGACGGAAATATTTTAGGCGTTCAGTCGTATTTTTCGTAACGTATCGAAGTACGGTCCCAGCCCAGACCCTTGAGCAGTTCGCGATTGGCTTTGACCATCTTGTCGAGACCGCAGATATAGGCGTGCATGTCTTTGCGGTCGCCGATTACTTCTTTGACGTGTTCCTGGACATATCCGCGGAGACCGTTCCAATCCGGCGTTGCGCGGCTGAGAGTAGGCGTGAAATGAAAGTTGGAATGCGCCGCGGCAAGCTGTTCGAACTCGTCGCGATAGTAAATGTCCTGTTCGCAGCGGGCGCCGAATAACAGCCAGAGGTTGCGCTCCTGATGACGCTCGCGATCGGCGAGCAGCCAGTGCAGCATGGAACGGAAGGGCGCGATGCCGGTTCCCGTCGCGATGAAGACGGTGTCGCGCATGGGAGGGCGCGGGATGAAGTCCCCGAACGGCCCTTGAAAGGTAATCTCCGATCCTTTTGCGAGGCCGCAAAGATGGTTTGACATGAACCCGTCTTGAACGCGGTTGAGACAGAAAGCGATGTGACCGTTCTCAGAGGGCGGTGCCGCGATTGAATAGGCGCGAGTGATTTCTTCGCCGTCGGGGGTCGTTGCTTTTACAGAGAGCCACTGTCCAGGCACAAAGCCGAAGCGCGGCACGCCCTTCACTTCGAGATCGAGGTGCTTCGTAAATTCGGAGAGCGGAACGGAGCGGATCAATTGCGCCGTCAGAGTTTGAAATTGTGCCATCTGCTACTTAGATGAGTGAACCTGGGGGATGGTCGCTCACTGCGCAGGTCATTCGCGACGGACGACAGGGTCGAGAATTGGTTTTATTGGGCTTTCCCTCTGTTTCGTACTTTGCCTGCTACCCGCAACGCTCAGGAGGACAGTGGCTCGTAAAGGTCATTGGTTATTCAACGGTCACCGACTTCGCAAGATTTCTCGGCTGATCGACGTCGCATCCGCGCCGCACCGCGATGTGATAAGCGAGCAGCTGCAGCGGCACAATTTCCAGAATCGCCGACAATTCCTCGGGCGCTGGCGGCACGAACAGGACGTGGTCGGCTTCTTCGACGATCTCCTTGTCGCCCGTGGTGGCTAACGCGATCACGATGCCGGAGCGCGCTTTCACCTCTTTCAGGTTCGACATCGTTTTTTCATAGCGCGTCATCGACTGCGGGCTGTTGACGTCGCGGGTGGCGATGATCACGACGGGCAGATTTTCGTCGATCAGCGCATTGGGGCCGTGCTTCATCTCTCCGGCGGGATAGCCTTCGGCGTGGATGTAGGAAATTTCTTTTAGCTTGAGCGCGCCTTCGAGGGCGATGGGATAGTGAATGCCGCGTCCGAGAAAGAGAAAGTCCTGTACGCGGACGTAAGTCTTGGCTAACTCATCGCAGGCTTCATCGTGCGTAAGAATCTGCTCCAGTTTGGTGGGGATTAAGGTTAGTTCTTTAATGGCGGTTTTGGCCTGCTCGGCCGTCAATGTGCCGCGCACTTCCGCTAGATACAGCGCGAAAAGATAGAGCGCAGTGAGTTGGCCGGTGAAAGCTTTCGTTGAGGCTACGCCGATTTCGGGGCCGGCGTGGGTGTAGACGGTTCCGGCGGCTTCGCGGGTGATCATCGAGCCGACTACGTTGCAGATGGCGAGGGTCTTCGAGCCTTTGGCTTTGGCTTCGCGCTGGGCGGCGATGGTGTCGGCCGTTTCGCCGGATTGGGAAATCAAGAGCGTAATGGTCTCGGAATCGAGGATGGGATCGCGATAGCGCCACTCGCTGGCGTAGTCGACTTCGACGGGAACGCGGGCAAGGGTTTCGATCATGAACTTGCCGGCGAGTCCGGCATGCCAACTGGTGCCGCAGGCCGCGATATTGATTTTCCTGAGAGCGCGGAATTCCTCTTCGGTGACGTGCATTTCATCGAGGAAGATTTTTCCGGTGTCCTGCGAGATGCGTCCGAGCGTGGTGTCGCGCACAGTGCGGGGCTGCTCATAAATTTCCTTGAGCATGAAGTGCTTGAACCCGCCCTTTTCCGCCATGATGGGATCCCAGGTGATGCGCTGGGTTTTGCGCTCCATCGGGTTACCATCGAAATCGGTGACGCGCACGCCTTGCTGCGTGAGGATGGCGAGGTCGCCATCGGCGAGGAAAAAAAGATCACGCGTGTGATCGAGAAGCGCGGGAACGTCGCTGGCGACAAAATATTCATCTTTGCCGATGCCGATGACGACGGGCGGGCCATTGCGAGCAGCGACGATCTTATTAGGCTCGTCGGCCGAGACCACGACGAGAGCGAAGACTCCGGTGAGCTCCTTGACCGATTTGCGAACCGCATCTTCGAGTGTGGGGCGCTGACCGGCCTGCAGGTAGTTCTTCTCGATCAGGTGCGCGATGATTTCGGTATCGGTTTCGGTGGTGAACTTGTGGCCTTCGGCGATCAGCTTCTTTTTCAGAGACAGATAGTTTTCGACGATGCCGTTGTGGACAACGACGATTGTTCCAGTACAGTCGCGATGGGGATGAGCGTTTTCCTCGGTGGGGCGACCGTGAGTGGCCCAGCGGGTGTGTCCGATGCCGTAGGTGCCGTCGAGCGGCTTAACCCGAATGACTTCTTCCAGATTGCGCAGCTTGCCTTCGGCGCGACGGACCTGAAGGCCCGGGCCGTTCCCGGAGACGGCGATTCCGGCCGAGTCGTAGCCGCGATACTCGAGCTTTCGTAAGCCCTCGATGATGACGGGTACGACTTGCTTGTTGCCGACATATCCCACAATTCCGCACATTGGCGAGTTATCTCCTAAACGAACGAATCAGGGGAGAGATGATTCGGGCAACCCCTTAAGGGGCGGATGCATTCGAGAACTTTCGGCATCGCTAAACCATCCCAGCCAGCAAAAAGCGCGCTGTCTGGGGGCCCCGGCCGCGATGCCCTGATACGAACCGACCACATCGGTAATGCAATGCCGTCGTACGAAACGAAAACGCTCGATGCTCCGATACGAATCGACCAAGGGCCGGCCTAGTCGTCAACCGAGAAACGGAACTCTTCAATGACCGGGTTCGTCAGCACCTCACGCGCGATCCGTTCTACTTCTGCCTCGGCTTCCGGCTTTGAGATACCGCCGTTCAGGATAATTTCAAAGTACTTGCCCTGCCGCACTTCCTGTAAGCCCTTATAGCCGAACTTCGTAAGGGCTCCGTGGATGGTTTTACCCTGCGGGTCGAGGACGCTTTTCTTGAGTGAGACGAACACTTGAGCTTTCATTGCCAGACAAATTATACGTCAGGTGGAGAAAAACACAGCTGTGGTTTTGCTTATGTTGGCTATCAAACAGACAACTCACTTCTGTGCGGGCGGTTTCGCAACTGGCTCAAAGGAAGAGAGTTGCTTGTCGATCTCGGCGAGAGACTGTTCCAGCATCTGACGGTGTGCGGGGCGGGCGGCGGATTGCAGTTGATCGAGCAGGCGCTTGCGAGTGAGCACGAGGCCCTGACGGAGACGATTTTCTTTTTGCTGCACAGGCGAAAGGCGAGGGCCCTGGGACCGGCTGCCGTCCATAAGGTCGGCTTGCTGTTGTTCGATCGACTTACTTTCCCAGCCGCGTGCCATATTAGTCCTGATCTAAGTGTAGTTAATAAATATTTAATTGTGAAGAGAACTAGACTAAGATGTTAAGGTTCCCGACAGAAGATGAAAGTCTGGGAACAAGGCGTCGCAGTCTGAGGGGACTCCCATCCGGGAATAGATCGATTTCACATTGATGAAATCGACTACTGCGAGTGCTGATTCCGGTGTCGCAGCCTGGCGTGCTGCGTTTCCCCTATTGCTCAAGACAATTTAACTAGCACCCACTGACCAGTCCCGTCCCAACAATCAGTCAATGAGTCGGTACGGCAAGAAAGGTGGGTATGTTATGTGCCTTTAGGTCGACGCATATCGGAGTGTGCAGTACTGCTCAGACGGTATTGGGTCTCCAGTCCATTATGAGAAATGCCGAGCAAGTAAGGCGGGCCTTGATATGGCCTCAAGTCCTGAAGAGGAGCGCTGGCGCGCTCTTGCCGAACAGACGAGCAAAGAAATGGATAACGTTTAACGACACAAGGTGGAGGCTTGCCACGCATGGAGCTTGATTCAGCGGGAAACCTGTACCCGGCAGAGGATGCCGGGCAGGTTCAGATTGAACGAGTTTGTGAGAGACGTTCGGATGCCGAAATCTTACTGGCAATCACGGATGTCATCAGCCGCGACACGCTGTTACCAGTCCTACGGAACGATCTGGCGCCGCTTTTGCGTGAATTGACGAGGTGCACGACGATCCATTTCACACTCTACGATTCCGCGAACAGCCGAATCGCGCCGTTCTATCTTGAGAAAGACGACGAGAGGGAAATGGGCGGGCTGTCGTTGGTTGGCAACTCGCCGGTGGAGGAGTCGCCGGAGAGTTGGGCATGGCAGCATCAGGAGACTTTGGCCCTGCCGGACCTGGATCGAGAAGCGCGGTTTCCGAAGGCCGTGAGAATGCTGCGCGACCTGGGGATCCGCTCCTATAGGGTCTTACCGCTGAGTACTGCCAAGCGAAACTATGGCGTTTTGGGCATCGGGTGGCCGCGCGCGGCTAAGGAAGGCGCGGGGGAATACGGCTTTCTTGATGGCATCGCCCGATTGGTAGCGCTCGGGTTCGAAACCAAGGAACTGCGATGGGAGCGGCAAGAACAACAAGAGCGGATGCAAAGCCTGGTCGCGATCAGCCGCGAGTTGAGTTCGACGCTGCACTTCGATCAACTGGTGCCGCTGGTTTTTGCCGGGATGCGCCAGATCACGAATTATGATTGCGCGTGTCTGGTGCTGCTGGAGGCAGACGGGCGGACCTTACAGATTCGGGCGGTCGATTCGTTGCAGGATCAATTCTCGCGCTTGCGGGAAGGTGAGCGAGTGCCGGTGTCGATTGCGATGGCCGGCGAGGCGATTGAGACGCGGAGCGTGACTTTTTATGGCGCAGCGGATATGGCCAAGTTCAGCAATGAGGTGATCAAGCAAATTCGCGAGATGGGGATGCACTCATTGTGCTGCGTGCCGCTGCTGGTGGGGAATCGCGCGCTCGGTGCGCTCGATCTGTGCGCCGCGAGAGAGAACGCCTTCAGCCGGGAAGATGGCGAATACCTGCAACAAGTGGCGACGATGATTGCGGGGGCGATCCACAACGCCGGCGCTTACGGTGCAATCGAAAGCGGGAAAGACCGCTTGGCCCAGGAGAAAAGGTATCTTGAGAATGAGATCCGCGAAGAGCACCCGTTGGGCGAGATTATCGGCAACAGCCCGCTCCTGAAGCGGGTGCTCGATTATGCCGCCATTGTTGCCGAAACCGATGCGACGGTGCTGATTACCGGGGAAACCGGGACGGGCAAAGAATGCGTGGCTCGAGCTATTCACCTCATGAGTTCACGAAAAGACCGCAGTTTTATCAAGTTGAACTGCGCGGCCATTCCGACCGACTTGCTGGAGAGCGAGTTGTTTGGCCACGAGAAGGGCGCATTCACGGGGGCAGTCAGCCAGAAAATCGGTCGTCTGGAACTGGCGGACCAGGGAACATTGCTGCTGGATGAGATCGGAGACCTTCCTCTGCAACTGCAGCCGAAACTGTTACGGGTACTGCAGGACCATGAGTTCGAGCACCTGGGAGGCACAAAGACGATAAAGGTAAATGCCCGCATCCTGGCCGCCAGCAATCGGGACCTGGTGCAAGCGGTCGAAAATAAGGAATTTCGAAGCGACCTTTTTTACCGCCTGAATGTTTTCCCGTTACACCTGCCTTCGCTGCGAGACAGGCGCGAGGATATTCCCTTGCTGATCCGGCATTTTGTCGCCGAGTGCACGGCACGGATGAACAAAAAGATCGATTTCATTCCAGATGAAGCCGTAGAGGCGATGATGCAGTGGAGCTGGCCGGGCAACATCCGCGAGTTGGAGAACTTCATTGAGCGCTCGGTAATTCTGTCTGTTGACAACCGGTTGCGACCTCCGTTGAAGGAACTGCACAGGGATGTGGTGCAGCGTCCGGTTGATCGGGAGCGGACGCTCGACGAGCGGGAGCGCGATCATATCGTGGAAATTCTGCGCCAAACGGGAGGAATGCTCTCCGGCGCAAACGGAGCGGCGGCGCGGCTTGGGATCAAGCGTACAACCCTGCAATACAAAATGCAGAAGATGGGCCTTGCCCGCACTGACTACCTCGATTGAGGTAGCGTGCAAGCGTTGGCGGCGCAGAATGTCAAAGAGCGCAGTTCTTATGCGCTGGCCAAGACGCTGAATTGTGACGCCTGCCGAACTCTCGACATTTCCGCCAAGCTGCTGGCATTACGTTTGCGCGTTGGCTCCGGCGATTGACTGCTAAGAATTGAAATATGAATCGCTTGGAGAACTCGGCCGTGTGGCAAGCGGCGTGCACTACCCGGGCAGATGGCCCGCCATTCTCCTCCCCCCCGGCGTCATCCGCAAGCGAACCTATCCACCTAGGAGCCCCGTGATGGGTGTGAGACGCTTTATTGCCCCCAGCGATTGCCAGACCTGCACCTTTCATCAATCCAACGATTTCTGCCATCTGCCAAAAGTTCCAATGGGTCGGCTCACCGCAATGGGCCACATCAGCCTTTACCCAGGGGACGCGACTTTGCTGAAAGAAGGCCAGATTCCACGAGGCATCTATATCGTCTGTGCCGGTCGCGCCAAGCTTTCGGTGGAAGCGCACGATGGAAAAACCATTATTCTGAAGGTGACAAGCGGCCGCGAACTGCTGGGCCTGAGCGCCGTTGTTTCCGGGCGGCCTGCGCCCGTGACCGTTACAACCCTGGGTTTCTGCCAGATTAAGTTCGTGGAACGCCAAAGTTTCCTGAGCCTGCTGGAAAGCGATAATCAGCTCGCTGTAAGCAGCGCGAAACTGTTGGCGCGGGAGGTCGTGGCTTCTTTCAGTGACGTTCATGAGTTGTTGCTGGCCCGAAGCTCAACCGAGAAACTGGCGCGCCTGCTGCTCTCGTGGACCGCAACCGAGAGTCGAAATCAAGAAATACGGGTTCCGTCGGAATTCACTCACGAGGAGATTGCACAGATGATCGGATCTTCGCGGGAAACGGTGACGCGGCTGATGAGCGACATGAAGCGGAAGGAGCTGATTCGCATGGAAGGATCAACCCTCGTGATTCCGAACCGAGTGGCCCTGCAAGCGATTTCATGATTCCAATGCAACGGGACTGAGTGTCCCTCCCCTGGGCGGCCGAGGCAATTTTGCGGCTGCCCTTTTTCCTGCCGCCGAGACTCGGGCCGAGGAATCTTAACCAGAGAGGGCACTCAGGGATAATTTGCGTTTTGCTTAGAGATTGAAAAGTTCGCGCAGGCGGCGGGTTTGCGCGCGGCTTACGGGAACCGCGGTTTGTTTCTTATCGTCCATGCGCAACTGGTAGGAGCTCTTGAACCACGGCACCACTTCGCGAATGTGCTGGATATTGACCAGGAACGACCGGTGCGCGCGCCAGAACAGGCTGGGATCGAGATTCTCGAACAATTCTTCGAGCGTGCGGCAGTTCGACTGGCCTTCCATGCCGGCATGACCGCTGGTGGCGACCGTAATGACTCCATCTTCGATCGTCGCGTAGCAGATATCTTTCGGGTCGGCGAGGAACAAGCGGCCTGCCGCCTTGATCAGGATCTTGGCGGTCGTCGGTTTCTGCGACTCAAGCATACGAACGAGGGTGTCGAATTTTTCATCTCCACCCGACCCTGATTCCAGCTTGGCGCGAGCCTTTTCGATCGATTGGGCCACGCGCTTTTTGTCGAACGGCTTCAAAATGTAATCAACCGCATTCACCTCGAAAGCCTTGACCGCATATTGGTCGAAAGCGGTCGCAAAAATGATTTTTGGCAGTGGCACCTTGCGATCGAGCAGCTTCTTGATAACGCCGAAGCCGTCCAAACCGGGCATTTGAACGTCGAGAAAAACGAGGTCGGGGTTGTGCTCGCGGATGAGGTTGATGGCCTCCAGACCATTCTTGCCCTGCGCCACGACATTGACATCGGCGTTATTGGCGAGCAGGTAGGCAAGCTCGTCGCGCGCCAGTTGTTCGTCATCGATGATGACAGCAGAAAGGGGCATAGGCATTGGACGAAACTGGCTACTTGCGTCAGAAAACGGACCGGAATCGGACACTCGCCGCATTTATCTATTCTCAGTATAGCGACCGCCGGAAATGAGGTGCAAGGCGAGCGCGGGCTATTTCGAGATTTCCTGCCAAGGCCAGATCAAGCGGCGTTTTCGATCGCCAGGGCCATGCCCATGCCTCCGCTGACGCAGAGTGTGGCCAATCCACGGCCAGCTTTGCGGCGCAGCATTTCGTGCAACAGCGTGACGGTAATGCGAGTGCCGGTGCAGCCGATGGGGTGGCCAAGCGCGATGGCGCCTCCGTTGACGTTGAGCTTCTCGCGATCGAAATGCAACTCGCGGTCGCAAGCCAGCACCTGGGCAGCGAAGGCTTCATTGAGTTCGATGAGTTCGAAATCGGAAAGCTTGAGCGAGTGCTTCTGCTCGAGCTTGCGAATTGCCGGCACAGGGCCAATGCCCATGATGCGCGGGTCCACGCCCGCCGAAGTTGCAGCGAGGATGCGAGCCAGAGGCTTGAGATTATTTTGCTTCACGAACTTTTCACTCGCCAGGATTATGGCGGCGGCGCCATCGGTGATGCCGGAGGAGTTCGCGGCAGTAATCGTTCCAGTTTTCGAAAAGACGGGCGGCAGCTTGGTCATTTTTTCCATCGTTGCATCAGGGAACAGGTGTTCATCGCGCGTGAAGATGGTTGCGCCTTTCTTGCCTTCGATGGTGACGGGAACGATCTCGGCGTCGAAGCGTCCGGCTGACTGCGCGGCGGCGGCGCGCTGTTGCGATGTGAGGGCAAACTGATCTTGCTCTTCTCGCGAAATTTTGTATTGCTCGGCGAGGACCTCGGCGGTTTCGCCCATCAGCATTTTGGCCAGGGGACAAGAAAAGCCATCACGATACATGCCGTCGACGAGCTCTTGATTGCCGAGACGATATCCCCATCGCGCGCCCTCGAGATAATAGGGCAGGCGCGACATAGATTCGGTTCCTCCGGCGAGAACACACTCGAGATTGCCGGTTGCGATTTCCTGGAAACCGAGCGCGATGGACTTGATGCCGGAGGCGCAGGCCTTGTTCACCGTGTAGGCCGGAACTTCTTGCGGGACTCCGCTGCGGAACGAGATTTGACGCGCGGGATTGGGACCGCCTCCAGCCTGGCGAGCGTTGCCGAAGATGGTTTCTTCAATCTGATTGGGTTGGACGCGAGCGCGCTCGATAGCGGCTTTTGCGGCGGCGACGCCCATGTCGGCTGCGGTCAGGGAGGCCAGCGAGCCCCCGAACTTTCCGATGGGGGTGCGTACCGCGGAAAGGATATAGACGGGGTTCAACGGGCCTCCGAAACGTTTTAGTCTAGCACCACGCGGGATTGGGGATTTTATTCGTTTGGCGGGCGGCGGGAGGGTGCCGCCACAACCGCCCGCGCTACGGTCCAAGGTCGCCGGATGCTAGGGCCGAGCGTTCAAGCGCGATACACTGATGCGCGTGAACATTCTTTACGGAATCAATACGGTCACCGAAGGTCTCAAGGCGCGCGGGCGCAATTTTGAGTGGATCGCGGTCGCCAAAGAGCGGAAAGACATCCGGCTGCAACGGCTGATTGCCGAGTGCCGCAAGATCGGCGTTCCGGTGCGCTTTCTGTCGCGCATGGAACTCGACGAGCTTGCCAACAACACCGCGCATCAGGGAGTGGTGGCGGCGACGTCGGCAAAACAATATAGCAATCTGGACGATTTGGTGGCGGCGCGGCGTGGCGAGCATTCTCTGATTGTCGTGCTCGACGGGATTGAAGATCCGCACAACCTGGGAGCAATCCTGCGCACGGCGGACGCTGCGGGAGCCGATGGCGTGGTGATCCCCGAACGGCGGTCTGTGGCTGTGACCGGAACGGTGGCAAAAGTTTCCGCGGGGGCGAGCGAGCACCTTCCTGTGGCGAAGGTTACGAATATTTCTCGTGCGCTGGAGGATCTGAAGGCAAAGGATCTGTGGATCGTGGGCTTAGACGAACGCGGCGAACAGACCTATGACCAGATCGATTACAACATGCACTGCGCGGTTGTGCTGGGCGCAGAAGGCAAGGGTGTGCACGATCTGGTGCGCAGGCATTGCGATTTCCTGGTGTCGATACCTATGCTGGGACAGGTGCCGTCGCTGAACGTGTCGGTGGCGGCGGGCGTTGTGCTGTACGAAGTCGTGCGCCAGAGGCGGTTGGGCGCATCGAAGAAAGTATGAAATTCCTCTGGGTTCTCTGCGTTCTCTGTGGTTCAAGCTTTTTCGCTGGTGCTTTAAATCGCGAGGCGTTCACGATCACGAAATATGATCTCGAAATCCGCCTCGAGCCGGAACAGCAGCGGCTAGGCGCGCGCGGAAAAATTACGCTGCGGAACGATTCCGCCGAGCCGCAGAAGATCGTCGCGCTACAGATCTCGTCTTCGCTCGATTGGCGCGCCCTTCGCGTGAACGACAAGGCGGTCCAGTTTGTTTCGCAGCCGTTTACGTCCGACATTGACCATACCGGTGCGCTCTCGGAAGCGATCGTCACTTTGCCCGTCGCGGTGAATCCCAAAGAGTCGATCGAGATAGAAGTCGGCTATGAAGGCGTGATCCCCCAGGATGCGACGCGCTTGGCGCGGGTGGGCGTGCCGCCGGAGATTGCGCGGCACACAAGCTGGGATCACATTGGGCCATCGTTCACCGCGGTGCGCGGAGCCGGGTATGTGGCGTGGTATCCGATCACGACAGAGTCGGCGGATTTTTCGGAAGGGAACAGTTTGTTTGAGGTTGTGGACCGGTGGAAGGCGCGGGAAGCGCAGTCCCAGATGAACATCGAACTGTGCGCCGACACATTCGGTTCCACGAGACCTCAGATCGTGATGAAAGAAGGTCCGCAAGCGAAAGACCAGAACGAAGATGACCGTCACGTTTGCCGTAAATACGGGTTCGATCCAGTGGGCACCATCACGCCGATGTTTGCGGTCGCGGACTACCAAACTACCTCCGGCGTGCGGTTTCGCCTGCATATGCTGCCGGGCCATGCCGATGGCGCCAATACCTACCTGAACGCGCTCGACCCGGCAAGGAAATTTGTAACCGACTGGTTTGGGCAACCGAGTGCTCCGATTGCCATCGCCGATTTTGCCGATCCCAATTCTGCTCCGTTTGAGAGTGGAACCCTGCTGATGGTCTCGATGGCCGGAGAAGATACGAAGCTGGCCGGCATCAACCTGGTGCATGAACTGGTGCATTCGGCTCTTCCTTCAAACCGACCGTGGGTTTATGAAGGGTTGGCGCATTTTGCGGAAGCCGCGTATCGCGAAGCGCAAGGCGGACGTGAGTCGGCGCTCGATCTGCTGGGCATTCATCGGGCAACTTTTCTGGATGCCGAAAAAGATGTCGCTGCAGCGCAGGGAAAATCCGCAGGCCAGCCGCTCGCCACAACCTTTGACGAAATTTACTATCGCAGCAAAGCGGCATATGTCTGGTGGATGCTGCGTGACATGGTCGGCGATGATGCGCTGAAGGCCGCCATTGGAAAATATCGGACCGCCGACGATAAAGATCCGAAATATGTGCAGGGATTAGTCGAGGCTGCGGCCAAGCGCGATCTGGGCTGGTTTTTCGATGACTGGGTCTATCATGATCGTGGCCTGCCGGATTTTCGCGTGCAGTCGGCGCATGCGTGGAAGGGAGAAAACGATGCGCAGATGATCACCATTACGCTGGAGAATCTGGGCACCGCCGGAGCGGAGATTCCTTTCACCGTTCACTGCGAAAGAGGAGACGTCACGCAGCGGCTCGAAGTTCGCGCCATGTCCAAGGCGACGACCCGTGTGCAACTGCTCGGCGCTCCGCATGAGATTGTCGTAAACGACGGCAGCGTGCCAGAGAGTGATTTGACGAATAATGTGTTTAAGGTGGAAGAGAAATAGTGCGAGGTCAGA
>Ga0116121_1000166_pt1 | contig 37449 bp, 33 predicted proteins | sample June2015DPH_13_1_FD_89725 | JGI IMG/M metagenome (GOLD analysis project Ga0116121, IMG submission 89725) | Peatland microbial communities from SPRUCE experiment site at the Marcell Experimental Forest, Minnesota, USA - June2015DPH_13_10 | ecosystem: Environmental > Terrestrial > Soil > Wetlands...
CGACAATATCCCCGCTCGACCACGCACCGAGCGTGCGTCCGCTCCAGAGCGCGGGTCTTCCAGCCCGGAGGCTTGTTTACTCTTTGATAAACTTGGCGCCTCGCAATAATTGGCCGAAAAATGCCTCGAATTTCCCGCTCCAATGCCTGCCAAAGTAGGCAAAAGAGGCCTCGCAAGCGTGATTTTCATGGCTAAGTCTTTATTTCCGAAGATCTTGCAGGTAAGCGATTGTATCTAAATGACTTGCCCGAATTCGCCAGGGGGGAGGGGGGGAGGGTACGGCATTATCCCTATTATTTTTCTGGTTACTAAACGCCGCTCTTGAGAAACCTCCCGCCGCTTCATCGGCACCTTCCGATCTTTGGCGAAAAACCGGTCCGTCGCGCAGGCGTCTTCCTGGGTATGGCTTTTCCACCTCTGTGTCCCCGTGGTTGAAGATTTTTTATCGCAGGGTGCACAGAGAAGCACAGGGCAATACCAAGCCGAAATCGCCGCCCTCAAGACCTCACTTCTTCGTTAGTTCTCCTACCGCCCGATAGGCCTGATCGATGGCGCAGTCGGCATAGGCGTAGGCATCGGCGTCCGAGTTGGCGATCGCAATCCGCCCGAACGGTTTGCGCGCCACCTCGCAAGGCGCTTCGCCGCCCTCAAGCCAGAACTTGTCGAACAGAGAGTTGTATTCGTAGGCATAGCCGTGCGGCCAGCGATTCACTGTGATTTCAAGAATGTCACGCTTCGAATCGAATCCTCCCGGGCCAAGCATGCGCGACAGTTGCTCACGGATGTTGCGCTCGTAGGTCTCGAATGACGTCGTAAAAAGATCGATCCGTCCCGCGGCGTGTTGGTCACGAGCCGGAAGCCCGGGCTTGCAGGCGGCTTTCATCATGTGGACCACGATGGGTTCAGTCGGATTCTTCGTGCATTGATACCCGCCGATCGAAACCGGAAGATCGAGGTTCACGCGCGTGTGGTACATACCGGGAGCGTAAATCGAGCTCACGCCGAGTCTTTTAAACGCCGTCCAGTTGCGAATGAGCACGTTGCTGTAAAGCAGTGGCACTTTCTGCGCCGAGGCCAACGCTTCCTTCTGGGCTTGCGGCAGTTCCGGCGCGATGTACGGAATCACCACGTGCCAGCACGCCAGAATGCAATTGGCGGCGCGCACAGTCTTGAGCTTGTTCTCGCTCACGTAACTGACTTCCACTTCCTTGCCCGAACCATCAGGCAAATTCGCAGCAGAAGTTGAAACGCCCTTATGAATCACCTTCACCACGGTGCTGTTCAGCCGGATTCGCACGGGCGAAGACTTCTCGTCGAGCTTTGAGTAATCGGCTCTTGCAAGAACCACGTCGGTCGCGGAGTGTCCCGGAATAGATCCCGGAATCAGTTTCCGCACCATCAGGCGCGTAATCGAAGCAACTCCGTCGGGATGATGGAAGAAGTACTTCTCCGCCTCTTCGTTGGGAATGGCATCGCGATTCATCCCCTTTCCCGCAGCGGGATCGAGATGAAGGCCGTCAAATCCCCGATAGCCGAAACCCCATGCGTCCTGCGCGGCGACTGCATCGATACCGACCCCGAACAGCGGGTGAGGTGTCGCCTGCAGCAGTTTGACGATTTCGTCGCTCACGCCCACCATGTCAGTCAAGTATTTGGCGTAACTCATACGCGCCAGCCGAGACTTCTTCTCGTCGGATGTAAGACCGGGCAAATAATCCTTGTCGGAAGTAAGCAACCGTTCGAAGTCCTGCTTCGCCTTCACCGACAGGGGAGCGTCTTTCAGAAAAGCCTGCAGTTCCGCGTCGGCCTGAGATTCCGTTCCGGCGCTGCCGCTCTCGTCGCTGCCGGTGCGCAGCGCGTTGATGACGAGTTTGTCCTCCCCGAACGTTTCTTTATCAAAGAAGACGCGTGGTTTAAGGCCGAGCGATGGATAGAGTTTCTTGTCTACGTACTTCGAGTAAGAGGGAACGTCGATGCCCAGTTCTTCGATCACTTCTTTCGCGACCGGGCTGTAAGGAGCGGGACTCTCAATCGAATACGTGCCGCCAAATCCGATGCGCATCGGCCCGCTGGCCCTGAACTCGTTGCGCTTGGCATGGCCGCCAAAGTCGTCATGGTTTTCAAGAATCAAAACGCGAGCTTTGTCGCCCGCAGCTTTTCGGAAAAAGTGCGCAGCCGCTAGCCCGCTGACGCCTCCACCAACGACTACCAAGTCGTAGAATTCGCCGGTATCGACAGGCTTGGGAGCGTGATCCCAGAAAGCAGAGTCGCGGATTTCGTGCATCGTTTCAAATGATCCGGCGTGGTCTCCGCGCAGGCCGGTCTTAGCCGGAGGATAGTATCCGCGTGCACTTTGAGAAATTAAATCGGGCCGCAGATCGCCATACTTCACACCCGCAGCCAGTAGATCGGGCGCTGCGGCGGCCCACATTTCCCGCGGGATAACCACCGTCCCAGCCGCGAGTGCCACTCCATTTAAGAAATCGCGGCGCGTTATCTTCGCGCCCATCCCCAGTGCTCGGTCCCGTTTCCCTGAATCGTCTGTCACAAGCCCTCCGGCGTGGGAGTTTACCACTCTCACCGCTGACTTGAATGTGACGTGACCGTACTGGTTGGATTCCAGCGCGGGGCTTACTCGCTGCCGTCGTTTCCGCCTGCTTTGGCCGACTGCGGAGCGGACTGGCCCGCCGCCTCGAGGATCGCGTTCCAGAAAGAACTGTCTGGATTGGCTGCGACCACGCCGATGCTGGCTCCCATAGCAACATCGTCAACCACCCAGGCGACTCGGAATTCCTCAACCTTCCCGGCCCGTGCCAGCGACACTTTGTCTCCCGCTTTTAGTTCGCCATGAATTCCCTTCAGCAAGGCGCCTCCCTCGCTGACGTTGACGGTGGTCACGCGCTGATCCAGCGGGCGGCCGCGGACATCCACGCCCGTGAGCAAAACTGCCATCTCGATGTCAATTCGCGGGTCGCGCCGCTTGCCCAGCCGTTGTTGCCGCAATTCATATTGAAATTGCGGCAACGGCATGGCGGAGCCGGTGAGTACCAATTCCAAAAGCGAGTCCGGCGCTTCGGGATCAAAGGGAGGCTCGGGCACTCCATGCGCGGCCTGATCGCCTTCCTTGCGGCCCACAAAAATCCGGGGAACCTCGCGATTCGTAGTCAGCTGCCCGATCAGTTCCTCAACCCCCCGACGTTGGCCTTCCTGTCGAATGAACACCACTCCCATGCCCACTTGCAAATGCGAGAGCCGCACGACGCCATCGAGCAGAAACTCTTTGTCAGGGGTTCGAAAGCTAATGAGCACCGGAGTATCGATGGGAAATGGGGTGGCCGACTCCAAATAGCAAGCACCCAGGCTGATGTCGCTCAACCGCCAGCGCCCTGCCTTGGCAGGCTTCGACGTTTCCTCCCCTGCTGGCTGCGCGACGATCGTCTCCTCGACCTTCCAGTCTGCCGGAGCAAACTCGATACCCCAGAAGTTGCCGGGCACCTCGAGTTCGAGCCCGATCAGCCAGGTCTCGGGATCGCCACCCAGCGGCACGACTTCGGTCACGCGTGCCAGGGTGTGACGTCTCGCCGACGTGATTTCGATCCGCACCCGCGTGCCCAGCGTGAGGGGGCGTGGAGAAATCAGCCCGCATCCGTGGGCATTGACCAGGGTCGTGTTGCACGGCTCGGAAAAAGGGAATGCCGCATCAACGCTAACCACATGCACTGGCACTTCGAGCGGCAACCGCGTGCTGCGGCGAATCGCATGCTGCGATGTTTCCGAAGGACCCATAGATTCGGCAGGCGCGCGTTCTTCGGCCTTCAAGAAGGGCTGCACAATTGACATGCTAGACCACAATTCGGCGTCAGAAAACGATTCTTTGCTCTCCGGTCTCCAAGCTCGACACTAGCCAAAAGTCTGGTCGAACCATCGCGCTGAGCGGAATGCAATCGAAATAGTCCGGAATAGCCTTTGGCTCTATTTGGGGATCGTCGGCGCGGTATCGTTCGCCTGGAAGGCGATCTTGTTATGGGCGCCATCGCAGAAAGGCTTGTTGGCGGACGCGCCGCAACGGCAAAGAGAAAACGCCGTCTTGCCGGTCAGATCGTACTTGTTGCCGTTCGCGTCCACCATTTCGACCACGCCGTTCGGGTCCTCGACCCGTAACGAGCCATTTGCACGCACCGTGACTGTGACTTGCCCCATGAAACCTCCCAAACTAAAGATGCCGATCTTTCAAGCTATCGCAGAATTCAAGATGTTGCCACTCGCCCATAGCGATGGCCCAGTTCAAGGCCTCCTCACCCTTTCTTCCACCTCGCCTTTTGCTGGATACGGGGTACACCGGGCCGGGCACTCACTATCTCCACCGATCCACCACTTCCCACCAGATCAGCTTTGACCACTCGTCAAAGGTCGACTTTGCCCAGTCGCGATTTGTCCACCAGGCGCGTCCGAATTGTGCGGGATTGCCGGCAGCGGCCACGCTCCATTGATATTGCGGCAGACGATGAGCAAAGGTCATCAAGGCCCGCCGGGTGTGATAGTTCGACGTAACCAGCAATACGCGATGCGCTCCCAGCGGCCGCAAACAGCGAGCCACGTCTTCCGTTTCGGCAGCGGTCGAGCGCCCGACCAGCCCACACACCGAGATGCGGCCCGCTTCCGGAACAGTATTCACATACTTCTGGGCGATGTCCGCCAACTGCTGATCGTAGACATATTCTCCCGCTTCCGCATCCAGGATCAGGCGCGGCGCCATTCCCTGCCGAAGCAGTTCCAGGCCGCGCGCGGGCCGCATGCTGGTCTCGCCCGCCAGCACCACGATTGCTTCGGATTTTTGTGGATCGTTGACGACCAAGAAACGGGCTGCCTGGCTCGCCAGCACAACACCGATCGCCAACACGACCAAAAGCCACCGGAAAAATCGCATCTCACGCGCATGTTACTAAGGAAGCAAGGTTCGCGTCGAATCCTATTACCGTGGTAATTGCGATCCCATGCAACTCCATTACCGGCATGTGAAAATCATAGGAGCGGCATCTTGCACGACTGAGGCCCGCGCCATGATGCTAGAATTCTTGCGATCCTTATGAATGCTCAATTAACTGCATCTTCTTTATTCACGGACCTGAAAAGCCGTATCGAATCTCGCCAGGCAAAGGTGGGAATCATCGGACTCGGCTACGTCGGATTGCCGTTGGCCCTGCTCTACAGCGAGCAGAAGTTCCCTGTCACCGGATTCGACATTGATCAGCGCAAAGTCGACACGATCAACAATGGCGGCACCTACATTTTCCGCATTACGGCCGAAGAGATTGGAGCTGCGAGGAAGAATGGTTTTAAGCCCACCTCCGACTATTCGCAGCTCACGGAAATGGACGCCATCATCATCTGCGTCCCCACCCCGCTGAACGAATATCACGAGCCCGACATGAGCTACATCACCGACACCGCTCATGCGGCTGCGCCTCATCTGCGGGCCGGGCAAATCGTCATTCTCGAGAGCACGACCTACCCCGGAACGACCGAAGAGGTGCTGGTTCCGATCCTCGAAAAAGAAAATAAAGCTGGGCTGAAAGCTTCGAAAAAAGGCGCTGCTGGAGATAAGGAATTCTGGGTCGCGTTCTCGCCCGAGCGCGAAGATCCGGGCAATACCGAGGTCGCTCGCCACAACATTCCCAAGGTGATCGGCGGACTCGATCCGCAAGCCAGCGAGATCGCCGGCGCGCTCTATGGTTCGATCTTCCGCCGCACCGTTCCGGTTTCCTCGCCCGCCGCTGCGGAAATGACGAAATTGCTGGAGAACATCTACCGCTGCGTCAATATCGCTCTGGTCAACGAGCTCAAAATGCTCTGCCTGCGCATGAATCTCAATATCTGGGAGATCATTGAGGCTGCCGCCACGAAGCCGTTCGGCTTCCATCCCTTCTATCCCGGTCCCGGACTCGGCGGCCACTGCATTCCCGTAGACCCCTTCTACCTTTCCTGGAAAGCGAAGGAATTCGATTTCCACACTCGTTTCATCGAGCTTGCCGGCGAAGTCAATGTGGCGATGCCCTATCACGTAGTCGCCGCCACCATTGGCGCACTCAATAAACACAAGAAAGCCATCAACGGATCGAAAGTTCTGGTGCTCGGCGTCGCCTATAAGAAAGATATTGACGACCTGCGCGAATCGCCCGCACTCACCATCATTGAACTGTTGCAGAAAGAGGGCGCAACGGTCAGCTACAACGATCCTTATTTCCCGTTTGTCGGCCGCGGACGCAAGTACGATCTGCAGATGAAATGTGCTCCGCTCGACAATCTCGGCGATTACGACTGCGTGCTGATCGTCACCGATCACACCGATTACGACTATAAGAAGATCGTGAACGATGCCAGGCTGGTGGTTGATTCGCGCAACGCCACCCGCGGCATCAGGAGCGACAAGATCGTTCACTGCTAATCATGTGTTGCGCGAACACTCCTGTCCGCGCAACTTCTCCCATGGATGGGCTGCAATTGAATTCGTCCCAGTGAACATTCTCTTCGACCTCGACGGCACCCTCACTGATCCCGGACCGGGGATCGTTGGCTGCATGCAACATGCGTTAGCAAAGATGGGCCGCCCGGCTCCCCGTGACGGCGAATTGGCCAGCTTCATCGGCCCCCCTCTGCTCGACTCGCTCCGGAAACTTCTTGGCACTTCAGACCATGCCGAGGTCATGCAGGCATTGGATTTTTATCGCGAACGCTATGCGACCACAGGTTTGTTCGAAAACAAGGTCTACCCCGGCATACGCGATGCTCTTGAATCTCTCTGTGCGCGCGGCGACACATTGTTCGTGGCCACATCAAAACCCGGACTCTACGCTCGACGCATCATCGACCACTTCGCCCTTGCCCGTTATTTTCAGCGCGTTTGGGGAAGCGAACTGGATGGCACGCTGTCCGATAAAGGGAGCCTCATCGCGCACGTGCTGAAGCAGGAAAACCTGAGCCCGAGTGGCACGGTAATGGTCGGCGACCGCATGCACGACGCCATCGGGGCGCGGGCCAATGGAGTCGTACCGGTCGGCGTTCTGTGGGGTTATGGCGATGAACATGAACTTACGGCGGTCCAATGTAAAGTTCTGCTGCGCACGCCGGCCGAACTGGCGCATCTGGTAATTTGACCCTGTCCCACGGGATCGCAATGTGATCTGAATCACGCACCGACCCTCGTCTGCGGCACAATCCTCATTTCGAACCCTGTGCTAGTATTTCGCGTTAGGCCGGGGCAGCGTCCTTACCACGCGTTGCATCCGAACGGTGTCATGATGAAAGATACGCTCGGAGTCTTGCTGGCAGGAGGCGCAGGCGAGCGCCTTTATCCTCTTACCCGTGACCGCGCCAAACCGGCTGTCACCTTCGGCGGCATTTACCGCATCATCGACGTCACGCTTTCCAATTGCGTGAACTCAGGCCTCCGCCGTGTCTTCATCCTGACGCAATATAAGGCGCTCTCGCTCAACCGCCAGGTGCGCGAGGGCTGGAATATTTTCGGCCGCGAAATCGGCGAGTTCATCGAAATCCTGCCCCCCATGCAGCGCGTCAGCGCCAACTGGTACATGGGAACGGCCGACGCCGTCTACCAGAACATCTATTCTATTGGCTCCGAACAGCCCAAGTACGTGCTCATTCTCTCCGGCGACCACATCTACAAAATGAATTACGAGCGCATGCTAAGGCAGCATCAACAGAGCGGGGCCGACGTAACCGTAGCAACCCTGCTCACCGACCCGTCGGAATCCAAGCATTTTGGAGTCGTCGACATCGACCGCGATAGCCGCATTGTTGGGTTCCTCGAAAAACCCCAACAGACCGATCTACGGTCGCCCTACGATCCCAAGAAAATTTCGGCCTCGATGGGCATCTATATCTTCAACACCGACGTGCTCATTCCGGTGCTGCTGAAAGACGCCGAGAATACCAAGTCAAGCCATGACTTCGGCAAAGACATTTTGCCGGCCATGCTGAACGACTACCGGGTCTTTTCCTTCAATTTTGTCGACGAAAACAAGAAGGAGGCTCTCTACTGGCGCGACGTCGGGACGCTCGAAGCGTATTACGAAGCGAATATGGATCTGGTATCGGTCTCGCCCGTCTTTAACCTTTATGATGAGCGCTGGCCGATCCGCACCCACCAGAGGCAATATCCGCCTGCCAAGTTCGTGTTCGCCGAATCGCCCCGCATGGGACACGCGCTCGATTCGCTGGTCTCCGGCGGCTGCATCATTTCCGGCGGCGCGGTGAAAAATTGCGTGCTGTCTCCGGACGTGCGAGTCAATTCCTTCACCGAAATCGAAGACAGCATTCTTTTCTCGCACGTCAACGTCGGCCGCAACTGCCGCATCCGCAAAGCTATCATCGACCGAGACGTCCACGTTCCCGAGGGAACCACGATCGGCTATGATCCCGAAGCCGACCGCGAACGCTACTTCGTCACCGAAAGCGGGATCACGGTAGTGACGAGGGATTATTCGCTCTTTGAAAATCCCGTGACGGTGGACTACTTCACGAGTGAGTGAGAAGCCGCTCTCAGCTCTCGAGGCCACTTCGATTTTCCTGGGAGATGAGAACTTGGAGGTGAAACCTAGGACAGTCTCCCATCTTCCGCTAAACTCCTACTCTATGCCCCTCCACCTCTTCAAGAAGAAAGAAAAACAAGAGCACAAAATCCTGCGCCAGATCGTCCGCACCGGCGATCAACTCCAGCCCGAATACCATCGCGCCACCCTTGAGTGCCCGCATCCGGACCGCTGGAGCATGTTCGATTCGATGACCGCCGAAGCCGAGGTCCTCGAATTCCTGCGCACGATCGTGACCACGATCAAGCCCGAACTCGTCGTCGAGACTGGCACCTTCAGCGGCATCAGCACCCTTTGGATTGCCGAAGGCCTCAAAGCCAATGGCCGCGGACGCATCATCACCTGCGAATACGACACCCAGGTTTATGAAAACGCCAGGACGCGCATCGCCTCATCCGGCCTCGCAGAATGGATCGAACTACGCAATGAATCGAGCCTGGAAATGAAGGTCGAGGGCACAATCGACCTTTTCTTCAGCGATAGTGACATGCCCATCCGTGAGCAGGAAATTCGCCGCTTCCTGCCGCAAATTAATCCTTATGGCCTGATCCTCTTGCACGACGCCAGTTCGCATTTGAAAATCGTTCGTGACGCCGCTCTCAAGCTCGAACGCGAAGGTCTGATTTCGGTAGTCCTGCTGCCAACGCCGCGCGGCTTGGTGGTGGCCCAGAAACGCGAAGGCAGAAAATAACGGGAAAGCGCTCGGCATAAAAAATCAGAGCGGGACGACCTTTACTCCGGTCCGGTATCGAACGCTAAGAACCGGGAGCTGAGCCGCACTTTTTTATTCCAGCCAGTAGAGCCGCACTCCCACAATCTTTGCGTACCGTACAAAGTCCACGTCCGTGGTGAAGATCTGCCACTCTCGCCGATGGGCAACAGCGCAAATCAGAAAATCGATGGCCGATCCCGCCACGCCTCGGGCACGGCACTGATTGTGAAAATGGGCCGCCTCTTCATAATCGTCGGTATTCAACCGGGGATCTTCGAACGCGCTCAGTAAATCCCGCAGCTTGCGGAATCGTTCCTCCTCGCGAATCCCCGATAGCAACTCCTGCCGTACCACTCCCATCAGTTGAACCTGTCCCGCGCCGATCAACTCCGCCAGAGCCTTCTTGACTCGGAGTTCATTCGGGTTCAAGTGGACAGGCTTTCGCCGCAACGCAAGCGACCATACGGGCGTGTCGACCAGGACGGTCATACACCGCGTTTGCGACGCTCAGACTTATAGTCGTAGGAGGGATCGAATTCAATCGTGCCGAAGGCCGACAGCAGCTTCACCTGCTTTCGCCGGCGAACATATTCCGCCAGGGCCGCCGTCACCGCGTCTTTCTTCGTCTTGTGACCGCCCGCGCGACGAGCTGCCTCAATCAATTCATCGTCCAACGCCAGGTTTGTCGCCATGTGTTGATTATTACACATTCAATTGTGTAGAACAAGGCTCTAAGAATCCCTGCGTCTTGGCGTATCAGAACCGAGTGCCCATGGTTAATGCTTTGCCACATCCTCTGCCAGCAATCCAGCTTTCACTGCCAGCGTGTGCGCGCGCGCGATATCGCCTTCCTTGAGGGCGGACTGCGCTCCTGTCATGTAGTTGTGGATCTGCGACACCGTTTCCTGCTGCCGTGCGCCGAAAGTATGCGGGTCGGTCCGCCTGAGTGTTTCTTCTGCTGACTTGAGCAGCTGTTCTGTGGCCTGGCGCTGCCGGTTTGCTTCCTCGGCAGACATGCCGGTTACGATCTGCGCGGTCGGCTCGTCGAGACCCCCCTCTCGCACGACAACCTTGCGAGGTTTGCCATCGGGCATGGTGGCGGGCGCACGTCCTTTCCCTGTATGCGCTTTTGCATGGGAACCCGAGTCGCTATCGGCCTTCTTTTTCGGCTCCGCTTTCGCTCCGCTTTGCGGCAATCCGGGCGAAGCCTCCTTCTCGGTGTCAGCCGGCTTTTGCTTAGCGGCAGGATCGTTTTGCGGAACACCTGGCACCGGGGCTTGTCCGGTCGCACCTGAAACGGAACCCCCTTGCTGCTGCAGGGCCACTCCCGGAGCCGGCAGTCCCAGGCAAACTACAACGACGATTTTCCGAGCCAGTCGCATATCAAAATCGAGCGCTTCCCTTGGCCTAAACTCGCGCGCTTTCACGAACTCCAGAAATCCTCATAGGGCCATCCGCTTCTTCAGGCAGTCAATTCAGCCTGGCTATCCGGTTTTGCCACCAAAGCCGGCAGCCGCAAGCGGAAAGTCGTTCCCTCGCCCACAATTGATTCGAACTCGATCGAACCATAATGCCACTGCATGATCTGATAGGTCTGCGCCAGCCCGATGCCGCTCCCGCCCTGATCGCCTTTGGTGGTGAAGTACAACTCAAAAATCTTCTCCTGCGCGTCCGGGGGGATGCCGATGCCCTGGTCGCGGACTTCCCCAACGATCATCTCGTCTTCGCGACTCGCGGCCACGGCGAGCGTTCCACCTTTTGCCATGGCTTGCACGCCGTTGATCACCAGATTCAGAATCGCCTGTTTCATCAGGTCAGCATCAACCCGCACCATGAGCGCGTCCTCTGGCAGTTCGCGCACCAGCGTGACCCCATGCCTCGCCGCATCGGGCGAAGCCAGCACGGCGACCTCTTCCAGAATTTTGCGCAGGTCGATTTCTTCCAGGTGCAGATCGCGAGGCCGTGTGAAATCGACCAGGATTTGCACGACGCGATCCAGGCGCCGTATCTCGTTTCCGATGATGTCCACGTGACGCCGTGACTCGGGATCGTCCTGCCGCATTTTGGTCTGCAACAACTGCAAGTGGAGCACGATCGCATTGATTGGATTCTTGACCTCGTGCGCCACGCCACGCGTCAGACGGCCGCTCGCCGAAAGCCGTCGTGAAATCTCGATCTCATCTTCAATTCGTTGCACCGACTCCGCGTCGCGCATGGTCAGCAACGCGCCAATCGGAGTTCCCTTCTCCTGGATGAAATCCAGCGACACCTGTACGCGCCGGCTATCCGCCGCGTCAAATTCGTATTGCACCAGCGGACGCTGCTTCTGGAATGCAGGCAGCACCACCGCTCCCAACACCGAGCCATCGGAAAAAATCTCTTCCACCGTGTGGCCCAGAATTTCACGCCGCGGCCGACCCAGAAATTTTTCCGCCGACGCACTCACCAGCACCACTCGCGAATCGCGCGTGAACAACATCAGTCCGTCCTGCATCTTCGACATGACCTGCTCGACATTGTCTTTAAGGGCCGAAAAAATCTGGTTCGTATCCCGGATCTGCCGCCCCAGATGCGCAATTTTCAGCGACACCAATCCAACCTCGTCAGAACTGGCATCTTCTTCCGGCAGCACATTGCCTGCGCTGGCGCTATCGAGGTTGCGCGCGATCGCCTTCAAGGGTCCAAGCGCGACATTGGAAACCACCGCCGCCAGTACCAGCGAGCAGAAAATCGCGACCACTGAAAAAAACGCCGCCTGCTGCAGCTTCGGAGTGAGCTCCGCGCGCAGGAAGGCCGTACTGACGCCTACCCGGATGCTGCCAAACACCTGCCCGTCCATCTCAAGCCCGATGCTGACGTCATACACTGCGCCCGGCCCATACAGCAGACGTAGCTGGCGACGAAATCCAGCGTCGCGCAGAACGCTCAGGCTGGGACGTTCCTGCACCGGCTTGCCATTCATCACCGGATTTGTGTCTAGAATTGCAACCCCGTTCGGATCGACGATCGCCGCGTCGTAAACGATGTGCGAATACCCGACCACGGATTCCAGCATTTCGTTCAGGTTGGTGTCCGTTTGCAGATAGCCCGAGATGGCGGTGCGCATCTGTTTCGGATTGGCAGTGTCGATGCGCGTACTGGTCAGGTCGGGGACGGCTTTGGAGGCGGCGTACTCAAGCTGGTTCGATAGTTGGGAAGCGGTCTCATCCGCCCAAAGCAGGCGATAGCGCAGAAACTGCGATAAGTAGAACCACGAAAAAGCCGCCACCAGCGCCGTGAACAGCACGGTGATCACAAACACGATGATGAATTTTCGGGTCATTAAGCAGTACCCAGTGGCCAGTACCCAGCACCCAGTTTTCGGTTTCGACCCCGGTCCATAACCCAAAACGCTCTCACTGGGTACGGGGTACCAGAGACTGGGTACTGCTATTCCTCCGCCAGCACCGCATCCTGCGGCCGGCCATATTCCTTCAACTTGTTATGCAGCGTCTTCAGGCTGATGCCGAGAATTTCCGCGGCTCGCGTCTTGTTGTTGTTCGTCGCCTGCAGCGTTTTCAGGATCAGCAACTTTTCGGCTTCCTCGACCGTCGTGCCCACTCCGAGGTGCACGGCATCGGGGTCGTTTACCACCACCCGCAGGCTTTGCCCGAAGCCCGGCGGCAGGTGCTTGGTTTCGATCAGCCCTCCTTCGCACACGATAACGGCGCGTTCCAGCGTATTGCGCAACTCGCGCACATTCCCGGGCCACGAATAACCCTGAAAGATGTTGAGCACGGCTTCGCTCACGTCCGACACTTTGCGTCCGTGCTTTTCATTCATCTCCGCGAGCAGACTCTTGACCAGCTCGCGCATGTCTTCCTTGTGCTCGCGCAGCGCGGGCATATGAATATTGAAGACGTTGAGACGGTAGTAAAGGTCCTCGCGCAACTGTCCCCCTGACACCGCTTCTTCGGGAATTTTGTTCGTCGCCGCCAGCACGCGCACGTCAATCGAGGTTTCCGCCTTGCTGCCCAGTCGTCGCAACTTGTGGTCCTCGAGCACGCGCAGGAGTTTGGCTTGAGTGCCGATTGGCATCTCGCCAATTTCGTCGAGCAGCAACGTACCGCCTTCCGCCAATTCGAAACAGCCCGTGCGCCGTTCCGCGGCGCCCGTGAATGCGCCTTTTTCGTGCCCAAACATTTCGCTCTCGATCAGCGACTCCGGCATCGCCGCACAATTGATCGGCACAAACGGTTTGTTGCGTCTCGGGCTTAATTCGTGAATCGTGCGCGCCACGATCTCCTTGCCGGTTCCGCTTCCGCCGGTGATCAAAACCGACGCCGTGCTCGGAGCCACTAACTCGATCAGCCGGAATATTTCCTGCATGGGCGCTGACGATCCCACCAGCAAGCCCAGCGCGCCCTTGTCACGCAAGCGGCGGCGCAGCGTTTCATTTTCAACCCGCGCGTTGATGATCTCGCCGATGTTGGTCAGGATCGAACGCAGGCGCCGGAAGTCGATCGGCTTCTCGATGTAATCCTGCACACCCAAACGTCCCGCGTGGAAAGCATTCTCCGTGGTCTTTTGCGCGGTCACCATCACCACCGCGATCGACTGCGACAGGTCCGCCAGCCGTTCCACCAGTTCCATGCCCCCCATGCGCGGCATCTTCACATCCGTGATCACAATCGAGGGAGCGAACGATGCGACTTTGTCCAGCGCTTCCACGCCGTCAGCAGCCGTGTCGGTTCGGTAGCCCCACGCGGAAACCAGTTCGGCCAACCCGGTTCGTTCATTCACTTCGTCTTCAACAATCAATACGCGCTCTTGTGTCATAAGCCCCAACCAGCATTATTCAGGGAAGAACCCCGTCCTGCAACCGCGCGCCCATAGTCTATGGGACCGCCAACTCCAGGAATCGCTCGCATATCAATTTGAGATTCGCTCCAAACAGCCCGTCTGACAGTCGTTGCGCGCGCTAGAGGTTGCTACAAAGATACCAAGCTGTAATTCTTACAGTTTTGAAAAACTCGGCAATTGCTGTATGATCCTTTGTTTCCAGTGCACTGCCGTGTTTTAACATTGCATGGGATCAGCACTATTCCGTCTGCGCTACTCGATATTTGCAGTGGATTCGATTCGGAGGATTATCTATGTCACTCTGTTACCAAACTTACCGGAGATGCGCTGCATTCGCGCTCGTTCTGGCCATTGTCCTGATTGCCGTGCCGACTCTGATGAGTGCGCAATCGGATGAGAAACCACCCAAAGAAGAACTGTTTGTCGGTTATCAGTGGTTGAACCCGGGCGGCGACATCCCGACAGCAGACAATCCGCCGCTGGCGTTCCATATACCTTCCATCCCGCAAGGCGCTGCGGTCAGCTTTTCCTATAACTTTACGAAAATTTGGTCCCTCGAAGGCGATTGGGGCATCAACGGCAACAAGTATGCCACGATCAATACCGGCATGTTCGGCCCCAAACTGACTTTCCGCGGCAGCGATGGAATCAACTTTTTCGTGCACGCTCTCGGCGGATTCGAGCGCATGTCGATCCGGCCAGCTGGTCCAAGCACCGGCGTAGCTACCGCTCTCGGCGGCGGCATGGACATCAGAATCTGGAAGCCACTCACTCTTCGCGTGTTTGAAGCGGACTATGTTTATGCCCGCCAGAACTGGTCTGGAGTCGTGCCGCCTGACGATAGCTCGCTGCGGCGTCCCGGCTATGAAGGCGTTCGCCTGCGTTCCGGTCTGGTCTTCAACTTCGGCGGAGCACCCGCGCCTCTTGTCGCCGCGGCCTGCACCGTTCAGAACCCTTCCGTCTTGGTCGGCGAACCGGTGCACGTAACCGTCGCCGGCACCAACTTCAATCCCAAGCACACTCTGGCCTATACCTGGGCCAGCAATGGCAGCACCAAGATTGAAGGTAAGGACACGGGCGCCACCATCGACACCAACGGCGTTGCCGGCGGTAGCTACACGGTCACCGCTACCATCACCGACGCGAAAGAGAAGAAGAACAACACGGCCAGTTGCACGGCAAACTTCACTGTGACCGAGCCGCCCAAGAACCCGCCGCAGATGTCCTGCTCGGCCAGTCCGTCGAGCGTGAAGGCGGGAACTTCCTCGACCATCACTTGCACTTGCACCAGCCCCGATAACGTTCCTGTGACGATCGGCGGATGGAGCGCAACCGGCGGCAGCCTCTCCGGCAACGGAAATTCCGCGACCCTGAGCACAAATGGCGCGCCCTCGGGCAACATCACCATCAACGCCACCTGTACGGACTCGCGCGGCCTGACCGCCTCGTCGTCCAGTTCGGTGACCGTTGAGAACCCGCCACCTCCGCCTCCGCAGGCCACCAAGGTCAACGAGTGCGAGTATCCAAACGAGAAGAAGCCGTGGCGAGTGGACAATACTTGCAAGGCCATGCTCGACGATATCGCCGGCAAGATGCAGCAGGATCCTGACGCTAAGCTCGTCGTGGTTGGCAACGGCGATCCCGCCGAAGCCAAGAAGTCCCACCACAAGAACCTGGCTGGCGAACGGGCCGTTGATGTGAAGTACTACGTCACCGAAGGCGAGGCCCAGCAGCACATCGATCCTACCCGCATTGAGACTCGTACCGGTTCCGCAGGCACGAAGACCAGTGAGCAATGGATCATCCCCGCCGGTGCCACCTTCCCCAACGCCAGCACGACTGCGCCGGTCGACGAGGTGAAGGTGAAGCCGATCCTGGATCACCCAAAGCCAGCCGCCAAAGCGGCTAAGAAAGCGGCCAAGAAAAAGGCCGAGTAATCTGGAGGGGCGCGGCGAAAGCCGTGCCACCCCCTAAACAGGCACACCAAAGGCCGGTAGGGTTCGCCCTACTGGCCTTCCTATTTTCCGTTCTTCAGTAACCTTGTCCTCCCCGTGATACGCTGTCACTCTGGGGCGCAGGCGAATACTGTTCGCGGGGGTCACTCTCAGCTTATGAAACATCCGGTAAATGGTCGCTTCCCTATGGATTTAAGGGAAAATGCTCTGCGGCAAAACGCCTTCTGGCGTAACGCTTTTCTGCTCCTGGCCGTCACTTTGATCAGCACCGGCCTGTTTGCCTCCGGCCCCTGGCAGGTCCTCGGTCCCGACGGCGGCGACGCCCGCAGCCTGGCTTATGACGCCAATAATCCCGACCACATTCTGCTCGGTACCAGCACGGGCCAGATGTTTGTCTCGAACAACGGCGGCCGCGACTGGTCGCGCCTCGCTCACTTGGGCGGCGACGACTACGTGCTCGACCACATTTCCATCGATCCCCAGGATTCCAACCGCATCTTTGTTTCGGCCTGGAGCGTTTCCAGCCAGCAGATCGGCGAAATTTTCCGCACCCGCGACGGCGGCCACACCTGGCAAACTCTGCCCCCCATGCACGGCAAATCAATCCGCGCCATGGCTATGTACAAGGGCAACTCCAACGTGCTGGTTGCGGGCGCAATTGACGGCGTCTACCGCACCAGGGACGGCGGCAACACCTGGGAACATCTTTCTTCTGGTTCGACCGAAGTCAAGAACGTCGAATCCATCGCGGTCGATCCCAAGGATCCAAACACGGTTTATGCCGGCACATGGCATCTCGCCTGGAAGACTCCCGACGGCGGCGCCACCTGGCAGCACATGAATAAGGGTATGATCGACGACTCCGACGTCTTCTCCGTCATCGTCGACCACGACAATCCCTCCATCGTTTTCGCCAGCGCCTGCTCCGGTATTTACAAGAGCGAGACTGCCGGCAACCTCTTCTCCAAAATTCAGGGCATCCCCTTCACCGCTCGCCGCACCCGCGTGCTGAAGCAGGATCCCACCAACGAGAACATCGTCTATGCCGGAACCACCGAAGGCCTCTGGAAGACAGTCGATCTGGGCAAGTCCTGGAAGCGCGTCTCTAACCCGGAAGTGGTGGTCAATGACGTCTTCATCGATCCCCGCGATTCCAACCATGTCCTCGTCGCCACCGACCGCAGCGGCGTGATGGCCTCCAAGAACGGCGCGGCCACCTGGGAAACTTCGAACCACGGTTACGCCCATCGCTACGTCTCTGCGCTGCTCGCTGATAACGAGAATGCCGGCACACTTTACGTCGGAGTAGTCAATGACCGCGAGTACGGCGGCGTCTTCTATTCTCACGACAACGGACAGCATTGGCTGCAGAATGCCGCGGGCCTCGACGGACGCGACATTTTTGCCCTCAAGCAGGCTTCGAACGGAACGCTCGTCGCCGGCACCAATCGCGGTGTCTTCGCTCTGGAACGCGGCGCCCGCGCATGGCATCCCATCAACGTCGTCGCCATCGAAGATACGAAGACGATTCGTGTGAAGGGAGCGCGCAAGCCCGTCACCAAGACAACCTGGAAGGAATCTCAGCTCGAAGCCCGCGTCAACGATCTTGAACTCGATTCCCATCGCTGGCTGGCTGCTACCACGGTCGGCATCTATTCCAGCAACGATCAGGGCAAGGTCTGGAAGGGTGGCAACGTTCTCGGCCAGCACGATTTCGTCAGCGTGCGCGCACAGGGCGATTCCGTTCTCGCAGCGACTCGCTCCAGCGTCCTCGTTTCCGATGACGGGGGCAAGAGTTGGAAGCTGGCGGGCCTGCCTTCTTACATTGTCAGCATCCGTGGCGCAGCCATCGCCCCCGACGGCCAGTTCGTCATCGCTGCCCGCGAAGGCGCGTTCCGCAGCGCCGACGGCGGCGCAACCTGGGAGCATGTCGTCAACGGCTTGCCCGACAAGGACATCACTTCCGTCAGCCTCGACTCCACGCGCAAGCGTCTGCTTGCCACCAGCGATTCGACCGGCGTGATCTTCGAAAGCCGCGATGGCGGACATTCCTGGCAGCGCGGCCCCGATACTGGCTACCCCCTGCGCCGTGTCAGCGTAGTCGGAGGACGCTTTATCGGCGCCACTCCGTTTGACGGCGTCATTCTCCAGCCGGAGACTGACCCCATCAGCGCCAACGCCGGCTCCGGCAGCAGCGAATAGCAATTAGGTAAGCGAGGGTAACCCATCCTAACGTCGCGTCCCTTGCGGCGTTAGGGTGGGTCTTTCTTTTGCCCGTAATGCCGGGTCGCGGGTGCCCCAGGTTTCGCGCTTTTCGAAACCTGGGATTCCACGACTCCCTCCCCTTGGGAACTTTGAGATTCTCCCCGCGGGTGCGCCACTTCTCGCGGCGAGAAGTGGCGCACCCCCCAGTTTGTTGTAAGGCGGCCTGAATGCGGTCCCAGGTATATTTCACAATTGATGCAGCCCACCCGCCCGATCAATCCGGCCGGGGAATCAGATCGGTCCTTGATAGCGGCGCAGGTGGACGGCGGCGAAAAGAAAGGCCGCGGCGAGAGCCAGGCCAAACCAGAAACCGGGACTGGCGAGGGACTGCGACGGTGTCAGCGCGAGGTGGGCCATCGTCGATGTGGTGTTGGCGTGCTGCATGCGTTCTGGGCCGCCCATGAAGCGATATGCTAGCCAGCCGCCAAAGTACGATGTGTTGAACGCGATTTTCTCGACCAGGCCGACGGCGAGCAGCGGCAGCGTGGCCCAGAGGTAGGGCGCGCGCCGCGACCAGGCGGAGACCAGCAGCAGCCATCCCCAGAAGGGCGCGTACCAGAACCCGTGACCCACGACGAGGTGGAAGAACAGGATCCACGTCGTCTGCGAGAAAGACACGTGGGACGAGACGCTGAGGCCGGTTCCGAGCAGCCGGCCGCCGGCCAGCAACAGCATGATCGCAAGCGTCACGACCGTGATAACCCAGGTGAGCATGGGGATCACGACGAACGGAATGCTCGCCTTGGCGAGGACGGTGGTCAGGTCGGAGACCGGCAGCGACTTCCAGAACAGGATGCTGCGATCACGGCGCTCGCCGAAGAGCGCGTCGAGACAGTAGAACATTGCGACGAGGAACGTCGTGAACATGAGCAGCAGCGCGGCAAAGACGTATGGCTGCCCGATGCGCTCCTGCTGCTGCATGGCGTCGAGCGCGGAGGCGGCGCGCAACTTGTCGGGTAGGTGGACAAGGCCGAGCGCGTGACCCACCACGATCAGCGCCGCGACCGCGAGCGGCGCGATGTAAAGGTAGCGGTTCTCCCACAACTCGCGGCGTACGGACCAGCAAAATCGCCGCATGGGCGAAATGTTCGCGGCCATCGGGACCTCGGATATTGCGTTCGCAGGGGTGCTCATTGTGCGGCTCCTGGCTGCTGGCGGGCTCGATCGCCCGGCTTTTCTCCCGGCTTATCTCCCAAGACGGCTACGAACAAGTCGGCGATGCTGGGCGTGCGCACGTCGCCAAGCGTGGCGAGTTGCTGGCGATCGACGCCGTCGCGCGTCCGATCGAACTTTAGATCGAAAAGCAGGACGCTGCGACCGATCGCCTGGCGCTCGTGCATCGGCTTGAGCGCGCGCGCTGCTGCGACCTTCTCGGGATGCACGATCACTTCCAGATAGCGCGACTCGACTTCTTCCATGCTGCGAGCGAAGACGATGCGGCCGCGGTCGATGAACATAAGATCGGTGAGTACGTGCTGGATCTCCTCCACCTGGTGGGTTGCCACGACGATGGTGCGGTTGCGATCGAGGTAGTCGTTCAGCAGGGAATCGTAAAACTGCTTTCGATACAGGATGTCGAGGCCAAGCGTAGGCTCATCGAGCACCAGCAGGCGGGCGTCGATCGCCATGACGAGCGCGAGGTGGAGCTGGGTCACCATGCCCTTCGACAGCTCGCGAACTTTACTGTTGCGCCGGATGGTGGTCTTCGTCAAAAAGCCTTCCGCCTTGGCGCGGTCGAAGCGCGGATGCACTCCGTCGACGTAGTCGAGCGCCTGCGAGACTCGTATCCAGCGCGGCAGCACCGCGACGTCGGAGATGAAGCACACATCGCGCATCAACTGGTCACGCTCGCTCCACGGATCGCGCCCGAGAACTCGCAGCTCGCCTTGGTATGGAGTGAGTCCGAGGATCGCGTTGAGCGCGGTGGTCTTGCCCGCGCCATTAGGGCCGATGAGCCCCAGGATGCGGCCCTCTTCGACGCGCAGGTCGATGCCGTCCAGCGCAATGGTTTTTCCAAAAGCCTTCCGAAGACCGCGAGCTTCTATGCATGCCATGGCTTCAACGCTCCTCCTCTGGGGGATCGGACTTCGCGGGATCGGGCTTTGCGCGCTTCAACGGCGCGGCTTTCGAGGAGGGCGACGAGCCCTTCAGGAGTTCCTCTGCGGTAAGTCCAAGCCGCTGGATGGTCGCGGAAATGCGAGGCCACTCTTCGCCCAGAAACTTTTGCCGTTCGGCTTGCAGCAACAGGCTGCGCGCGCCCACATTGATGAACATGCCGAGGCCTCGTCTGGTTTCGACAAGGCCATCGTCAACCAGTTGCTGATACCCTTTCAAGACCGTGAGCGGATTCACCCGGTACTCAGCCGCGACCGTGCGCACGGAGGGCAGCGGATCGCCTTCCTTGAGCACCCCGTCCAGGATCATCGCGACCACACGGTCGCGCAGCTGGCGGTAGATCGGCTGATCATCGTTCCACTCATGATCCATCATGGGTTCCAGATACCTTCACCAGAGATGCGCTCCCGTCAATTCTTCCGCTGCAGGTCGAAGCGCACGTGGACTGGCTTACCCTCTGGGTCCATCCAAGTCCAGACCTCGGTATGATGGTTGACGTCGATTTCGGTGAACACTGCATCGTGCATGTTTCCGTACCGTGTGCTCCCGACGACATCGAGAAAGTTGAATTCCACCGTCTTTCCTTCCGGCGCGACCTTGGCGACCATACGAGGCCGGTTCCCTGCGTCGCAATAATGCGTCAGGAGCAAGCGGTCCCCGTCCAAATACAGCATGGTGATAGGATCATCCATCCGGCCCTCTATCCTAACCTCATGCATGAGCGCGTTACCCATGGAAGTGACGCGCAGGGAAACCAGCGCGTATTTGCCTTCCACCTCGGCTTGCTGCGGGACCGTTGTTATGTGGCCTTCCCAGGAACCCGCAAGGCTTTTCAATTGGGCGAAGGATTTTTGTGCGCCGGACAGGTCCGGAACCGCGGACTTTTGCGGCTCGGATTGCGCGAAAGCTACGGTGGAGAGCGACAGCAGAACAACCGACACCAGAAAACGAACGGATTTCATGTTTTCATTCTCCTTGAGAAGTCCATTTCTTCTTTGCTTTCGGGCCAGTGTTATTCGCTGGCGTACTCAGTTGCGATCCAAATAGCCTCACCAGAGATACGCACCTGTCACTTTGTCCGCTGCAGGTCGAAGTGCGCGTGGATCGGCTTGTCCTTCATCATGAACGTCCAATCCTCGGTGTGATGGTTGGCGTCGATGATCGTGAACATCGAATGGTGCATGTGGTATTCCGTACTCCCGCTGATGTCCTTGAACTCGAACTCGATCGTCTTGCCGTCGGGCGACATCTTGCCGGTCATGCGCGGCCGGTTCCCCGCGTCGCAATAGTGAACCAGCGTGAGCTGGTCTCCGTCCACGTATAGCATCGTCACCGGATGGTCGTACTTGGTCGCATCCAACGGCGTTCCTGCTTCCTGCAACTCGTGCACCAGCGCGTTCCCTCGCGAGGTCACGCGCATCGAGACGTGGAGCGGCTTGCCGTTTGACATCTCCGGCATGTCCGGGACGGTGACAGGGCCTTCCCACTCTCCCGCCAGACTTTTCATGGTTGCGAAAGACTTCTGCGCCTCGGACAGCACAGGAGCCACCGAGGTATTGTGCATGTCGGCCTTTTGCGCGTCGGACTTTTGCATGTCAGACTGCGCAAAAGCCACGGCGGCGAGCGACAACAGGACAACGGATAGCGCTAAACGAAGGGATTTCATGTTTCATTCTCCTTGAGAAGTTCATTTCTGCTTTGCTGCGGGGCCAAGGGCTCTGCGCTGGCGCCATCAGGTCAGACAAACCTCAATTGCACTGTTATAGTTAACTATATCACTATGTAACGTGTCAAGTGTTTTTTTCTGCCCCCGCTGCCATCCGCACAGGAACGAAGGACTCTTGTGGACCGTGGGCGCCATCGACACTTACTTAACGAAGGGACACCCGGCGTCATTTCTTCTTCTTTTTCGTCTTGGCCGCGGAGGCCTGCAGATCGACCTCGACCAGGTGGTGGCTGGCGCCCGAATCGAGATCGAGCCCGTAGAATTTTTTCAGCTCCGCGATCTGCGCCAGCGACGCCGCTCCGAACGGAGTCTTCCCATCGAAGACATGCAGCACGATGCCTTCCAGCAAATCGCCCAGCGTCATGTCGTGGTATTCGGCAAAACCCTTGAGCACTTTCAAAATGCGTTTTTCCATGCGGATGCCGGTCTGCACCCGCTCGACGACAAAGCTTGATTTATTCATCATGGTATCAGTGTACCACAGTACATAAATAGTTCCTCGCGGAACATGATTCACATTTCAGGAAACATGACACGCTTCGTTGTTCACAAAACCATCCCTTTCCCCAGACCGCCTCGCCCTCCCGTACAATCTCAACCATGCCCCCGAGGAGGATGCCCTTCGCCCTCGCAGTATTGGCCCTGATCTTCGCAGCCGCCTGCGGAAGGCCAACCGGAGTTCCGCAGCCCTCCCCGGGTGATCCGCAGAAACTCCCCTTCGACCGCCAGCCATCTTCCGAGGGAGTTTCGCCCAGCCAGTCGCTCATTCCTCCGGCGCGGCGCCTGACAGAGGGCACGTCCATTACCATTCGACTGCGGAAGCCTCTTTCGAACTCGTCCGCCCACGCCGGAGACAGGTTTGAAGGAATCATCGACGAACCGGTTGTGGTCGACGGACAAACGCTCATCGGCCACGGCACTACCGTGACCGGGCACGTTCTCGACGCCCAACCCTCGCTCGGCCGTCGCCCCGGCTATCTGCGTATCACCCTCGTCAGCGTGGACGTCGGCGGAAAGCCTGTCCCGATTGACACCTCCAGCATTTTTGCCAAAGGCAAGACCACCGCCCAGGGTTCGCACCCAGGCGCGAGTTCGGGCGACGTGGCTTTCACCCCTGAACGTCGCCTCACCTTTCACCTGGCACAGGCTACCGATCTACCCTGACCGCTACGAGTTCTGAATTGGCTCACGCGTTTGTCCGCTTTCGGAGTTTCTCTTCCGGCGAAGCGCCGCCGATCCGTCTCTCACACTCCGGAATCATCACCAAAATGATGTGATGGCGGGCACTTAGCACGAATGGTGTCGCGCGATAGACTCTTTCCGATAAGGCTAGCGCGGACCATTCGCGGAAGAGCTTTTCCCAGCTTGGAATGCGGACTCCTTGCTCTCCACTCGCAGCTTTCTCCGGGCTGCAATCGATCGGGCGCAGAGCTGAACCATAAGGATTGGTATCAGCATGGTTGTCAGGCAAGAGGACAGGGCGGCGCGCGACTCCTGTCCCGATCTGCGTTTCTTCCAGTCATTTGAAGCCGCCACAATCGGCATGGGCATGTGCGACCTGGAGGGGCACATTCTGCAGGCCAATCCCGCGCTCGCACACCTGCTTGGCTCGGATCCCCCAAATCTGGTTGGAACTCTTCTTAGCGTCTTTCAGGACGCTGGCATTCAGGACAGTCATGGCAGTCCGCACATTCAGGATCTTGTTGCCCAGTTGATCCGCGGCGAGCGCAATTCGTTCACCGTCGAAACGCGCTTCCTGAGAACGAATGCTCACGAATTCTGGGGGCAACTGACCATATCGCTCGCACGCGACGCGCACGGTGATGCAGCGTTTCTCGTGGCGCTGCTCGAAGACGTGACCGGGCGAAAACAGGTCGAAGAAAATCTGCGCCAGGCCGAGAAGATGGAAGTGATCGGACGCCTCGCCGGCGGCATCGCTCACGATTTCAACAATCTGCTGACCGGCATCCTGCTCTATTGCGACCTCATCCTGACGAAGCTCGATCCCGGGAACCCGCTCCGCTCGCATGCGGAAGGAGTGCAGATGGCGGCCGAGCAAGGCGCTGCCTTGACACAGCAATTACTCGCCATGGCGCGCAAGCAGGCACCAGAACCGCAAGCACTCCATGTTAACGAAATCGTCCTTTCCACCGAGAACCTCTTACGGCGATTGATCGGGGAGCAGATCGAACTGCTGATCGCTCTCGATGATCCGGAAGGCATCGTTTTCGCCGATCCCGGGCAGTTGCGGCAAGTCCTGTTGAACCTGGTTGTGAATGCGCGCGACGCGCTGGGTTCGCGGGGAAACATCACGGGCGGAAAGATCCGGCTGAGCACGTGCATTCGGGGAATCTCCTCGAACGGTGATGCCTGCGACTCTCAAGAACGCGTGGCACTCATCGTCGAGGACAACGGCTGCGGAATGAATGCGGACACCCGCGCCCATTTGTTTGAGCCGTTCTTTACCACGAAGAAGCCGGGAGAAGGCACCGGGGTGGGTCTGGCCACGGTGCAGAACATTGTCGGCGAAGCCGGTGGACATATCGAGGTCGTGAGCGAACCGGGATATGGGACGCGCATCGCAGTGATCTTTCCAGCGGCCAGACCGATTCCCAGTGTTTCCGTTACAGCCACTTCAGATCCACAGCTTCTCAAAGTTCCGATCGCCGAGGGAGACTCGCCATGCTAAGCGCTTCAACTGCCACCGCTCTCAGCCGCCCTTCACTGAACCGCACTCCGCAACTGCTGGGAGCGAATTTTCTCAACCTGCTGATCATGGACGAAGACCGCGTGGTGCGCGAGGCTCTGCGCGACGCCGGGCATTCCCTTGGATTCAGCGCTCATGTTGCCGAATCGGCCGATCAGGCTTATCGCATGCTCGAAGCCGACAACATCGACGCGGTGCTGCTGGAGATCGGATCGTCAGGGGGCGCCGGACTGGAAGGGCTCCGTTCGATCAAGCAACGCCGGCCGGATGCAGTGGTCGTCGTCCTGACCAATTCTGGAACCGTGCCCTCCGCGGTGCAGGCAATGAAGAGCGGCGCATATGACTATGTCACCAAGCCTTTCAGCATGGAGGAACTGCGTGTCCTGCTGGGACGAGTCGCGGAACATCTGCGGGTCAAAACGGAGCTTCGAGTGCGGCGCGAGATGATCCGGTCACGGGAGGGTTTCGGCAACATCGTCGGGCACGCGCCGGACATGGAAAGACTCTACCGAATCATTGCCAAAGCCGGGCAAAGCACGCACCCAGTGTTGATTCTAGGCGAGAGCGGGACCGGCAAGGAGATGGTTGCCAAGGCGATCCACACGTCCGGACCGCTGCGCAACAAACCGTTTATCCCGGTCGACTGCGGATCGCTGGTGCCCACGCTGATCGAAAGCGAACTGTTCGGGCACGTGCGCGGCGCCTTCACCGGCGCGACGAATCCGAAAGATGGTCTGCTGGCCATCGCCGATGGCGGGACAGTATTTCTGGATGAAATCGGCGAACTGCCAGTCGACCTGCAGGCCAAACTGCTGCGGGCAATTCAAGAGAAGGAGATCCGCCCGGTAGGAAGCGTGAAAAACGTCCCCATCAACGTTCGTATTCTAGGCGCCACCCATCGCGATCTGGAGCAGGCTGTCAACGAAGGCACATTCCGGCGCGACCTTTTCTTCCGCCTGAACGTGCTCACGCTCCGCATTCCGCCGCTGCGCGAACGCCGTCAGGATATCCCTTTGCTCGTCGCCCATTTTCTGGAGCGGATCGGGCGCGAATCCGGGATCGAGAAGACCATTTCCGACGAAGGGCTGAAGGCGATGTTGAATTACGACTGGCCCGGCAACGTCCGTGAACTGGAGAACTCGCTGGAAAGGGCCTGCGCGCTTTCAAGCGCCAACGAAATCCAAATCTGCGATCTGCCAACGCATCTTTCAAGCGCGCCGGCCAGCCTGGTCAACCGGCCGGCGAATGGGATCGTACCAATAGCGGAACTGGAGAAAGCCACCATCCTTAACGCGCTCGCGCAAGTGAATGGCGACAAATTGGTGGCCGCGCGCCTGCTGGGCATCGGCAAAACCACGCTGTATCGCAAGTTGAAGGAGTACCAGTCCCAAGACTGAACGAACAATGGTGCTTACGTTCGAGAACGGGAAGGTTCGAGGTTCTTGAAGGGCGTAAGTCATTGCAGTTGCATCGCCTGATGTTTGGCGGCGGAGTTGCATGAAGTTCAAGCATGATCCTGCTTGTGACTCCAATGGAACGGCGGCACGCATGCGCCGCAGCAGTCAAAGAAGCAACAGGCGAGCCGGTCATGATCGCAGAGACTCTCTCGCAAGCCATCGCGCTTCTGCGTGCGAATTGCTACACGGCCGCCTTGTTTGACCAATACCTTCTCGAGGCGGAACCGCAGGAATTCGAGACCGCGGTGCGGCACCTGGACACAGCCATCCCCGTTGAAATCAATCTCGGCACGAGAAACCTGACACGGCTGGTGCTCGAAGTGCAATCGGCATTGCGCCGCCGCAGACAAGAAGAAATGGCCGCGCGAGAAGCGGCGGTACGAACGGTGCATGGCGCATTGAACGCCGGATTGACTACGCTTCTGCTCGACTGCGAACTGGCCTTGGAGACCGCCGGTTTGCCCCCGGCGGCGAGAGGACGGCTAACCTCAGCCCTTGAGGCGGCGAGGAAACTGCGAACGGAACTGGAGGCGGTTGGGACGGCTGGATAACGAGAGATCGCCACCTCGACCGTGTGCTCTGCAAAGCATCTCCTCCTCTGGGTTCAAAACCGCTAAAGTCAAAGGCCGCGGGTGGCCGGTAGTGGGCAACTTTGAATTTTGCAATTGATTGCACGCCTGTCAAACGGATTCAGCCGCAAGCTAGAGAATCACGCGGCTGCGACGGCCCTCAATTATTTCGCCTACAACTTCATCAAAATTCATCGTACACTGCGCGTGTCCCCGGCTATGGCCGCTGGCGTTACAGATCGACTGTGGAGCGTAGAAGACTTGGTCGCCCTCTGGGAAACCTACGAGCAGCGGAGGGCGGAAAGAGCAGCGTAAAACATGAAGAATTACATGGGCATGGGACTGGCTATTGGCATCGCTTTGGGAGCTGGACTCGGAGTGGCGTTACATAACATTGCTCTCGGCGTCGGCATCGGAGTAGCCTTTGGCATAATCTTCGGCTCAGTCAAACGAAATCAAAATTCAAGGTAGCCCACTACCGGGTGGCCCCTTCGCTTCGCTCAGGGCAGGTCCGCGCCACACCTCGCGCGTTTCCTCATTGCTGCGAGGCAGTACGCGTGCGCCGCGCCTCGTACGATTTGAGGTGTGTATAGGCAATCTTCAGGGACGAATCTTTCCCTGACACTCCGTGCCGTATCCCCCTCTGCAACAGATCGCCTACGATGTGGTCGGCTTCGATCGGGCCATTTTTTTCGATGTCACGAAGCATGGAGGCCGTCAGCGGCGAACCAGACGCCGTCAACGCATCACGGCTGCGCTGGTAGGATTCATCGCGCATCGAGTAACCCTCGGCGGCGGCGATGCGGCGACATTCATCGAGCAGACCGAGCACGAAGTCAGTCCCTCCTGGAGACGCGGCAATATCGCAAATGGCGGCGCGCATCAGGCACGTGCAACCGGCGGCGGAAGCGAGGAAAATCCACTTCTCCCACATGTCAAGCACGATGTGCTCGCTTGACCGGGCATTGAAACGCACGCCTTCCATCAGGCTGGCGATGGCTTTCACTCGGTCACAGGATTGGCCGTCGCGCTCTCCGAAAGATAACTCGTGGTTCTCGTTGAGGTGTGCAATCTCGCGCTTTTCGTTCAGTGTGACCGCAATCAGGCATTGGCCGCCGAGAACGTGCTCGGAGCCGAAGTGCTGATCGAGTAGAGCGAGGTGGCGCATACCATTCAATAACGGGAGAATCGCCGTGGTTGCCCCGACGGCAGGAGCGAAAGACTGGATCGCGTTTTCGAGATCGAACGCCTTGCAACTGAGAAGTACGAGATCATAGTGTTCGTGTAGGTTCTCGGCGAGAACGGTCGCTGGCTTGGGAACGACGACATCACCAAAGCGACTGCGAATGGTCAGGCCTATGCTCGCCAGTTCGGCGGCGCGACGGGGACGAACGAGAAAAGTGACATCGCGGTTTGCGTCGACGAGTCTTCCACCGAAATAGCCGCCGATTGCCCCGGCGCCGACTACCAGGATACGCATAGACTGATCTCCGATTACGACTGCGCTTCAAGGCTTGCTTGACTCCGCTAGTTTACAAGGACTGGAGCACTGACAGACCCATCGAAAAGCCCATGACCACGCAGACTGTCCGCACGACGGGCGCACAGCTTTCCCCAGGAATCGGACACCTTGGTGAGGGCAATACCCGATTGGGCGATCGCCACCTTAGTGATGGGCCTGAACCGGGAACCCTGAGCCTGTTTGCGCTCGGCCTCGCTGTGATCGGGGCGGCGTTCGGGCGCAAGAAGGTTGCCTGATTTCGTTTTATTGTCCGATTACTGCGCACACAAGTTAAAATTCAGCAGCCCTTGCCCTTCCTATTTTCCGATTACAAATCTCTACCGACATTCTCCGCAAAAATCCTGCATGCTTTCGTTCATGTGGAAAGGCTTGGGGGCCGCACTGCCGACGTCCTTCACGCAATCTAACGGAGGCTTCTAATGGATGACCGAACGACTGTTCTGTATGTAGATGACAATCCCAAATCCAGCCGGCTGTTAACCAGTGTTCTGGAAGAATGCGGTTTCCGGGTGATCAGCAAGAACGATCCGTCGGAAGCTCTTGCCCTTTGCCGGAGGTGCGGGTTTGATCTCGCTCTTTTGGATTACGAGATGCCGGTGATGACAGGGTCGGAACTGGCGCGGGAAATCAAGTACCTGATGCCGGAGATGCCGGTGGTCCTGATTTCGAGCCGCGCGGATCTGCCGGCTTCAGAACTGGATTTTGTGGATGCGCACTTCGGGTTTGGGACCTCGCTGGACGACCTGCTTTGGGCCATGCGCATTCTGGGCCCACCGAAACTGGTCGCGAGAGATGCGAGCATTGCTCGCCACGAGCATGCTCTGCAACATCCTATGCAACATCCCCGAGAGCGCGGCATAAACGAGTCGCGCTGGGCCGACTCGACCTAGGGGGTAGGGTGTTCGGGCGCCGTCCAGCCGGCCAAAAGCCGGACGGACGGCGGATTTGAGACGCACCTTGAAATTTGCAAGAGCAGCCGGCCTTGCACTAAAAGCGCAGGAAAAATCACTTTCTGCCGAAGAAAACTCTTCCCTCCCGGCGCCCATCGCCCCTACACTGTTGCCAAGGATGTTGGGCTGTTGTTGCTCTCGCTCCCGGGAGGCTCTGTGCGGGTTTTAGTCACGGCGGATACGTTCAGCGGCGTTTGGACTTACGCGCGCGAACTGGTCACGGGACTCGTGACGCAAGGCGCACAGGTAACACTCGTCAGCTTTGGCGAGATTCCGCTGCCCGACCAGACAGCCTGGATGCAGAGCCTGCACGGGCTCGAGTATCATCCCACAGCATTTCGCCTGGACTGGATGCAGGAGGGCGAGCAGGATTTCCAGGCTGCGATGGAATACCTGTGCGAGATTGTGCACGATACCCGCCCGGACTTCCTGCACCTGAATCACCTCAGTTTCGGAGCGCTGCCGGTTTCGACACCGCGATTGGTGACGGCGCACGGCGATGTTGTGACCTGGTGGCTGACCATCCACGGGAAAGAACCAGCACCCTCGGCGTGGCTCGACTGGTATCGTGAAACCATCAGGGCGGGCCTGAAACGCGCCGAAGCCGTCGTCACAACCACGCACTGGATGGGCGAGATGTTGCGCATCGCCTATGGCGACGAGTTCGAAGGCCACGTCATTTCACCGGGGCGTAACCCAATTTATTTCAATCCATTTGTAACGAAAGAAGAGTCCGTACTGGCGATCGGGCGCCTATGGGACACGGGAAAGCAAGTGGCGCTACTGACGCAGTATACCCTTGCATTGCCGGTGTGCATCGTGGGCGCGGACAACCCGATTCCGGCTCCGTCATTGCCGATCCGCGCCGATGTCAGAGTTTCGACGGGCGCACATGAAGTTTCCGTCAAGGGCGCGCAGACGGAATCGCAACTGCGGAACCTCTACAGCAAATCAACGGTCTTTGCGGCAACTTCGCGTTATGAGCCGACTGGGCTCGGTTCGATTGAGGCGGCGTTCTCCCGGTGCGCAATCGTGGCCAATGACACTCCGGTCTATCGCGAGCTGTGGGGCGATGCAGCCCTGTACTTCGAACGCGACGACGCGGAAAGCCTGGCCGAAGTTTTAGGCCAGCTCGACCAGAATCGCGAACTCGTGCGTGTGTACGGAACGCGAGCCTACAATCGCGCGCGTGAACGGTTCACGTCGCGACGGATGGTGGACGATTATCTGCAGCTTTACCGGCGGCTGCGGAGTTTGAAGACCGCCGTGGCGTGAGAGCTGGCAATCACCGCAAAGATTTCCTCGTACAGATAGGCGGGTGACTCCGCTTTTCGGGAAAGACGCGCTTGTGATTTCCCGTCCAGAGCGCCTTTTCAAACGGAAAACTTTTCGCACAAGCTGGAATTAACATTTCCTTAACATTCCATTTACGGTAGCGAAATGTGCTCCGCCTACTGTTTCCATGCCTCTCCAGTGATGTGGGGACGTGCCTCGCGCTACACAATTTGGAAACAAATGGAGAACTCCGCATGTTTGAAAAGCATGAAGCCTCCGACTTTCTCAGGAGAACGATGGCGTCATTGTTGACGCTGGCGATCACTCTGGGACCGACTGCACCCGCCTTCGCGTCTTCCGCCAAACCGGCAGCAAAACCGGCAGCCAAGCACGCGCCGTTGCAAACCGCGACTCCCATTCAATATCTGGTTGTGATCTTCAACGAGAACGTCAGCTTCGATCACTATTTTGGAACCTATCCCAATGCGCTGAATCCCGCAGGAGCAATTCAGTTCAAAGCGAAAGCTAACACGCCGACGGTCAACGGTCTGTCGGGCGCGCTTCTGACCAATAACCCGAACCTGAATCCAGCCAACGGCGCGGGCGCAACGAACCCCTTTCGGCTCAGTTACGATCAGGCCGCAACGGCGGACCAGGACCATGACTACCTGCCGGAACAACAGGCATCCGACTCCGGACTGTTGGATCTGTTTCCGTTGTACACAGGAACCGCTGGACCTCCGCCCGCAGGCGGTGGCATCACGAGCACCAACGGCTTGGTAATGGGGTATTACGACGGAAATACCGTGACCGGGATCTGGAACTATGCTCAGAATTTCGCGATGAGCGACAACTCCCACGGAACAACCTTCGGCCCATCGTCGGTGGGCGTGATGAACCTGATCGCGGGCCAGACCAATGGAGTGGTCTCGTATCTGAACGGAACTGGGGATTTCGTTCCGGACGGGAACGGCGGTTACACCAACGTCAGCGATCCCGATCCGGTCGGAGACGTTTGCGCGAACCCGGCGCGCAACCAGGCGCAGATGGGTGGCGTCACCATCTTCGATCTTCTGAACAACGCCGGGGTAACCTGGGGAGCGTTCATGGGCGGCTTCAATCTGTCGATCGTGAATTCGAACGGAACCACCGGATGCAGCCGGTCCACAACGTCCGCTATCACTGGAGAAACCGAGAGCGACTACATTCCGCACCACTCGCTCACTTCGTACTGGTCCTCCGTGGCGAACCTGAACCATGCGCGGCCCTGTGGTGAAGCCTTTGGGACCGCGGGTTGCGCCAACCACAACTACGACATTCAGGATTTCTACACCGCCGTCAGCACTGGCCAACAGCCAGCAGTGAGTTTCCTGAAGGCGGCTGGCTATCAGGATTCGCATCCGGGCTACTCCGACCCGATCGACGAGCAGACGTCCGTGGTGAGCATCATCAACTTCCTGCAAAATCCGGCGAACAACCCGAACTGGGACAGCACCGCCGTAGTCATCGCGTATGACGACTCCGACGGATGGTACGACCATGAAATGGGCCCGATCGTGAACACCTCACAGGGACCGGGCGATGGCCTCACTGCATCGGGCTATTGCGGAACAGCTGCACCCCAACTGGCCGGCATTTCGGGCCCGCATGCCCTCGGGCGCTGCGGTTATGGTCCGAGATTGCCGATGTTGGTCATTTCACCTTACGCGAAAGAGAACTTCGTGGACCACACGGTGACCGACCAGTCTTCGATCATCCACTTCATCGAAGACAACTGGCTGGGCGGACAACGCATCGGCGGCGGTTCCTTCGATGCCATCGCTAACTCGATTGTGCAGGACTTCGACTTCGCCAAGATCAGAAAGAACGGCACTCTGTGCTTGAGTCCGAACACCGGCGAAAAACAAAAACCGTCGCTCTGCGGGCTGTAAACGCGGAGTTCTGCGAGTAATCTCAGGGCGGGCATGCGGATATAATTCGCATGCTCGTTCTGTTTGTAAGCAACCATCTCGTTGCTCTGGGAGAATCACGTTTGGGAGTCAACCGAAGGATTTTTCTCGCGAAGAGTGGGATGGCCACGATGGCGCTCGGTCTGCGCCCCGGTCTCGCTCATGCCATGTCTCACAAGGCGACGCCGCGGTTTCGCACGCAACTGAATGCCAGCTCTCTGGCGCAATTCGCGGATCCGCTGCCGCTGCCGGAAGTCATTCAGCCGAGTGGTCAACGTCCGAGTCCCGAGAATCCTGCGGTTCAGATCCCGTTCTATCGGGTTCCCATGCGGCAGTTCGAGGCCAAGATGCACCGTGATTTGAAGCCGACCCGCTTATGGGGATATGCATCGACGTCGCCGGGACCGACCTTTGAGACGCGCAGCGGTGAGGGGCTGCTGGTCGAGTGGGTGAACGAACTGCCGACGAGCCACTTCCTGCCGATCGACCACAGCATTCACGGTGCGGAAGCGGACAAACCGGACGTGCGCGCGGTGGTTCACGTGCACGGAGCAAAAGCCCCAGCGGAAAGTGACGGTTATCCGGAAAACTGGTACGTGCCGGGCAGGTCGGCAATCAGCTATTACCCCAATCGCCAGGACGCCGCGATGCTCTGGTATCACGACCATACGCTCGGCATCAACCGTCTGAATGTTTTTGCCGGACTGTTTGGCGCATTTTTTGTGCGCGATGAATTCGAAGATTCGCTGAATCTGCCTCGGGGCAAATACGAGATTCCGCTGGTGCTCTACGACCGTGTGTTCGATCTCGAAGGACAGCTCAATTACCCAGTGTCTGGCAATGAGAAGTCGCCGTGGGTTCCGGAAGTCTTCGGCGATGCCATTCTGATCAATGGCAAGCTGTTTCCTTATCTTGAAGTTGAGCCGCGCAAATACCGGTTCCGCGTGCTGAACGGGGCGAATGGACGATTCTTTCATTTGGCGGTGTCGGCCGAGCAGACACCTGGCGGTCAGATACCTGGTGGTCAAATGTCCATCAGTCAGACCTTTCACCAGATCGGCACGGATCAGGGACTACTGCCGGCGCCGGTGCCATTGAAACTCCTCACGATTGCTCCTGCTGAACGCGTTGATCTGGTGGTGGATTTCTCAGAGAGTGCAGGAAGGAACGTAATTCTCAAGAATGACAACATGAGCGTTATGCAATTTCGTGTCGCTGCGAAAGGTGGGCGCGACGAAAGCGCGTTGTCGCAGAAGCTAAGGCCGGTTCCGAAGATTGCGGAATCCACCGCCGTGAAAACCCGCATGTTGAGCCTGGTGGAGATTGACGATCTGGTGCAGCGACCGGTGACAATGTTGTTGAACAACGCACATTGGAGTATGCCGGTAACGGAGAATCCAGTTCTGGGTTCGGTTGAAATCTGGAATCTCATCAATACGACGGATGATGCTCATCCCATTCATTTGCACTTGGTGAAGTTCCAGATTCTCGATCGCAGAAGTTTCGACAGGGCCGCGTATTGGATGTCGGGAACTGGGCAGGTAAAATACACAGCCCCGGCCGTTCCTCCCGAACCAGGCGAGGCGGGCTGGAAAGATACTGTGCGAGCAGATCCAGGCATGGTAACGCGAATCATTATGCGATTCGAAGGGTTCCTCGGACGGTACGTGTGGCACTGCCACTTACTCGAACACGAAGACAACGAAATGATGCGGCCGTTCGATGTGGTGGCGCGCTGAGTGTGACTCTTGAATCTTGTAATTAGTTATTTACCGTCCGGGGATCGATCGCCCTGCGGCCACGCATTAAACAGTTCGGTGGCATTCACAGAGCCCAGTCCGGTTGCTAGATCGTATCCCACGGTCGCCGGATAAGCCGGTTCACTGCTGGATGTGGATGTTGAAAGTTCGCCGATGATCCGGCTGCCGTCGCCGTAGCAGTCGTAGGCAAATGGTTTCGGATTCTGAGCGCATGGGATATCCATGTCTCCGAGCTGCACGTCGTTGAAAATGCAACCAGGCGCTGGCAGGCCGCCTGACGTCTGGCTGGCATTACAGGCTTTGGTTCCCAGATTGTTGAACTGGCTGGCCGCGAGCGCATAGTAGACGTAGTTTGCATTTCCCTGCCGGCCAAATTTCTGATTAATCAGCGCTTGAATGCCCGCCATCGCTGGTGACGCGAAAGACGTGCCGCCGCCACCCTCCAGTAGCGCGTCGTTCTTCGCGGTGCAGGGCGCGCCGCCCTGGTTTTTATCTGACATACACTCGACGAGGAAGCTGCCCCAGACGCCGTCCGCGGCGAACAGAGAAAGATCGGGCTGATCGCGCAACCCGTCATTCGGAATGCCGGGAACGCCCGTCTGCCACGCAGGCTTAGGATTGCCCTGGCAAGTTCCGCCGACCACGCCGCGGATCTCGGGCTTTCCGGTGAAGCAGGTGCTCGGTCCACCGCTGCCGCCCACGGAATATTTGAATTCCCGGCCCAGCTTGGAATTGCAGAATCCTGATGGACCGTAGGACTGCGCGAAGCCGCCGAAAACAGGATCGCTGTAGATGAGCTCGCTGGTGCATCCGTCATTCCAGGGAATTTCGGGAATGTAGGACAAAGCCGAGGCCTTCGTCTTCGGATTGTTAACCGCGCTCCAGTAGGTGCTGAGCGGGACGCCGTTCACGTCCTGGTTGTACTGCGCCATGAAGTCGGTGCCCCCCACATCGACCGCATACGCGGAAGCAGTGTTGTCGCCGCTGTTGATGCCGAGATGCGAAAGAAAGCCTTCGGCGGGCGAACATTCGTCCGCGCCGGTATCGCCTTGCGCGATGAAAAAAGTCGTGCCTAACGCGGTTGCGATTTGCGCTTCGCGATTTTCGAGGGCGATTTCCGTCTGCCCGGTGATGGTTTCGCACAGACCGTAGCTATCGGAAATGATGTCGGGGGGTTCGAGGTCGAGAAGATTGATGATGGCAAGATCTAGTCCGGAAACGCCATGCGAGGTGCCGCACGCGGACAGTTCGATGTTCGCATCAGGAGCGGCCACGCTGGCCCACTCGACATCGAGTGCAGCCTCGATCTCATCGCCATTCTGGCCAGGATTGGAGCAGTTGGGATAAACCTGCTTGAATGTCGCGTCCTTGAAGCCCTTCAGGCCGAAGGTGGCGCGGAAGTCAGACCAATCGGATTCATGGGCCAGATTTGAATCTTCAACCAGCGCGATGACCACGCCTTTGCCGGTGTATCCCTGCTGCCACAACGGCAGCACGTTGTAGATCGTGTCGAAATCGTAAGGGGCGACGGTATGAAAGGTCTGTCCTCGGAACTTGACGTTGAAGCGAGGCTTCCACTCGTGAGTTTGCGCGTGATAGGAGACCTGGCCCAACTGAATCGCGTGCGGCTTGGGATAGAAGTCGTGGAGGGACGTGACTCCCTCGATAACCGGAGCGAGCGCTGCCGGAATTTGGGGATCGCGAACGTTGGCAATGTGCCTTTCGCCGTTTGGCAGAACTAGATTGTGAATCTCGGTATGGAACGCATCCCGAACCTGCCCGGCTGTTCCGGAGAAATCGACGATCAATCCATTCTGATACGCGCGATTGATGGCGAACCCGTGCGATTCCAGCCAACGCTGGATGGTCTGACGATCCTGAGCGGCCAGACCGAAGCGCTCGCCGAATTGCGACGGCGTCAGCCAGTGATGGAACTCCGGTGACTTCTGATTGTGCATTTCGTCAATCAGTCGCTCCAGTTGCGCTTCCGTCTCTGGGGCAGGTTTGAGGATGAGCAGGAGATGGTCGAAAACAAGGCTATTAGCGACCGGGCCGCGATCGTTCTGCGGTTGCAGGGCCGCGGGCGTGGTATTTCCGCTCAGCGTAACCAACTGAGACTCGTCAATCGCACCGGTAATCATGGGCTTTGATGCGGCAGAGGGGCGCTCCGCGAAGGCGGATCCGGACAGAAGAACAGCCAAAAGCAGCAAGAGAGTGGAAGCGGAACGCGGCATCGTCAGAACCTCCGGGAGCAGTACACCTAAGTGGTTCGAGCGCACAGGAGAGGGAACCACGGCAACGCAATTGGGCAATCCTAGCCGCATCCGGAGCGTCTGGTCAAGAACGAAGGGGGCGAAGAACGGGGTTCCGGAGACGCTCCATGCTATACTTTTGGAGCATCTTTCCAGTCAGTTTCAACAGACGGAGGCCAGTATCGACAAGCGTTTTATCCGCATGAATGAGCGCATCCGCGCACGCGAAGTGCGTGTGATCGGTGACGAAGGCGAGCAAATTGGAGTTATGCCACCTTTCGAAGCGCTCAAGATGGCCCGCGAACGAAACCTGGATCTGGTGGAAATTTCCCCGACGGCGCAACCTCCAGTTTGCCGCATCATGGATTACGGGAAATTCCTGTACCAGAACGAAAAGCGCGAGCGCGAAGCGAAGAAGAAACAGAAGACCATTACGGTCAAAGAAGTGAAGTTCCGTATCAACGTCGACGATCACGATTACGATACGAAAAAGAATCATGTGCTGCGCTTCCTCGATGAAGGGGACAAGGTCAAGGCGACCATCTTCTTCCGCGGGCGCGAAATGACCAGGCAAAGCCTGGGGCGTCAGATTCTGGAGCGCCTGATCAAGGACGTCGAGCACAAAGGGTTGGTCGAGTTCAGGCCGCGGCAGGAAGGCAATACGCTGCACCTGATCCTGGCGCCCAAGAAAGAAACGGGCGCGAAGGAAAAACCGGCGGTAAAGCCAGTTTCCAAGCCCGCGCCACCGGTTCCGCCCGCGCAGGGCGGAGCACAGACAGCGTAG
>Ga0116121_1000168_pt1 | contig 37372 bp, 40 predicted proteins | sample June2015DPH_13_1_FD_89725 | JGI IMG/M metagenome (GOLD analysis project Ga0116121, IMG submission 89725) | Peatland microbial communities from SPRUCE experiment site at the Marcell Experimental Forest, Minnesota, USA - June2015DPH_13_10 | ecosystem: Environmental > Terrestrial > Soil > Wetlands...
GGATGTCACCATCCAAGACAACAGCGTGATTAACAACGATGCCACACCGGGCTTGGGGTTCACCGGAGCCGCAACCGGTTGCCCTAATCAGCCTGGTGATGGCGTTTATGAGGATGATGAAACAGGGGACTGCGGCGGCGCTGTTCATTTGATCGGGACAGCCAACTCCATCGTTTCTGGGAACTTCATCACTGGCAATGCCGATGGTGTGCTGATCAGCGACGAGACCGCCGAAAGCCATGACAACCTCCTCATCCACAATACAATCACGAACAATCCGTTGGAGTGCGGTATCGTGCTTGCCTCGCATCCGCCGTCGGGCAAGACCTCGCCACCTTTCGCGCCGCACTTTGGGGTGGATCACAATACCGTGGTGGAGAACATTTCTAACGACAACGGCGTGAAAATTGGTGGTTCGGGGGCGGGCATGTTTTCCGATGGCATGGGCCGCGGCCGCGTGTCAGACAACGTGATCATTGGGAACACGCTCATACATAATGGACTGGGAGGCGTCGCACTGCACACGCACGTTGGACCCGCGTTTGGGCTTCCCGCCGACGACATGAGTGGAAACAAAATCATCCTTAATACGATTGCCGGTAATCTCGCAGATCAGGCAGACACCGCCACTCCCGGCCGTGTGGGAATCAACATCAATAGTGGCGATGGCGCTTCCCCGGTTCGCGGCACCGTGATTTCCCAGAACGTGATCAGCGATGAGGATATCGACATAGCGGTCAATACTCCTGCCGAGGTCGACATCCATCTGAACTCTCTGCTCGGAAGCGGCATTGGAGTGGGGGACGTCTGTGCACTCGACGCTTCTAAGGTATGTACCGGCACAATCGATGCGACCGAGAACTATTGGGGATGTCCCGCGGGTCCAGGTGAGCACGGATGCACCACTATCATCGCCCCCAGGATTCTATGGATTCCTTGGCTCCAGAAACCTGTCGGTAGCCACTGACTCTTTCGGCCTGCGACCACGAACCCGCCTTTCAAACCGGACCGCGTTTGCAGCGCAGCTTCCGCTCTTGCGGGAGCTGCGACTAAACCCTCCCGAAAAGCAGCCCAATGAGATTCAGCTCTATTGACGTAAAAATTGCCTCTCGGACAATGTCGGCGGCGTCAAGCAGTTTTCGAGCACACTGCACCATGCAGCCCGCGCCTGGTTGGTTGGCTTTAGCAACACCAACTTTACCCGGGCAGTCGAGGCGACGACAGAAACAAGACGAACCATCGAACGCACTCGGGATAATCTAAATGGCCATGCAGAACATAGTACTATGTTCGCATGTTGTTCGCCCTAAGAGCCATTGTGGTGCGCTGCGCCGGAGTAAAATCTTTGGACACCACAAAGGCTGCTGAAACCTAATAATCCAAACTAGGACGAAGGCCATAGACTGCTGGTGGATTGGGCATATCACGAGCCGCAATTTCGCTTTGATATCCGTGCAGAGCGCGAAGAATATGAGCGTCTATTCAGGCATCAGGCAAGAGCATTGCAAGATCGGATGGTACGTCGCGGGTGCACGGATCGGACCAAACAGCATGCTATTCCAAACTGGGAGAGGGTCTACCCAAGAGTCCTAGGCTGGGGTAAGGAAAAGCGGTACTACTATGCCCACAAGCATCCTAGTTGAACCTTTTGGACAGTCGCCAGCCCCGAACATAGGGAGGGAGTTCGCGCATCTTTCGTACTGTCCGGTTACTGACTTTTCGCGATTCCTCTAATGTCTTACAGCGTTATTTGGGGCGTCCCGACGCTCCGCATGTTGTCGTATTCAGGGTTTGCGGTGTTTTCGATCCCCGTTTCCCACCCCAGAGATCGCTCCTCAGCCGCCGTCGGAAGAAATTTTCAGGCAGGCTTTTCCCACTCACGGTAGAATGCGGAATTCAATTGCAAGCGCATGAAGCGGATTCTTCATCCATTTCGTAGACCTCCCGGGCCACTGGGCCCACTCGAGCAACGAATGCTGGACGCATTGTGGGCGAGAGGCACGGCCACGGTCCGGGAACTGGTCGACGACAGTTGCCGGGACCTGGCCTATACCACAGTGATGACCACGCTCGATCGGTTGTTCAAGAAAGCTCTCCTCAAGCGATCTGAGGAGGGCAAGGCGTTCCGCTACGCTCCGCGCTTTAGCCGGGAGCAGTTGCATCGCGAGGCGGCCGGCCACGCTCTCCAACAGTTGCTGGATGTGAGTCCGGCGTCGTCTTTGCCGCTGTCGTTTCTCGTGGAAATCCTGAGCGAGAGAGATGCGCAATTGCTTGGCGATTTGGGGAAATTGGTAGAACGAAAGCGCCGCGAACTGGCGCAACGAGAAGCAGGCCCGAAGGAGAAAGAGTAATGTTCGCTGTGCGCGGCATGGCAGTCTGTTTCTCGATTTTCTTCATCTTGTACTGCGCTCTTTCGCTCTCCGTCTGCCTCCTGTGGAGGCGAGTGTGGCTTTACGGGCAGAAGGGCTCGGCCAGACACTGTGCCGACTTGCTTTTTGCCCTGCGCATCGTCCCATTCGTGGTGGCCACTGCTGGCACTCTGTTCGTGGCGGTGCCGTCCTTTCTGTTGCTTGAACCGCGCGCCGTGAAGGAATCTACGGGCGTGCTGTCGCTGGGGTTGGGCTTCTGCGGCATCGTCCTGATGTTGGCTGGAGTGTGGAAGGCCACGGCGGCTTTAGTGCGGGCTTCGAGAACCATCGCACGCTGGTCGCGCGAAGCGTGTACGATCGGTTGCAGCCCCAGCGACTCAGGTAAGTCCATCTCTGTGCTGCGGGCTCCAGCGGCAGCAGTGCCGTTGACTGCTGCGGGCATTCTCAAGCCCCGTCTCTGGTTATCAAGCGCGGCGGAATTTTTATTGACCCAGCGCGAACTTCACAGCGCGCTTCGGCATGAGGTAGCCCACGTCCGCCGCCGCGACAACCTGAGAAAACTGCTGCTATGTCTTGTGCCTTTTCTGGGAATGTCGCGTTTGGAGAGTGCGTGGAGAGAGGCGACGGAGATGGCCGCCGACGATGCAGCAGTCTCGAACGCCTCCGAAGCCCTGGATCTGGCGGCTGCGGTGATCAAACTTTCACGGATCGTTCCGTCGGAACTCCCCGTCGAACTGACCACCGCCTTGGTCCACAGCCCGGGGCAATCAGTAAATGCGCGCGTGGAACGCTTGCTCGCCTGGACGGAACGGCAGCAGCAACCGGCGAACCGATATTGGTTTGGCGGTTCGCTTTGCGCTATGGCGGCGATGCTGGCCATGCTGGCCATGATGGCCGTCTATTACACCGAACTCCTAGTGAGGGTACACGCGGCCACCGAGTGGCTAGTACGGTAGGTTTGAACCCCGAGTACCTCGGAGGCCTAAAGCCCACGGTCATCCCGGACCTTATCGCAGCGCCGGAAGCGCTGCGCCACCCAAAATCCAAACTTCTCTTCCGTGAAGTAGGGCGAGACCAACTAGAACGTGACCCTTATGCCCAACTGTGCGGCAAACGGAATGCCTACGGTTGTGCCGGGCCCGAAGAAATCTCCCAATGCGCCCTCGGGTATCTCGAGTTGCTTCAGGCTGGTGATGGGGGCGGTTTGGGAGCAAGCTGCATTGGTGCAGATGCTTGTCACGCTGGTGATGCCTTGTGCATTAGGCGCCATCTGGGCTGCCGGAACCGGAAGCTGGACCACGTTGACGGCGAAGTTTGCACCCGGATTATTGCGGTTGAAAAGATTGAAAAACTCGATGAACGGGTTGATCTGCCAGCGCTCTTTGATCTTAAAGGGACGCGTGACGCGCAGGTCTGATTGGATGTAAGGCGTGCCGCGGAATTCGTCGAGGCTGGTGTACGCTCCATTTACATAGATGCGGCCATTGTTGTCTGCGTTTGTAATCGTGATAGGGCGGGCGCTCTCGACCTGGTTGACCGTGCTCAGTTCGAAACCCCCGGGGATGTGGACCGTGCCGGCCAGCACGAAGCGGTGACGTACGTCCTCGCCAGACGGACCGTAGTCGCCGGGTCCGAAAGCATTCAGCAAGGGCGGATTCGGGGGTTGTTGTTGGCAAACGCCGTCCACATAGTCAAACAGCTCGCCCAGCAGGCATCCCCATGTCTGCGCCTTGGAGAGCTGGTAGTTGGCGACCAGATTAAAGCGCCGCATATTGCCCTGCATGTGCAGCATTAGCCCGTCGTAGCTGGAACGGTTGTCAGACTCGAACACATTGACATTGGGAACTACGTCCGTTTGATCGGTAGCATAGTTCGGGTCAGCCGTTGAAATGAGCGGAGTGAACAGGTTGGTGCCGCTGGTATAGGGGAAGGCGCGGTATCCGTGATTGCCCTGCTCGTGAACGTAATCGGCGCTCATCAGCCAATGTTCGTTGAAAGCGTGCTGCACGCCGCCGGTGGTATGAATGGCGTAGGGCGTTTTGTAAGGGGATCCGACCAGATCACCCGTAGCCCCGCTGCCGCCAGCTAGGCAGCCCGTGCCAGTAAGCGCATAGCTGCCAGGGCCTCCAGTCAGGCTGCACGTTCCGCTGGTGTAGTTCGAGCTGTTGACGCCCTGGAACGCAGTCGCCCATCCGTTCTGTGCCAGATCGTCGTAGTAGATGCCAAAGCCGGCGCGAATTACGGTCTTCCCGCTGTCGCCGGGAGAGTAAGCGATGCCAAGACGAGGCGCGATCTGCTTGCGATCGTCGCTCGGTAAGCCGGGCACGATCGGAATCTGCAATGCCTGCAGCGTCACATACGCGGCGTTATCCCCTTCGCTTCGTCCCGAACCCTCAAATAGCCCCCAGGTTGTTTGATAACGCAAGCCATAGTTGACGGTGAGCTGGTGCGAGACGCGCCAGGAGTCCTCGGCATAGAACGCGAAACGCTGGATATTCTGCGAAAAGTTGCCGTCGCCGGCGGGAGTGGAAGTGCAAGTTGAGCCGTCCGAAGCGGTGAAATTGATGCACTCTGGGCTGAAGGTGCCAAACACTCCAGGGTTTTGAACATAATAGGTAGGGTTATTAACGTAGTTGGCAAGAGTCTCGGCCGTGGACGCAAACGCCCCGCTCAGCACCGGTTCGTGAATGAAGTCGACCCCGAACTTGAGCGCATGGCCACCGATAACATGGCTCAGGTCGTAGCGGATTTGATATTTTTCCTGATTGCGCAGATCGGGGAAAAGAGTAATAGGAGTAGCGAATTGGTTGTCGCCGAAAGTTTCGAAGCCGGAAATGGTCAGCGCCGTGGAACTGAAAGGGAAGGCCAGCGCGAAGCCCAGATCTGAGTTCCGAGTCTGCGTGAGATGCAACAAGCTGGCGTCGAGAACCAGAGTGCCGAGCCAGGTTGGATTGAAAGTATAGGTATTGCTGAGCGCCACGTTCCAGTAATTGTTATGCGTGGTCAGGCCAGTCGATGGCAAAGTGCCCTGCTCGACCAGCGCGTTGTGCGTGAGGTAGCTGTCTTCCGACAGGCGCAAGAACCAGTTCGATTTCGAGGATTGCGCCCAGTCAAAGCGCACCGAACTGAGGTAGTCGCGAAAGGGAATCGGAACAGTGGCGGGGACCGCAATCGAAGGAACGACGGTAATCAATCCCTCGGACGCCAATCGCGCCAGCGCGTCAAACTGCGTAGCGCTGGACGGGCTATAGGCGATGCTCGCATCCTCGTGAACGCCTTCGAATGATGTGAAGAACCAGACTTTGTTTTTCGCGATGGGACCGCCGAAGGTTCCAACATAGTTCTGGCGGGAGAATGGCTGCTTCGGATTCGGCGCCGGATTCTCGATGGGAAAGCGTGCATTCAGTGCGGCCTGGCGGTCATAAAACGCCCCGCTCCCGTGCCATTGGTTGGTCCCGCGCTTGCTGGTAATCACGATCGACCCCGCCGTGGTCCAGCCGGTATCGGCGTCTTCGTTCGACGTGCGCACCGCAAATTCCTGGATCCCATCCGGCGAGAAGTTTTGCAGAAAACCGCCAATCCAGTCGTCGGAGTTTTCCGCGCCATCGACCGAGAGCTCATTGTTCAAGCCGGAGCTTCCGCCGGTCGAGACGGCGGTGATGCGCGCCTTCGTGGGGTCGGAAGGCTCGACGGGCTCGGTTCCGGGCACGAGATAGGCAATGTTGGCGAAGCTTCGCGCCGGGAGCGGCAGAGTATCCAAGTCCTGACTGCCCACTACGCCCCCGCGCACTGCGCTCGACGTGTCGATCGTTCCTGTTGTAATCGAGGAAGAACTCCCCTGCACGTTGACGGTTTCCGAGGTCGCCGCGGGTTTCATCGTAACCGTAATATCTCGTACCGTGGCAACGGCGACTGGGACCTCCGACTGTGCCGGAGCGAAGCCCGTCGCGCTCACGGTGATGCGGTAATTTCCCGGCAACAGGTCATCCAGACGAAACTCGCCTCGATCTTCACTCGTCGCCTCGCGTAGCAGCGACGAGCCCGACAGTTGCGCTACGATCTTGGCGGATACAACGCGGGCACCACCGGCATCCTGCACCGTGCCCCGCAACGATCCGCGCGGGTTCTGGGCCTGAAGGGCTGTAGTGATCAAGATGATGAACAGGGCTAGAGTGAATGGAGTCTGGCGCGAATATGCTTTCATGGTTGCGGATAGAAGCGAGACTAGACTGCAGCGCGAGCTACTACCAGAGGTCGTAGGGAGAGGCCATTGGTTGCGCCACCACTAATCCGACCAGCGTTGCGGAGTACGATCCCAGCGGTGCTTCTTCAATTCAGCAAGGAGGCGGGCGTCGAGCGGTCCGGCATCACTGGCAGCTACGTTCTGGCGTACATGTTCGGGACTGCGCATACCGACGATCGTCGTACCGACCGCGGGATGGGACAGGATGAAGCGCAATGACAGTTCCGGCAGTGTCATGCCGGCCGGCAGAATTGTCTTGAGTTTGTCCACTCGCTGAATCGTATTCGCCAGATTTTCCGGCCCAAAGTAGCCAGAGCGCCAATCGCTTTTTGGGAAGCGAGTTTCGAACGTCATCTTTCCCCCGAGGCTGCCTTCATCTAGGGGCACACGCGCGATCACGCCCACGTTCAGTTCCTGGCAGAGAGGCAAAAGCTTGTCCTCGGGTGCCTGATCGAAAATGTTGTAGATCACCTGTACTACGTCGACCAAGCCGGTATGCAGGGCCTTAATGCCGTTCTCCGGTTCCCAGCGGTTCAGGCTAAGTCCGAAGTAACGAATCCAGCCACCGTCCTTCAATTTCTCCACCGTCGATCGGAATTCCGGATCCTCCGTCCAACTGTCATCCCATACGTGAAATTGAAGCAGGTCGATCGACTCGACGCCAAGTTTCTTGCGGATCAAGTCTGCGTACTTGAGCACGTGATCCGCGGAAAATACTTCGCGATACTTGTATTCCGGTAGCGCAGGCCATTGGCCGTTGGCGGGAGGAACTTTCGATGCGGCATACAGCCGCTTCTTGAAGTTGCGCGCCATCGTTTCGCCAAGCAGACCGTCGCTCTTGCCGTCGCCATACGCCCAGGCAGTGTCGAAAAAGTTGCACCCCGAATCGACCGAAAGCTGCAAAGAATCGAGCGATTGCCGGTCGTCGGAACCGCTCCAGCCGCTCATTCCCCACAATCCATAGGCAATATCGCTGACTTCAAAACCCGTCCGGCCCAGCTTGCGGTATTTCATGAAAAGTCTTCCTCGAAGATAAGTCGATGAATTTCCAAAAGGTTAACCTGACATCGTAGCAGTTTTTGCCGGGCCGCTCGAAATCAGCCCAAAAAGGAAAATTCCCGCCTGCTGATTTTTCGATACAAAGCATCATGATTTTGCAGCCTGCGATCACCCATCCAGTGTTCCAATGAACCTAGATGATAAAAATTTAAGGAGGTTCCCCCATGAAATCAGAATTTCCTACTCCACCCAAATCGCCCTCCTGCCCAGAGGAACTCAACGCACCTTCATCCCGCTTGCTCGATGAGAAAATCTCGGACAATTCTGGCACGGAGGCGAAGGCAGATAGTGCGTTCGCGCCCGCTGGATTGAAGAATCCATTCTGGAAGTAGCGGTTACTCCGCTAGCGCAGGATTGGCAGGCAAAGGCAGGGTCGTAAAGCGAAAGCCAGCGCGGACATTTCTTGCAGTGCCGGATGGAGTTGTGCGTCACGGCAAGGCTCCAGCGTGATCACGAAAGGCAGCGCCGCTTTGTCGAAGCCCGGCTTTTGCAGCACGGCATCAATGTTCAACTGATGCGCCGAGAGAATCGCTGCCAGTCCGGCGATGATTCCGGGTTGGTCATTCACTACAAATCGCAGATACCAGGGCGTCTCAAAGTCACAGCTCACTTTCGGCGAGACCAGCCGTAACGGACGGTGCGCGCGCGGTCCAGCCGAAAGATTCTCTGCCACAAACATCAAGTCAGAAACCACGGCAACGGCCGTCGGATTTCCTCCCGCACCCGCCCCGAGGAAGGCCACGTCGCCTCCGTATTCCCCCGAAGTCAAAACCAGATTCAGATTCCGCTGCACCCGCCCGAACGGCGAGGATGCTGGAACCAGGCTGGGCCCGACCTCGGCGAATAGCGTGGCCTCTTTTAGGTCGGCGCGGGAAATCTGCCGGATGGTGCAACCTAACTCGGCCGCATAATCGAAATCGACCGCGTCGATGCCCCGAATGGTGCGGGCACGAATATCCCCCGGAGAAACCCGGACTTGCAATCCAGCCAGCACCAGGATGGAAAGTTTGGCGCGAGCATCGCCGCCGTCGAGATCTTCGCTGGCATCCGCTTCCGCGTAGCCGCGAGCCTGCGCCTCTTCGAGGGCCTCACTGAAAGGAATGCGATCCGTCTCAATCCGGCTAAGAATGTAATTGCACGTCCCGTTCAGAATGCCTGCAATGCCGTGCAGCCGGTCGCCGCTCAACCCAGTGCGCAGCGCGGGCAGCACCGGCACACCGCCGGCTACGGACGCTCCAAACTCAAGCCGGCAGTCGTTCGCGCTCGCCAGTTCTAGCAAATCCGGGCCATGACGAGCAATGAGTTGCTTGTTCGCCGTAACCACCGACTTGCCTGCTTTCAAGGCGCTGCGTACAAATTCTTCTGTCGGCGTTAATCCACCGATAAGTTCAATAATAATGTCGACGTCGGAGTCGAGAATGGTGCGGAAGTCTTCCGTCCAGACGACATCGCACGGCACCCACGGCTGCTTCTTGCGCTCTACATTTCGATTGCAGATATGTGTCAAACGCAGCAGGCCATCGCTGCGTTCACAAAGAATCTTGGCTACGGCGCTGCCAACGGTTCCGAACCCTACGAGGGCAACCCGTGGAGCGGACGCTTTCGACTCTGAAATAGAAAGGCTGACTGCGGGCTTGTCTGACGAGGTTTTGTGCAAGGCTATTCTCGAAAGAAAAAGATCATGTTCATAATACGTGTGACCTGCGCCAGCACGAAATAGAAAGCGAATGCGGCGTGCGGGAAATATACGCGAAAGTAACGGCTCGAGATCACCCAGAGAACCAACGCATTACTCAGGCAGGCGGCTTGCCAGGCAGAATCAGCATCAAAGTTGGTAATATAATGCGATCTCACCGCAAACAAGGCAATGCCTTCCTGCGAGGAATCACACGCGGAACCTTTACTAACAGCGCCCTTCCACGCCGAGCGCTACGGTCCGCCACCACGCCCGGTGTATGGGAGGAGAATGGATGATTGGAAAGTCCGCCACTGACAGTGCGCTGTCGCTGCTGATGTTCATAATTTTGTTGGGAGGGCGAGGACTCGCCCAGACGACGCCATCGGGACAGACTGCCCCTCCAGACTCCGCCGCGCAGCAACCTGCGGCAGAACAACCGGCCCAACAGCAGCCGGCCGCACAGCAGCCTGCAGCGCAGCAACCTTCCAGTGATCAAGAACCGGCTGAGGAAGAATCCAGTTCTCGGCGAAAAGCGAAGCCCCGCGACTACAAGAACTGGAGCTACAACGTCGGCCTCGGCGCCAATTTGGACAGTGGCACGACTAAGACGTTTGTCAGGGGCGGAGGAGGCGTGGCCAGCGCCGGCGTGGCTCGCAATGCGAACAAGTACTTCGGACTGCGCGGGGACTTCTTTTTTGCGGACCTGCCGCTGCGCGATTCTTCGCTGCAACTGGCGCAGGCCGGAAGCGCCTCTAGTTATCTTTTCGCCTTTACAGTGGACCCTGTCATCAACATCCCGGTCACCAAACTCTATGGGGGATACATCCTCTTCGGGCCGGGCTATTACCATCGCATGGGTAGCTTGAGCTCCGTCAATGCTGTGCCGGGTTCGACCTGCAATGGCTTCTATGAATGGTGGGGGGCGTGCCCGAGTGTTAGCATTCCTCTCAGCGGTAGCTTCGTCAATTCCAGCCAGAACCAATTTGGATACAACGTCGGAGGAGGCATTACGCGCAAGATGCCCAGTGGCGTCGAAATCTACGCTGAATACCGTCTCACGCATGGATCTGCCAACGGCACCACCACCGACGTGCGTCCAATCACGATCGGCGTGCGCTGGTAGCACGAACAGTGCAGGGCCAGCTTTACCCGCTGAACCTGTGTGTCCTTTGTTGTGATGATTTTGTTTCAGCGGGCTGATTACTCTGGATTCGTGCGATAAATCCAAAGCTCACCCGCGGACTGCTGCAGTTGGACGAATGAGGTGGTGGACACAGGCTGCGAGACAGCGGCGCTGGAGTTTGCCACGGCCAACGCTGTCTCCACGATGTGATGTGTGGGCGCCAGCGAGCAGGTAGGATCCGTCGCGGCCGCATCGCCGGCTAGCGATAGCGCCTGGCAGCGGCATCCGCCAAAATCCTCCGCACGCCGCTCGCAACTACGGCAAGGTTCTGGCATCCACGCTTCTCCTCGAAAACGCTGAAACGAGGAAGATTGCTGCCAGATGAACTCCAGGCTTTGCTCCCGAACATTTTCAAACTTGAGGCCGGGTATCACTTCCGCGGCATGACAGGGAAGAACCTTTCCCGTTGGATTGATGAGCATCAATCTACGCCCCCATCCGCCCATGCAGGCTTTGGGAAAGCGCGCATAATAATCGGGGACCACGGAATCGATGCGGATTCGTCCAGCCAGACGCTTTTCCGCTACAGCTGCAGTTTCCACCGCCTTGTCGAGCTGCGCTCGCGTGGGCAGCAGCGCGGTGCGGTTCTTCAACGCCCAGCCATAATATTGCGTGTGGGCGATCTCCATGCGCTCGGGCGCGAGCTGCTCGATGAAAGCGATCATCTCTTCGAGGTGATCGATGTTCTGCCGGTGGATGACAAGATTCACGGTGAACGCGATTTTGTGCTGGCGGATGGTGCGTGATAATTCAATCTTGTGTGCGTGCGCCTTGGCGCCGGCAATCCAGTTGGCCGCGCCCTCGCGCGAATCCTGAAAGCTGATCTGGATGTGATCCAGTCCGGCATCCACAAACGCTTGCAGTCGTGCCTCCCCCAGCCCAACGCCGGAAGTGATCAGATTGGTATAGAGTCCGGAAGCACGCGCTCCCGCGATAAGCTCCACCAGATCCGGCCGCACCAGCGGTTCACCCCCGGTGAAGTGAGCGTGCAACATCCCGAGTTTGCCCGACTGCTGAAAAATATCGATCCACTTTTCGGTGGATAACTCCGAGTTCACGGCGGCCAGGTCCAGCGGATTGGAGCAGTAGACGCAATGCAGGGGACAGCGATACGTGATCTCGGCGATGAGGGCCAGCGGATTGGGAATCATGAGTAATGCGGAATCGTTCGATCAATAGTCAACAATTCGCTTGTGCTGCAGCTGTTCGAGAAACTGGCTGATATCCGCTCGAATTTTAGCCGGATCGGCAACGCTGAATTGCGCCTGCAATTCTTCGATCATCTGCCCGAATGTGCGTTGGCCGTCGCAGCGCTCGAGTATCTGCAGTCCCGTACCGTGAAGCCGAATCGCTCCTTCAGGAAAAAGAACCATGCGATCCTGTTCGGTGCCGCCCCAGCGGCAGCCCGTCGCCAAACGCGGCTGGCTGGAATCCTCCGGAGGAGCCATCCTAGTTGTCCTCGATGCGGAACGCTCCGGGCGGCGGCCATCCCGGCTGCACGTAGGCGAAATAAAGTGCGTCGAGTTGCGCCCACAGAATGTCGCATTTGTCGCGCAGAGCCTGGATCGCTAGCTCCTGCTCAGCCCGGGTCTTGGCATTGTCATAAACGTAGTTCACTGCGAACTGCGAATCCTCCGGCGCCTGAAAGAGTCTGGCTTCGAAATAATCCAAACCACCCGTCAGCCACGGATAATGCTGGCGCAGCTTATCCACGCGCAAGGTGATCAGCTTGGGGGAAAACAATTCTGTCAGCGAGGAGGCGACGGCCTCCAGCAGTGACCGGCTACGAACGATGTTCAAATATTCGTTGACCGCGAAGCGCGTAGCTGGAAGAATGCCATTCCCCGCGCGAACCTGCGCCGGATCAAGACCTGTCGCTTCCGCCAGTTTCACCCAGCGTTTGATGCCGCCTTCACTGGTGGCGTCGCCATCGTGGTCGACCACGCGCTTGCGCCAGGCGCGTCGGAAAACTGGGTCCGGACCGCGCGAAAGGATGATCGAATCCTTTATCGGGATGATACTCTGATAGTAATAGCGGTTCAGCGCCCACGCTTGGAGTTGTCCACGGCTGAGCTTGCCTTCGTGCATCAACAAATGAAAAGGATGCTTGTGATGATAGCGCTCCTCACCCGTCGTCTGAAATACGGCGCGGAGCTCCTCGAGCGAAAGCAATTGGGCGGATTGCGACGCGGTTTCAGTTGCTACAGGTTGAACTCCCATCCATCCTCCGCAATTTCCCAGCCCGCGCCCCGCACCTGGCGATATTCCGCACTCGCCTCGTCCAGCATGGGATTGGTGTTATTGACGTGTAGGAATATTTTACGCGGGCGGCGCACTCCCGCCAACTTGACGAGAGTTTCTTGCACCGCAACATGGCCCATCTGCTGAGCGGTTTGCCCGCTGCCCTGCACCCGAATCAGCTCTTCGTTGCTCCAGAATGTCCCGTCGAAGAGCAGGACGTCGCAGGCATCCAGTTCGGTGAGCAACGCGTCGTCCACTTGAGGTACCGCCGGCATATAGGCCAAGCGCCCGCTGGAGTTTGAATTGATAAAGAAACCCAGAGAAGCTTCGCTTGGCGAAAGTTGTTCTTGCCGCTCTGCCGTGACGTAGGCGGGATAGTGAGTGCTCAGCGACCAGGGCCGGCAGCGGAGAGCAGAATCCTTGCCTTGCGTGGTGCGCAGCGAAAACTCTTTCCCGGATTCAAAATCAGTCCACATGGCCTGATCCGAAACACGGTGCAGCATGCCGAACATGGAGTTATCCTCGCGGAGAATGCGGCGAATGGAGGGGGTGGAATGGATGCGCAGCGGTTGGAGTTCGCGCAGCAGAAGAAGTCCGAGGACGTGATCAAGGTCGGCATTGGCAAGCGCTATGCCGGCTATGGGCGACTGACGCAAACCCTTGCCCGGATGCAACTCAGGTGTAGCCTCGATTTGCGCTCGCAGGTCCGGAGATGCGCCCAGTAGAAACCAGGACTCGCCATCTTGCGTCATCGAAACTTGCGTCTGGCTGCGCGGTTTTCCGTGGAAGGTGCCGACTCTGACCGCGCGGCAATTCGCGCAGGTGCAATTCCATTGAGGAAAAGCACCGCCCGCCGCCGAACCGAGAATCTTCACTTGCATCTCTGCGAGTTTACAACTTGGAACTGATGCCGGAGATGCTTTCGCAGGAACGGCTCGCGTTGGCTACATGTACTACGGCTAGCCTCGGGGATCTTCACTATTGGAGCAAATATGAAAGATTCTGCATCTCTCTAATCTTTTCTTCTTGCCATGACTGCAATTCCCCCTCATACTGCATAGGCCCGGTTCGGACGGGCGGCAGCCCTCCCGCCCTCCCCCCCAGGTTTCTTTAGGAATTCAGATCAGCTGGGTTTCTCGTGCGCAGTTGCGTTCTGCTAAGAGGGAAATCGTAGCCTCGGTGAAGTCGAGTCTGGAAGCGCTTACCCCTGTCCAGCGGCCGCCGCGCAACGCTGCGGATCGACATCCCAAAGCGCACCTTCGTCGGAGAGATTCTCTACCCCAACTTCGCCGGCCATTTCCGTACCAGGCTTGCCGCACCACACGATCCGAAATTGTGCTTTCGTGCCCTCGTACAGAACATCCACCACATCGCCTGGCTTCAATCGAGCGTCTACGCACTGCAAAGTGGCGCCACGACCACTAATGGTGCGCAGGCTCGCGGGCTGCATAAACGGACGGGAATAGCTGTCCATGCCCCAGATCTGTACGGGAAGGTCAACGAACACACGCGACTGACGGCGCCTATCCATCTCGACTCTCCTCGGCCTCTTGGCGAGTTCAAGGGATCGTAGGCGGGCAGAGACAAGAAGCAAAGGTACCCGCAGTCACCTGGGAAGAGTACCTAAAGTTTGCCGGTAGGCTAGCCAGCTTGACGTATTTCTCAGTGAGTTAATCCAGGTCGCCGAGCGAGCAAGCCCCAGGCCCGCGAGGATCGCCGCAAGATCCGCAAGCACCGCTGCCGGCTACCGCGGCACCAGCCGAGCCTTTCGCGGAAACAGCAAAGACACTCAGTTGTGGACTGAGTTTCTTGCTCTCGCACTTGGGGCATTGCGCTTTGTCGCGGCCAAACACCAAAGCCTCAAATTCGTGCTGACATTCCTGGCAAATATATTCAAAAATCGGCATATTGATCACTCTCCGGCAAGCGGGCTTCTCCTATTAGAATCAAATTGTGAGAACTTCGCAAATGGGAGCGATGACGCTCGCTGTGTCCAACCACAGAAGCGTGAGGATGGCTTGATCGAAAAGCCATCAGTTTCCAGCCAGCGGGTTTTTCGGCCCAATCCCTGGTTGCGAGGCGGACACATTCAGACCCTTGCTGCCTTTTTCCTTGCGCGCCGAATCGATCTTCCGCCCGCCGAGAAGCGCCTAATCGAAGTGGAACACGGTATTCCCGTGCTCTGCCACTGTCACTGGCAGAAGCAGCGGTCCAGCGCCCTCACTCTCATCATCGTACACGGACTTGAGGGCTCGAGCGAATCGCAATACATGCTTGGGATCGCGCGAAACGGCTTGGTCGCTGGAATGAATGTTGTGCGCATGAATCAGCGCAACTGCGGCGGCATGGATCATTGCGCACCCACGCTCTACAACTCCAGTCGCTCCCAGGATGTAGCGGCCGTGGCGCGTAATATCGTCGAACGCGATGGAATTTCTGGTTTTGTACTCATCGGTTTTTCGATGGGCGGCAATCTGGTTCTGAAGCTAGCCGGGGAATGGGGCAGCGACGGCCCTCCGGAATTTCGCGCTGCAGCGGCGGTTTGTCCAGCCATAAATCTGGCGGCGGGCGCCGACGCTCTGCATGAGCCCGCCAACCGGATTTATGAATACTATTTTCTTCTGCAGTTGTTCCACCGCTTTCGCCGCAAGGTACGGCTGTTTCCTCACGACTTCGACGCCTCGCGCCTCCGCGGCGTCAAAACGCTGCGAGACTTCGACGATCGCGTGACCGCCCCCTACTGCGGTTTCACTGGAGCCGACGATTACTATGCCCGCGCGGCCGCCGCCAATGTGATCGACCGCATCACGCGTCCCGCACTCGTGATCCATGCGGTCAACGATCCCTTCATTAGAATTTTGCCGGAAACCCGCCAAGCGCTCCTTTCCAACCCCAACATCACCTATGTTGAAACCGAGGATGGCGGCCACTGTGCGTTCGTGGGCGAGCGGGACGGCAATTCGACCTATGACGGCCGTTGGGCGGAACGTGAGGTCGTCGAGTTCGCCAGGCAGTTTCAGCATTCGCTGGCCTGAGCGTTGCACACTGTCTTTGCGCGGCACTTTTCAATGAGCGGTTGCTGGACGCCGAAACCAAGCCAGTAGTTCAGTGCCCCGGCCCTTCATTCTCGTGCGAACGAACGCGAGGAGAAGCATGGCGAGGAAGATCGTCAACAGTCCGAACGATGCCATTTTTATGGTCTGGACGTGCTTGGGCAAGATCGAAAAACGTCCATATACGAATTCGATGTGTACCCAGTAAACCAGCAGGGAAGCCTGACCTAGTTGAATAAGAGGACTGAATCCCCACTGTCCGGCGCCCCAGCGGCACCAGCTATAGCTCGCCGCTAAAATAACCAGCAGCATTCCCACGCGAGTCAGGAAAAAGTTCGGGCTGGTGTGCCAGTAATCGTAGACCGCGTATAGCTGAGCAGGTTGTGCATCGAGCCAGCGAGCGGCTTCCACAAGTAGAACACCAGCCACAGCCGCGAGAGAAAAGATGATCGACTCCCGTTGACGTGCCCACTGACTTTGCAAAATAAATCCTGCCGCGAGTCCGGCGAAGGCGAAGGCAGTCCAGGGAAAAATCGGAAAGAGCCAGGCCTGCGGCGCGCCCAGATTGTGCACGCCGTTAATGTAGGATTCCACTGGCCATGGCAGCCAGTCCGGTCTCCAACTCGTCCACATCAGCGGAGTCAATGCGGAAATCAGCAGAGCCGTCGCGGTAGAGCCCAGAACGAGAGCCAGCCTGGCATTCGTTCCCCCGTGAATCGAGAGCGCTAGCCAGCAGAGCAGTCCCATCAGCATCATCGAGAGGCCGATGATGTTGAGTATATCGACGCGCAGTAAATCGCTGAGGGGCGCCCAGCCCCAGGCGATGAGATACTCTTGCAATCGAAAGAGCAGCCCAAAGGCAAAGATCTCCGCTCCACGGCGAATCGTTATGCGGGCGATCTGTGCGGGCGGCAGGTTTTTCTTCCACAGCTTTTCGGTCACCAAGGCAAACGAAATTCCCGCCAGTAACAAGAACAACGGCGCCGGAAAAGTTCCTCCCAGTTGCGAGTACATGAAGAACTTGCTGTGCCGCGCGCTGGAGCTGAGCCAGGAGTCATAGCAGTGGGTCTGGAACATCAGGCCGCACGCCAGACCGCGCATCCAGTCGATGTAGGCCAGCCGGGATGGGGCAACGGAGGTCAATGGGACACCGAATGATACTCTACCCAAACCTTGTGATAAATTTTGCTAAGGGGCGCATCGCTCAATTGGATAGAGCACCGGATTTCTAATTCGCTCAACCGTGCGTGAGTTGTTGATTGTTGTTGGTTGTTGAAGTGCGAAAAAGGGTGTTCAGGGGTGTTGTCGTACACTCTTTGTACAGCCTTTTGTACAGCCGCTCACGTGCAGTGATCGCTAGTGAATAATGGGCAAAAAAGTTCAGTCGCTCACCTTGCCTTTTGATCCTCAAGCCTTGTTCTGCTGTTGAAGTTCAGTTCACCGTCGCCCCGCCGCAGCACCGTTTGTCTTGCCGAAGCCGCAGGTCACGAATCGTTCCGACCGATCTCGTTGAAGCGGTGCGACGTGGTTCTGTCGTGCGGGCATCCATTCCGACCTGCCGTTGCACCCCGACGTAGCGATAAGCCCGTAACGGCCCAGCCGCCATGTGCACGATGAGCAGCAGCCCAGCCGAGGGCGTAAGCAGTGGAGAGAGCCGAGGACACCAGTATGGCGAAAATGAGCGTCCCGCAATGCAAGAAACTTCGTGACGGTGAATAGGACGTGGAGGTTAAGTAAAAGAGCCGGGGATTTGTTTGCTGCTCTGGATGTCGCGGATATTCCGTATGCTTTGTTCCAACGATCTCAGGTCCTCTTCAATCGCGTGCGATAAATGTTTGAGTCCGTCTAACATCTCTATCACGCCTTTATCAACGGTATTGAGTCTCGCTTTCTCAAAGTGGCTTCTCGCTTCGGTATAGCTCATCAGATGCCCCCCGTTTTTCCCCGAGGACTAACGCGTTCTTCTCCCGGATCGAGTTTAGAAACCTGTCCAATTGCTGTGCGGGAGATAGTATGGGGGACGGAGGCGGGCGAGTGAAAATCATATCTTTTATCATTACAACCCGATGATCCGCCACGCAATGCCTTCCTGAATGCTCACAATTGACCAGTTCTTGACCATTGTTCCGCCTCCCCTTAGGTTTGCGGGAATGGGTACAGGAAGAAGGATGAGCCGTGACCCACCCGTCCTTGCGTCACCCTTGGAAATCCGATTTGCAGGGGATTTGGCTGCCCGGAGGGGGGTCAGGTCGGGTCGGGCGTTTCAGAAGTTCAGGCAGCCTTTGTGACCACCATAGCGACTACCTCAGCTGAATATCGCCGATGACCTGTTCGATTCGAAGCCAAGCCCTCGAACGGAGTCCTTGGTCGCGATGCGGTTCAGTGGACATTACTTCCGTTACTCGAAACGTCTAGATATGATCTAACTGCCACGAAGACAAGACTCCTGCCCGAGGAGGATGACCGTGTCCAAGACCGTAAGCGACGAAACCATCACTTGCGCCTCGTGTGAATATCGCTATCCCCTGAGTGAAAAAACGTGCCCGATGTGCGGGACAGAACCCCTCGAGCCGCTTTGGGCTGTTCTCAACAAATTCGGCCGAGCCCGTCACGAAGTCCGACCGTCGAGTTCCGATGGTCAGAGAACTCTCGGACCGGGGCTCAGGGGATTGATGCCCGTCGTCGTTGTCTTGATCGCGCTGATGGCGGTTACAGCGTTTTTTTACAAGAGCCGCAAAGACCAACTGGCTAAAGAATCCGGCGCAGCCCCCGAACCTACCGCCACATCAAAGCAGATCAAGCTAGAAAACACTGGTGGAGGACCTACCGTCCACAATCCAGTCGGAGGAGTTCAGCAGGTGGTCGCAGGAAAGCTGGGAACCACACTTACCGCCACATCAGAGCAGATCAATCTAGAAAACGCTGCTGAACGACACGTACTACACAATCCAGTCAGAGGAGTTCAGCACCTCGTTACGGCAAAGCTGGGAGCCGCCCAGACAACCAACGCAGCGAAAGAAGCTGATCCTGTCGAGTTGTGGAAGGCGGTCAAGCGAGGAAGCGTAAGCGCGGAAGTCGCACTAGCCAACCTTTACTTGCAGGGAGAAGCCGTCCCCCAGAACTGTGAACAGGCACACACGCTCCTACACGCTGCATCGATGAAAGGCAACAAAGCTGCCGATGATCTTCTGAAGAGCAGCTATACAGTACGATGCGAGTGATTGGCTGCGCTTACTCTTAAGCCGCCTTCTTCTGCCGCGCCTTCACCTTCGCCCGCCTTGCCCGCTGTGCCGCCGCGATCTTCCTCGTTCCTCGGCTTCAGTGTTTCGCCCAACACTGCAAGAGTCCCTTGACCTGCGATGACCAAGTGGTGTCGTCATCTGACTCATATCTGCCGAGCGTCTTTTCCAGTTCAAAGAATCCATAGCCGGGGCGGTTTGCACCATCTCCGCTCTTAAGAACCACGATTGCAAATAGAGCATGTCGCCCGACCTCAGTCTCCGAAATCAGCCCCAGCAAGTGCCAGAGCCGCTGATCGTGAGGGGTAGTATGAACCGCATTGTCGGACGACATCATATGCATCATCGTAGTGGACAACCCTCTCTTGTCTTGCGACGTTCTTGAGGTATTCAGTGAGCTTTGCCACTTCGGTCTCACTGAACTCGTAGGGGCCATACTGAACCATCGCTGCCTCCGGCTTTCATTCAAGCGCCCCGACGTCCCTAACCAGCATAGGCTGAAATCAAAGCACCAAAGCCTGCCCCATCCTCGCGGCAGGCTCCGGAGCTAGCAATCCCGTCTATTTCTACTTCGCCGCCCGGAACTTCGCCCAGCGTTGACGGGCAGCGGCGGCGATTCTTTTTTTGCCTGCTGCTGAGATTTTTCGCGTGCTCTTGGGTTTCGGGGCTTGACCACTCGCGTTTGCCCACCGCGCTTTCTGCGCGAGGCTGATCCGTTGGCGTGCCGACGCCGACAGAGTACGTCCCGGTCTGGTGTAACCGCCGTTCAACTTGCCCAACACGGTGAGAGCGGCATCCAGATGCCGAAGCTGAGCCACCAGATTCGTTCTTTCGACCCTCAACTCCGACACAATCGATGCCAGTCCCTTTATGTTTGCCATGAATTCCCCTCGGTTAGAGATTGTAATTGATGGGCTCGCCTTCATGAGCCGCTGATGCCGCCTGAGTGACGGGATTGGTTGCCTTGCCGGGCAGGTTGCTATCCACGCACCGGATGACCGGGTGTTCACACGGGAAAACGGCAAGCCCATCGGAGATTTCGGAAAACTGGGCACAAAATGTGCTGCAATGTTGGACTTGGCAGGATGGCGTGCGCGTCTGTGATCGTACTGTGACGGGAAGCAATTGTGAGTGCGTTAGCAACCTGCATTACGTCGGCCTCTTGGTACACGATCTACGGCGAAACTGGATGTCGCAATCAGCCGCGGCTGGGGGTGCACGAAAAAACGATCATGAAGATTGGCGGCTGGAAGACAAGGTCGGTGTTCGACCGCTACAATATCGTGGATGAGAAAGACCTTGCGGACGCTGCGGCAAAGCTCAACCAGAAGGCGCGGGACCGAAAACTACGGCACAGTACTGGCACCATGACCTCAAAATCCAGTGCGAAGGATGAAAGTTACAGTGTGCATTAACCTAGCCAAATCAATCTGTTAGCCTCACGTGGGCGCGTAGCTCAATTGGATAGAGCACCGGATTTCTAATCCGGCGGTTGCAGGTTCAAGTCCTGCCGCGCCTACCAAAGAAGCAGTGGCTGGTTGCAGTGATCGGTGGTCCGTCGCGCATGCAGCGGCAGCACGTTCTCCTTGAGTTTCTGACCGCTGGCCAAATGCTCACTGACCACTGTTTTTCCGGTGTTCGCACGTGTCCGTGTTTAGGCAGGAGTCGGCCAGCATAAGGTGTTGCACCCGCTTCCCGCCGATGATGTGAGATTCGACGATCTCGTCCACGTCAGCCTCGGTGACGTGTCCGTACCACACTTGGTCGGGATAGATTACAACATTCGGGCCGTGCTCACATTGATCGAGACACCCCGATTGGTTGGCCCGCACTCTGCCTTTCAGCCCTCGTTCCGCCAGTTTTTGCTTGAAGAGTTTCTGCAACTTCGCCTGGCCGCCGGGATCGCAACATCCCCGAGGATTTCCCGGAGGCCGCTGGTTACCGCATACAAAAATGTGCTTCTCGAATCTGGGCATGATTCACATCTTAACCTGAGCGACTAAGATGCACTCCGCCTTCGCGTTGCTATCCGCCATGCGGGCGCGATAAGATATTTCGTACACATCTTCTCCGCTTTCATCCCAGTAAGCCTTTAGAATCTTTGCCGCGGCAAGGCGTGTGCGACCCCGGTGTTCATATGTACGCGCGGCGCAGTTGCGCGTTCGCGAATCCTTGTGACGGAGTTGGCAGTGAAACGAGGCAAGACCGCGGTAATCGTCGGTGCTCAGTGGGGCGACGAGGGCAAAGGAAAGATCGTCGATGTTTTATCGGAGAGTTTCTCCGTCGTTGCCCGCTATGCCGGCGGCCACAATGCCGGCCACACCGTCATCATCAATGGCAAGAAGTTCGTCCTGCAACTGGTTCCCTGCGGAGTGCTGCGGACGGTGTGCCGCAGCGTGATCGGGAATGGTGTAGTCCTCGATCCCATGGCTTTTTTGAAGGAAGTCGGCTCGCTGCGCGAAGCCGGTGTGCGGGTCGATGGAAATCTTTTTGTCTCTAACCGCGCGCAGGTAATTCTGCCCTACCATCGCATGATCGAGTTGGCGGCGGAGAGCGCGCCCGGCAGAGTGAAAATTGGCACCACCTCGCGCGGCATCGGTCCAGCCTATGAGGACAAGATGGGCCGCCGCGGCTTGCGAGTCGCTGACTTGCTCGATCTGAAACTGCTGAAGAAACACATCGAAAATGCGGTGCGCGAGAAGAACATGATCGCGCACGCTCTCTTTAATTCAGATCCGCTCGACGCCGACAAGATGTATACCGACTACGCTCAGGCAGCGGAGAAAATTGCGCCATTTGTCTGCGACACGGCAGTACTGCTGAATCAAGCGCTCGCGAACGGTGAGGCAATTCTCTTCGAAGGCGCACAAGGCACGATGCTCGACATCGATCACGGGACGTATCCTTTCGTGACTTCTTCCAGTTCCACTTCCGGCGGCGCCGCGACCGGGACGGGCGTTGCGCCTAACGCGATCGATTCGGTCATCGGACTCACCAAAGCATACTGCACGCGAGTCGGCGAAGGTCCGTTCCCGAGCGAGGAGAAGGGCGACGCTGGCCAACAGTTGCGCGTGCGCGGCAACGAATTTGGTGCGGTTACAGGACGTCCGCGGCGAACGGGTTGGCTGGATCTGCCACTGTTGCGCTACGCCGGCATGATCAACGGCATTTCGTGGCTGGTGGTCACCAAGCTCGACGTGCTCGACGAACTGGCGGAGATTCCGGTGTGCGTCGGCTACATCGTTGATGGAAAGAAGACCATGGAAATCCCCGCCCAGGCTAGCGGTTACGACAAGCTTGCGTGCATCTATCAGAAGCTGCCGGGCTGGCGGACCTCCACGCTCGGCGTCACGGAGTTCGGCCAGCTACCCAAGGCGGCTCGCGACTATCTGGCGTTCGTGGAGAAGGAGACCGGAGCGAAGATCGGCTTGGTCTCAACCGGCCCGGACCGCGACCATACCATCTTTATAGAGGAGTTCGTGAATGAATTGAAGACAACGTCGTCGGGGAACGTCTAGAATTGACTTCCCATTGGTCAGACAGCAAGACTAGGTAAGGAGCGCACGATGGTGGTTTTGGCGGTAACGTGGATGGCGAAGGTTGGGCGCGAAGCCGAGGTCGCTGCATTGTTTGCAAAACTCACCGAGGAATCGCGCAAGGAGCCCGGCTGCGCGATGTATCAAGTCCACCGTCACAAGACCGAACCGCGACGCTTCTTCATTTACGAGCAGTATCAGGATGATGCCGCGCTCGAAGCCCACCGAAACGCTCCACACTTTTTGCAGTACGCCCGCAAAGACCTACCCCGAATCGCGGAGCGTGTGGAAGGCCACCTGTTCGAACCGCTAGGGTAACTCATGTGGGCGGGCGCCACGCCCGCGACTCGCTGTTACCTAACTTTGTCCACCATTAGCTCGCCACCCGAGGCGTAGCTCTCCTTTGACACTTCGTGGAAAGCCACGATGACGCCTTCGCGCCGTGCCCCTGCTTCTTCCACCAGCGCATCGGTGATGCGCTTCGCAATCTTGCGCTTCTGCTCGGCAGTGCGCCCCTGCAGCATCGTGATTTGGACTAGAGGCATGAGAGATCCTTCACGGCGTTCAGGATGACGACTGCGGGCTCAGGCTCCGCTCATACCCGCTAGGCGCCGTCACTTCGCCAGTTCGTAGCCCGCGAAGAAGAAACTCAGCTCGAAGCGTGCGGTGTCCTCGGCATCGGAGCCATGAATCGCATTGTGCTCTATGCTCGACGCCCACTTCTTGCGAATCGTGCCTTCCTCCGCATTCGCCGGGTTGGTGGTTCCCATCAGCTTGCGCAGATCGGCGATGGCATTTTCTTTCTCCAGGGCCAGAGCGACGATCGGTCCGCTCGACATGAAATCGGTAAGCGAGCCATAGAACGGCCGGCTGGCATGAACGGCATAAAACTGCTCAGCCTGATGCTTGGAGACTTCCAGCATCTTCATGGCGAGAATACGGAATCCGTTTTTCTCGAATTGTTCGATGATGTCGCCGACCGCATTCTTGGCGACGGCATCCGGTTTCACGAGGGTAAGAGTGCGTTGCAGAGTCTTCATAGTTGATCGTTCGTTTTCAGTCCTTAGTTGTTGGGTTTGGGCTCGGTGCTCGGTACTAGACTCGTACTCCCAGCGCCGCCACGAGGGTTTCCCCAATATCCGCGGGAGATTTTGCCACACGAATCCCAGCCGCTTCCATGACCTTGATCTTCTCCGCTGCCGTCCCCTTGCCGCCGGAGATAATCGCTCCGGCATGGCCCATGCGGCGTCCCGGAGGCGCAGTCTGTCCGGCGATGAAGCCGACCACCGGCTTCTTCATCTTCGTCTTCACGAACTCCGCTGCAGTTTCCTCGGCGTCGCCGCCAATCTCGCCAATCATGACCACGGCTTCGGTCTCCGGATCGCGATTGAACAGGTCGAGCGCATCCAGGAAATTGGTTCCAATAATCGGATCGCCGCCGATCCCGATCGCGGTCGACTGCCCGATGCCGCGCTGCGTCAGCTGATGCACCGCTTCATAAGTCAGGGTGCCGGAGCGCGACACGATGCCAACCGAGCCTTCTTTGTGGATCGATCCCGGCATAATGCCAATCTTGCACTTGCCCGGAGAAATAATGCCGGGACAATTCGGCCCAATCAGCCGCGAGCGCCGATTCTGCAGAAATTCCCAGGCCTTGACCATGTCCAGCGTGGGAATGCCCTCGGTGATGCAGACGATGAGTTCGACTTCGGCGTCCGCCGCTTCCATAATCGCGTCCGCCGCGAACGGCGGAGGAACGAAGATGACAGTGGTGTCAGCCCCTGTCTTCTCAACCGCCTCAACCACCGTGTTGAAAATCGGCCAGCCTTCATGGGTAGTGCCGCCCTTGCCTGGCGTCACTCCGCCCACCACTTGCGTTCCATAAGCCGCGCAGGCCTTGGCGTGAAAAGTACCCTCGCGTCCCGTCAGGCCTTGCACGATCAAACGTGTTTCTTTATTAACCAGGATTGCCATAATTATGATTCCTCGCTGCCTTTATCGCCATTCGGTTACGCCATGAATACCCCGCGCGGCTGCCACCACTTTGTCGGCTGCGTCTTTCATGGTGTCCGTTACCACGAAGTTGAATCCTGAATTCATCAGTATCTTCTTGCCTTCGTCCACATTCGTGCCTTCCAGTCGCAGCACCACGGGAAGCTTGATGTTAGTTTTTCTCGCGGCTTCTACCACTCCCGTTGCCAGCGTATCCACGCGCAGGATACCGCCAAAAATATTGATCAGCACCGCTTTTACGTTCTTGTCGCTCAGAAGGATCTCAAACGCGTGGGCGACCTGGTCAGCGCTGGCCCCTCCGCCGACGTCCAGAAAGTTTGCCGGCATCCCACCCGCGTATTTGATGATGTCCATCGTGGCCATGGCGAGCCCTGCGCCGTTCACCATGCAGCCCACGCTGCCATCGAGCTTGATGTAGTTCAAGCTGTATTTCGAAGCCTCAACCTCGAGCGGATCTTCTTCCGTAATGTCGCGCAATTCGCGAATATCCGGATGCCGGAACAATGCGTTGTCGTCAAACGTCAGCTTGGCGTCGAGCGCGAAGAGTCGGCCGTCGGTAGTGGTAATGAACGGATTGATTTCAACCAGAGACGCATCGGTATCGAGAAATGCCTTATAAAGGTTGGAGAGAAATTGCACCGCAGGATTAATCTGCTTGGCGTTGAGCCCAAGCTTGAAAGCCATCTTGCGAGCCTGAAACCCTTCCAGGCCCATGCCGGGATCGATGTGCTGTTTCAAAATGGCGTCCGGATTTTCCGCCGCGACTTGCTCGATCTCCATTCCTCCGGCGGCCGACGCCATGAATACAGGCTTGCCTTCGGCCCGGTCCACCAGAATTCCCAGGTAAAGTTCCTTGTCGATGGGAAGAGTTTCTTCGATCAGCAGTCGCCGCACTACGCGGCCTTCCGGGCCCGTCTGATGCGTCACTAACTTCATGCCCAGCATTTTGCCGGCGAGTTCTCCCGCCTCATCCACAGATTTGGCGATCTTCACGCCTCCGCCCTTGCCGCGCCCGCCCGCATGAATCTGAGCCTTCACCACGACTCCGGTCGCCCCCGCGCTGAACAGTTCTCTGGCGGCGGCCTCGGCCTCTTCACGCGAGGTCGCCATCGTCCCGCGCGGCACGGTCACACCATATTTCTTAAGAATCCCTTTTGCCTGGTACTCATGGATTTTCATAATGACACTCGCCAACTAAGAATCGGAAGGAACCTGCTTGCGGCTTTCGACTGAGGGCAGCAAACCTTCAATTTTATAGAGAGGAACGGATTAGGGCAAACGCGTGCCGCTTCTTTTCGGACTGATCGTTCATCTAAGCCCAATCGGGAGTGGAGACCGGACCGCGCACGCACCGCTCCGGAATGCCGAGAGGAACAAGGGATGAAACTGCTTTCACTGAACGTTGCGCGGCCGCGTCTGACTGTCTATAAGGGAGCGACCATCAGCACGGGTATCTTCAAGAAACCGGTCATGGGCAGGGTAGCGCTTCGCACGCTGAACCTCGATGGCGATCAGCAGGCGGATCTCAGCGTTCACGGAGGGATCTACAAGGCGGTCTACGCTTATCCCTCGGAGCACTATGAATATTGGCGGCGGGAATTGCCCGATACAGCTTTGCCTTGGGGCATGTTCGGAGAGAATGTCACGACTGAGGGCCTCACGGAAGAGCTTCATGTTGGAGACCGGCTTCGAATTGGTTCTGCCATTGTGATGGTCCGTCAGCCGCGCATGCCCTGTTACAAGCTGGCGGCCAAGTTTCAACGTGACGATATGATCGAGCGATTCCTCCATAGTGGACGCAGTGGACTCTATTTTTCGGTGGAGCAGGAAGGTGAGGTGGGAGAAGGGGATTCGCTCGAGGTGATCTCGCAAAATCACGAAGGTATTACCATCGCCGAAATGAACCGGCTCTTTCTTCGTGAGAAATACAATCACAGCCTGCTGCAAAAGGCGATCGCGACGGATGTTTTGCCGGAAGCCTGGCGCGAGTACTTCTTGCCCAGGCTGAGTGGCCCTGCCGTTAACGGCTAGTTCCTTGCACATCGTCATCACCCGGTGAGTTATCCTTACAATTCCGAGTGAGATGATTCTCGACGCCCTTCATCGCATTGCTAATCACGGCCAGTCCCTAGCGCGCGCCGAAGCGCGTGAAGTGATGGCGGAAGTGCTCGCGGGAAACTGCGCCGACTCACAGATCGCGGCTCTCCTCGTAGCTCTGCACATGAAAGGTGAAACCGTGGAGGAGATAGTTGGCTTCGCGGAAGCGATCCGCGCCGCCGCCACTCCGTTGCCGTTCTCGTTCGCCGAGTCGGGAGACGCTACCATCTCCGATTCCAATGCCCTCTACCTCAGCGGCACTGGCCGTGACGCGCTGGTCGATACCTGCGGCACCGGCGGCGACGCCAGCGGAACCTTCAACATTTCAACCGCCGCTGCATTCGTAACTGCCGGAACCGGAGTGCATGTGGCCAAGCACGGCAATCGTAGCCTCACATCGAAGTGCGGCTCCGCCGACGTAATGGAAGCGCTGGGAGTCAACATCCAGTTATCTCCCGAGCGCGCCGCTCAATGCCTACGCGAAGTCGGAATCTGTTTCTTGTATGCGCCCGATCTGCACTCCTCCATGAAGCAGGTGCAGAAGGTTCGGCGAGACCTACGCCTGCGCACCATGTTCAACCTGCTCGGTCCGCTGACCAATCCCGCGCGCGCATCAGGACAAGTCGTGGGTGTCTATGCGCTGGATATGGTTGAGAAGCTTGCCGAGGTGCTCTGCATGCTCGGACTGCATCGTGCTCTCGTGGTGCATGGACTGGATGGCCTCGATGAGATCACCATTACCGGACCAACCCGGGTGGCCGAAGCCCGCGACGGAATCGTTCGGACCTACGAGGTGGATCCGGAAGAGTTCGGCATGACGCGTTCACCGATCGAAGACATAGCCGGTGGCGACGCGGCCGACAATGCAGCGATTGTGAGAGAAGTTCTGAGTGGGAAGGAATCTCCGCGCCGCGATGTGGTCCTGCTCAATTCAGCGGCCGCGCTTGTGGCAGCAAGTCGCACCGATCACCTGGGTGAAGCAATACCGTTGGCCGCGCAATCGATCGATTCCGGCGCAGCCGCAGCCAAGCTTGCGGCTTTGGTAAGCATTACGAGAAAAGAGGTATAAGTTGCCATGTCTTGTGTGCTGAGAGCGAGCGGTTCCAACTTTGACGTAGATGAATTCCTGAAAGTTTCATCGCTCGATGCACTGACTGGATTTCATCGCGGAGCCGTGCAATTTCCTACGTCGAGCCTAACCCGCAGAAGTGGCTCTTCCGGGATGAACGCAAGCGTGAGCACCCGGGAGATTGCGGATCTAAGCGGTCAGGTAGAGGCCGCGGTTGGATTTCTAAGAGAGAATCAGCAGGAACTGAGGCGTCTCCGAGATTTTCCGGGCTTGGAGCGCATGGATTTGGATTTTCCCGTCGAAGATCGAGATGCGGTGTTCCAACGCGATGCGTTTCCTTATCAACTCCTATCCTTGCTCGGAGGGCTGCATATCGGTCTGATCATCTCACGCTATCCGGTGCACTCCGCAGTCACAGATCAAGTCTTTATGCAACAATAAGACGCTGGCAGCCTGGACGATTGGATCCTCACTACTTATCCGATCCACTAGCTTCAATCTTGAACCTATTATTCGTCGTGTCGCTCTCCGGCACGCTGCCGTCGTTGACCACAACTTCCTCCGGCGCCTTTGCCGTCTCCACTCGAATCACTCCCTTGCTGTTGCCCCGCACCTCAATCCGCTTCATAACTTCACCACCGGCAAACTTCACGGTGAGAGGAACCTCGGCTCCCGCTAGTCCCAGGTTGTCTACGGTAACCGTCAACAGGTAAACATCATTCATGGACTTGCGCAAGAACGCCGATTCGACTTTGAAGTCCGGCAGACCGCGATCGCGATAAACCCAGTCGTCAAAAAACCACTCCAGATTTTTCTGCGTCTGCGCCTGAATCAATTTCTGCATGTCGGAAGGGTCCTTGTCCTGCTCCGGACGGTACGACGCCAGAGCCTTTTTCAACGCTTGATCGCCGACCATGTCACGCAGCATCCACCAAACGCACATCGCTTTACTGCGGTAAAGTTCTTCGTCGGTGGCGTTCACTAAAGACCGGCTCACTTCATCTTCAGATCGCTGCACGCCTGTCTGCTTATCCTTCTCGTTCCCCACCGCCCTGAACGTGGTTCGGTGTGTCGACACATAATCCAGCGCAGCCTGGCGTCCGCTTTGATGTTCTACGTAGAGGGCCTGGGCGAAATGAGCTAGCCCCTCGTTGATCCAAGGCCTCGGCGACGAAATCGCCGCATGGGTGAGTTGGTGCGCGGCGATCAAACCCGCCACTTTGGAATCCGTATTCGTCAGTGGCATCAGCAAAAGTGAGCCGCTCTCAAAGGGAGCGGAGTTCGAGTCGTCGAGATCAGCCGTTTGCGCCTTGCTTCGCAGCGCGCCAAACCATTCGGTAATCAGTGGAGTCAGTTTTTCCGCAGCGTCAGCGTAGGTGACCGCCGCCACATCGTGTCCATGCAAGTAATGGACTGCAACGTCCGCCCGGTCCGCCACCTCATAGTCAGCCATCACAAACGTCGGCACGGCGAGTCCGAGGCTTCTGTAAGAGCAATCTGCAACAAACTCGTGCTTCACCTCGAGCACCGTTGGGCACGCCGTTGCGTTGACCAGAAGCTCCAGCTTTTCACTTTCATCCTCGCTCGGCACTGCCACCCGCAAGTGCATGGCGAAGGCGGCCTCTCGGGTCTTCCATCGGCCCACCGTGTCAAATACGCTGTTGCCCTCGGAAAGATTTCCCGCCTCGGTCGCGATCGGATACCAAGCCACGTATCCCGCTCCGCGCACCGCCGTAAATTTCGAACTGATCTGGTCCCAGTCGGTGCTGCGCGCGGTTGTTTCAGGCGCTCCGATCCGCATGAGTCGTGTCGCATCCAGTACAACCACTCCTTCGTAGCCGATCTCCACTTCGAGGGTGCCCTTGGGCGCGACCATCTCCGGTAAAGTAACAATGGCTTCGGAAAGCGCTCCGGTGTGATCGATATCGGAAGTGTAGGTTTGGGCGACAAACTGCAGTGGCTTGTCGCCCACCTTGATGGAGCGCCAGTTGAGAGAAGACGAAATCTGCAGCACGGCGATCTTCTGCGCTGTGGCAGAGTCGTTTCTAAGAGTGATCTTGCCCCGAACTCCCAGGCGCTGCTGATCGGGTTCCAGGCGGACATTGATGTCGTAGCTGGTGAAAGTAAATGCTTCGCGGTCGAGAGAAAAAGCATTCAACACGGACGCGCAGAAAAAACAGAGAAAGCACAAGCGCACGCAGAGCAACTTCATTTCGCTTCCGCGGACGCCTCTTTTTTATTGTCGCGGGCGCGTCTCTGCCGCACAATTTCGTACATCACCACCGCTCCCGCGACTGACACATTCAGGGAAGGCACCTTTCCCAGCATCGGAATCGAAACCAGAAAGTCACACTTCTTCTTCACCAGGTCGTGCAGTCCCTTACCCTCCGCGCCCAGAACCAGGGCGCAATCCATGTTGTAGTCAAGGACGTCATAAGTCTGCTTCCCGCGTTCGTCCAGGCCCACCGTCCAAATATTGCGCTCTTTCAGCTCTTCCACCGCGCGCGCAATGTTGGTGACTTTCGCAATGGGTAAGTGTTCGCTTGCTCCTGCTGAGGCTTTTGTGACCGTCCCGGTTACGGGCGCTGCACGTCGTTCCGGAATCACGACTCCGTCGGCGCCGGCGGCGTCGGCGGTTCGCAAGACCGCGCCCAGATTGTGTGGATCTTCCACACCGTCGAGCACTATAACGAATGAATACCGCCCACGCTTCGCGCCCACCACATCATCGAGATCGCTGTATTGTTTGGCCGAAGTGACTGCCACCACGCCCTGATGCGCCGCGTTGCCCGCCATGCGATCGAGTTCCACGCGAGTGAGAAACCGCACGGGTACGCCCAGCTTGCGACAGTCCTCGATCATCCGCTGCAAGCGAATGTCATGCCGCTCCTTCGCCATGCCCACCCACTGGAAAGCCCGTCCCCGAGCCTTCAGCGCCTCGCTGACCGCATTAATGCCGTAGATATAGTTCATGAAGTATTCAGTGTACCGAAAGCCGGCGTGGCGCGGGCGCCCTCGCCCCGGTTGCCTCAAGCGCCGGGTTGATGGTCCAGAAGGCGCACGATCTCTGCTGGCTCAGGCCGCTCCGTGTAATCTTCGTTCGTAGAAACGTAGAGCACCGAGCCATCGCGATTGATGACGTAGGTCGCAGGAATCGGCAGCTCCCAACTCTCGTCGCCGTTCACGAATGGCAGGTTGACCAAGGCGCGTTGATAGATGGCCTTTTGTTCGTCGCTGATGCGGTAGGTGAGTCCAAACTGCCGCGCCACTTGATTGCCCCCATCCGAAAGCAGCGGAAAACGCAGCTTGTGCTGGTTACACATGAAGAAAGCTTGCCTCACAGTCTGCGGTGAAATCGCTGCGAGCGTCGCTCCCGCCTGCTCGATCTCTGCCAGGATGAGGTTCAAGGCCTCCATCTGTCCAACGCAGAACGGGCACCAGCGCCCACGGATGAAACAAAGCACGAGCTGACCTTTGCCGAGCAAATCGGAAGAAGAGATGTTCTTGCCGTCTTGATCTTGCAGCTGGAACTCTGGAGTTCTCTCGCCGACGGGAAGAATGTTAGCAGCGAATCGTTTCTGCTTCAGCTCCGCGACTGCGCGAACATGAACAGCCTGCGTCTCCGCCGGAACGTACTTGGCAATCAGTTCCTTGCGCTCGGCAAAGATCTCGCGCAGAGGACGAACGTCAGTATCCCGACTGAATTCTTCGAGGGAGCGCCACTTCATAGGAACAGTCGCTATTTGCTAGGTCAGTTGCCAAAATTCAAAACCGCCGTCTGTCTCCAAGACTGGTAACTGGCAACCGGATACGGGCAACGGTTTTTTCTACATCCCGGGCAGTTTCATCCCCGCCATCCTCCGCGCGAAGCTGGGCTTGCCCATCTGCTTGAACATCTTTTTCATTTGCGCGTATTGGCGAAGCAGGTTATTCACTTCCTGTACCGTGGTGCCGGAGCCGCGGGCGATGCGTTTGCGGCGGCTGCCATTGATTACTTCGTGGTGGTTGCGCTCGTGCGTGGTCATCGAATTGATAATGGCTTCGACGCGGTTGATCTGCTTTTCGTCCACGTTGTCGGCAGCCTTCTGCAATCCTGAAAACGGACCAATCGACGGCATCATGCCAATCAGGCTTTTGATCGATCCCATCTTCTTCACCTGCCGCAACTGGTCGCGAAAGTCCTCGAGCGAGAAGCCGTCGCCGCTGAGGGCCTTGCTGGCCATCTCCTGCGCTTTTTTCTTGTCGATCTGCGATTCCGCACGCTCGATCAGCGACAGAATGTCGCCCATGCCAAGAATGCGCGACACGATGCGGTCGGGATGAAACGGCTCCAGCGCATCGTACTTCTCGCCGACGCCGATGAACTTGATCGGCTGCCCCGTCACCTGACGGATGGAAAGCGCCGCGCCCCCGCGGGCGTCGCCGTCCATCTTGGTGAGCACCACGCCCGTGAGCGAGAGCTTTTTGTGGAACTCATCGGCGGAGCGCACCGCGTCCTGCCCGGTCATGGCGTCGGCGACGAACAGAATCTCCGATGGATTCAGCAGCTTCTTCAGCGACTGCATCTCGTTCATGAGATCGTCGTCGATGTGCAGCCGGCCAGCTGTATCGACGATCAGCACGTCGCAGCCGGAGACGATGGCCTCGCGGCGGGCCTCTTTCACCAGCCTCTCCACCGTCGCTGTGTTCGCCTCACCTACTTCGCCTTCGTAGATTTGCGCCTTAACAGCCTGCGCCACAACCTTCAACTGCTCGCGCGCTGCCGGACGGTAGACGTCCACCGAAACCAGCAGCGGACGATGCCCGCCCACCTTAAACCAGTTCGCCAGCTTGCCGGAAGTAGTTGTCTTGCCGGATCCCTGCAGTCCAGCCAGCAGGACCACCGTAGGCGGCTGCGATGCGAACTTCATGCGCGCTGTGTCTTTGCCGAGAGTCTCGACCAGTTCGTCGCGCACGATCTTGATGACCTGCTCGCCCGGAGAAAGCGCGGTCAGCACTTCCTGGCCTACGGCCTTGGCCTGGATGCGGTCGATCAACTCCTTCACCACTTTGAAGTTGACGTCGGCTTCCAGTAGCGCCAGCCGGATTTCACGCAGCGCCTCCGCGATGTTTTCCTCACTCAGGCGGGCCTGGCCGCGAAGGCTCTTAAACGCGCGTTGGAGTTTTTCCTGAAGGTTCTCGAACATAAGTGATGATCTATTTTAGCAGTGAAGGATCGGTCTGCCGCCGCCGGCTACACTTTCGGCCTGACCATCTCAAATCGCTGCGTCGTTCTTGTGTACTGGATCCCACCCATGCGTCCGATGAGATCCAACGAATTCCGATCCAGCCGTCCCTCTTTGAGATACGCATCGTTCATGTAAACAGAAACAATCTGGCCGATCACCAGGCTGCTGCTGGTTGGGGCTGAAGAGAAATCGAGAATGTGATGAAGCTTGCACTCAAAGCTGACAGGAGAATCGGCAACTCTCGGCGGCCGCGCGATCTTCGACGGCTCTGGAGTAACCTTCGCCAATGCAAATTCGTTCACGGACCCGGCGTATTCGCCGCTGGTCACATTCATTGCCTCGCGCAGATTGTAGGTAACGAGGTTGACCACGAATTCCCGCGTTTCGCGAACATTCCGCAATGTGTCCTTAGCTTCGCCATGCCCAACTCCCGGCATCTTAGGAGTCCGAAGTCCAGGCGCAAAGGCCAGCAACGGCGGATCGACACAGACAGCGTTAAAGAAAGAAAAGGGTGCAAGGTTCGGCTGACCCGATGCGCTTATTGTGGACACCCACGCAATCGGCCGCGGCGCCACGGAATTGAGCAGAATACCGTAAAGCTCGCTGTGAGAGAGGTCTGCAGGACTTACGATCATTTCATCGAGTATAACGTTTCACGCGCTCACTTCGTTACGGTGAATACCTCTTTCGCCGCGATAACTGTGTTGCAATGAATCGTCACCGTATCTTCCACATTCTGCGCGTAGCCGCCAGCGTAGGTCACCATCACAGGAATGTTTCGCGCCCGCGCGACGCGGAACAAAAGTTCGTCACGTTTTTTCAATCCCTCAATCGTCAAGGAGAGCCCACCCAACTGGTCTTCTTTATAAGGATCGGCACCCGCGAGATAGCACAGCAGATCCGGCTGGGACTGGCGCAGCCCGGAGCTCAGCGCGTTGTCGAGCCATGCCAGGTAGTCATCGTCTTCAATGCCATCGGGCAAATCCACATCGATCGACGACGGCGGCTTCCACATCGGATAGTTATTGTGCTGGTGCAAAGAGATGGTGAACACGTCCCCGGCATTCGCATTACGCCGCCGGATTCCTTGTGTGGCCACCGGCGAGCCCGAAGCCGAGGGCAGAGCTTCGCCCGGCGAGCGCTTTCCGGCAAAAATCACAGCCGTGCCATTTCCTTGGTGTACGTCGCAATCCACCGTCATCGCAGTCCGAATCTTGCCATCACGCTGCAAGCGCCGAATGGCCACAGCCACGTCATGAATCATGCAAAATCCCTCGCCATGATCCGGGAAGGCATGATGAAATCCGCCACCGATGTTGACCGACACGCCATCGGCCAACGCCTGCCGCGCCGCCAGCGTCGATCCTCCGGCCGCCAGCCAGAATGCCTCCACCAATTCGTGTGAGAAGGGAACCTCGAGCTCTAACTCTTCCCGCGAGCTGAGCATTCCAGTCATTAGCTTGTCCACATACTCCGGCGTGTGCACCAGCAGAATGTCGTCATCGCTGGCCGGTTGCGGCTCCAGAAAGTCGTTCGGGTCGGCGACCTCGCTGGCCAACAGCCGTTCGCGGATGCGCCGGTATTTCTCTGCCGGGAATACGTGTGCGCCAATCGGAAGGTAGTAACCGTCGCTGTAGATCAACTTGAAGGGAAGCATTCCACACTCAGCATTCAGCACTGGCGAGCGGCTGCTGAAGGACCTCATATAATACGCGGGAAAGGAAGAATTCGCAGTGCTACCGCTTCTTCGGGGGATGAATCGTGGTAGCCAGCATCGACCGGCGCACGGGCACGATTGCGCCCTTCGAGGGATCGGCGGCCGCATTCGCCCGGGTCAGCACTTCCTGCTGGATATACTGCACAAACTCCTGAATCTGCCGCTGCATCTCCTCCATGCGCTCCCGCATTTGCAGGATGATCGCCATCCCGCTGATATTCACGCCCAGGTCGCGCGCCAGCGAGAGAATGAACTCCAGCCGCTGCAGATCCTCGTCCGTGTAAAGGCGAGTGTTTCCCTCGGTTCGCGATGGCTTCAGCAGACCCTCGCGCTCGTAAAGGCGCAACGTCTGGGGATGAATGCCATACATCTCGGCCACGGCGGAAATCATGTACGCCCCTTTCGATTTCCGTTTGGTCATAGGTCTCCTCGATCGATTCTAGAGTAGCTCAGACTTTGTTTCTAGTTCAGAGCTGGCTACGCAAGAAAGAACGCCGCCTAACCCCACTCCCTCGCCGGCATCTAATGGCCGGAGGTAATAATGAACGAAAATGATGCGATTAGCGTAATTGAAGACTTGATTGAAACCTGCAAAGATGGGCAAAAAGGCTATCAGGACGCCGCTTCCCACGTGAAGAGGTCTGATCTGAAACATTTTCCAACGAGCAGAGCCCGGAGCGCTCGCGCTTTGCCGGCGAACTCGAAAGCGGAGCTGATCCGCCTGGGCAAACCAGATAAGAAAGCTTCCGGGTCGGTCTCGGCGTCCTTGCATCGCGCCTGGATTGATACCAAGGTTAGCCTGGGTGCCGGGGACGAGGCGATTCTGGAGTCGGTGGAGGCAGGCGAGGACAATTCCGGGGAAAGCTACCAAAAAGGCAGTGACTGCTGATTTGCCGGAAAATATCGCTCAAGTCGTTCGGCGTCAGGCCGAGAGCGGGCAGAAAGCCCACGACCAGGTGAAGAGCTTCCGCGACGCAGCCAAAGCAGCGGCATAGCTTGTAACTACATAGCAAAACAAAAAGGACCGGCAGCGCCGGTCCTTTTTATTTTTGTTCTTCAACTTCGGCTAAATCAAGCGGCTGGCTGCGGCTTCTGGGTGCGACCAACCGGAGTCCATCCCTGCGGCCTGAGCAGATGATTCACGGCATACGCCACAAAACCCGCCGCAATCAGGATCATGCCGAACTCGAACGAACTCATGTTCCACACTTGCTCATGCTCGCTGCGGATGATCGAAAAGCCCAACAGCAGCATGGGCGGGATCCCAATGGCAATTGCTCCAAACAATCCGCCAGGAACGCGAAAAGGGCGCGCCAGTTCAGGCTCGCGGAAGCGCAAGACGGCCAGCGCAATGAATTCCAGCAGCAGGCTGAAGCCGTAAAGTAGAATATCGAGCGTCACCAGCCGGGCAAAGCCCAACCCCAGACACATCGCCCATCCCATCGCCAGCGCCAGGATTGCAACCCAGGGTGCCCGTGATTTCGGATGCAGTTTGGCAAAAATTCCGGGCAGCATGCCATCCTGGGCCATCGCCAACGGCAGGCGCGAATAGCTCATTACCAAGGCATTGAACATGCCAAACGCGCTGATCACTCCGCCGAGCACAACCCCTATCCGCAGCAGCGGGCCGCCCAGCAATCCCGCGATGTCCGCCCACGAGCCAGTCTCCCACGCCGTAGCTTTCAGGCCGGTCATCCACATGGCGGCGAAGGGCAGCACGTAGCTGAGGGCCACGATGCAGACCGCAACCAGCATCGCCCGGGGATACGTCCGCTGCGGCTTCTCCACTTCGGTGGCGATGGTCGAAGCGTTGTCCCACCCCATGTAATTCCACATGCAGATGAGCAGCCCGCCGAGGATGTCAACGGTCGAGGTGGTCGGCTTGGTGACGGCATTCGCGAGTGCTCCCAGCTTGAACGGCGCCAGAAGCACGATCGCCACAAACGGCGCCGACAGCGCGAAGAACAGCCACAGAGACGTGAGAGAAACCACTTTCACGCCAGCGATATTTAGCACCGCGCAGGCAATCACAACCGCCAGCGCTACCCACCATCCGCGATTTCCCTGCTGGAACCAGGGGAACATGCGGGTCAAATAAGCCACGAACAGAGTGGGATAAATCGCCATATCGAAAATGGAAGCCACCAGCGAGAGCCAGGCTTCCTGAAATCCCCAGAAGTTCCCCATAGCCCGCCGCACCCACGCATAGTAGCCGCCTTCGTAGGGCAGGGCACTCGAAAGCTCGCCAATCATGAAGGCCGTAGGCAGGCTCCAGAGCAGCGGCGTGAGCAGCAGAATCAGAATCGCGCGTCCGTATCCGGCGCCATGCACGATGTCTTCCGTACCGTAGGTTCCGCCCGACACCATAAAGAAGGTGGCGGCGACCAGAGGCCACAGCGTGAGGCGAACGAATTTTTTCCGGTTGGGGACGACGGCGAGTGGTTGGGGGTTCTCGGATTGTTGACGCGGGGCGCTAGCTGTTGCCAATTTCGATGTCTTCCTCCCCAAGCGACTCACTCTCAGCTACTCCGCAGCGGCTGATTTTGCTCGAGCTTTCTGGTTTGGTTAGATTCCAGAAATCACGCTGGAGTTAGTTCGCAGTGTAGAGATTACGGCATTTTTCAAACGATGCAAGAAAAATGTGGAA
>Ga0116121_1000171_pt1 | contig 37151 bp, 33 predicted proteins | sample June2015DPH_13_1_FD_89725 | JGI IMG/M metagenome (GOLD analysis project Ga0116121, IMG submission 89725) | Peatland microbial communities from SPRUCE experiment site at the Marcell Experimental Forest, Minnesota, USA - June2015DPH_13_10 | ecosystem: Environmental > Terrestrial > Soil > Wetlands...
AGATCGCCGTGATCTTTTACACCATGGTCAAAAACCAAGTCGAATATGACGAGACCATTTGGGATACCAGAGATGCCCAAAGGGAGAAAGGTTGGAGGCAAAACTCAAACGGCACGCCAAACAACTGGGCTACGAGCTCGTTCCCATTGAACCCCAGGCTGCATAACGAACTGGTTGAGGGGCGAGGGGAGTTCCTTGGAAGCCACAGATGGCGATTACACTCAATGTATGGTCCGCCGCCGGACTGCAAGAGGTTTGAAGTTGGGCGAAGGGACAGTCTGCGTAAATGTATCCGGCCTCTTGGTGGAGAATCGCTCTCCGGGCACTTGATGATGATTCGCACGTGCCGGTCCTTTTAAAACCCCTCGGTCACCAGGGACGCGTTTGAGCGTTCAGGTTTTCCGGCACGCCGTTGGACTGTTCTTTCGTCTCCTTCTTTCCTCAGCAGACCTTGGTGGAACTTTCTGCAATCTTCGTCGTCGTGGCGGTGGAAAAGTGGAAAGCGTTCTGTGCTTTCCAAGCGCAGCGTCTTTTCCACGGCCATCAAGCGGCCGCTGGCTGCAACGGCTGATGTCGATACTCTTGGCCGCTGGACAACACAGCCCAGGCCATGCGAGCCAGCTTGTTCGCGATCGCGACCACGACTTTGTTGCGCGGAGCACGCTGCGCCAGCCGATGCACCCACTGCCCGAATCCTCCGGTGTCGTACTTAACGCGAGGTAGTACCGCGCGGGCACCGTGGATCAGCATGCGACGTAGATAGATGTTGCCGCGCTTGCTGATGCCGAACAGCTTGTGCTTGCCCCCGGTGGAGTACTGCCCTGGCACCACGCCAACCCAGGCCGCGAAGTCACGTCCCCGGCGAAAAGCAGCTCCGTTGCCGATGGCGGCCACGGTTGCGGTGGAGACCAGCGGGCCAAAGCCGGGAATTTGGCGCAGCCGCCGGCAACGCGCATCGTCGTTACTAATGCGCTCGATCTCGTCTGTGATCGCCTTAATGTCTATCTCCGTTTGCTGCCACTCCTGCCACAGCCGATCCAGCAGCCAGAGCAGACGCGGGCTTAGGTTCTGCTCGGCATCTTCAATAACGGTTGGTAAGTTCTTGCGCAGCTAGATGGGCCGCGCCCCGAAGGTAAGGCCGCGTTCCAGCAGGAATCCGCGGATCTCGTTGATCAGCGCCGTGCGACGCTGCATCAGTCGGTCGCGCACACGGTGCATGGCCTGCCAATCGAGTTGCTCCTGCGTCTTGATCTGCACAAAGCGCATGTTCTGCTTGGTCACGGCTTCGGCGATCGCTTCGGCATCGATGAAGTCGTGCTTGTTCGATTTGCGGTAGGGTTTGACGAACTGCGCAGCGATGAGCCGCACCTGGTGCCCTTGTGCTCGCAAGGCGTCTCCCATGAAGTGTGCTCCCGCACATGCCTCTAGTCCGATTAATGAGGCCGGCAGGTTCGCTGTGTAGGCCAGCAGTTGCGGGCGAGAGAACTTCTTCCGCAGCAGAACCTTGTTGTGCTCGCCTAATGCAACCAGGTGAAAGGTAGTCTTGCCCAGATCGATGCCGATGGATGCGATGTTCATGTGATGATCCTCCTGATGTAATACCGCCAAGCCAAATCCTACTCGGCGGCGGACCATCTCATTAACCCCTCGCTCGCGCGCAGCCCTTCCTCCTCCTCCTTTTCTCTAGCATCGCATCGCTTCTCGCATCGCGGGCGGGGACGGGCCAAAGTCAAAATCCGGCATGGGTGGTGGTGGGGGGGCGACAATTTTTCCCTCACGGTATAACCCCCCCCCGGCCGATTGACGGGTAGGTATATACAGACGGCAAAATGCTCCCTCCCCCTCCCAGACCCCGATTTTGACTTTCACCGTCCCCGCGAGCAAATTTCTGCACGGTTGCTGCCGGTACCCCAACTTGACCCACCACTCCGATAAGCCGCAGCCCGGCTGCAGCGTATTCAAGGCCCGAACGGGCAACCCGGCTATGTCGGGTTGACAGTCTAACCCATCGAATGGGAGAATCCCCGGCCATGAAATCTGCGCCGTTGTTTGTGGCAGTCTTCTGCGTGGCTACTTCTGGAGCGCTCTTGTCGCAAGCTCTCGATGGCCAGTCTCCCGTGGCGCCCAGACCCGACGGCTTTGTTTTCTGTTCCGACCACGACAATGGGCAACAGGTGCCACTCTATGGCAGGTGCCGGAAGCGCCAGATTGGCAGTCTGAACTGCGGGCAAAAGGTGACGGTGGTTGCCCGGAGCGATGACATGCTCAGGGTCCTGCTATCGGGGGGCTTCCCGCGTTATGTAGCTCTGTCGGCGATTTCCCGGCAGCCCGATAAATTCGTGCCCTTCGACAAAGCCATCGAGGTGCCGAATCTGGGCCCGATCGACTGTTCTTTGCCTCCGCGTCAGCCGCTGGTTGACGGTTTCGTGGTTTGTTCGGATCGCCAGGATTCGGCGCCCGTATATCTCAGTCCGTGCATGCGCAGTTCGTCGGGAAGCCTCGCCTGCGGCGAGAAGGTCGGTGTGCGAGCCCGCCGAGGCGACATGCTTCAGATTTCGACGCCTCCGAATGGGATGCCCCGCTTCGCGCTCGCGTGCTCTGTTTCCCAGAAACCCGACAAGTTTGTTGCCTTTGATGACGACTCTGGCGTGCCGGAGATGAGCGCACCCGCCTGTGCCCAAAAGCCGGAACGCAACCTAACGATGCCGCATGCGACTTTCGCGCCGAACCCCGAGTACACCGAGCAAGCCCGCAAAAAGAAAATCAAGGGCACAGTCGTGTTATCGCTGACGGTTACGGTCGATGGAACGACCCGTGACATTAAGGTGGTGAAAGGAGTGGGATACGGCCTCGATGAAAAGGCGGTTGAAGCGGTCAGCCGTTGGAAGTTCAGTCCCGCCCTCAAGGACGGCCAGTCCATCGAAAAAGAGATTAGCGTCGAGGTCGCCTTCAGTTTGTTTTAGTTCAAGATGACGGGCCGCCCGCCATTCCCTTTTCGGCTCATCATTTGCGTGAATTTGTGGCTCGGGGGATGAAATGGACTGAAACTGGTGGCCGAAGTGGCTGAGGATAAACAGATTGAACACGAGATTGCCACGGTTGAGCGCACGGCTGGGAGAACAACACAACCTCTGGACCTCGGCACGGGTCCGAGAGGTGATCAAGAAGCATTTTGGTATAGAGTTTTCTCGGTGGCACGTATGGCGAATCCTAACCTCTTATCTTGGGTGGACCGCCCGTCGGCCGGTACAGCAGACGAAGAGACGAGATGAAACGGCCATCGAGCTATGGAAGGCTAACGACCTACATCGAATCGTGTTGGATTCAGAAAAACGCGGAGACCACCTTGTTTTCATAGATGAGACTGGCTTCATGATGACTCCCACTATCCGGCGCACCTTTGCGGCCCCAGGAGTGACGCCGATCAATAAGGTCAGCGACCCTCATGGCCGAATTTCTGTGATTGGCGCTGTCAGCATCAGCCCAAAGAGCAAGCGGCTGGGCTGGCATTATCACTTGTTGAATGACAACAGGAACTTCCGGGGGGCCCAATGTCGTCGAGTTCTTGAAGTCCTTGGCAGGGGAAGTAGGAAATTCCATGACGATTATTTGGGACTCAATCATTATCCATTGGTCAGATGTCGTAGCCGTGTGCATGGCTACGCATCCCAGAATTGTGAGCGAGTTTTTCCCGCCATATGCACCGGAATTAAATCCAGTGGATCGGGCATGGTTTTACATAAAGTACGACCGCCTTCCGAACTTCACTCCGGCGACGACAGCCCAGCTACGGAGCTCTGTTGAACGAGAACTCGAAATAATTAAGACGACTCCGCCGTTACTACGATCTTTTATCCACCATTCAGGGCTTCCTCTGGATTTCTGAGTTGCCTATTTGAGCTTATGGATACTGAGTGACCATGCAGCCGGGATGCGTATACCATCCGGGGGTAGGGGTGTAGCATTTTCCCCTCAATGCGTATAACCCCCCGGCCGATTGACGGGATAGTGTGTGGGTGATGTCACGATGTACACACCCTCGTTTCCAACGTTGCGAAACCGCCAATATTCATACGCCTCCGAGCGACATGACATGCGTTGTACCCGCGTCATTCCTGCATGTCCGCGATATCCACTATTGGCTAAACGCGGTGTGGGCGACTCACGTTCTGCCCGCGTCAAATACGGGGGGATGAGCGAGGTGGGGACGAACACTTGCACCGAGCAGAGCAGCTTGAATAAGACGAGGTCAACAGTCCCGAAGCTCAGCTGAAGCGGGCGAGCACGCAACGTCAAAATGCCCTGGCACAGCATGCGTGGAAGCCGTCCGACCAGCCGACATGGCTTACTGCAAGGTTCTATGCAGAGAAGATTCAACCGCTCCTCCCGCCCGTGTCAGCATCAGCTATCGCTCGACACATCTCTGTTTCGCGGTGGTACGCTGGACGCATTCGCGAGGGCTATCGACCGCATCCGAGGCACTGGCATGCGCTGGCGGAGTTGGCGGGAGTCCGCGAGTGAAACGTTTAACTCTCCCCCCCATTAAGCGCGCGCGCCGCAGGTCGGCGGTGTGGGCCACCGGCCAACCCCCTTGTCAGAGACGCCTGATAACGTCAGTTAGCCGCCACGATGGCCTAAAGTGATTGCAGCAAATCGTTGTTTTCGCCACAGCGGGCGGTGCGCAATAAATTAAATACTTTGACTGTCGGGCTGCTGACACGCTATGAAGATGAAAACCCCATCACAAGATGAGGGGTCACGCAGGCGAGATGTTTGTCTGCGCAGAGTTGATGCGGAGAGGCTGGTTCGCAGCGCTCACGGCGCGGGGCTCTCAATCATTCGACATAGTTGCACGCCGAGCCGATGCTCCCGTCTTTGTTACTTAATTGCCCTTCACCAGAGTACCGCTGACAACCGTGTCCGCGTCCGTCTCAACGGCCAGCAGTTCCTTCCCGCAGTCCACAACCACGAAGCTGAAGTGCATTTCGGGTTGCTTCTTCGGCGTTATGGTAGCCGTGCCCCTGCAGTCCGTGCCGACCCTGTAAGAACCCGTGACTGGTTCCTCAGCGAACGTCGTGCTATCCTCCGCACCCGCTATATGTCCGCGTATCACTCCTTCTCCAGAAGGGTTGACCGTTAACTTCAACTCACCGATGAAAGCCACCCATCCTGTGGCGGGCGCCCCTGCGAGGAAGAGGCCGGTTGTTTCAAACCCAAAACTACCCTTAAGTCCGGCATTGGTGCAGGTCGGGGGGCCCTGCTTCACGGCGAATCCCTCCGCAAAAGGGTGAACGGCCAAGAACCCTATTGACGTAACCACAATGGAGAAGGGGCTGCCTCCCGCCGGTGTACCCGTGCCAGTGCAGTTCGAGGCGACTGTGTATGTTCCGGTGACAGACTCAGTGGCAATTACACCATCATGGGATGCTGTCTGCTCTCCAGTAAATGTGCCTGTGGTTGAGTCAAACGTGATCTGGGTCACGGCGGCGGTGGCAGGGGCGCCGTTGCTATCTGTGCCATCGTGCAGAAACCCGTAGGTGCCACTCAGAGAGGCGTTTGAACAAGTCGCCGCCCAGGCAGCGGAACTAAGCGCAAAGCTGGCAAGAACAATCATTCGAGCGATGCAAGACGTTTTGGAAATCATGGTGCTCTCCTCTTCCCTGTTTTTTTTCTTGCTTTAGAGCCGGCCCCTTCATGTGCCTATTGTCCCTATGAGCGTCAAGGTCCCGGTGGCAGTATCAATGCTGTACATCGAGACGCTGTTCGAGCCGGAATTCGCCACATAGGCGAACTTTCCGGACGGATGGATGGCTATCGAGGTAGGAGATAGCTCCGTAGCTATCGTTCCTGTGGGCGTTAAGACCCCGGTCGTGGCGTCGATGGTGTACATCGAGACGCTACCGTCAGCGTTAGACCCCGTCCAATTTGCCACGTAGGCGAACTTACCCGCAGGATCCACAGCTACGGAGAAAGGGTTTGTTCCTGCGGCGATCGACCCTATAAATGTTAGGGCCCCGGTCGCGGCGTCGATGGTGTACATCGAGACGTCGTTCGAGTTGAAATTCGTTACGTAGGCGAACTTACCCGCAGGATCCACGGCTACGGAGTCAGGGCTTGTTCCCGCAGCAATGGTCCCTATGGACGCTAAGGCCCCAGTCGTGGCGTCGATGGTGTACATGGAGACGTCGTTCGAGTCGAAATTGGCTACATAGGCGAACTTGCCCGCAGGATCGACGGCCACGGAGTCGGGACCATATCCTGCGGCGATCATCCCAATGGACGTCAAGGCCCCGGTAGTGCTGTTGATGGTGTACATCGAGACGCTGGAATCACCGCCGAAGCTGCCCGCCGGGAAAGCTCCCCCATCCGCCGCATAAGCGAACTTGCCGGATGGATCCACCGCCACCGAATTGAAAAGCTCCGGAGTTCCGTTTATCCCTGTTCCGATTATCCCTCCTGTGGTGGACGTTAGGGCCCCGGTCGTGGGATTGATGGTGTACGCCAAGACACTGCCAAAATCGATATCCCACACATCCCCAGAACTCGTCACGTAGACGAACTTGCCAGAAGGATCTACGGTCACGGAGTCGGTAAGTTCGTCATTGGAAGGCACCGTTGATCCTATGGACAGGGCCCCGGTAGTGGGGTTGATCGTGTACATGGACACGTAGCCACCACTGTTGCCATTGCAGCCGAAACTCGCCACATAGGCAAACTCTCCGGCAGGGTCCACGGCGATGGATTGCGGACCCACTGTTCCTGTCGTTATGGCGAAGGGCAACGAGTTCGAGCTACCCCCGCCGGGCGCAGGATTGAAGACTGTGACCGCGGCTGTCCCGGCTGCGGCAACGTCACTCGCCGAAATCTGAGCAAGGAGTCCGTTAAGGGCATCACTAGTGGTCGGCCGATCGCTGCCGTTCCAGCGCACGACTGAACCGGCCACCAAATTTGACCCTGGATATGGCCCAACTACCTGCAACTGAAAGGACTGTTCTCCTGCGGGAGCGCAGCTTGGATAGAGATAATTGATCGTCGGGGCGGAGTTGACGCCGCTGGTAATGGTGAAGTTAATCGCCTTGGAGGTGCCACCGCCGGGAGCGGGGTTGGTCACTGTCACGGCCGGCGTGCCGGTTGAGGCGATGCTGGCAGCAGGGACGGCCGCAGTCAATTGCGTGGAGTTGACGAAGGTGGTGGCGGGCGCCGACCCGCCGAAGTTGACCATAGAAGCTGCGACGAAATTTGTCCCATTGATTGTGAGCGTGAAAGCCGCACCGCCAGCAGCGGTACTGTTCGGCGAGATTGTGGTGATTGTTGGAGTGCTGGATGTAGGCTGATTGATCGATGACGGACTGGTGCCGCCTCCGCATCCGGCAAGGAGCAAAAGGCTCACAATACCGCCAACTGCGAGCTTTCTCACTAGCCCTGCTTCGCTTTTCATGGCGTCCTTCCGTTCCACTTACCCACTTCCACATCACCGACCGTACTTAATTCATTCGGAAGCCGGCGCAGGCTCCTCTATTCACCGGACGCCGGCATATTGGCCTGCCGGTTCTGCCGGGAGTGCGTTGTAAGCATGGCGATACCCCTGCGACGGCGGTTCGATCTGCTTCCCGTGGACCGTTCAGTGAATGTCTGCTACTGCCGCGCGGCCCCCTCTATTTAGGAGATCGGAAACGGCGGGCAAAAGACGACAGGAAGGCCAAAGATTTATTGGGCGCCAGGTCCCCAGAAAAGTTGACGGGCCGATTCGGGACTGTGATGGCCCTAGCCCACGCTGTTCTAGTGCGTGGCTGCGGAGCGGAAGGCTCCGCGAGGAGAGACTTGGCTTAAGGATTGGCGAAGCAGAAATTGAGCATTCGGAAGCTTACTCTTCCAGTGGTTCCAGAGTTCGGTTCTCTGCGCTTCAAGCCGCCCCGCTTCGTCAGTCCGTCCGACTCGGCGTAGAAGGTCGGCGAGGGCAGTCCAGGTGCGGGAAATACAGGTGGCGTCGCGCAAATCCTCGTCTGGCTTCGGCCCCCACGCCCTAAGTTTTTCTAACAGTTGCTGATACATATCAATGGCCTTCTGCGGCTGGCCGGTGTCTGCATAGTGATCCGCCTGCGCTTGGAGAGCATGATAAGCATCCGACATCGGCTCGATTTTGTCGGCCGGGTATATTTTGGCCGCGCCCAGCAGTTGAAACGCCCGGTCGATTCGTTGCTGCGCCTCCGCCTTGCTGCCGATCCAGCGCACTGGATACGACGAAGCGGCGAGCAACTCGGCCTCATCGTGCTGCGTGCTGGAATTGGTCTTCGCCTCTCGTATTCGCGCCATGGCCTGGTCGTAGACAGCCAACGCCTTGCGGGAATCGCTATGCCGCAGAACATTACCCGCCTCCAGCGCATAAGTTGCTTCCGCATGCCGGCTGAGATAATCGCTAGAATCCTTCTTAGTCAGTTCCTCAGCGATATCAACCGCTTTTTGAAAGGCGGCCAACGCCTCATCGCTTCGGCCAAGACTCGGCTGAGCATCGGCCCTGCCCAGAATCATACCCTTCTCAGTTAGCGCAATACCCAGATTGACGAGCAGCGCCGCATGTCCACCCGCCGCCTGCTGCTCTTGAAGCTCAACTGCTCGATTCACAGTCTTAAGCGCGCCTTCGAGATCGCCCGACTGGCGAAGAGTATCGGCCAGCACGTCGTAGATGCTTCCCTCCGCAGTGCGTGCCCTTTCCACGGGCCGCGCAATCTCCAGCGCACGCCGGCAGTATCGCGTGGCGTCATCAAAGCGGCGGCAGTTCGCCGCGTTGTCAGCAACGTTCATATAGAAGTAAACCATGCTGTAGGCATCGCGAGGGTCGGCATTTCCGAGACTGAGAAATCGCTCGATGAGAGAAGCTGCATCCTTTGCGTAAGCCGAAGACTCCTCGTGGCGGTTCTCCGAATCGGCCAGCGCCATGCGATCGTGAGCGATGGTGGTAGCGATCAACAGCGCCCGCCGGTTTTTCGCGTCATCCACAAGAATCGGGTCCACGAACTTGGATGCCTGGCTGAGGCTCTCCTTGGCTTCGGCAAATTGCCCCAGGTTTGGAGAAGTCGGATCCCCTTGCGCATGCGCGACCCTCACATATGCAAAAGCGATGTCCAACGCCAGCTCCTTATCGACATGTCCTTCGCTCTCCAGCGACCTCAAGTACTGAAGCGAATCCGAAACCATCTGCATCCGAATCTTGGTCGAGCCCTGCAAACCTCGGATCCGGGCGTCGAGATCGATAAATTTATTCGCCAGTTGACGGACCTGCGCGAAACGCTGCTCGGCGATCTTTCGTTGCCGGTTCGCCACATACAAACCCGAGGAGAGGCTGCCAATCACAAGCACAATGGCGGTTGCGGTTAGCACCACCACCGTGCGATTGCGGCGTACAAATTTGGCGGTGCGATAGGCGAGTGTGTCGGGCCGCGCGCTAATCGGTTCGTGCTTCAGATAACGCTGGAGATCGTTGGCAAATTCAGTGACCGAGGCGTATCGCTCCTGCGGACTCTTCTTCAAAGCTTTGCCAACAATGGTGTCCAGATCTCCACGAAGTTCGCGGCGCAGCTTATCTGGGGTGGCGCCACGTCTTTCGGCGATGAGCTTGCTGTTGTCCGCGGTAGTCGCCTCCGAGACACGCGGAGGCTCGAGGTCGAGCACAGCCTTTACTAGTTCCGCGGGAGAGTGCAGACCTGAACCTGCGGGATGGCGGCCGGACAATAGTACGTAGAGCAACACACCCAATGCGTAAACATCGGTAGCGGTCGTGACCGGCTGGCCCGTAAGTTGCTCGGGCGCAGCGTACTCGGGGGTGAGAGCCGAACCGCCTTCGTGGGTAAGCAAGGTTGCGGCACCCGTCTGGCCTTCGCCCTCCAGGAGTTTGGCAATCCCGAAGTCCAGCAGCTTGACTTCACCGCCGGTGGTGACCAGCACGTTCGAAGGTTTGATGTCGCGATGCACAATCAGATTCGCATGGGCGTGAGCCACTGCGGACAGTACATCCAGAAACAGGCGAACGCGCGCCTCCAGATCGAGCTTGTGCTGGTCGCAATACTGGTCGATCGTCGGGCCGTCAACGTATTCGAGGATGAGATACGGCTGGCCATCGGAGGAAATACCGGCATCGAGAAGTTCGGCAATGTGCGGATGAGTGAGCCGGCCAAGAATGCTGCCTTCACGTTTGAATCGTTCTTCCGTCGCGCGCCCGGCGAGCGCGATGTTCACGAACTTCACCGCAGCTTTCCGTTCGAACCTGCCGTCACTACGACGGGCCAGCCAGACGCTTCCCATTCCGCCGTGGCCGATCTGCGAGATTAAGGTATACGGACCAAGCGCCTGGCCCGCGAGTCCTGTGGAGTTCGGCAACGCCCATCGCCTGTTCTCCAGAAAGCCTTCCTGCGCCAGCACCCGATGTTCGTCGAGAAGTGCTCCCAACTGTGCAGCCAGTGCGGGATCTTGCTCGCGGAGCGAGGAGAGCCAAGCGGCACGCGCATCGTCGGTCAGAGCAAGCGCCTGATCCAGATATGGACTTAGAGCCTGCCACTGATCGGGGCTGAGTGTGGACATGGCGATTCCTCAGAGCGGCAAATCTGTGCAAATTTTCCGATGGAGATAAATGCGCGCTTTCTCCCACTTCCGCTGCACCGTACGTTCTGATACGTCCCGCATGGCGGCGATTTCCGCGAACGAGAAGCCGCAGAAGAACTTCAAATCGATGATCTCGGCGAGGGCGGGTTCCACTTTGCCAAGCTCGTCCAGCGTTTCGCTGATCCGGACAAGCTCCCGGTGATCCACCGCGTTCTCCATCGCTTCGGTGTCCAGCGAGGTAATCTCGAACAGGCCGCCGCGCTTCTGGGCGTGCCGTTCTCGGGCATGGTCGATGATCAATCCTCGCATCACTCGAGCGGCATACCCCATGAATCGTGCCCGGTCGGGAAACGACGGGCCGTCGTGCGCAGCCATGTCCAGGTACGCTTCGTGCAGAAGGGTTGTGGCGCTGAGGCTCACCTCCAACCCGCGTCGCGCGAGTTCACGCTTGGCGAGCCGATGCAACTCGGAATAAAGGGCAGCAAACAATGCTTCCGCGGAGGGCCTGTCCCCTCGTTCGGCTGCGACAATCAGCGAAGAGATTGCCGATCCCACGTCCGCCTCCGGGGGCTGCGGGCCGCCACGTAGCAGCGTCCCCAAATGGCGACAGCTTCTCGCAGATCAACAGGATAGTCAAGCCGGGCGTTAGACTGATCAGAAAGAGCGGATCTGCCCGGCGCGAACACCCGCCATCACTCCCATTTACGCTCGCACGCCCCCATCGCTCATCCCCGCATTTGACGCGAGTGAAACGCATGTCATGTCGCTCGAAGGCGCATGGATAGCGGCGATTTCGCAACGTTGGAAACGAAGGTGTGTACATCGTGACATCACCCACACACTATCCCCCCGGCCGATTGACCCTTCTTTTCCCGCGCCTGTAAGATCAAACTTCATCAGCGTTGATGGCGATCGTCCTGACTTCAGAGGCCAAACAGACCACAGACAAGGATCTACCCTGTGATCCCCCGTGCCCCCTGTGGTGAAGGTTTTCGCCGACTGCCAATGGCGAACTGCTGATTTCAGAACCCATGCCCCACGACCTGCCCAAATCCTACGAGCCGGGCGCGATTGAAACGCGCTGGGCCGAGTACTGGATCAAAGAGAAGCTTTTCTCCGTCCCCACGCCGCCCCCAGGCGAGACCCGTCCCGTATTCACCCTGCTGTTACCGCCCCCGAATGTCACCGGCCGCCTGCACATGGGCCACATGCTCAACCAGACACAAATGGACATCATCGTCCGCTGGCACCGCATGCGCGGCTTCATCACTCTGTGGCTGCCCGGCACCGACCACGCTGGCATCGCCACCCAAATGATGGTGGAACGCGACCTCGCCAAGGAAGGCAAGAAGCGCCGCGACCTGGGCCGGGAAAAATTCATCGAGCGCGTCTGGGAGTGGAAGCGCCACTACGGCGGCGCCATCCTCGACCAGATGAAGCGTCTCGGCGCCTCCGTCGATTGGGACCGCGAATATTTCACCATGGACGAAAATCTTTCCCGCGCCGTGCGCGAAGTCTTCGTCCGCCTCTATGAAGAGGGCCTGATCTATCGTGGCAAATACATCGTCAACTGGTGCCCGCGTTGCGAGACCGCCATCTCCGATCTCGAAGTGAAGCACGAAGATGTCGCCGGAAAACTCTGGGAGGTCCGCTATCCGATCATCGGCACCAACAAATTCATTACCGTAGCAACCACTCGTCCAGAGACCATGCTGGGTGACACGGCTATTGCTGTAAACGAAAAAGATGAGCGTTACACGCATCTCCACGGGGAAAAAGTATTATTGCCCCTGATGAATCGCGAGATCCCCATCATCACCGACGAACTGGCTCAGCCCGAGTTCGGCACCGGCGCGGTGAAGGTCACGCCCGCCCACGATCCCAACGATTTCGAAGTCGGCAAGCGTCACAATCTCGCGCAGATCGACGTGATGGACGAACACGCCCACATGAACCAGAATGCCGGACCGTACGCGGGCCTGGACAGGTATGAAGCCCGCAAGCGCATCCTCGCCGATCTGCAGCAGCAGGGTTTTCTCGTTGCCGAAAAGGACTACGCTCTCTCTCTCGGCAAGTGCGACCGCTGCGGCACGGTAGTGGAGCCGCGCCTCTCTGAGCAGTGGTTCATCAAGATTCAGCCGCTCGCGCACAAAGCGATCGATGTCGTCGAGAGCGGCGAAATCACAATTGTTCCGGAAAATTACAAGCAGATTTACTTGAACTGGATGAACAACATCCACGACTGGTGCATCTCGCGCCAGTTGTGGTGGGGACATCGCATTCCGGCCTGGCGCTGCTCTTGCGGCGATTTCATCGTCGCCCGCGAGACGCCCGCGAAGTGCCCGAAGTGCGGTGGCTCAAAACTCGAGCAAGATACGGACGTTCTCGACACTTGGTTCTCCTCCGGACTCTTGCCGTTCACGACGCTAGGCTGGCCGGAAAAAACCCGCGATCAGGCGGTCTTCTATCCCACCACCCTGCTCATCACCGCGTACGAAATTCTCTTCTTCTGGGTCGCGCGCATGATCATGTTCGGCTGCCACTTTATGCAGGAGCACGAACAGGATCCCTTGATCAAGAAAGCCAGCGGCTGGGCTGACAAGAAAAACGATAGCGTCCCGTTCCGCCAGGTTTACATCCACGCGCTGGTTCGTGATGCCGAGCGGCAGAAAATGTCGAAGACCAAAGGCAATGTGGTTGATCCGCTCGAAGTCATCGAGCGCTTCGGCACCGACGCAACGAGGTTCACTCTAGCCGCCATGGCCGCTCCCGGTACTGACATCGCCTTCAGCGAAAGCCGCACCGACGGTTATCGCGCCTTCGCCAACAAAATCTGGAACGCCGCCAGATTCATGTTCATGAATGTTGACCGCCAGGAATGTGGCGCGGGCGCCCTCGCCCGCGAAATCTCCCCGGTGACCACGGGCATTCCCGGCTTCCACCCGACAACCCTCGAAGACCGCTGGATCCTCTCCCGCTTCAATCGCGTCACCGCGGAAGTGAACGGCGCCCTTGAAACCTACCGCTTCCACGAGGCCGCTAATCGCATCTACGATTTTTTCTGGGGAGAGTTCTGCGACTGGTATCTGGAACTCATCAAGCCGCGCCTGAACTTCGAGAACGATGCGGATAAAACTCAAGCCGGCATCGCCTGCGCTAATCTGGTCAATCTATTCGACGCATCCTTGCGCCTTCTGCATCCCGTAATGCCGTTCATCACCGAAGAAATCTGGCAGGCGATCTACGAAGGGAATCCCCCCCTGAAGTCGATTGCCCTCGCAGGATATCCACAGGCCGATGAGAAACAGTTTGATCTCGCCGCCGAAACCGAGATGGCAATCCTCCAAGACTTGATCGTGAACATAAGAAATGTCCGAGCAGAATTGAAGGCCGAACCCAAGGTGAAAGTTGAGATCGAGGTATTCGCCCCCGGATCCGAAGTTCGCGCAATGATCGACCAGAATCTCCGCTCTATTCTGCTCGATCGTTCCGCGAACGTGGCAAAGATCACGTTTGTGAGCTCCTCGCTAGCCAAGCAAGCCGGTGCCCGCAGCACCGCGCGCTTCGATGTGCACGTCATCTACGAACGAAAAATCGACCTCGCCGCCGAACGCGACCGCTTGAACAAAGATTTGGAGAAGATCGAGAAAGAGTTTGCGAACAATCAGCGGCAATTAAGCAACGAACAATTCTTGGCCAAGGCTCCCGAAAAAATAGTCGGAGGCTTGCGCCGTCGGGAAGGAGAATTGGTCGCCCTACGTGAAAAGATAAAACGTCAGCTGGAAGGCTTGAACGCACCGGACCTGGAGCCTTAGAAAATAGAAAACGGAAACTGACTACTGGCAACTGCCCATGGACTTTAACAGCCGACGCATCACCGCGATCATCGAGAACGCGCTGCTCGAAGACCGGGCCACGCGCGATGCCACCAGCTATGCCTGCATCGATCCCAACCAGCGCGCTTCGGCCACCATCCTCGCCAAGGAGGACTGTATTCTCGCCGGCATCGGCTGTGTGGGCCGCATCCTCGATGTTTACGCCGCGCTTGATGGCGCCGTCACTTCGCACTACGAAGTCACAACTCATCCTGAAATCTTCGATGGTGTCCGCCTCCACAAAAGCCAGTCGGTCGCGGTAATCCGGCACAACGCCCGTGTGATTCTTTCGTGTGAGCGCGTCATCCTGAATTTTCTGCAGCGCATGAGCGGCATCGCCACGCTGACCCGCAAGTTTGTCGAAGCCGTCTCCGGCACGAAAGCGCGCATTCTCGATACGCGAAAAACCGCTCCTGGCCTGCGCGTCATCGACAAGTACGCCGTCCGCTGCGGCGGTGGCCAGAACCACCGCCTCGATCTTTCCGACGGAGTCCTCATCAAGAACAACCACATCGTCCTTGCCGGCGGAATCGCGCCCGCACTGGAGCGAGCACACCGCAACCGCCGCGGCTCACAGCCCATTGAGCTGGAAGTGCGTACTGCTCAAGAACTCGAAGACGCCATCGCCCATGGCGCGGAGGCCGTTTTGCTCGATAACATGTCTGTCGCGGAAGTGAGCCGCGCCGTCGAACGGTGCGGCAAAATAGAGCGACGCATTCCCCTTGAATGTTCGGGCGGAATTCGTCTCGAGAATGTTCGCGCCTACGCCGAGACCGGCGTGGATTTCATCTCGATCGGCCTGCTGACTCACTCAACTCACGCCGCCGACATGAGTATGCGAGTGATTCCAGCGTGAAAGATTGCTCATGCGTTGAGTTCGGAAACTGATTGACGCTAGCCGCTAGCGGCGCAGAGATTACTCGCGAACGCGTGCAGCGCCGCGTAAAGCTGGCCTCGTTAGTTTGTGCTTTTCCTCCCACTCCCGCATAATTCTCGTTATTACGAAGATGACCTCAACCCGAAAGACCCGTCTTTCGCGCCCGATAACCCCGGCGCCGCACGAGCAAGCTACCGACGCTGGTCTCGGCCGCATCGTGCACCTCCTGATGGCGAACGCAACAGTCGTGGTGAGCGGAACAAAAATCGCGCAGGAGATTTCCTCCAACCGTTCCGAGGTCTGGCGACTCGTGCAGCAATTGCGCGGTCTCGGCGTCGATGTCGCCGGACATCCTGCCACCGGATATCAACTCAAGTCTGTGCCAGATCTCTTGCTCCCCGAAATCCTCGGGCCCTTGCTTCGCGGCACAATCTTCGATGCTCACGTTCATCACTTCTATAAAATTGGTTCGACCAACACCGCGGCCATGGCGGCTGCATCGCAGGGCGTGCCCGAGGGTAGCGTGTTTCTCGCCGAAGAGCAGACGGCAGGCCGCGGCCGCGGCGCTAATTCCTGGGAGTCGGCTCGTTCCGCCGGAATTTACTGCTCGGTTGTGTTACGTCCAGCGCTACCACCCTCGGATGTGCTGGTGATGGCCCTGGCCGCAGGATTGGCCGTGCGCGCGGCCATCGAACAAGTCGACCCTCGCGTAACCCCAGACCTGAAGTGGCCCAATGATGTGCTCATCGACGGCAAGAAAGTCTGTGGCATTCTCACCGAGATGAATGCCGAAGTCACGCGTGTCCGCTACATCGTCGTCGGCATCGGTATCAACGTCAATCATTCGAGCTTTCCCAAGGAACTGCAGGATGAGGCGATCTCCCTGCGCATGGCGACCGGGAGTGAATCATCGCGCGTTGAACTTGCCGCTGCTTTGTTAAAATCGCTCGACCAGGAATATCGACTGCTGGCAGAACCCAGAGGTGCGCGCCAGTCCATCCTACGGAGATTTGCTGAGCATTCCTCATGGGTGCGAGGGAAGCGGGTCCGCATCGAAGAAAATGGCTCAAGAGTGGAAGGAACCACCGACGGCTTGGATGATCGCGGTTTTCTCCGGGTGCGGACTGCGCAAGGTGTGCAAACGATTTTGAGTGGCACAGTGAGAGCCCAGTGAAATTAGGACGCGGTGCCACAATTGGGTCGTAAAAGAGCACGGCCTTAGCGGTGCCGCCACATCCATTAGATCCGTGGGGCTTTAGCCCCTGAGGAACCATGCTTTTTGTTCTCGATGTCGGCAACACCAACACGGTCCTCGGAGTCTTTGCCCGGGTTGCGAAAGTTCACCCCGGCGGAGATACCGATGATTCTCCGCGCTACGAGCGCCTGGTCGCGAACTGGCGTGTTGCCACCAGACAAGGCAGCACCGTGGACGAGTACGGCGTCCTGTTCCGCAATTTATTCTCCATGGCCAGCTTGGAGGCATCGGGCATCACTGGCATTGTGATTTCGTCCGTCGTGCCCCCGCTTGATCCTGTGCTTCGCCAAGTCTGCGAGCGCTACTTCAATTCCAAGCCGCTCCTGATCGAACCGGGCGTAAAAACTGGCATGCCCGTGCACTACGACAATCCCGCGGAGGTTGGTGCCGACCGCATCGTCAACGCCGTCGCCGCATTTGAAAAAAACGGTGGCCCCTGCGTGATCGTCGACTTCGGCACCGCAACCACATTCGACTGCGTCTCGGCCAAGGGTGAATATCTTGGGGGAGTAATTTGCCCCGGCATTGGCATCTCGGCCGATGCGCTTTTTCAGCGGACCGCGCGCCTGCCCCGCGTGGAGATTCGCAAGCCCGCCCGCGTAATCGGAACCAACACCGTGGGCAGCCTGCAATCCGGCCTCTACTACGGCTATCTCGGCTTGGTCGATGGCATCCTGGAACTTCTGCTCGAAGAACTCGGCAAAGAGACAAAAGTGATTGCCACCGGCGGCCTGGGCCCGATGATCGGCACGGGATCAAAATACATCAAGCAAGTAGACGATTTCCTAACCCTCGAAGGCCTGCGTATTATCTGGGAGCGCAACGTCGCTGCCCGGCCAGGCCTCGTGTCCAAGACGGCGCAAAAGCCCTTATCCAGACCGAAGAACGGCGAACCAATTTCTTCCCCGCCGCGTTCCACCCGCTGAGCCCCGTGGAAAATTACTTCAATTACTTCACAGAAATCGAGGAGCAGTTCCTTCGCCGCCGCGGCGGCGGCCTGCTACTCACCACGCTCGACTGGGCTCTCATCGAGACCTGGAAAGACGCCGGCATCCCTCTCGAGGCGGCACTGCGCGGAATCGATGCCGCCTTCGACCGCTACGATGCCCGACCCTCGAAAGCCAAGAAGGTGAACAGCCTGGCCTATTGTTCTCAGGAAGTGCTGGCCGCCGCGGAAGACATGAAAGAAGCAGCAGTCGGTGCTTGCGCCGGAGGCCCATCGACCAAATCACCCCCGGCCCAGGGCTTTGAACCCGCAACGATTGCAACTTTCCTGCGCCACAACGCAGATCTTCTCCAGGCAGCAAAACTGCCGCACAGCGCCGGAGTCTCGATTCTCACCATCGCCCAGGAGTCTGCATCCACCCTCCGCAGATTGGCCGGTGAAATCGAAAGCGTGAAAGCAAGGTCGAGGCTAGAAGATTTGGAGCGCCATCTCACCGTGCTCGAAGAAAAACTCTTTGCCGCCCTGCTCGCCGCCACTCCCGACGAAGAAGTCGTGAACGCACGCGCCCAGGCTGATCGCGAACTCTCACCCTACCGCCGCAAGATGGCAGCCGCGCAGATCGACCAATTACGAAAGCAATACGTCCACAAGCGTCTTCTGGAAAAATACGACATCCCTCGTTTGAGTCTGTTCTATATGTGACTCGAAATCTGCATGCATCGAAGTCACGAACTCCTGCTGTAACGTGGAAGAGCGGCGCTTCATCGGCCTGTCCTGGGCGAAGCCGAATGGGCCGCGTAAAGCGCTCGCGATTGATTCGGGCTTTAGCCCCTGAGGTCTTTGTCGATTGATCCACTCCTTCGATGCACTCGTTCTCGGAGGCGGCGCGGCCGGACTGATGTGCGCCATCGAAGCCGGCAAGCGCGGCCGCCGCGTCGCCGTCCTCGAACACGCCGATCGCCTCGGGAAGAAAATCCTGATCTCCGGCGGCGGACGCTGCAATTTCACTAACCTTCACTGCCAGCCAGAAAACTTTCTCTCCGCGAATCCGCACTTCGCCAAGTCAGCCCTGGCTCGCTACACGCCGGCCGACTTCATCGCTCTCGTCGAAAAGCACGGCATCCCCTATCACGAAAAAACCTTAGGCCAGCTTTTCTGCGACCACTCCGCCGGCGACATGCTCGCCATGCTCGAAGCCGAATGCCGCGACGTCGGTGTCACCGTCTTTCTGAATAGCAACATCCGGCAAGTTGAGCGAACCACCGACTTCACTGTTCAGTCGAAAATCGCCCGCTCCGAAAACGTGGAGTTCCGAGCACCAACCCTGGTAGTTGCCACTGGCGGTCTCTCTATTTCGAAGATCGGCGCCACCTCGTTCGGCTATGATCTCGCCCGCCAGTTCGGCCTCGCCATTCGCGACCCCTGGCCCGGACTTGTTCCGCTGACACTAAGCCCCTTAGATTGTTCCCGCTACTGTGACCTCGCCGGCGTTTCAACAGAAGTAATCGCATCGACGAGCACTCAAAATGGCATCCAGCAATTTCGCGAGAAGATGCTGATCACGCATCGCGGCCTGAGCGGCCCCGCCATCCTCCAGATTTCTTCCTACTGGCAAAAGCCGCAGCATCCTGATCGATCTGGCGCCCAGCCGAGAACTTACCGCCGCATTTCGCGATCCGAAAACGCCAAGAACCCTGCAGACGCTTCGAACCGAATTGCGAAACTTCCTCCCGCATCGCCTCGCCGACCGTTGGCTCGATCTCCATACCCCAAGCTCCTGGACGAATCAAGCCCTCGCTAACCTCGAAAATCAGGCGCACGCCTGGGCGATCTCGCCCGCAGGAACCGAAGGTTACGAGAAAGCCGAAGTCACCGCCGGCGGCGTTGACACAGCCGAACTCTCCGCCAAGACCATGGAGAGCCGGAAAGTCTCCGGCCTGTTTTTCATCGGCGAAGTCGTAGACGTCACCGGACATCTCGGGGGCTTCAATTTTCAATGGGCGTGGTCTTCAGGCGTCGCCGCGGGTCGGACGCTGTAATGGTCTTATGACTGGCTAGAATCCGGCTCCTGTGGTATTTCTTTGCGTTGCTCCGGCTGTACGAGGAGCTCGCTATGCCTCACCGAATTGCCCTGCTTTTTGCTGTCATGCTAGTGCTGCCGAACTTGCGAGCGCAGACGGCATCTACAACACAACCCACGTCGGGCGTCATATCGAAGGCCGATCGCGAACGCGCACTGGGTATTCTTGACGGTGTCTCAAAAGGCATTGAGGAGCGTTACTACGACCCGAAGATGAAAGGGCTGGACTGGAATGCTGTGTTGTCGCACGCGCGAGCCAAGATTGCAGCGTCCAATTCGCTCAATGAGGCGCTCACGCAAATTGCTGTCGCCGTCGACGCGCTGCACGACTCGCATACGAGATTTCGGCCGCCTGCACGGCCCTATCACTTGGACTTTGGCTTCGAGCAGCAGATGATTTGGAGTCTGTGTTTCGTCACCCGGGTGCAGCCGGGGTCTGACGCCGAGGCAAAGGGGCTAAAGCCCGGAGCCCAAATCCTGGCCATTAATGGAACCGCGCCCACCCGGCAGAATCTTCGCAGCATTGAGTACATTGAGTACTTGGATTATATTTTGAATCCCTGCCCGGAAATGCAGCTGGAGGTCCAATACCCCTCAGGAGAAACACAGGAGATTGAAATAAAAGCGAAAATGACCATGTCGCCGGACTTGGCTTACCGCCCGGGGGCGGGCGTACTTTACGATGCGATGCGCAATAGCGAGGACCTAAGACACCGAATGAGGCCGCAGATTGTTCACTTTGGCGACGTGGGCATTCTTAAGCTTCCGTGGTTTGTTTATCCCACCCCTCACTCCTACGGCGTGCCCCATGAGGGGGATAACTTCTACGATCTGCCCGGCACGATCCGCAAGGATAAAGCCCTGATTGTGGATCTGCGGGGCAATCACGGCGGATTAGCGAGCGCGGAGGAGTATTTCATCAGAATGTTTTTCGACCATGACGTGAAAGTCTTTGACAAGGTGGAACGCAAGAAGACCTCGCCGGAAATCGTTAAAAAGGGGCCATACTTCCCCGGAAAAGTGATCGTGCTGGTCGATAGCGAGTCGGCTTCGGCAGCCGAGATCTTCGCCCGCGTGATGCAACTGGGAAAGCGCGGCACCGTAATCGGCGACCGTACTACAGGCAGCGTGATGGAAGCAACGGGCTTTTACTTCGCAAGCTCCGGTGTCGACTACGGTGCGGAAGTCACCATAGCGAACTTGATCATGACGGATGGCAACAGCCTCGAACACCGCGGGGAACCCCGGACGAGGTAGCGTTCCCCCAGCCACTCGATCTAGCTTCCGGGCGCGATCCCGTCCTGTCCCGTGCCGCGCAAGAACTCGGCGTCACCCTGCCCCCAGAAACCGCTGGAAAGCTCTTTCCCTACGAGTGGCCGAAAGAGTAGCACGCATTGGCTGCGTCCGAATGGAAGCAGGAACGCCCTGTTTGCGACCGCGATACCATCCCAGAGTTCCGCTCTCGCATAAACCTGACGTCTCGCTTAAAATGCCGTCCATGTCAAAGAAAACCGAAATGAGCGATTCGTCCCTCTGGGTGGTCGTAATTGTCTTGGTGGCGCTGGCCGCCTATATGTATTTCAGGAGGTAGCCCCGAGTCCGAAGCCGATCCCCGTCTCGCTCATCGACGGGATCGTGAGCGCTACCGCTGCTATCGTCAACGAGCATCTGCAGACAAACTGTGGCGTGTTGCCATCTCCAATCGTGATAATTGCAAGCGCGGCATAAAGGGATGTTCTTAGTACTGCAGGCTTCGCTGAGGTAGCCCCGAATGCCGCGACCCGGTTGGCTCGTCCTGATACTCCCATGGCCGGTACTCGGAAGTGGACAGAACTCAGAACAGAGCATCCCTTCCTATAAACAATACGGCGCGATAGAGCACCGGAATCCATACATTCTAGAGTTCAAGAACGATTCCGGGATGCTCCTGTTCTAGGGTGCTGAGCACATGGTCGACCCGCAAAACCCGCAAGTTGCTGATATCGAGAACCGGTGGGCCGCTTTCCGACCCACCGTTGCATACAACGAGGGCGGCAATCCAGAAACATTCGAGGACTTTAGGGAGGCAGTGCAGACATACGGCGAGGCCGGTCTTGTGCGCTCTCTCGCCGCGCGGGATCAGGTGCCAGTGGCGACGCTCGAGCCACCATTCGATATGGAAGTAGCTTACCTTCTTGAGACTTATACTCCGCAACAGCTTAAGGTCTTCTATGCTCTGCGTCAGGTCACAGAGGAACGGTCGCGAAAAGCAAATACTTCGTTGGACGATCGCATCAACAGCTGGCTGTCGCGATATTTACCCGCACACGGGTTAAAGAACTCGCCAAACACTCTTGCTGAGCTCGGTGCCGCGTGCATGAGCCTATTTCCAGAACTCACCGATTGGCATCAGGTTCCAGAGGACTGGTTTGGACCGCGCAAGTTGGGGCACTACACAAACGACTTGGCCCGCGACTCCGGCAACTTTAGAAATCGATATGTTTTTCGTTTGCTTGTCGCTCGGGTGAGACGAGGAGATCGTGTCTTCGCTGTTATCGGCTCATCCCATGTCGTAGTGCTAGAACCCGCGCTGACGAACGAGTTTGGGCCGGCCTTGTTGCGGGTGAATGGATTGACAGGAACCTCCCGCCATTGAAGTATTGCGCCCGTCCGGTTGCCCGCAGCAACCCTTGTAAAGATAGATCCTCGCGTCTTCCCCAGAAATTGAATCTGGCCTCCCGTTCCTTGTCCTCTCCATGCCGTAGAATCGACTCTTGCTCCTAAACATTGAAAAGCTCGTCTACGGCGGCGACGGACTATCTCGCCTTCCCGCCGACTCTCGCGGACGCGGCAAAGCCGCTTTCGTTCCCTTCGTTCTTGCCGGAGAGAAAATCGAAGCCGTTCTTACCGAGGAAAAGCCCGGTTTCGCCCGCGCCCAAGCCACGGCAATCATCGGACCATCGCCGAACCGTGTTCCGCCGCCCTGTCCGCATTTCGGCCGCTGCGGCGGATGCCACTATCAGCACACCACCTACGAGCAGCAACTTGAAATCAAGAAAGCAATCCTGCGTGAGAACCTGCGCCGCATCGCCAAGCTCGAACTGCAGCGCGAAATCGACGTACATCCCTCGCCGCCGTGGAACTATCGCAATCGTTCGCGATTCCAGGTGCGGGCGTGCCCCGATTTCGCCGCCGGATACTTCAAATTTTCCTCGCACGAACTGCTTCCCGTCGAAGAATGCCCCATCAGCTCCCCTCTGATCAACCGCGCCCTCGCCGCCCTGTGGCGCACGGGACGCGTCGGCAAAGCCGTCGAAGGCGTGCGCGAGGTCGAGTTCTTCGCCAATAGCGACGATTCCCAAGTCCTGGTCGAGCTATTGTGCGCTCCTGAGGCTCGACGCGCGGCCGTGCGCGCCTGGGCGGAAGAATTATCGACGTCCATGCCTGAGATCGTCGGCGTCACCGCCTTCCGCGAGCCGCAAAAAGGCGTGCAGGAGCCGTTGGTCGCCGTCGGCGCCTCGGAGCTGACCTATCAGACAAAGACGGCAGCCTACCGCGTAAGCGCCGGAGCCTTCTTCCAGACCAACCGTTTTCTCATCGATGAGCTGGCCAACATCGTCACGCACGACCGCTCCGGCGACCTGGCCCTCGATCTCTATGCCGGCGTTGGACTGTTTTCCACAGCCCTGACCGGTAGCATCCGTCACATCGTTTCGGTTGAGTCCTCACAGACTGCCGCCGCCGATCTTAAATACAATCTGCCCTTGAATGCAGAAGTTTTTCATACTGCGACCGACCAGTACCTGGTCCAACGCGGTGATAGCGGTCGGGCCGGGAATAGAGCAGTCCCCCCCCTTAAGCCTGATCTGGTGGTCGTAGATCCGCCGCGAGGCGGCTTGGGAGAACGGGTGGCGCGTCTGCTTGCAGAAGTCGACGCGCCCCGCGTGAGCTATGTCTCCTGCGATCCCGCGACCTTGGCCCGCGACCTGCTGCCACTCCAGGCCGCCGGTTATTGCGTTGAGGAGGTGCATCTCGTCGATTTGTTCCCCCAAACCTATCACCTCGAAAGCGTCCTGCACTTAGTCCGCTGACGCCAACAAGCCGTTGACCGGCCTGTGACGCGGAATGCAGACACGAACCCGAATGCCCGTACACGAACCGGAACGCGCGCTCAACCAGAATGCCTACGCGAATGCAGAAAGCCTGTGCAGACGCCGAACACCCGCAACCGTGGTACGCCTGCGTTAACGCGGAACGCCAGCGCCACGTAAAGCTAAGCTCGATGGTTGATCCATCTCCGCACAGGCGCACAAATGCCGCCCCTGCCCTGGCTCACGCTTCCCGCTCAACCAAGTCCATTTGAATTCCAATTCAAGCCCGCACGCTAACCCATGGTCTGGGCTTCCATCTCCTATCTCCTATGCCGCAGGAGTGGTCCCCCTGTGGGATCTCAACTTTCCTCCGGGAAGACTGGACCCGCTAACTCTGCGTCTCATCGTCATCTGCTTCGTCCGACGCCTCCGCCGCCGCACCCGACTGTCGGTATTCCGCGATCAGCCTGAGCGCCTTCCCCGCGTCCTCTTCCCTCACCAAAATGATCATTCCCCCGAGCCCCGGAAACGCATCCTGCAACAAGCTGGCCGACTGCAGATCGTTCTCAATCCCCGCCGAATCCAGCAGTCCCTTCACCACCAGCGCCTCCGATTCTTGTTCGCTATCAAACACCTTCACCAGCTTCTCGTTCGGATCAGGCCGCCGTTTTTCCGCCGTTGCATTCGAGCGCTCTGCCATGGTGATCTCCATTCCCGGGTCCGCCAGCCGAGGCTCGGACTCCGCGTCCCTCAGATTCTAACTCTTCCCATGAAGTTGCATTTTGCGGCCTCCTAGTCTCCCGTTCGATATCATTCCGAGAGCAGCCGTTTTTCAGGCGGAGCGAGGAACCTCCGCGAGGATCGCCACCGTAATCGAGATCATCTACAGTCAGTATTATCTAAGTCCCGGTGCTGGTATTCCATGTCGAAGCTCCGACACAACCAACCTGCACTCCCACTCGACGCCGCCCTGTTCGCCGGCAAGCCGCGTAAGCCCGTTCCTCATGAATTCGTGCTTGACGCGATCGCTCCTCTCTCGCCCGAAACCCGCCCCATGTTCGGCTGCCTAGCAATCTATGTCGGGGAGAAAATCGTCCTCATCCTTCGCGACAAACCCACTTACACCGCCGATAACGGAGTCTGGCTGGCCACCACCGAAGAGCATCACCTAAGCCTACTCCCGGAGTTTCCCAATATGCGGTCAATCGGTCTGCTAGGCAAGAAGGTGACAGGCTGGCAGGTTCTTCCTGTCGACGCACCGGATTTCGAGGAAGCCGCACTCCACGCCTGCGACCTGGTCCTGGCCGGCGATCCTCGAATCGGCAAAGTGCCGGCATCTCGGCGAGCCTCGAAAGCGATGTCCCGGAAAGCAGTGTCCCGGAAAGCAGTGTCCCGGAAAGCAGTGTCCCGGAAGGGAACGAATTCCTCAAAGCCAGCGTCCGCCCTCGGAAGTTCGAAATCTCGTAAGAAGAAATCCAGCCGATCCTCCAAATCTTAGCGACCCGCTCGCCACCGGCCTAGACCCGGCACTTTCGGGCGGTTTTATTTGTTGTTCCGATAGGCGCAATATATGCTGAACAAAGCGGCGCAACGTCCAATCGCGGACGGTCATCCAACCTGTGGGCAAGAAAAGCTGTGGGGCACCAAAAGGATCACTATGAATTCTGGGCAGTCGTCAGACCATGACAAACATCCACCTTTCGCCCGTGCGGAAGCCGATCAAATTGCAGCCGACGAAGAAGCTCGCCGAATCCGCCGCCTGCAGCTGATGATCAGCATGGTTTCCTCCGTCATCTGCCAGGACCCCAGCCTCACCGTCGAAGAAGCCTCCGAACTCGCCGCGGGCGCCAAGCGCGCCGCACTCGCCATGTTCCCCGACAAAGAACTCGCCTACGACCTTCTCTACAAACCCCGCCTGCAGCGCCTCATGCGCGAACGCTTTCGCCTGCAGTAGCAGTCTGGATTTGTTGTCATCCCGAGCGAGCAAGCCGGTGAGCGAGGCGTAAGCGCACCGGCTCGCGCACAGTCAAAAACCTGCCCTGAGCGAAGCCGAGGGGGATCCCTATTCCATTTCGACGCAGGGTGCAATCGCGTTCTTCCCCCGCCTCGCCCCTATTCATCCACCACCGAATTCCTCAGCATCCCCACACCCTCCACGCCGATCTCCATCACGTCTCCCGCCACCACCGGACCCACGCCCGCCGGCGTCCCGGTCGCAATCAGATCCCCCGGCAGCAGCGTCATCGCCTGCGAAATAAAACGAATCACCACATCCAGCGGAAATACAAAATCCTTCGTATTCCCCGACTGCCGCACCGCGCCATTCACCCGCGTCTCCACGCCCACTCCCGCCCACGGATCCAGCCCATCCACCACCACCGGACCCACCGGACACGACGTATCAAACCCCTTCGCCCGCGCCCACTGATCCTCTTTTTTCTGTATGTCGCGCATGGTGACATCATTCAGACAGGTATAGCCGAGAATGTACGGCCGCACATCCTCCCCATCCGCCAGCAGATGGCACTTCTTTCCCATCACCACACAAAGCTCACCCTCATAATCGACGCGCTGCGAAATCTTCGGACGCTTCACCACCCCTCCCGGCGCCAATAGCGCCGAGTTCGGCTTGAAGAACAACAGCGGCTCCGTCGGCACCTCGCTGCCCAACTCCGCCGCGTGTTCCCGATAATTTCGCCCCACGCACACAATCTTCGACGGCCGCACCGGAGGCAGCAACGCCGCCTCATCCAGCGCAACCGGTTCGATCCGTCGCGTCCGCAACCCCTCCACGTCGCCATCGGATTCCTCCGGCGCCGTCAGTAGGATCCTCAGAATCGAATCGCGTCCCGCCACCGATTCGACCAGCCCATACTGAGCCTCCCCGTTCAGGTGAAAGCGGCAATATTTCATCGTCATCTATCTAACCATGAGTAAAGGAACTCCGGCGAAAACTTTTCCAAGCAAGACTTCATAGGATGTCGTCTCCGCCAACTCGCGTGGGGACAGCCGCCGTGGCCATCCAGCCAAGTTAGCCAGGCAATATAGGTGCCGATTACTATGGCACACTCTCACTGGTCTCCGCGGACCTCGCACTCTCATTCCCCCGCTGATCCGCTGCCGACACAGAATAAAAATAAGTCCTCCCCGCCACCACCTTCATATCCCGAAACGCCGGCGTCTTCACCAGTTCGGAGTTTATCTTCACCGCCGCCGTCCCGTCTTCATGCCGGTAAACGTTGTAGCCGTCCAGGTCCGCATCCGCCACCGGAGTCCAGATCAAATCAATAAACGGCGGTTGTCCCGGCCCCGAAAACACTGCCTGCAACCCGGAAGGCACCGCCGGCGGAAAGACGTCATGCGCGAATGCTTTCACCTCTGGCGTGTCATCGCCCTCCACCTCAACCGCCGCTTTGCCCGCCGTCTCCATTACGCTCACCACCGTCCCTCGGTAGAGATACGTCTTCTCCCACTCGAAGGTTTGATCGAGAAAAGATGAAATGGCTTTGCCCGCTCCCAGCGCGCATTCCGTAGCCTCCACGTCCGCAACCTTGGTTTCGTTCGAGCTTGATTCCGCACGCCGGTAGATCCGGAACAGATATTGAACGCCGCTTCTTCCCTCAGGCGTCGCCGGACACTTCCATGAAATCAGCACACCAGTCGCCGTCGTATGCGCGGAAAAATCCACGAAAGGCGGCAGCGTCGGCACCAGCGGCATCCGCGCCTGATTCGAAATCCCCGCTCCCCGTCCCGCCTTATTCAGCACCTCTACCGCATACGTAGCAAACTCAGTCGGATGTTCTTGCTCGATCGCGGCCGGCAAAGTATCCGTGCAGCTCGCACTCAGTTTTTTCCCCGACGCTTTCTTTGCCGTCTGCTCGAAATCCGCTGGTGGCGCTGCCTCTCCCACCGGCGTCCCACATTGCTTCAGCGCACCCGCAAGGCTCCGGCAAATCTCAGTCTTTCCCAGATAGCGGGTCCTCTGCCGGTCCGTGGTACGCGCCGGAATCGTCCACATCAACGTCACCTGGTGGCCCTTCCGCGCGGCATGCAGGTCCGTCGGCGGCTTCGGCAACTCCAGTGACGGCGCCTCCGGTGGCCCAATCGAGGCGCACCCCGTCAGCCCCGCCACTGCACCGAGTAGCAACATTCCTCGAATGATTTTCATGCAGAAACATCAGAGTACATCAGTCTCTGTGCGAGCAGCACCCACCGTGGAGGGATACTCTTGTCGGCTGCCTTTGACCTGATTTTGTCAGACCATCCTCTTGTCATTCCGACCGGAGCTGAAGCGCCAGCGACGGCGCAGCGGACGAACCTATTGTTCTCCTTGGAGGACCGCGCGCCGCGTAAGCCGTAAAGATCAGGAACTGGGGCTTCAGCGATCCAGACTCGATCCCGAGAAACGGAGCAGAAAAGCAGTCCAGCCGCCCCTAAAGTACCCCCAACTTGGGTGACTTCGCTCATCCCGAAGCGCAACCTCGAGAGCTTATCGAGATCACATCCTTATCGCCCCGCGTCCGTGGCACACCCCGCAGACGCAGTCGTTTTCTCAGGGCACATTCCTACACTCCCACCGTCTCCGCACTCGGTTTCGTCGCCAGCAATTGCCTCAACACGTATTGCAAAATGCCGCCGTTGGCGTAGTAGAGCGCCTCTTGCGGGGTGTCGATGCGGACCAGGGCTTCGAACTCGACTGGCTTATCTTTCCCGCCTCCGCCGCTGCTTCCCGCCGCCGTCGCGCGGACTTTTATTTTTTGACCAGCCGCGTAATGCTCGATCAGGCTCCGGATGCCGGTGATCTCGAAAACTTCTTCTCCTGTTAGTTTGAGCGATTCGGCATTTTGTCCTGACTCGAACTGCAGAGGCAGCACGCCCATCCCTACCAGATTCGAGCGATGAATGCGCTCGTAGCTTTCGGCGATGACGGCGTGGACTCCGAGCAGGCGCGGGCCTTTAGCGGCCCAGTCGCGTGAGGAGCCAGAGCCGTATTCTTTTCCAGCCAGGATGATGAGCGGAGTGCGCTCGGATTGATATTTCTGGGAAGCGTCAAAGATCGACATTTCCTGATTGGTCGGCAGGTGGCGGGTGAAGCCACCTTCGACGTTGACCAGTTTGTTGCGCAGGCGAACGTTGGCGAAGGTGCCGCGGACCATGACTTCGTGATTGCCGCGGCGCGAGCCGTAGGAGTTGAAGTCGCTTGGCTTGACTCCGTGCTCCTGCAGATACTTTCCGGCGGGGCTTTCCTTCTTGATGGAGCCGGCCGGTGAGATGTGGTCGGTGGTGACGCTGTCTCCCAATACCGCCAGTACGCGGGCAGAGTGAATGTCTTCGACGGGCGAGGGCTGGATCTTCATGTCGTCGAAGTAGGGGGCGCAGCGGATGTAGGTGGAATCCTTCTCCCACGCGTAGGTCTGGCCTTTGGGGACAGAGAGGCCGCGCCAACGGCCGTCTCCGGCGAAAACCTCCGCATAACTTTTCGAAAACATTTCCGCGGTGACCGAATGGTCGACGGCTTCTTCGACTTCGCGCTGCGTGGGCCAGATATCGGCGAGGTAAACCGGGTTGCCCTCTTTGTCTTTGCCGATGGCGTCTTTGCGAAGGTCGGTGTCGATGCGTCCGGCGAGGGCGAAGGCGACGACCAGTGGCGGCGACATTAAATAGTTGGCGCGCACTTCAGAGTTGATGCGGCCTTCGAAGTTGCGATTGCCGGAGAGGACGCTGGCGACGACGAGATCCTTTTCGTCGATGGCTTTGGAGACCTCATCGGGCAGGGGGCCGGAGTTGCCGATGCAGGTGGTGCAGCCGTAGCCAACGATGTGGAATTTTAGTTTCTCGAGGTAAGGCGTGAGACCGGCATTTTCGAGATAATCGCGGACGACTTTCGATCCGGGCGCGAAGGAAGTCTTCACCCAAGGTGGAACTTGTAAACCCTTTTCGACTGCTTTCTTCGCGAGCAAGCCGGCGCCAATCATTACGGATGGATTCGAAGTGTTGGTGCACGAAGTGATGGCGGCGATAACGACGCTGCCGTGTTTGAGCGAATTCCTTACATTCGCGGGAACATGCTCGTGGACGTTAGGATCTTCGACGCCGATTGCCGCGGGGCTGCCGCCTTCCTGCTCCCAGGTTGCGGAATTTCCGGCCTTGGCGGTTTGAATCGCAGTGGCAGATGCCGTGGCCGCGGATTTCGGTTTGATCAAAGACGGCAATGCTTTGTTGAATGAGTCGCCCGCTTGCGAGAGGACGACGCGATCCTGCGGACGCTTGGGTCCCGCGATGCTGGGTTCAACGGTTGCGAGATCGAGGGCGAGGAGTTCAGAGTATTCGGCTTCCGGAGTTTTTTCATCGTGGAAGAGTCCCTGCTCGCGGCAGTAGGCTTCCACCAGGGCAATCTGCTCCGCGCCCCGGCCGCTGAGTTTTAAATATTTCAAACTCTCTTTGTCGACCGGGAAGATGCCGCAAGTAGCGCCGTATTCAGGCGACATGTTAGCGATGGTGGCGCGATCGGCGAGCGGAAGATCACGCAGGCCAGGACCGAAGTACTCGACAAATTTTCCGACGACACCGTGCTTGCGCAACATCTCAGTAATCGTCAGGACAAGATCAGTAGCAGTAGCCCCTTCGCGCAGCCGTCCCGTAAGCTTAACGCCAACAACAAGCGGAATCAGCATGGAAACCGGCTGCCCGAGCATGGCCGCTTCGGCTTCGATGCCACCAACGCCCCATCCCAGCACCCCCAGCCCATTGATCATGGTTGTATGACTGTCTGTGCCGACGAGCGTGTCGGGATAGGCTGTACGTTTGCCGCTTGCATCCTGAACGAAGACTACGCGGGCGAGGTATTCGAGGTTGACCTGGTGGACGATGCCGGTGTCGGGAGGGACGATGGCGAGGTTGTGGAATCCGGTTTGTCCCCAGCGAAGAAACGAGTAGCGCTCTTTGTTGCGCTGAAATTCGAGAAGAGCGTTCACGTCGAAGGCGGTGGCGGTGCCGAATTCGTCGACCTGGACGGAGTGATCGATTACGAGTTCGACTGGTTGCAGAGGGTTGATGAGTGCGGGATCGCCGCCCAGTTGCCGCATGGCGTCGCGCATGGCGGCGAGATCGACGACGCAGGGGACACCGGTGAAATCCTGAAGCAGGACGCGGCTGGGAGTGAAGGCGATTTCTTTTTCGGGCTTGGAATTTTTATTCCAGGATGCGAGCGAACGCACGTCTCCTTTCCTAACGTTGCGTCCATCTTCGGTGCGAAGTAGGTTTTCGAGAAGGATGCGCAGAGAAAACGGGAGATGTTTGGTGGAGATGCCTTGCTTATCGAGACCGTCCAGGCGATAGATTTCGTATTCCTTGTTGCCAACTTTAAGGGTGGAGCGGGTGTTGAAACTATTTAAGGACATGATGGCCTTCCTAATGAAAGATGCCGCGCGAGACGGGTGGCGCCGTAAAGCGGGCTAGAGCGAATATCGGAACCAATAAGTTTAGTCGTTTTGGGGTGGATTGCGTAGGGGGAGGGGACAGGTGCCGGTCTTTTTAGGCGCCGAAGGTTGTTCTGGCTAGGCGCGCATTCTCAGAGGATCGATCCCCGGCCCTGAAAACAAAGCTGTCGCGTAGTCGGCGGCGCAGGAAAATGTAGGAATCCTTCGTCGGGAGTCGCCCGCTTCGAGAGCGACTCCGCTTCCTCAGGATGACAAACCCATCCGTCTTGAGTGAACTGGTTATGTCGCTGTCGCTCTGACACGCCTGCGACGACGGAGATACCAGCGCAACAGCATCCCAGATGCAACCAGCACAACAATCAAAAGGAAGGCGAAAGCCAGCAGAATTCGGGTTTGGCTATAGAGGACGAAGATGCCGTTCTGAGTGTAGAAGCCGTTGAAACTGCGCGCAATTGCGGGCAAGGCGAGAAGGTCCTGCTGGGTTAACTGGAGGACATACTCGTGGGGATGGTAGTGAGAGCCGAGGGGGAGTTGCTCGCCCTCGGCGTTGAGTTCGATGTGGCCCCCGAGGACGTAGGTGACGGGACGATTGCGGATAAAATCGGCGACCCGGTTGGCGCTGCCTAAATCGGCTTGGGCGTCATCGATGATGAGACGCCCGGGCAGGAAAAAATCGCCGGAGAAGAGCAGTCCGGTCTGGCGATCGTAATACGAAACGTGGGACGGATAATGCCCAGGCGTCGGAATCACGTCGATGATGCGATTCCCAAGATCCAGTTGAGCCAGACCGTTCGGCCAATCGGAGAAGCCGAAGTATTGCCGGACGGGAGCGAGGTCAGTGGGAACAATGACGATGTTGGAGAGATGTTCGAATTGCGAGTCTCCGAGAGGATGATCGAGGTGACCGTGGGTGTGCACGATGGTCAGTGGGATCTTCGATTGGCCGTTCAGCTGGCCGCCGGATTTGATCTGTGCGGGCAGGAGAGCCACTACGGTCTGCGCCAACGGCATTAGCTTGGGGTCCGCGACATCGCCAGTATCGATGAGCAGAGCTTTGGAGGAGCCCACCAGCAGTACATGAAGGGGGCTTCGGCAGTGGAGCACGGGTTCTCACGCAGAATGAAGCTTGTGACGTTGTAAGGATGAACTTGCACTGGAGGCTGTGGGTTCGCGGCGCAATCGGATGCACCCACGTTCCAGTGAACCCCATCGATCCGGGCACGAGCTGCGCTGGAGCGGGCGAGGGCGTGAGCAGCAAGCCGCAGGCCAGCAGAGCGCAAAACGGAGGAGTGCGAGGCCTTCACCGCGGTATGTTCCTTGCGTTGCAAGCTAGGCCTCCTTCGCATCCAGCAGTATTAAATCCAAGGTGCGCAGCCAAGATCTACAGCACGGTCGAGGCGCTTGCGGTCGCGGGTGGTGCAGAAGTCAAGCATGAAGCCTCGCAGGCCGGCCAGAACGACGGTGGCGACGGCGCGCGCCTGCTGGCGCTGGTAGCCTTCACGGTGGAGCGGAGCGGCCACGAACTCCAGCCAGTCGCCCACAGTGGAGCGCAGGAAGTTCTGGTAGAGCTGGGGATGACGCAACGCCATTCCGTAGGCCTCGAAAAAAAGACGGAAGAGGGGTTCGGAATCGGGTGCGCTCATGCGTTTCCAAATGGTGCGGCAAGCCTGCCCAAAGGTGGCGGCCTCCATCTGGTCATAGGATGCGCGCTGGCGCTGCCGGATCTCCGCGAGAACTTCGATTACCATTTTTTCTTTTGAGCCGAAGTAATAGAGCAGAACGCGAGGGCTGGAGCCGACAGCTTTGGCCAGGGGCCTCGTGAGCGGTCAGAGAGACCGTGCTTCACCAAGTATTGGACGATGGCGGTGCACAATTCGCCGGGCCGCTCTTGGTTCACCGTTCGGCTCATATAGCAAAGTTAGCATATGTGAAACAATCGTTTTACTTATGACAAAGCAAAGTTATGCCATGGGAAAAGAGATCGGAGCGGAGGACTTTAGCGGGCGGCGGTCCAGACCTGGTAGGTGACTACTGCCATCATGAACAGGAGATATATACGAAGCGACCACAGGACGATGAGTTCTGGGCCTTTGAGATGACGGCGAGGAATGGGATGCTTCTTGGCTCCCACGAGTTGATCGTGTTCGAGGGAGGACAGGACCATGGTTTCGTCGGCGGAGGAGATGATAGGCGGAGTGGTATGCGTTTTAGTCATTGGGATAACGGCCCTGCCTATGTTTCCTAAACTCTCATTCTACAATTTTACTGTAACCTCCGCGAACAGGGTCATTGAGACCGGGTTATTGAGACGCGTTTCTCGATTTGATTTGTTTCTATTCCAAGCTGTACTGGATTTGAATTCCGCGCTTCGACATCTCGTCCAGGAACAGGTCCGCGGGAACATCCCGCTCCTGCAGCACGCCCCCGCGCTTCGCGATCGCTCCAGAAGCCAGCATTTGCAGGACGATCGACGCCGGAAATGCGGTAGTGCGCATCATGGCGCTCATGTCCGTCTTGGAGTCGTAGTGGTCGACCAGGGTGAAAGCGGCGACGCGGCCCTTGAGGCGTCCCCCCAGCAAGCCGCGAACGCCCGGAGAACGCAGGGACTCGTGCGCTTCCAGGCGCATGATGCAGACATCCGGCCCCTTGCCCGCAAATTTTCCTTCAAAGATTTTTGACATCACCGCTCGCGGCGTGATCTCGCTTCCATTCACTCTCATCTTCTCGCTGGAGAAAAGGCCGAGCGCTTTCAACTCGCAGAGCAGATCGTAATGGCCAGGATAGCGCAGCGTTTTCTCGAAACACTCACCGACTTTGCCTTCGAAAGTTTCCGGCAACGTTGACGTGCCCCCGGAAGTCTGGAAGGCAATGAGAGGCGCGAACCCCGGCATATGAAATTCCTCTGGTTCGGTAAGCGCCTCCACCGTGACCAGCTTGCCTTTGCGGAGAATGCGCGCCGGCTCGACGTACTCGTTAATCAGCCCTTCCACCGAGAAAACCAGCTGGTAGTGGAACGGCGGCATGGGTTTTTCGGGCAGGCCTCCGACATAAAGTTTCAGCGCATCGGCGCGGCCACCGAGGCGGCGCACCAGTTCCCCGCCGAGGATGGATGCCATGCCCGGAGACAGCCCGCAATCCGGAGCGATCGCGACCTCACGCTTCTCCGCTTGGCTGGCCAGCGCGAGCTCCTGCCGCACAGCCGTATTGTTGCCTCCGAGATCGGCGAAGTGGCAGCGCGCCTCGATGGCAGCTTTTGCCAGCCCGAGATTCAGGCGGTAGGGGACGGCGGAGAGCGCACCGTCATGCCCGCGCATCAGCCGGGCAGCGGATTTTTGATTGCTGGCATTCAGCGCGACTGCGCGAACTTTCTTTTCGCCCGTGATTTTGTTTACCCGGGCCGCGACTTCGCGAGCTCGTCTCAGATCACTATCGGCAAGGGAGACAGACTCCACCTGCGATTGCCGTGCCATGTCAAACGCCGCCGCCGAACCCATCATGCCGGAACCGATGACCAGGAGTTTCACGCTTCACCTCATGCTCTTTTCAAACAGTTCACTCTACGCCTTTGGTGCAAATGGCCGCCAGTGATTGAAATTCGTGCCGGGAGCGGACGACGCGCCCGCTAGCCTCTGACGACAGATGCAATGCGGTGCGCTGCTATAATCAAGGATTGTGCCCATGTCTACGAAACGCCTGATTCGATCCACAACAGTTTTATCCATCCGCCGCAACGGCAGCGTGGTTCTCGCTGGCGACGGACAAGTTACGCTCGGCGAGTCAGTCATCAAACACACCGCCAAAAAAATCCGCCGCCTGTACAACGACAAGATTCTTGCGGGCTTCGCGGGTTCCACCGCCGACGCCTTCACGTTGTTCAGCCGCTTCGAATCGAAGCTCGAGCAATATCACGGCAACCTGGGACGCGGCGCGGTCGAGCTGGCGAAGGATTGGCGCACCGATAAATATCTGCGCCACCTGGAAGCATTGCTGCTGGTCAGCGATAAAGAGCAAACGTTTCTACTCAGTGGACAAGGCGACGTGATCGAACCCGATGGCGGAGTAGCGGCGATCGGTAGCGGCGGACCCTATGCCCAAGCTGCTGCCGAAGCACTGGCCCGCCACACCGAACTCTCCGCCCGCAGAATTGCCGAGGAGGCAATGAAGATTGCCGGCAAAATGTGCATCTATACCAATGATGCGGTAACGATTGAAGAACTGTAGTTAGAACTTTTTATGGCCATTTATTTGCCCAGCAGCGCCGAAGAAGAACAACTCGCACTCGACGAACTTACACCGCGTGAGATCGTCGCCGAACTCGACAAACACGTGATCGGCCAAAAGGACGCGAAGCGTGCCGTCGCCATCGCCCTGCGCAACCGCACCCGTCGCCAGAAACTAAGCCCGGACTTGGCCGAAGAGATCATCCCCAAAAACATCATCATGATAGGGCCGACGGGGGTGGGGAAGACGGAAATTGCGCGGCGGCTGGCGAAGCTGGCGAATTCTCCGTTTTTGAAAGTGGAGGCTTCGAAGTTTACCGAGGTTGGATATGTGGGGCGGGATGTGGAGTCGATGGTGCGGGATCTGGTGGAGATCGCGATCGATAATGTGCGCGAGGAGAAATTGGAGGATGTTGCCGACAAGGCGGAGTTGAATGCCGAGGAACGGCTGCTGGATATTCTTTTGCCACCATCCCCGCCGAGCCGGCCTGGCGAGGCTACTACAACCACGGCGGGTGGAGTGGTGATCGACGGCAGTACCGCACTTGCCGAATCCTCTTCGCGGACGCGGGAGAAATTGCGGCAGCAATTGCGCGAAGGCAAGCTGGACGAGCGGCAGGTCGAGATCGATGTGCGCGAACGGAATTTCCCGACGTTTGAAATCATGAGCAACCAGGGCGTCGAGGAAATGGATATCAACATCAAGGACATGCTGCCGAATATCTTCGGGGCGCGGACCAAGAAGCGGAAGATGAAGGTGAATGAGGCGTTTGAATATCTGATTCAGGAAGAAGAGCAGCGGCTGATCGATATGGATCAAGTGACGCGCGTGGCCATCGATCGCGTGGAGAATTCGGGGATTGTGTTTCTGGATGAGATCGACAAGATTGCGGGGCGCGAGGGCGGGCATGGTCCGGATGTTTCGCGCGAGGGAGTGCAGCGCGACATTCTGCCGATTGTCGAAGGGACTACGGTGAACACGCGCTATGGGATGGTGCGGACGGATCACATTTTATTTATCGCGGCAGGGGCGTTTCACGTTTCGAAGCCGAGTGATCTGATTCCAGAGTTGCAAGGACGGTTTCCCATCCGCGTGGAGTTGCAGTCGCTGACGATGGAAGATTTTGTGCGGATTTTGACCGAGCCGAAATCCTCGTTGGTGAAACAGTACACGGCGCTGCTTGAAACTGAAGGGGTGAAATTGGAGTTTACGCCGGAGGCGCTGCAGGAGATTGCGCACTTTGCGTTTCGGGTGAATGAGAGTACGGAGAATATTGGAGCGCGGCGTCTGCATACCATTATGGAGCGAGTGCTCGATGAGTTGAGCTTCGATGCTCCGGAGAGAAAAGGCGAGCATGTGACCGTGGATGCCGATTATGTGCGGAAGATGTTGACGGACATTGTGAAGGATCAGGATTTGTCGAGATATATTTTGTAGCCGCGCGGCGCAGTGCTGCGCATGCGCTCGGGAATGCCCACGGTTTGCAAGAAGTACAAAAGATGGCCACCCGGGATTTGCGAGAAACCTGCTGCCGTTCCTCGGGGACTCGGTTCCCCGAGTTTTTTGAGCGCACTCCGGACTTGCGTCCGGGTCTATTTTATGTCGCCCCTGACGGGGCTAGGATCTGATGGTTCGTTCTGAATCTTCGCCCTAGCTTAGCTGCTAGCTGGCTTCTAATTATCTGGTTGCTTCAGCAATCCCCAATAGGTTGGGGTTGAGATCCCTCGCTCCCCGAATCTGCTCGTACTCAGTTGATCTGCGGCTGGTTCCGAGACCGAGGAGTGTCTGAAAT
>Ga0116121_1000173_pt1 | contig 36926 bp, 26 predicted proteins | sample June2015DPH_13_1_FD_89725 | JGI IMG/M metagenome (GOLD analysis project Ga0116121, IMG submission 89725) | Peatland microbial communities from SPRUCE experiment site at the Marcell Experimental Forest, Minnesota, USA - June2015DPH_13_10 | ecosystem: Environmental > Terrestrial > Soil > Wetlands...
CGTTGAAGGGTTTGCCTTTGGCTTACAACAAAGACTTGCAGGAAACGCAAGAGCCTTTGTTCGATGCCGCGGACACGGCCCTTGGGTTGTTGCCGCTGGTCGCAGGGTGGATGAAGGCGGTCGAGTTTAGTCACGAGCGCATGGACGCAGCGGCGCAATCGGGATTCATGAACGCGTGGGCGGCAGCAACTTACTTGGTCAACCGCGGAGTTCCTAGCCGGCTCGCTCATGAGCAGGTCGGCAAAGCGGTGAAGCTGTGCCTGGAAAAGCAATGTGAGCTCCAGGACCTGACGCTCGACGAGTTGCGGAGCTTGAATCCCGCATTCGATGAGAGCTTTCACGACTGCTTGAAACCGGCTGCAGTGTTGGCAATCCATGATGTTGTCGGAGGCACTGCGCCAGGCCGGGTGCGGCAGGGGATTGTGGCGGCGAGAAAGAAAATCGAGTCCCTGCGCGAGGAGATCAACTCTCATGCGCACGCGTAAAGCCATTCTGCCGGATGCCGAGCACATCCATAGCTTAATTTCTGCCTACTCGGGCGACGGCACTTTACTGCCGCGCACGCTGGCGGAGATTTGCGAGAACGTAAGAGACTTTGTGGTTCTGGAAAATGAAGGCCGCATCATCGGATGCGGCGCGCTGCATCTTTATGGCACGCACCTGGCCGAGATTCGTTCGATCACCGTGGGGCCTCAGGTGCAAGGGCAGGGCGGCGGCAGTCGACTGATGAAGGCTCTGATGGCCGAGGCGAAACGGCATCGCGTGGATTGCATCTGCCTCTTCACGCGGGCCCCAGAATTTTTTGCGCGCCAGGGATTCGTGATGGCGCAACGCGAGGACCTTCCCGACAAGATTTACAAGGATTGCCACGTCTGTCCCAGATTTCACCGGTGCGACGAAGTTGCTATGGTGCGCGGCAAGCTTCCCACGTTCGCGATTCTGCCGGAACCGCCGAACTGGCTGGTCAAGTTGCAGGACCTCGCGGGCAACGCGGTGTAGCTCCGCGTGATTCTTGATAACGGGCAGATGCTTCTGACTCATCGTCTACAGAAGATCGATTACCTTCCGACAAAGAGAAATGCCCAGCCCCGGCTCCCAGTGCTATGATTCCGAGCGGAAGCCATAACTATGTCAATCGCGACGCCGAGCACTTCTACCGCAGTTTCTCCTGATTCCTCGTCCTCTTCCACCGGCCCACTAGCCGTAGTGACTACATTATTTTTTATGTGGGGCTTTCTGACTTGTCTCAATGACATTCTCGTTCCTCACCTGAAACCAATCTTCGACCTGAATTACGCAGAGGTCATGCTCATTCAGTTTGCCTTCTTTGGAGCGTATTTTCTTTTCTCCATACCATCGGCTAAGGTCATTGACTGGATCGGCTATCAGCGCTCGATGGTGGTAGGTTTGCTGACCATGGGCGCGGGCGCATTTTTGTTTGTGCCTGCAGCCAGCGTCCCGTCATTTCCGCTATTCCTGGTCGCGCTAATTGTGCTCGCTGCCGGCATCACTTGCCTCCAGGTGGCGGCTAATCCGTATGTCACGGTGTTAGGTAAACCCGAGACAGCGTCGAGCCGCCTGAACCTTACGCAGGCGTTCAACTCTCTGGGAACGTTTCTGGCTCCGTTTTTCGGAGGCCTCCTGATTCTGAGTGCAGCGCCCAGGACGATGGAAGAGATACGAAGCCTGGCGCCTGACGCCCTGCAGGCTTATCGCTTGCATGAGGCAGCCACCGTCAAGACACCGTATGTGGGTTTGGGCATTGCGCTGGTGGTGCTGGCAATCGCAATCGGCAGTTTCAAATTACCTAAGATCCCGCACGCCCAGCATAAAGTCGGCGAGAAAGTAAACGACTCGATCTGGAAACATCGAAATCTGATCCTAGGTGCGATCGGGATCTTCGTTTATGTCGGCGCGGAGGTTTCGATCGGAAGCTTCCTGGTGAACTATTTCAGCCAGCCAGAAATTGGCGGGCTGACCGAGAAAGTCGCAGCCAGTTTCGTTGCTTTTTACTGGGGGGGAGCGATGGTCGGACGGTTCATCGGGTCCGGGCTGTTGCAGACGATGAAGACGGGGCGACTGCTGGGCATTTGTGCAGTGTGCGCTGCCGCCCTCGTTGCTATATCTATGTTGAGCACGGGACACTTTGCGATGTGGAGCATCATCCTGGTGGGCTTTTTCAATTCCATCATGTTCCCGAGCATTTTCACGCTGGGCGTAGCGGAACTAGGACCGCTCACGGGGGACGGCTCCGGAATCATGATCATGGCGATCGTTGGCGGAGCCCTTATCCCGATTGCGCAAGGCGCGATTGCCGATAGGATCGGAATTCACCATGCCTTTTTTCTTCCTGTGATCTGCTATCTCTACATTCTCTTCTTCGCTGTGAGCGGTTCGAAGCCAAACAGCGAACGCCGCGCCCGGAGCTAGGTGGGCTAGTCCGGGATCGGCTCAGAGAAGTCGCACAGAGAGCGGACAGGACAGGGGAGTTAGACCTGTACGGAGATCAACTCCGGGGTGCATCGGGAATTTTGCATGGACTTAACGGCGTCCTCGGCTGTGAATCTTCCCATAGCCAGTGCCAGCTTCTTGTTGGTTGTCGTCTGAATGGGGCTCCGGTCAATTCGCAGTACGTATTCGGCGGCGCGGGCACCACCACGGTTCACTTTCACAAGAAACTTTGTATTTTTGATAATCATTTTTCCTCCTGGCAGAGACGACGGATACGGACGACCGGTGAAACCGACGTGAAGTTTCGCGATGCGACAGTAGTGTGAACGCGATTACTCTTTCAGAGGTGCGCTATGAAAAATAGTCAGATGTGGGCTAACTTAGTTCCGAAGACCTGAAAGAGTAAGAAAGAAACTAATACCTTCTTGATTATTATACTAGGCTTATTCGGCGCTTTTGTCAATCTGCAGTGAGCTAAACAGCACTACGGAAGCCAGTAGCCACAGTGCTTAAACCACGGGGAAGACTCATGGTTGCAAAATCTGGCCAGCCTGCGGATGAACTTGCTGGTTGTTAAGTTGGCTGGCGTCCCACCCACCGCCGAGAGCTTTCACCAGATAGACGGAGCTAACCATCTGCTGGCCGAGCAACTGCGTCTCCAGGCGCTCGCTGGTGAGCAGAACGGTCTGCGCCGTGATCACGTCGAGGTAGCTGGTGACTCCTCCGATATAGCGGTTGTTGGCGATGGTGAGGGCGCGGCGCGCATCTTCGACGGCGGCCCCCTGCGTGGATAGGGCTTGCGAGAGCGTGCTCAGATTGCTGATTCCGTCCTCGACCTGCTGAAACGCCGTGAGTACGGTCTGGCGGTAGTTGGCCACAGACTGGTCATAGGCGGCGCGCGCGGCGGCCAGATTGGCGCGGTTGCGTCCGCCCTCGAAGATGGGCTGCAAGGCATCCGCGCCCAGCGACCAGAACAGGCTAGGTGCGTTGAGCAGCGGGGCGAGGTCCCGGCTCTGCCATCCTCCAGAACCGCTCAGCGTGATGTGCGGATAGAAGGCCGCGCGCGCGATGCCGACCTCCGCGTTCTGGTAAGCCATCAGGCGTTCCGCGGTGGCAATATCGGGCCGCCGCTCTAACACGTCGGACGGCACTCCAAGCGGGACCGGCGGGGGCGTGGCCCGCAACGGGGCGACGGGTACGGTGAGGCTGGAGGCCGCTTGGCCCACCAGCACCGCGATGGCGTGCTCATACTGCGCGCGCGTCTGTTGCACCAGCGCCAGCTGCGACAACGTGGAGTCGAGCAGCGCGGCCTGCTGCGCAACTTCCAGCCCACTCGCGATGCCACCGGTGTGGCGGTTGTTCACCAGATCCAGTCCCTTGCGCTGGTAGCCCACGGATTCCTGCACCACTTCAAATTCGGCGTCCAGTTCACGCAGCGTAAAGTAGTCAGCCGCAAGTTCCGCAGTGAGCACCAGCTGCACGTTCTGCAGATCAGCGGCTGTTGATTGCAGCGAGGCGTTGGCCGCCTCCACGTTATGCCGCACGCGCCCGAACAGATCGGCTTCATAACTGAGAGAAAACGGAACCGTGAAGACGTTCTGGGTGTAAGAATTAGGCTGAGAAGAAACAGTGATGGGCTGTGGCAAACCCGGGACGCTGACGATGGTCGGACCTGCGCCATTTAACGGGCGATTGGCCCCGGCGCGTTCCCGCAGAGCGCTGGGATCCGCCGAGAGCTGCGGGAACATGTCCGCAGTAGCCACGCGCGCCAGCGAGCGAGCTTGATCCAGATGAGCGCGCGAGGCTACCAGAGTCTGGTTGGCCTGGAGCAATTGTTGTTCGTAGGCGTCCAGCGCGGGATCGTTGAAGACTTGCCACCACGCGCCTTTCGGGATTGCGTCCTTGGGCGCGGCTTGTTGCCAGGGCGGTTGAGTCTTCCAAGCATCGGGCGCCGACGCAGGGGCCGCTGGCCGGCTGTAACGCGGACCCACGGTGCATCCCGCCGCAAGACCGAGCAGCGCGAGGGCGGCCGAGATTGCGGCTCGCTTCACGATCCGCTGCCTTTCTGCTGATCGTTCTTCGAGCCCTGCGGTGGCCGCGCTACATTCACCTGCTGCCCATCTTCCAGCGAGTCCGCGGGATTGATGACGATCTGGTCGGTAGGGGAGACACCACCGAGAACCTCCAGCGTTGCGCCATAGTCGCGCCCAATATTGATAGGCCGCAACTGTATCTTTCCGCCGGGGCCGATGACGGCGACGCGCGCGCCTTCAGCGCGAAACAGCATCGCGTTCACTGGAACGGTGACCTTGTTCACGCCCGAGCCGACGGCGAAGTGAACCTCCCCGAACGACCCCGGTAGCAAACGCCCGTCCTGGTTGGGCACGTCGACCTCGGTGAGCAGAGTTCGCGTGGCCGGATCGATGGCTTCCGCCGTCCGTGCCACCTTGCCAAAAAACTTCTGGCCGGGAAATTCTTGCAAAGTGATTGCGGTCTTGGCGCCAACCTTGATGAACGGTGCGTAGGCCTGAGGAACGCTGGTGTAAACCCGCAAGGGGTCGACGCGGGCCAGGTTAAACAGTTGCAGACCGCCCGCGCCAGCGTTGATGAGCGCTCCGGGATCGACGTTGCGGCGGGTAAGCACACCGGAGAACGGCGCGTACACGTCCTTGAAGCCCTCCAGTTGTTCGAGGCGGCGGACGTTAGCGTCGGCGGCGGCCAGGTTGGCTTTGCTCTGCTCGTATCCGCTTACATACTGGTCAGCTTCCTGCGCGGAGACCGAGTCGGTCTTGCGCAAGTTTTCCCAGCGGTCGGCGCTGATCTTTGCCAGATCCATTTGCGCCAGGATTTGCAGACGTGCCGCCCTGCTCTGGTTCAGTTCCTGATCAACCTCAGGCGTGTCAATCTTCGCCAGCAACTCGCCTTTGGTGACTCGACTCCCAATATCCTTGTACCAGCGCACCAGGTAGCCGCTGGTGCGGGCGTAGATCGGAGACTCCTCATAGGCCAGCAGGGAGCCGGGCAGTACCAGGTCTTCGTCGGGTTTTTCCGCTAGCGGGTAAACTACCGCGACGGTCGGTATAGTTTCGATCTCTGTCTCCTTGGCCAAGGCTCGCTCGTGGGTCATGTGGCTCCACAGAGTGAGCCCGCCGGCGATAAGAAGCACGAGCAACATCACCCCGACGATCGTCAGAGCTTTGCGCGGGGGCGCGGGCGGAAGCTCGGGCGGCTTCTGGATTCCCGGAGGCTGATGCCGGGAGTGCTGCTGGATCGCTTCGATCTCCTCGTCACGCTGAGCCTGAGCGCCCAGCGCATGATGCTGTTCTTTCTCGCCCTGCTGCGACGGATGCGTGCCGCCGCCCGGCTCGGATCGCTGCGCATCCCCCGGCGTTGGTTTGGACTCGTTCTCTACACTCATGCTCGACTCCGATTCTTGCTAAGACTCGATCCTGCCCTGGTTACGTCTGCTTGCATTTACGCTTGGCTCTGGCGCGCCCGCTTGGCTTCCCGGCGGCTATGGAACATTGCGAACACGCTGGGCACGAAAAACAAGGTGGCGACGGTCGCAAACAGCAGCCCGCCGATTACGGCGCGCCCCAGCGGTGCGTTCTGCTCGCCGCCTTCGCCAAAGCCCAGCGCCATGGGCACCATGCCGATGATCATGGCCAGCGCGGTCATCAGCACGGGACGCATACGGGTATATCCGGCGGCGACCGCAGCCTGCACGGCGGGAACTCCTTCATCCATCTGTTCGCGCGCGAAGCTGACCATCAAAATAGAGTTCGCGGTAGCCACGCCCATGCACATGACTGCGCCGGTGAGCGATGGCACACTTAAAGTGGTGCGGGTCAGCAGCAGGAACCAGCAGATTCCCGCCAGAGCTCCTGGCAGCGCGGCGATGATGATGAAGGGATCAAGCCACGACTGGAAATTAATGACAATCAGCAGATAGACAAGCAGAATGGCGCCGATCAGTCCCACTCCCAGACCGAAGAACGAAGAACGCATGGTTGCTACCTGCCCGCGCACCACAATGTGAGTGCCGCGCGGCAGTTTGCCGTCGAACGTCTTGAGCACTTTGTCGGTATCCGCGGCGACCGCGCCCAGATCGCGATCCTGCGTGCTGGCGTAAACGTCGATAACCGGTTGCACGTTGTAATGGTTCACCGTAGCCGCCCGCGCTACCGGAGACAACTGCACCAGGTTGCCCAATAATTGCGGGCCCTGCTGAGAAGTGACCGGTATGGTCATCAGGTCTTGCATACTGGTCATGCGGTACTGCGGTGACTGCACCGCCATCTGATAAGTGACCGCGTTGCGCGGGTTCAGCCAGAAATTCGGCGAGGTCTGAAAACTGCCGCTCAGCGAAACCAGCACGCTCTGCGCGACATCGCGAGCCGTGAGCCCAACCTGCGTCACGCGGGTGCGGTCAATGTCCATGTGCAGCGTGGGCAGAGAAAGCAACTGCTGCACGTGTACGTCGGCCGCGCCGGGAATGTGGCGCATCTTGTTGGCGATCTGCTGCGCAATCTGATAGCTGGTTCCCATGTCCGTGCCCACAACCTGCACATCGATGGGTGCGGGCAGACCGAAGTTTAGAATCTGGGTAACGATATCGGCCGGCTGGAAGAAAAACTCCACCCCGGGAAAGCGCCGCGGCAGTATCTCGCGCAGATGCCGAATGTGGTCCGCGGTGGGATGATGACGCTCGGGATCAAGCGCGATCAGGATTTCGGCATCGCTGGTGCCGATGGTTCCGGCAGAACTGTAAGACTGGTTAATGCCGGAGTTGGGCAGACCAATATTGTCGAGAACCGTCTGCAATTCGCCCTTTGGAATCTCCTGGCGCAGAACGGCCTCGATCTCGTCACACAACCGCGCCGTTTCTTCCACGCGCAAGCCGGGGCGGGCGCGCACATGCAGGCGCAACAGTCCGGCATCCACTTGCGGAAAGAAGTCCTGCCCCAAAAATACGAACAGCCCGAGCGAGAGCAAACAGAACGCCAGGAAGAAAAGCACGAAGACGCCGCGATGTTCGAGGGTGGTTTCCAGCAACTGCTCGTAGCCCCGGCGAAAATCCTCAAACTTGCGCTCAAAGCCGCGCTGGAAGCGGCCCAGGAAGCTCTTGGGGGCTTCCGCGCGATGCTCGTGCCCGCGCATGATGTACATGACCAGCGTGGGAATGAGGGTTCGCGAGAGCAGATAGCTGGCCAGCATGGCGAAGCTCACCGCCTCCGCCAGCGGCACGAACAGAAATTTTGCCACGCCCGCCAGGAAGAACATGGGGACGAACACGATGCAGATGCTGAGCGTGGAAACGAAGGCAGGGACGGCAATCTGTTGTGCGCCGTCGAGGATGGCCTGCCTCATCTCCTTGCCCATGGCGAGGTTGCGCTCAATGTTTTCGATTTCCACCGTGGCATCGTCGACTAATATACCGACGGCGAGCGCCAGTCCCCCCAGGGTCATGATGTTAATGGTCTCCCCGATCGCGCCCAGCATGATGATCGAGACGAAGATGGAGAGCGGGATGGAGATGGAAATGACGATGGTCGGGCGCCAATCGCCGAGGAAGATGAGAATCATGACGGCGGTGAGAGCCGCAGCCGTCAACCCCTCCCGCAGCACGCCCTGGATCGAGGCGCGTACGAAAAGAGACTGGTCAAATAACGCAGTGACCTTCAGTTCCGGCGGTAGCGCTTGTGCCGCCTGCAGCACAATGTTCTTGATCCCAGCCACAATCTGCAGCGTGGAGGCATTGCCGTTCTTGTAGATGGACATCAGCGCGCCACGGTTCCCATCCTGACGCACGATATTGGTCTGCGGCGCGAAGCCGTCGCGGATGTGGGCAACATCGCGCATGTAGAGCGTGGAACCGTTGGCCGTCTTGACCGGCAGGTCGTTCAGTTCCGCTATGGTCTGCGGTGTTCCGTTCATCTCGACGTTGTATTCCAGAGAACCGAGCTTGACGGTCCCGGTCGGGAGGATCAGGTTTTGCGCGTTGACCGCATTGACAATGTCATTCGGCGCGAGCCCGTAGGCCTGAAGCTTCGGCAGGTCCAGGTCCACCTGAATTTGGCGAATCTTGCCCCCGTAAGGATACGGTGTAGCGGCTCCCGGCACCGTGGCCAGAAAGTTCCGCAGAAAATTCTGGCCTAGATCAAAAAGTTGCTGTTCGGGTAAGGTCTTGCTGCTGAGTCCAAGCTGAATGATTGGCGTGGTCGAAGCGCTATAAGAGATGATCAGCGGCGGAGTCGTACCGGGCGGCAGCCCACGCACGGTGGTCTGCGCAATAGCCGTAATTTGCGCGATCGCTCCCTGTACGTTCGTGCCCGGACGAAAAAAAACCTTGATTACGCCCAGGCCGTACACCGACTGAGACTCCATGTGCTCGATGTCGTTGACCGTGGTGGTGATGCCGCGCTCGGAGTTGGCCACGATGCGGTCGGCCATGTCTTGCGGCGACATGCCCGTATAAAACCAAACTACCGAGACCACCGGGATGTCGATATTCGGAAAGATGTCCGTGGGCGTTCTCAGAAGCGTGATCGGCGTCAGAAGAATTATGACGAGCGCCATCACCACAAATGTGTAGGGACGTCTGAGAGCTAATGCAACGATCCACATCGGTTAAGCACCACTCCAGAATTAAGAATGCATCAAAATGGGGTAGCGCCCCACTAGCAGCAAGAGAACCCCGCGGACCTGATTTTAGATTCGATACTCAGCGTATTGGATTCTAAGTATCGCTTCATTATATGGTAGGGTAAGACGATGCGCCAGAAGTCTGCGGCACATGGCAAACGCGGTGGAGGCCGCCGCAAGCGCTCTCCGGGGCGCCCGCGGAGCGAACAGGCACGCCTGTCCATCCTGCGCAGCACATTGAAACTCCTGGGAAAGAACGGCTTTTCCGAGCTAACCATAGAAGATGTTGCAGCTCACGCCAGCGTTGGCAAGGCAACCGTCTACCGCTGGTGGCCCAACAAGGCCGCCCTTATCGCAGACGCTTTTGCCAGTAGCGCCACCCGTAAACTCCACTTCCCCGACACCGGCTCGGTTCGTACGGACATGAGCCAACAGATGCGTCAACTGGTCAAGATCTTTCGCAGCCGTCGCGGGCGCATCGTCTCCGCCATTCTTGGCGCCGGCCAGAGCGACAGGGACGTCATCGCCGCTTTCCGCGAGCGCTTTCTGAAGCCGCGCCGCCAGGAAGCCTACGAGACGCTGCGCCGTGCGATTCTGCGCGGCGAACTGCGCGAGGACGTGGATATGGACCTGCTTCTCGATTCGCTCTACGGTCCCATCTACATGCGATTCCTCATACGACACGACAAATTGACGCCCGACTTTGTCGACCGCCTTTGCGAGTTGGTGCTGAGCGCAGCCTGTCCGTGCCGGAACTTACCTGCTCCCGGTATGTCGTAGCGTGATCAACGGAAGAACGGTTGGAGTTCGTCGGGCTATTCAACCACCTCGTCCCATGCCTGATTCATCCCACTAAGCGGTGCTGTACAAACCCCGCCGTTTGTATAAGAATTGTGTTCCTGCCGAACGCTGATACTTCATTTCCGGGGGCATTCCCTGTATTTCAGGCCCAACACGCTCACCGAAGCGATACACACGCTGGCCAGTTCCGGCGGGCAAGTCTTGGCGGGCGGTACCGACTTTTTTCCTTCCCTCGGAGATCGGCCGGTTACCGGGCCGGTAGTCGACATCTCGGGTCTGCAAGAACTCAAGGGCGTGATTCGCGAACCGAACTACATACGAATCGGCGGCCTGACTACCTGGACCGATATCGCTAAGGCACCCCTGCCGCGATGCTTTGATGGGTTAAAGGCCGCAGCCCATGAGATTGGTGGAATCCAGATCCAGAACCGCGGGACTGTTGCTGGGAACCTCTGCAACGCATCCCCGGCGGCGGATAGTGTTCCGCCGCTGCTCGCGCTGGATGCGGAAGTGGAACTGGTTTCGCAAGCGGGCACGCGCCGCATGCCGCTCGCGCACTTCATCATCGGCAATCGCAAAACGCTACGGCAGCCGGGCGAAATCCTTTCCCAGATCTTCGTGCCTCGCGCAATCGAGGATGCCGCGTCGACATTCGTAAAACTGGGTGCACGGCGCTATCTGGTGATCTCCATTGTGATGGTTGCGGTTGTGATCCAGAAGGATGCCGCGAACTGTGTTCGCGAAGCCCGCATCAGCGTGGGTTCTTGTTCAGTCGTGGCTCGGCGGCTGAAAGAGTTCGAGCGATCGCTGATCGGTGCACCTTCCGCAGTTGGGTTGGGATCGCTCGCCGCAGCCGATCACCTCAAGGATCTGTCACCCATCGGGGACGTTCGTGCGACGGCGGCTTATCGCCGCGACGCTGCTTTGCGGCTGGTGCAGCGCGCGCTCGATGCCTGCGCAGGGAGCTCCTGAATGGCAACCATCGCTCCGGCGTCCGAAACCAAGTGCCTGCTCAAGCTGATCGTTAATCAGCGCGAAGTGTCTGTGACCGTGTCTCCGACTCAGAGGCTCTCGCGGGTCTTGCGGGACCAGCTCGGACTGACAGGCACCAAAGTTGGCTGCGATGCGGGCGATTGCGGCGCATGCACAGTCTTGCTGGATGGAGAACCGGTCTGCTCTTGTCTGGTCGTGGTAGGTCAAGTCGAAAACCGCTCGATCACCACGGTGGAGGGATTGAAATCCAGGCCTCCGCTGTCCGACCGCCTGCAACAAGCGTTTCTTCGTCACGGCGCCGCGCAATGTGGGGCGTGCACGCCGGGCATGCTGATCTCAGCCACTGCGCTCCTCGAGAAGAACAGTTCGCCCGCCGAGGCTGATGTAATGGATGCCCTTGGCGGTGTGCTCTGCCGCTGTACAGGCTATCGCAAGATCATCAATGCAATTCTCGAAACGGCAGTTCCCGGAAAACATTCGCGGAGTAGAGAAACTTCCTGTCCCGCGGCCGGGAATTCCGTTGGTCAGCGCCTGATCCGCCTGGATGGAAAGCAGAAAGTAGAGGGCACGGAAATCTACGGTGCTGATGAAACTCCAGTGAATGCGCTCGTGCTGCGTGTCATCCGTTGCCCGTTTGATCGAGCGACGTTTCGTTTCGGTGATCTGCAGGCATTCGTCGCAGCTCATTCGGGAGTGGAGGCGATCCTCACTTCCAAAGACGTTCCGGGAGAAGATTGCTACGGCGTTATCCCACGCTTTGCGGACCAACCCGTGTTTGCCCATGCCGAAAACGAGGCCAGGTATCGAGGCGAAGCCATCGCCGCCATCGTGGGTGAACCGGAAGCGGTTGAAAAGTTTGACCCGGCCACCCTCCCTGTGACCTGGGAAGAACTGCCTGCCCTACGGACAATCGATGAAGCTCTCGCGCCAGGTAGTCCGCTCATCCATCCTCATCGCGCGGACAACGTGCTCACTCGCGGGCGTGTGCTGCGAGGGAATGTCGAGAAAGCGTTGGCAGAGGCGGACGCAGCGGTAGAAGGCGAATTCGAAACCGGCTTTGTCGAGCATGCTTGCATCGAGCCTGAAGCCGGATTTGCGAAACGCATCGGCGATCAAATCGAGATACAAGCCTGCACCCAGTCGCCCTATATGGATCGCGCGGATATCGCGAAGCTCCTCGGAATTCCCGCCGAAGCCGTTCGGATTATTCCGACGGCGGTCGGCGGCGGCTTCGGCACCAAGCTTGACTTGTCCGTGCAGCCGTTTCTTGCCGTCGCTGCATGGCATTTGCGGCGGCCGGTGCGCATGGTGTATTCGCGTATCGAGTCGATCATGTGCACCACCAAGCGCCATCCTGCACGCATGCGCTGCCGTGCCGGGGCCAGCAAAGACGGAAAAATTCTGGCGCTTGATTTCACCGCCGATTTCAACACCGGCGCCTACTCCTCGTGGGGCCCCACGGTTGCGGCTCGAGTTCCGGTGCACGCTTCCGGACCTTATGCCGTCCCGCACTATCGGGCCCTGACGCGGGCGGTTCATACCAACATTGTTCCCGCGGGTGCGTTTCGCGGCTTTGGTGTGCCGCAAATGGCGATCGCTCAGGAGCAAGTCTATGACGATCTTGCGATTCGCCTAGGGATCGACCCACTGGAGTTTCGCATCCTGAATGCGCTCGACAATCACACTCCCACGGTCACGGGGCAGGTGATGGGTGAAGGTGTGGGCATTCGCCCTTGCTTCGAAGCCTTGCGGCCCAGGTGGAGCGCGGCGCGCACCGAAGCGGTGGCGTTCAATGCCAGAGCCGCCGGGCCAATTCGCCGCGGAGTTGGCGTCGCAGGCATGTGGTACGGATGCGGCAACACTTCCCTGCCCAACCCTTCTACAGTGCGCATCGGACTAAAGCGTGACGGCAGAATTGCGCTGCATCAGGGAGCGGTCGACATCGGCCAGGGATCGAATACTATCGTGGCGCAGATTTGCGCGGATTCCTTGTGCGCACCCATCGACTGCTTCGATTTGATTTCCGGAGATACCTCGATCACTCCAGACGCCGGCAAGACCTCCGCATCCCGACAGACGTTAGTCACGGGCAGAGCGGCGCAAATGGCGGGGAAAGAACTGCGGCAGGCTATTCTTCGGTTGGCTCATCTGTGCGGAGATTGTAACGAGAGCGACACAGATGCGGTCATCGATTTCGGTAAGAGCACTCTGACAATTCACCAGGGCGAGAAGCAGCGTAGTGTCTCCTTGCACGAATTGCCGCTCGATAAGCATGGATACGTACTCACCGCGGAACGGACTTTCGATCCACCGACCAGCCCGCTCGACGAAAATGGCCAGGGCGTTCCTTACGCCGTGTATGGATTCGGCGCCCACATGGCTGAGATTGCCGTTGACATCGAATTAGGAACGGTGCGGGTTCTGAAGGTCGTTGCAGCCCACGACGTGGGCCGCGCCATTAATCCCGCTTTGATTGAGGGCCAAATCGAAGGTGGCGTCGCCCAGGGACTCGGCATGGCGCTGATGGAGGAATTCTTCCCGGGCAAAGGCGAGAACCTGCATGACTATCTGATTCCTTCGGCTGGCGATATCCCTCCCATCGAGTCGATCCTGATCGAAGATCCTTCTTCGATTGGTCCGTTCGGTGCGAAAGGCATCGGGGAGCAGGCTGTGATCCCAACCGCGCCGGCGATTCTGAATGCGATTCACCACGCCACCGGCGTACGCATGCGCCGGATTCCTGCCACGCCGGATCGCATACGCTCGGCCCTACTTGCCCGCGTTTCCAGCGGCCAGAACGGAGTTGCGCATGGCTGACGACGATGCCATTCGCTGCGACGCGTGCCCCGTGCTCTGTTACATCAAGCCGGGAAGGACCGGCGCATGTGATCGCTACGCGAACGACAACGGGCAATTGATACGAATCGACCCGCATGTCGTGCTGGACCGCGCTCTATCACGCGGAGATTCGGTCGTCCCTTTTCTGGATCGTAACCGGGAATGGGATGGCAATATCGTAAGTGGCTCGGATACGTTTGTCACCGCGATTGGAGCGGGTACAACCTATCCCGACTACAAGCCAGCTCCCTTCATCATCTCGTCCGAAGTACAGGGCGTTGATATGGTCACGGTCGTCACCGAGGGCATCTTCAGCTATTGCGGGGTCAAACTGAAGATTGATACTGATCGATATCTGGGCCCGGAGACGAATCTGGTGCGAGCTCAGGGAGAGCCCGTAGGACATGTAACCACCAGCGAATACGGCTCGCAGATGCTCTCACTCGGCGGAGTGCGCCATCTCACGGGGGGCAGCCGCCGCGAAGGCACTGTTACCTGCGAGACGCTACTGAATCTCTGCGACCGCAAGCCCGTGGAACTTACGATCGATGAAGGCGCCACTGTGGTTGTCGAGGCTGGCAAGCCACCCGTCGTGGACGGCATGAGAGAAGAGCGCATGCGTGTGGGTTGCGGCTCCGCCACCATCGGAATGTTTGCCAAGCAATGGCAAGGTAAGGTGGACGAGGTGGTGGTAGTCGATGACCACATCACTGGCGTTCTTTCCGAGCATCAGGCGGGCAAGTTGCTGGGCATTCCCGAGACTGGCATCGAGATGAAAGGCCGGCGCTCCACTCCGGGGCGTTACTTTCGGGTGGCTGAACCGGGCACGGCCTGGGGCGGAACGAATATCGACGATCCTCTATCTATTCTGCGGGAATTCGATCCGAAGATTGCGTGGCCCAAACTTCGATTGCTCATGGTGAGCACCACAGGCGAACAGCACGCGTATTTCGAACTGGACGAAGGCTTGCGGCCGGTAGAAAAAGAGTTGCCCGCCTCACTTGCCGAATCGGTCGCCCGAATCAAAGAGAATTGCGAGCCCGCACTCTCCACCGTTCTGTTCATGGCGGGGGCGGGAGGTTCGTTAAGAGCGGGCGTCACGGAGAATCCGGTGCGGCTTACGCATTCGGTGCGGGACGCGCTGACCCGCGTCACTTGCGGCGGCGCGCCGGTTTACGTCTGGCCCGGTGGCGGCATCACCTTCATGGTTGACGTAAGCCGCATGCCCGAGCGCGCATTCGGCTACGTGCCCACTCCGGCGCTGGTTGCTCCCATTGAATTCACGCTGAAGCTTAAAGACTATGCTGCCTTGGGCGGCTACATGGATCACGTTCGTCCGCTGGATTCCATCTTGCATGGCGAAGGTCGACGCCATCTTTCGGCCAATCCGGAAAATCCCTGGCCGCTTTCCGGCGCGAAACGAGCGCGGTCCGATCCGAGGTCTGATCAATGAGAGAACCAGCCCAAATGAGACTCTTGCCCGATGGCCGCCGGTTGCATCTTCATGATGGTCCCATCGATTTGATCATCGAAGCATTCGGCGCCGCGAGTGAAGTGAATGCCGCGTATCGCGCGGCAGCACAGCGCTTCGTCAAGGTTCTCGATGAACTCTGCGGCGAGCTCTCCTTTCTGCGGCAGCCCGCGCGAACTGGCGGTCCGCGGGCGGCGGGAGTTATCGCGAGACGCATGGTGGCTGCGGTTGTGCCTTATTGCGAGCGGAACTTCATTACGCCGATGGCCGCAGTAGCGGGCGCGGTCGCCGAAGAAATCCTGGGCAGCATGACGTCTGCCGCGAGCCTTTCCCGGGCCTACGTCAACAACGGCGGGGATATCGCGCTGCATCTTGCGCCGGGCGAACGCTTTCTCGTGGGCATGGTCGAACGGCCCGACCGCGCATCACTTTTTGGTAAAGTCGAGTTGCACTCCACCGAACCCGTGCGAGGCATCGCGACCAGCGGCTGGCGAGGCCGCAGCTTTTCGTTGGGCATTGCCGATGCGGTCACCGTTCTCGCCGACCGCGCCGCCATGGCGGATGCGGCCGCAACTATCATCGCCAATGCTGTGGATTTGCCAGGTCATCCGAACATTGCCCGCGTTCCCGCCCGCGATCTCGCACCCGACAGCGATCTTGGCGACAGGCTCGTGACCCAGGAAGTAGGCGAACTTTCTTCACAGGAAATCGCCGCCGGACTCGATGCTGGTGTTGTGGTCGCCGATTCGCTTCTCGCCGAAGGATTGATCCGTTCCGCGGCTCTGCGCCTGCGTGGCGAGACTCGCGTGGTCGGCGCGAGCGCGGCGCTGGACAGGTTCGTCGCTTCAGAGAAATCCAGCAGGAGTCTCATTCATGCCTGAAGTCCGAGTTCGCAAGAAAGTGACGGCGGTCGAGGAAATCTTCCACGAGGGCGGTCCGATTCCGTCCATACCGCTGCGCCGTGCCGCCGCGTTGGCCGTCATCCACAATCCTTTCGCGGGCGCGTACGTGCAAGAGATTGCGGGATTCATGGAAGACCTGAAACCGCTGGGCCTGGAGATGGCGCGCTCCCTGGTTGCCGCGTTAGGCGGAGATGCGAAGGTGGTCGAGGGCTATGGCAAAGGAGCCATTGTCGGCGCGGCAGGTGAACTTGAGCATGGCGCTTTGTGGCACGTTCCCGGAGGCTATGCCATGCGCGAGATTCTTGGCGACGCGAAGGCGATCGTGGCTTCGACAAAAAAGGTTGGAGGTCCGGGAACTCGGCTCGATGTTCCCATTACGCACATCAATGCTTCCTACGTGCGAAGTCACTTCGATTCCATGGAAGTCGGTCTCGCCGATGCTCCGCGAGCCGATGAGATCTTGCTGGCGCTGGTGATGACCACCGGTCCGCGCATCCATGCCCGCGTCGGCGGCCTCAAGGCTTCGGAGATCAAAGGAGAGGATGGACTGCGATGAAAGCCAGCATTCGCAAGCTTGTGACTTTTGTGGAGGAGACGAGGAGCGAGATGGGACGGACCATCGATCCTCCAACGCGGCGTGCTGCCGCAGTTGCGGTCATTGAAAATCCTTTTGCTGGAAAGTATGTGGAAGATTTGTCGGAGTTGATGACGATTGGCGAGGATCTGGGCGAACTGCTTACGTTGCGCGCGGTAGCGGCTCTTGGCATTCCTGGCACAAGCGTCGAGAGTTACGGCAAAGCCGCGGCCGTCGGCGAAGACGGCGAGCTCGAGCACGCGGCGGCGATTCTGCATCCCAAGCTGGGGGCGCCGGTGAGGCGAGTGCTCGGAAAAGGCGCCGCGCTGATTCCATCTTCCAAGAAGCGTGGAGGGATGGGGGTTGTCCTCGATATTCCGCTGGGCCACAAAGACGCCGCGTTCGTTCGCAGTCACTTCGATGGCATGGAGGTGCGAATCAACGATGCTCCCCGAGCCAACGAAATCATGGTAGCGGTCGCGGTTACCGACAGCGGACGGCCTCTGGCGCGAGTCGGAGGACTGACGAAGGATCAAATCAAAGGTGAAGACGGTTTGCGGTAGTTACGTTTTGGTAAGACTTCCGTTCACTGTTTTACGATTTCCGGCACCGTCGTAGCGGGGGGCGTGTTGCGGCTGCGCTGCGCGCTTACGATGCCGTCGATGATCACCATTCCGATGCCCGGCAAATCTCCGCGCCGAATGCTCTCCAGCACAGTTTTTCCCGGTGAGTGCTGCGCTCGGTCGATCATCATGAAGGTTGCGGCGCGGCCGGGCTCGATCATTCCGCAGTCGAGATTGCGAATTCTTGCGGTGTTGCCGGTGGCGAAGCAGATGGCGACTTCGGCAGGAACATCAGCGAGAGACGATAGCAGCGAGATCAGGCGAAGAATGCCGAGAGGCTGCACTCCGGAGCCGGCTGGCGAATCCGTACCGAGGATCACTCGATCCAGTTTCTTCAATTCTCTCGCGGTCCGCAAAGTTAACAAGGCCGCTTTTTCGTTGCCGTTGTGAACAATCTCGAGAGCGCGCGGCGATTGCTCGCAGAGTGCGACGACTTGATCATCCGGCAAAGCCGTGTGGCCACCGTTGATGTGGCCGATGACATCGGCATCGGCGGCCAGCACGATGTCTTTATCGATCAGACTGGAGCCGGGGATCGATGGGCCGCCGGTATGGATCGTGCTTTGAATGCCATGCTTCCGCGCCCACGCAACCATCTGACGGGCGGTCGCGCCGTCTTTCACGCTGCCTAAGCCAACCTCGCCCAGCATGGTGACGCCGGCGGCGGCGAGGTCTTTGAAATCCTCTTCAACCATGCCATGCTCGATTACGGGAGCGCCGGCATGAATTCTCACGCCGCCGGGGCGAAAGGCGGAAAAGGCGCGCTGGGCAAAGATCGCCATGGCTTTCAGGCCGACGACATCCTTGGGGCGGCCGGGAGTGTGAACTTCGCCGGCGGAAATCATGGTGGTGACTCCGCCGTGCAGGTAGCTGTCGATCCAGCCAATCTGGTTCTGACGCGGGGTCCAGTCGCCGGCCACGGGATGCACGTGGCTGTCGATCAATCCTGGGGCGAGGGTTGTGCCTTTGGCATCGATGACGAGGGTCGCGCCTTCCGCATTAATGTCCTGCTGTTTGCCGACGGCAGCGATTTTGCCATCGACGGCGAGCACCGTGTCGGCGTCGAGGATCGGGTGTTTCAGATCGCCGCTCAGCAGGAGCCCGATGTTGCGAATCAGAAGCACTGGTTGCGTTTTCGTCTTGGCTGAGTCATCGTGGGCCACGGACAACACCTCTTCCAGCCGTGCATTTCAATCGCACATGTCAATATAAGCGGCTGTGGATTTCTAGTGTACAAATAGTTCTGGTAGAGGTGTGCGGCAAGTGAGAATTTCGGTGAGCGTAGTCTAAAATCATTCAACACAGAGGACGCAGGGTCTGTCGTAGGGTTGAGGGGAAACGGGGATGGTATCTCGCAACGTTGTTTTCTGGGAAGTGGACACGCAGGCGGACTTTATGCTGCCGGGAGGCAAGCTTTATGTGCCCGGGGCTGAACGGTTGCTGCCCAACATTCGCAGGCTTACGGATGCTGCCCGACAGGGGCGCGTTTTTCTGGTGTCGCACGGTTGCTACCACACGAAAGACGATCCTGAATTCAAGACGTTTCCGCCGCACTGCATCAAGGGCACCCCAGGCTCAGCATTTGTTCCGGAAGCGTTGACGGAGAAAGTCGTCACCGTTCCGAACGAGCCCACGGCAAGGCTGCCGCAGGATATTTTCGCATACCAGCAGATTCTCCTTGAAAAGCAGACGCTGGACATTTTTGAAAGCCGGCACGCCGGGGAGCTGGTGAAGCGATTCGAGGACGATACAGAGCTTGTGGTTTTTGGCGTGGTGACGGAATACTGCGTGGGCTTCGCGGCGAAGGGATTGCTGCAGCGTGGCCGTCGCGTTTCCGTGGTGCGGGATGCGATTGAAACCTTGAAGGCTGAAGACGGACAACGAACCGTGACGGAACTGCAGGCTCTGGGAGCGAAAGTTATCAGCACGGAGGAGGCGCTGGCGCTGCTGAACGGTTCGAAAGAGCAGACTATTGGTGGGCGCTAGGGGAAGCGCACATCCAGGCTATAAATCTCCTGGGTGCTGCGGTCCCGCATCAGGAGCGGTGAGTCATCGGGCGCCAGGCCGACCCAGAACTCCCAGGGATCGAAGCCGCGCGGAATTTCCTTCAGGCTGAGCACGCGTTCCACTTTGCCGCCGGGCACGCTCACGCGCACGAGGTCGTCGGTTTGGTCGGAATAATCCTCGGCATAGAGATACCTGCCATCATGTGACCAGTTCTCGAATCCGAAGCGTGACTGCGCAAGCTGGGTCCAATCCTTTTTCTCGATATCGTAGAGCATCAACTTAGTTGAGTCCGCGGAAAGGGCGGCAATGTAGCGCCCATCGGGAGAGCAGCGGGGACTGAAAAGGTCTTCCGAGCCGGGCAGGTCCGAAATTTGCGAAGTCTTCAAGTCAACGATGTGAATGTTGGGACCCTTGGCGGAGCCGTATTCGAGCCACGGGACTCCCGCGAACACGATGGAATCGCTTTTGGGGGTCCAGGTGGGATCGCCCTGGTTGTGGTCGGCCGGGACGACTTCATGCGGCGTGCCGCCTTCGGCGGGCAGGACGAATATCTTCCAGGGTTTCCCCGGACGCGACGCCATAAATGCGATCTGAGTTCCGTCGGGCGACCAACGCGGAGAATGCGTCTGCATCGGTGGATAGGTGAGTTGGATGCGGGAGCTTCCGTCCAGTTTGCTGCGCCACAGGGTGAGGTCGGGATGCGCTACGTAGGTGATCCAGTCGCCGTTGGGCAGGATATCGGCCTCGCCCGCCGACACTCCGGGAAGGTAGATAGAGAATTGCGACTTGTGATCCAGGCCGATCAAATCGAAGCGGCGCTGCTGGCCGATTACGAACAGCTTCTTTCCGTCCGGACTCGGCACGGGATTGCTGGACATGAGCGGGCCCACGGTGAGCTGGGTCGGCGCGGCGCTCGCCTTGCGAAACGGGGACGTGCCCTCGCGAAGAGCCCAGATGTTTTGCGAGTGATCGCGAGTGGATTCGAAGAGGTAGTAGTCTCCCTGGGGCGTCCAAGTTCCGTTCGATTCTTGTGCGGGCTTGTTCCAGTCGGGCAAGAGCGGGTGCAAATTCTTCCCGTCTGCTGAAACCTCCCACAAGGAAGAAGTGCGCTGGTTCGGATCGCGGATGGTGAAGCGCAAGAAGCGGCCATCGGGAGAGAATCGAGGTGCAAAGGGAACGCCTTGCACCGCGATGAGTTCATGCGAATCGGTTCCGTCGGCAGTGCACACGTACAAGCTGGATTGCCGGGCGTACACGATGTGTTGGCCGTCGGGTGTCCAGGTGGCGGCGTGCGCGAGGATGTTTCCCACGGGACGGGGCGATCCTGCCGGGATTGGCAGCACCCAGACCGGCCACTCGGTTTCCGAACCCTCCGCCATTCCTTTCACGAGCAACTCGGAACGGCCGGGGTAGAAATCATAGACGTCGGCACTGGCGAGTGAGGTTGGCACGGGAGCGGTTTCTCCACCCGCGGTGGAAACCTGCATGAGCGTCGAATGGCCGTTCACGTATTCGGAGAAGTATAGCCGAGTTCCGTCGGTGACCAGAGAGCGCTTGGATGTGCCGTCGTTGGTGATCTGCAGCGATGCAACCACCGCCGGCGGAGAGGCCGGCGATCTTACGAACAGAGCGACCGCGATCAATCCGGCGAGGGCAACGAGAGCGGCCGCCAGCCAAGGTAGGATCTTTGCTTTCTTCGGTGGAGCGGGAATGGCGTTGTAGGCGGTAGCGAACAAGGCACGGATTCTCTCCTTCGAATCTGGCGCCGGCCTCGCGGCCGTCACGGTTTGGCCGGACTCGATTTCGCGGCGCAGGCGCTGCAAATCAACCCGCATCTCTGCCGCGCTCTGATAGCGCTGCGCGGGTTCCTTTTCGAGGGCCTTCTTCACGATGCGTTCGAGTTCCAGAGGGGTGGCAGGGTTGAAGCGCAAGGGCCACTCCGGCACGCTGTGGATGAGAGAGTCGAAAAATGCGGCGGTCGTCTGTCCTCGGAAAGGCAGGACTCCGGTGGCCATCTCGTAAAGCACCACGCCGAAGGAGAATAGATCGGTGCGGGAATCGAGCGGGCGGCCCAGGGCCTGCTCCGGCGACATATAAGGGATGGTTCCCAGAGCGGAGCCGGGGCGGGTAAGGTCATCGGGCGATTGCGTGACACCGCCGAAGGTGTTGCCACTGACGTGGGCTTGGTCGTCAAGGGCTAGCTTGGCCAGACCGAAGTCGAGAATCTTGGCGTTTCCGCGCTTGGTGACAAAGATGTTTGTGGGGTTAATGTCGCGGTGGATGATGCCGTGGGTGTGGGCGGCATCGAGGGCGTCGGCTATCTCGATTCCGAGCGCCAACAGGGTTCCAATCTCGAGCGGACGCCCGGCAATACGATGCTTCAGGGGCAGCCCGTCCAGAAATTCCATGGCGATGAAGGCTTCGCCATCCTGCTCGCCGATGTCGTAGATGGTGCAAATGTTGGGGTGATTCAGCGCGGAAGCGGCCTGGGCTTCGACTTGAAAACGGGCGAGGGAATGGGGACTGCGGGCGACCTTTTCAGGCAGGAACTTGAGGGCGACGAAACGGTGAAGGCGCGTGTCTTCGGCTTTGTAGACGACGCCCATCCCTCCGCCACCGAGCTTTTCGACAATGCGGTAATGCGAGATGGTTTGCCCGATCACTGAAGAATCCTACGTTGGGGAAAGGGGCAAGTCAACGAAAGCGCAAGAAGTCGCCGGACGACGGACTCAAGTCAGCCGGCCAAAGCCTCGATCGCCCGCACCGCCTCTAGCGAGAGCGCTAGAGCAGAGCTGGCGAGATCCTGCTTCATATGCTCGGGGTTGGAGGTGCCGGTTAGCGGCAGCATTCCCACTGCGCGGGCGAAGGCGAAAACGATCTGGGCCGGAGTAGCATTCGCGTTGGCGGCCAGGCGCGCGACTAGAGGGTGATGGAGGATCTCCGGGTTGGCGGTGAGCAGCGAGAATCCCTGATAAATGATGTTGTGCTCGTGGCAGAACAGGCGCACGTCACGGTCCCAGCCGAGTCGAGCGTAGCAGCGGTTCTGCACGAATGCGGGAACTTCGGAGTGGGTGGCGACCATCTGCTCCAGGTGCCCCAGAGAAACATTGCTGACGCCGAGCAGGCTGGTGCGGCCAGCATCGCGCTCCTTCGTCATCGCCTCCCAGACCTCGGCGTCGGCGGCGGTCCAGAGATGCCCTGAGGAGGGTCCGTGAAGCACGTAGCTGTCGATATGGTCGGTGCCGAGATGTTCGAGAGAGCTGGCCAGGGATTGGGCGACTTGAACGGAAAAGCTGGCGGCGGGATCGTAGGGCAGACGGTGGTCCTGACCGGGCCGATAGGTGAATTTCGTCTGTAGAAAAAGATCGGAGCGTGCGACTGCTCCGGTGCGATAGGCGGCTGCCAATCCCTGGCCGACTCCAGCTTCGAAGTAATGACGCCGCTGGTTGGCTGTGTCGATGCCGCGAAAGCCCATGCGCAGCGCGAGTTCGACGAGGGCCGGGGTGCGGTCTTCCTTCCAGGCGGTGCCATAGAGAAAGTGGGGAAGGGCTGGAGGTTGCGGGGTGGGCATGGCGCTATTCTTTCACGAGCGTTGAGGGTTGAGGTTTGGATTGCTCATCGGGATCCCCTGGTAGAGGCGTCCAAGGATTTGGCACGGTATTTCCCCCTTGACTCAGCCGTACCATTGCTATAAGCCTCGTATAAGGGCTTTTCTCCGACGTTGCAGACTGGCATGTGGCGGCGCCGGTCATCAGGTCCTAAGGCAACCTTTCGCTGCGGCAATAGGAAATCAATCGCTGAAGCGCTCCATGAATGGACCGAACATGCTCAAACTACTAGCCATTGACGACAATCGCGAGAATCTGGGGTTGATTACTGCCACGCTCGAGGACCAAAGCGTGGAGATATTGACGGCGAGCGATGCCGAAGTCGGCTTCGAGATGTTCTTGCGGTTTCGACCGAGGATCATCTTGCTTGACCTCGTCATGCCAAAAGTCAGCGGAATGGAATTGCTGGAAAGAATCGTCGCTGTTGACCAGGGCGTGGAGGTTATCCTGATGACGGCGCACTATTCCACCGACTCGGCAGTGGAGGCAATTCAGAAGGGCGCCAGCGATTACTTGACCAAACCCATCGAGGTGGAAAAACTCCGCAGCCGTATCGCCAAACTCATTTTGGAAGCGCAGAAACGTGAGATGACTCTACGGCTCGACCAGGAGTTGATCGATGCCTATCAGTTTGAAGGAATGGTCGGACGCAGTCCGTTGATGATGGAGGTATTTGCGAGGATTCGGCGGGTCGCGCCTCACTTCAGAACGGTGCTGGTAACCGGCGCGACGGGAACAGGAAAGGAACTGGCCGCTCTTGCGCTCCACCGCCTTAGTCCGGCAGCACGTGGACCATTCGTGGTTTGTAACTGCTCGACGTTAGTGGAAAGCCTGGTAGAGAGCGAACTGTTCGGCCATGTCCGGGGCGCTTTTACGGGAGCTATCCAGGACAAGCCGGGATTGTTCGAGCATGCCGACGGCGGAACAATCTTTCTGGATGAGATTGGGGAACTGTCGCAAGCGGCGCAAGCGAAACTGCTTCGAGTACTGCAAGACCACCAGGTGCAGCGAGTCGGGTCAGTCGTTCCCCGGAACATTGACGTGCGCGTGGTCGCCGCCACTCACCGCAATCTGAAAACCATGGTCCACGACGGACAGTTCCGGGAAGACTTGTACTACCGGCTGGCAGTGGTCGAAATTGCTTTGCCAACGCTGGCCAACCGGCGGGAGGACCTGCCGCTTCTGGAGAGGTATTTCATCGAAAAATTTGCCGAGGAGTATAAAAGGCCGATCGCCGGTCTGGTTCGCAGGGCACAGACCTGCCTGGCCACATACCCGTGGCCGGGAAACATCCGGGAGCTCGAGAATGTAATCGGCGGCGCCTGCATGATGGTGGAGGGAAATCTAATTGACATCGGCGATCTTCCGGAGAGGTTTCGCGTTCCCTTGACCGCAGAGGTCTTGATGGACGATAAATTTCTGTCGCTGGAGGAAGTGCAGAGGCGTCACGTGATCAACGTGCTGGAGGGAGTTGGGGGCAACAAAATGCGAGCTGCGGAGATCCTGGGTATCGGCCGCGCAACGATTTACCAACTTTTATCCAAGATGAAGCTTGAAGAACGCACGGACGAGAGCGCGTAAGAAGCTCTAGCTTTCCTGCCGCGTCCGGTTGACCGCGAAGTCGATTCACAACTGCTACGAGCTCCTCCACAATTACCGAAGTCCTCAGAACGCTATGGCCCAATCTACTGGTTACCATGTGTTACTAACTACTATTACCGTCCAGCCATTGTGCCCTTACTGTCACGGGCATACCTTCGGTTCATGAACAAGAGTAATGAATCACCGGTTGCCGCCACTAAGACGAGCCAGGCGTTCGGGACTGTCGCGGCACACGCATGCGCGGCAGGGACGCTCCTGAGATCGACATTGTGTGCCACGCTTGCCTTGCTGGCGCTGGTTGCGATCTCGGCTGCGGCTGAGCTCCCAGAAGCCCCTAGCAGCAGCGTCAGGCCTCACGGGCTCATGATCGAAGCCGCAATGCCTGCCCCAGCGCCCGGGATCGTGGCGTTTAACCCTGAAGTCAAACCCATCGACAAGAAGTTCCTTAGCTTGGCTCTTATCTCTACTGGCAGCACGTTTGCCGATTCATACACGACATTGTTCGCGCGGGAGAACTGGCTTGCCGGGAAAAAGGGAGTATGCAACGAGGAAGTTGAGTCAGCTTACTTGTATGGAACTCACCCGACCGTGGGGCGTGCGTACGCCGTCGCATCGGTGAAGAGTGTCAGTTCCGCATTTGCGGCGTACTACTTGCGCAAGCACCACAGCAGGCTTTGGAGCCTGCCGCTGGTGGCAAACTCCATCATCAGCCTGCAGGGTGTGGGCCAGAACATGGCGGCGTGCAACTAGGCGAGGGGTGGTTTCCTGAACGTTACCGTCCTGGACGCTACTGCTACTGGACGATAAGAGTTAGGGGCAGTGAGTGCTGCAGCGTCCCTGAGGTTCCCGTAACCGTGATGGTGTAGGTACCGGGAGCGGTTCCAGACTGGGGGGGCGGCGTCGTGGCGATGCCGGTTCCTCCGGCGCATCCGGTCATGAAAATTAAAGCCGCACCCATCAGGGCAAGCAGAATGATCCCACGCAGTTTTTTCGACCGTGCCCGGAAGCCGGTCAGAATCACTCCCAGTAAGCCAAAGCCCTGCAACTGCAGCCAGATGGCATAAATCGGACGGCTCTGGGATGAACGAGCCGGAACTGCCAGCGCCACGGTGGCTGTCGTGGAGATGTTCAAAATGACGGTTGCGGCGTTTCCGCCCGGGGTCACTGCGCTCGGCGAGAAGCTGCAAGTTGCCAACGCCGGCAACCCAGCGCAGCTGAGTTGGACCGCATTGTTGAACGGTCCACCTAGCGGACTCAGAGTCAAAGTGTAGCTGGCGGTAGCGCCGGCTTTGATGGTCTTGCTAGTCGGAGAACTCGCCAATCCGAAATCGGATACCGAGCCGGTCAGCCCGACAGTGCTAGGACTGCCCACGGCGCTGTCACTGATGGTCAGCGTTCCCGGGCGAGTTCCTGTGAGGGTCGGTGTGAAAACAATGTTGAGAGTGCAACTGGAGGAAGTGGGCAATGCAGAGGGACAGTTATTGGTCTCCCTGTAGTCGCCCGTTATCAGGATGCTACTGATGCTGAATGCGACGTTGCCGTTGTTGGCGAGGGTTACGGTTTGCGCGGCACTGGAAGTACCCACTGCCAGGCTGGTAAAAGCCAGGCTGGCGGGAGTGAGAGCGACGACGGCACCGGACCCATCACCGTCAAGGTTAATAACGTGGGGCGATCCTGCCGCGTCGTCCTGGATGAGGATTGACCCGGACCGAGTCCCGTCTGCGATAGGGGAGAAGGTCACGGAGAAAGTGCAGCTGCCGGCAGCCGATACACTGGTTCCGCAAGTATCCGACTCGGCAAAGTCTCCGCTGGCCTTGATCGAAGAAATCGTCAAAGGGGAACTGCCCATGTTGCGGAGAAGAACCGTTTGCGGCTGGCTGGTCGTGCCCACGGTCTGAGTGACATACAACAAAGAAAATGGACTCAAGGAGGCCGCTGGCGCAGAGGCAGGCCCGATCTTGATCACGAACGCGTCGGTGTTCCCGCCAAGTGTGTTTTGGAAGGCCCCCTGGGTGGACGGGAAATCAGTGGAGTCGGTGGAACCGGCCACATAGAGGTTGCCGAGGGAATCAACGGCTAGTCCAACGGGGCTGTCATCTCCGCTGCCTCCCAGATAGGTAGCAAACAGTTCCGAGCCTGCGACCGGATCAATTTCGGTCAGCAGAATGTCGCTCGCGTTGGTATAAGCTTCGATACCGTTCACGAGGCTAAACGAATTGCTGGAGGTGGACGCTGCCACGTATGCATCGTTGTTTGCGTCCAGTGCAATCGCCATCGGACTGGCGTAGTTGTTGGGACCTAAAAATGTCGAGTACAGCAAAGTGGATCCCGCGGGATTGAATTTGGTAACAAACGCGAGGCCGCAGGCCTGCGCATAGACGCTTGGGTCGCAGATGCTGGTGGAGGTAATCGGGAAACTCCCGTCACTGACGGCAATACCTGTGACATACGCCGAACCGGAAGTGTCGACAGCGATGGCATTAAGGTTGGTCAGGAGGCCGCTGGACTCGTAGAAGTAGGTGGAGTAGTCGAGACCTCCCAGAGCGCTGAACTTACTTACAAAGCCGACCACGGCATTCTGTTGCGTCGTGTTTGTTGTGAGGTAGGCGGACGGCGTAGCGGGGAAGTTGTAAGTGTTGGTGATGCCGGCAGCATACGCGTTTCCGTTACTGTCTACCGCAACGCTGTTGATTGCGTTATAGGGTGAAGGCCAGCAGGGCGTGCCCCCGCAGTTGTAAGCGACGTTCGAACTGCCACTCAGATAAGTGGAGTAGACCAGAGACGATCCATTGGGACTGAACTTGGTCAAGAAGCCAGAGTTCCCCGACTGGCCACCTTGGTTCGGAGATGCTACGGACTGGTAGGCATTGGCGACGGGGAAATTGCTGGATGTTGTATTCCCCGCGACGAAAACGTCACTCGTAGCGTCAATGGCGACGCTGGAGGGTACGTCGGAGCCATTTCCTCCGAGGTAAGTTGAGTAGAGCAAGGAGGAGCCGGTTGCCGAAATTTTGGTGAGAAACGCGTTGAAAGATCCCGGATAGATCCCCTGATAGGGATTCACCATCGGGAAGTTGCTTGAAGCGGTGCTGCCGGTTACATATACGTTATTCGATCTGTCCAGAACCAGAGCGTAGCCATAGTCCTGGCTGTTGCCGCCGAGATAGTCCGCGTACACGAGATTCGATCCGGTGGCGTCGAGCTTCGCTACGAAGACGTGGTTGACGCCTCCGGGAAGCGATCCAAGAGTGGCCAGCGGGAAATCGGCTGAATCGGTGTAACCAGCGACGTAGACACTGCCGGTACTATCCACGGCGATTCCAGTAGCCTGATCGGCGCCGCTTCCGCCCAGGTAGGTTCCGTATACCAGCACTGGATCAATCACCAGCGGCTTGCTGGGGTCGTACTGAGCAACCTGAAACGCGATGTGCGTCGAATCGGTTACAGCGTATGCCCCACGGATGGGAACGCGCAGACCGTTGGTCTCCTGATACACGACGGGATTCTGGAAATGAAGTTCTCCACTGCCTGTTTCGAGAACCAGATTGCCTTCCGTGTCCAGTTGGATTGCATTCGCGCCCTGGATCTCGAATGCAATTCGGCCAGGGTCGGCCCCAGGCGAGACCACAAAATCGTACTCCAGTTGCCGATGGTTGCCGTAGTAGACGAGATCAATTCCGGGATATACGTTCTGGTAGCGAACCTTGGCATAGGTCGGCACATTAGTGTGCCACTTTGTGGGGTCATTGCCGATGAAGTAATTGATTATGCCGAGCTGCTGATCTTCTCCCACGACGGTTGGATTCGTTGCTGCTCCCGACAGCAAGAACTGCATGGTCGTAGCCGGGGCGGATGGGACGTTGCTAGTAGTGGGTACGTTGCCTGCCGGTTGAAGTGGCACAACTGTCGCGGGACGCAATGAAAGAACCATACTGCCTGAGGTGAGAAAGGCCGTGTATCCCGCACCGCGGAAAAGGAACCTGGCCTGTGGGTTCGCTTGGCCCTGGTTCTCTTCGAATACCAGCGGCAGCTTGCCATAGTTCATGCTGCCCGCATTGCTCACAGGGGCGGTGGCGTTTGGCGGCAATCTACCCGATGACTGCTGCGCGAAAGATGGCATGACTGCCAGTACTAACGAAAGAAGCACCCACTCGATATCTCTGAGCCGCATCACTGTACCTCACACTTCATTTGGCTTGATTTAAGAGCACGCGTATCTTTCGGCGCGAAGGTACAGCCAAAGCCGAAAAAAGAGTGCTTTGCGCTTGCGACCGGGAAGGAGGAGTCGTTTCGCAGATCTCTCATAGAAGGTCATTGCACGGCGACCGCCGAAGCGTTTGTGGCGAGAAGGACACGCAGCTCTCACATCCGAGAGGACTTAGGGCTGCAATCGAGGGGAAGCTTCTTGCAGCGTGCGCTGATTTAAGCCTCGATTCTGGAATAGTGTCCGGCTCGCAGACACCCCATGAACGAGCAAAAAATCAGCTTCAAGGGATCTTCTGCGCGAAACGGCAGTGAGTAGGTTGTGATGTTCAATCACAAGTGCCGTCCGCATTTATATACGAGTCACGAAAGAGTTGTTCAGAAGGTTGACGAGAGTGACCACAGTCACAGCTTCCTGTGAGTTCGATCATCGTTCCCGAGAAGAATCCTTGGTATCGAGATACATTGCGCAATTTTCGGCGCAGATCGCGTCGGGCAGTATGCCGCAGGGAAGGCGAGCTTGTTTAAGAACATCGAACACCTCGTTCGACTGGCAGTCGTTATGACGATTGGGGTCCTGGGATTCGTGATCCTGCGGGCCGCCGTCGTACCTCACAGTTTTGGGCAGTACGGCCACTATCGAGGTGCGGCGATAGGCGAGATCGCGTCCCGGCCGGTTGCGTTTGCCGGGCACGAGACCTGTGAAGCCTGCCACACCGACGTCATGGAGCAGAAAAAGCTTGGCAAGCATGTGGTTGTATCTTGCGAAGCTTGCCACGGGGCGCAGGCCAAGCATGCGGACGATCCCAGCTCGGTGCTACCCAAGAAGCTGGATACGGCAATCTTGTGTGCCCGCTGTCACGAGGCCAACGGTGCCAAACCGAAAGGCTTTCCGCAAGTTGCCACGGCAGAACACTCCGGAGGGCTTGCCTGCGACACTTGCCATCAGCCGCACCACCCCAAGATCGAGACAGCAGAGATTAAGACGGAGGGAAAGAAATAATGGAAATCACCCGCCGTCGATTGTTGGTGCTTCTGCCAGCGGCTGCAGTTGCCTGGAAGTACGTACTTGCGGGAACTCCGGAAGGCGCGCCCAACTACGAGCTCACCAGTCACTGGTGGGCCATGCTGATCGACATCCCGAAGTGCATCGGCTGCGGCAGTTGTGTGCGCGCCTGCGCCGAGGAGAACGACGTTCCGGAAGGCTACTACCGCACCTGGATTGAGCGCTACCACGTGGCTGACTGGAAGATCGAACGGCCCGAGGTGGAATCGCCCGACGGCGGCAAGTACGGCTTCCCACCCCATACCGACGACGGAGGCAAGAACTTCTTCGTTCCCAAACTGTGCAATCACTGTGCGGACTCTCCTTGCACCCAGGTGTGCCCGGTGGGAGCGACCTTCGTTTCGCCGGACGGAGTTGTGCTCGTGGACAAGAGTTATTGTCTGGGCTGCCGGTATTGCATCCAGGCCTGCCCTTACGGATGCCGGTTCCTTAATCCCAAGACGAACACGGCGGATAAGTGCACGCTGTGCTATCACCGGATCACCAAGGGACTGACGACGGCGTGCTGCGAGGTCTGCCCAACGGGCGCGCGGCAGTTGGCCGACTTGAGGAATCCCAAGGATCCGATTCATGAATTCTTGAGGACGCACGCGGTTCAGATTCTGAAACCGTACATGGCGACCGGGGCGAAGGTTTTTTACAACGGTATGGACGGTTCGGTGCGCTAAGGAGGCTCGTGCAGATACCCGTGGAAGGCTTTATGTACCCGAACGAAGTGGAACTCCAATGGAGCATCCTCATCGTTCTTTATCCGTTCATCACGGGACTGGTCGCGGGCGCGTTCATTCTGGCTTCGCTCGAACGCGTCTTTCGGGTAGAGGCCGTGAAGCCCACGTACCGGCTGGCCTTGCTCACGGCTCTCGCCTTCCTGCTGGTCGCTCCCCTGCCGCTGCAATTGCACCTGGGACATCCCGAGCGCTCGCTGGAGATGTATCTGACGCCGCACCGCTCCTCAGCCATGGCGATGTTCGGCTTTGTCTATCTCTGGTACCTGATGGCGGTGCTGCTGCTCGAAATCTGGCTCGACTACCGGCACGACATTGTTGTGCGGTCGCAGACCGAGAAAGGCTGGAAACGGCTGGTCTATCGGGGGCTCACTCTGGGATCCACCAATGTCAGTGAACGATCGCTGCATGTCGATGAGAGACTCGGATATTTCATCACGCTGATCGGCATTCCGTCCGCGTTTTTGTTGCATGGATATGTCGGCTTCATCTTCGGCTCGGTGAAGGCGAATCCCTGGTGGTCTTCGCCGTTGATGCCAATCGTCTTTATCTTTTCGGCGATGGTATCGGGGATCGCCGCCGTGATGTTGCTTTACATGCTTTCGACGCGGCTGCGAGGGCAGAAGATCGATATGCGCTGCCTGGATAAGATCGCGCAATATCTGCTGTACACGTTTGTCATCGACTTCAGCCTGGAGATGATGGACCTGCTGCAGCGAATCTATGAATCCGACGAATCGTTCCGCAGCCTGGATTTCATGGTGCATACGCGTCTCTGGGTGTCGCAGGTGATCGTGCAGATCCTGCTGGGCACGGTCACGCCGATTGCGCTGCTGGGGTTGATGCAGGTGCTTAAGGTTACGGAGGCCGCGCGCAGGTGGGTCTACGCTCTGGCGGGAAGTTTGACCGTAATCGGAATTTTTGCCATGCGCTGGAATGTGGTGATCGGCGGGCAGCTTTTCTCCAAGAGTTTTCTGGGATATACGACTTACAAGATGGCGTTCGCAACGCGGGAGGGTTTGTTACCCGCGATCCTACTCATGATTCTTCCTTTTATCATTCTGTGGGTTCTGGTGAAACTCCTACCACCTTGGCCAGAGTCAGCCTCCGTGCCGTCCGGCGCCACTCCGGCACACGGAACCAGCTAGCCCCGCCAGACCGGGGCGGATGCGGAGAAGCGAATGGCACAACCTTTCGACGGAAGCGCATCGGATGTAGATCAACTGAGCGAACGCGTGCGGGAGTTGGAACGCCGCGTTTCCGCATTGGAGGGTCGGCCAGCGATTGCGCCCCCCGTTTCTGCGGCGCATGAGAGTTTTGCACTGCAGAAACCGAGGCCTCCCGAGACTTGGCGCGGCTTCCCGGGACCGGATGTATCGGCCGGTGTGCTGCCGGTGTTCGGCAAGGCGGTTCTGGGAATTGCGGGGGCATACCTGCTGCGCGCGGTTGCTGAATCGGGAATTATTCCGAGGTTGCCTTTGCTGATGGTCGCCATCGTGTACGCGGGCATGTGGCTGGTCTGGGCAGTCAGGACTCACGCCGCAAATCACTTTGCCAGCATCACCTACGCCATCACGTCGGCAATGATTCTCTCGCCCTTGTTGTGGGAATCCACAGTGCGTTTTCAGATCTTAGGGATGGCTTACACGGCGGCGGTGCTGGTTGCCTTCGTTGTGCTCGCTTTGGCACTGGCATGGCGTCAAAACCTGCCAGTGATTCCGTTGGTGGCGATTCTGGCGGCGGTGGCCACGGCTCTGGCACTCATTATTGCGACGCGCGAACTGGTGCCGTTTACGGTTGGATTGCTGGCTGTGGCTCTGGCCGCCGAGGTGGCGGTTTGCCTGGGGCAGAGGCTCAGCGTGCGAGCGGTCCCAGCGATGGCGGCGGATTTCGCGGTTTGGCTGCTTGTCTACGTGATGACTTCTCCCGAGGGCGTTCCGCCGGAATATCGGCCCATCGGCGCCACGACAATCACGGCGCTGAGCCTGGCGTTGCTCGCGATCTACGGCGGAAGCGCCGGGATGCGCAGCTTTGGGTTGCGCCACCGGTTGACGGTCTTCGAAATTGTGCAGGGAGTGGCCGTGTTTGCGCTTGCGACCTTTGGGACGCTGCGTGCCATCCCCGGCTCTGCGGTTGCGCTCGGTGTCTTTTTCCTGCTGGTGGCGGCACTGTGTTACTGGGGCGCGCTGTCTCGTTTTACAGCCCAAGAACAAACCCGAAATCGTCGTGTGTGCGCGACCTACGCGGGCGCACTTCTGCTGGCGGGAAGCTTCCTGCTTTTTTCTGCTGATTTCCGCTCACTGTTCTTGTGCCTGGCGGCAGTGGCAGCGGCCTTCCTGTACTCACGTACTGGCAAACTGAGCCTTGGCATGCATGCGTCCTTCTATTTGGCCGCGGCAGCAGCCGGCTCGGCTTTTCTGAATTATGCGGAAAACGCTCTGGCAGGAACTGTGCCGGCGAAACCGGATTGGCGAGTTTGGATGGTGGCGGTTTCGGCTCTGCTCTGTTACATGATCGGGTCGCGGGTTTCGGAAGGCGTTGGCAGGCGGCGGCTGCTTTGGGTGGTTCCTGCAGTGCTATTCAGTTTTGCAGCGGCAGCCCTGGCTATTGATGTGATCGTGTGGCTTGCCTCGAGTCGCAGGGAGCTGAGCGCGTCGCATCTCGCCGTTATTCGCACGGGGGTGACATGCTTGCTTGCGCTCGCGCTAAGCTTTCTCGGTTCTCGTTCGAAGCGCGTCGAACTGGGTTGGGTTGCCTATGCTGCTGTCGCGTTTGGCGCGCTGAAACTCTTGTTTGAGGACTTGCGATTCGGCAACGCGGGGTCGCTCGTGCTCTCTCTTCTTTTCTATGGATTAATTCTGATTTTGATCCCACGGCTGACAAGGCTAGCGCGGGCCGAACCCTGACATTTCGAAAGCCAGAGTCTTCGTTCGGGAACGTCCGCCATCGTCTTGCGAGCGGGCTTTTTTCTTTATAATCGCTGCATTTCCCGGAGGCATTGCGAAATGGCCGACGAAAAGCGGGACCGCGAGTTGGGCATGGGCCGCCCGATTTCGCGGCGAGACTTCCTTAATGGTGCGGCCGTCGGGCTAGGCGGAGTGCTGGCGAGTCAGAGCGTGCTGGCGGCGCTGGCCCCGGCGGAGTTCGCGATGCAAAATGATGGACCGCCGTTCGCACCTGAGAAAGCACCGGACTACTATCCTCCAGCACTCACCGGCATGCGCGGAAACCATGACGGCACATTTACCTATGCACACCGCTTGCGCGATGGCGAAACTTGGGATGCCGACGGTGGCGCGCAGTCGACTGGTGAGACTTATGACCTGGTCGTGGTCGGAGGTGGAATCAGCGGGCTGGCGGCGGCATACTTCTTCCGCAAGAGCACGGGTGAAAAGGCTCGCGTGCTGGTGATCGACAATCACGACGACTTCGGCGGACACGCGAAACGCAACGAGTTCCATTCCGGCGGCCGGATGCTGCTCGGCTACGGAGGAACGCAGTCGATCGAAAGTCCGGGGAAGTACAGCGCCGAAGCGAAGGGGCTGCTGGTCGAACTTGGAATCGACACGCAGAAGTTTTTCAAGGCTTACGACCAGAAGCTGTATGCGTCGCGGAAGCTGGGAACAGGATGCTTCTTTGATAAGGAAACGTTCGGCGAAGACCGGCTGGTCGCGGGTTTGGGAACGACACCCTGGGCCGAGTGGCTGGCGAAGACGCCGCTGAGTGATGAAGTGCGACGCGACATAGCACGCGTATACACGGAAAAAGTCGACTACCTGCCCGGTCTCTCGCGGGAGGAGAAGATCGCCAGGTTATCGAAGATTAGCTATGCCGACTTTCTGACCAAGACGTGCACGGTGCGTCCGGAGGCGTTGAAGTTTTTCCAGAGTTACACTCACGACCTTTTTGCGGTGGGCATTGACGCGGTGCCGGCGATTGAGTGTTACATGGCAGGCGACGATTACGGCGGGGTCACATACGCTGGGTTCCAGGGAATGAACCTGGGAGATGAAGAGAAAGAAGAGCCTTACATCTTTCACTTTCCAGATGGAAATGCCTCGATTGCGCGCTTGGTGGTGCGGGCTATGATTCCGGGTGCCGTGCCGGGAAGCACGATGGAAGACGTGGTTACGGCGCGGGCCGACTACAGCCGGCTGGATCGGGAGGGATCGGCCGTGCGAATCCGCCTGAACAGTACGGTTGTGAATGTGAAGCACACGAGCGTGGGAGCGGCAAAAGAGGTTGAGATCGCGTACGTTCGGGGAAAGAAGTTGCAGGCGGTCCGAGCGAAGCAGTGTGTGCTCGCTTGCTACAACGGCATGATTCCTTATGTCTGTCCGGAGTTGCCGGAGAAGCAGAAGGAAGCGCTGGCGTATCTGGTGAAAGCGCCGCTGGTGTACACGCACGTCGCGATCAAGAACTGGACATCGTTTGAAAAACTGGGAGTGCGGCAGATCGAGTCCCCTGGAAGTTATCACGTGTATACCGCGCTCGACTTTCCGGTGAGCCTGGGCGATTACACATTTCCCGGAAAGCCGGAAGAACCGATGGTCCTCTTTATGCTGCGCACGCCGTGCAAGCCAGGGCTGCCGATGCGTGATCAAAATCGGGCCGGCCGGGCGGAGTTGTTGCGCACGCCGTTCTCTACGTTCGAACGCAATGTTCGAGACCAACTGGGGAGGATGCTGGGGAGCGCGGGCTTCGATCCGGCGCGTGACATTGATGGCCTCACGGTGAACCGGTGGGCGCACGGGTATGCGTACTCCTATAATCCGTTGTTTGATCCAGACTGGGCTGAGGAGGACAAGCCGTGGGTGGTTGGACGTAAGCCGTTCGGGCAGATTGCGATCGCGAACTCGGATGCGGGGGCTTCGGCCTATACAGATGTGGCGATTGATCAAGCGTATCGGGCTGTCGCAGAGCTGAGAGCGAGGAAAGCTTGAGGCTGCCGATGAGCAGTGAACAGGTTGCTCGTTTCAGTACTGGAAGATCGGCCCTTGACCGCAGTATGTGAGTCGGATTGTATAATCCGGCTTTCGCCATCATGCCGCGATACGCCACGATTGTTGCCACGGGCAGCTACCTGCCGGAGATCGAAGTCAGCAACGACCTCCTGCGAGCGCGATTTTCCAGCGACCCCGAGAGGGTGGACAAGCTAGAAGCCTCCACCGGCATCCTGAAACGGTGGTACGCTCCGGACAATTGGGCGACCTCGGATTTAGCCCTGAGCGCAGCTCGGCAGGCGTTGAAGCGCGCGAGTCGCAAGGCTGAGGACGTGGATTTGATCGTTCTTGGCACAGACTCGCCGGATTTCATCACTCCGGCGACCTCGGTGGTTTTGCAGCACAAACTCGGCGCCAGGAATGCGGGAACGTTTGACGTGGGTTGCGCCTGCGCTTCATTTCCCACCGGACTGGCCGCGGCTGCCGGTTTGATTGCGACCAATGCTTCGCTGCGAACCGTTCTTGTGGTAGGCGCCTACCTCATGCACCGGCTGGCCGATCCGAACGATCCGGCGATCTTCTTCTACGGTGACGGCGCTTGCGCAGCCGTCCTAGAATCTTCCGATCACCCCGGCTTCATCGCCTCCGCCATGCAGGCGGATGGGTCCTACAATCGCAACTGGGGGATCTATGCCGGAGGCACTGCCGAGCCTGCCAGCGAAGCTGCCGTCCGCGATGGCAGAACCAGGGTGCAGTTTATCGAGCGGTATCCTCCGGAAATCAACGAGCAGGGTTGGCCCCGCCTCACTCGCCGCCTCGCCAGTGACGGGAGCTTTGCGCTGAACGACGTGGAACTCTTTGTTTTTACCCAAGTGCGCAAGTCGACGATTGAAACGGTGATGGCGGATCTTGGCGTACCGTTCGAACGCGCCCACACCATTATGGAAGAATGCGGGTACACCGGATCGGCGTGTGTGGGTATGGCTTTGCACGACGCCATTGGGAAGGGTAAGCTGCGGTCCGGCGGGCTGGTTGTGCTGGTGGGATCCGGCGTGGGATACAACCAGGCCGGAGTCGCTTTCCGCATGCCTTAGGTGAGGTTCCACTTCACCGGTCGGTGGAAGTCAGTTTCAGGATTCCTTGATCAAGATTGCATGATCCACGGCGACATCCTCGGTGAGCGTGCGCGCTTGAGCCCCGACAGTGCGGCTCTGACTTACATTCCTTCTCAGCAGCGCTTTACCTACCGAGAACTCAACGACCGCGCGATTCGTTGCGCGCGTCTGTTGATCGAACAATGCCGCCTGGTAAAAGGCGACCGGATTGGCATTCTGGCTAAGAACCGCGTGGAATTTCTGGACGCTTTCTTCGCCGCGGGCAAGACGGGGATTATCTTAGTCCCGCTCAATACGCGTCTTACCGCGCTCGAGTTGGGCGTAATTGTCAAAGACAGTGGACTGAAAGCCTTGCTCTA
>Ga0116121_1000174_pt1 | contig 36896 bp, 19 predicted proteins | sample June2015DPH_13_1_FD_89725 | JGI IMG/M metagenome (GOLD analysis project Ga0116121, IMG submission 89725) | Peatland microbial communities from SPRUCE experiment site at the Marcell Experimental Forest, Minnesota, USA - June2015DPH_13_10 | ecosystem: Environmental > Terrestrial > Soil > Wetlands...
ATCCTCGTCCCCTTCTGGCTGGTGAAAACCATGGTCAGCTGGAAAGAAACCTTCGAAGTATTTCCCGCCATCGCCGTCGTCGGCACCTCGTTTGCTCTCACCCAGTTCTTCTGGTCGAACTACGTCGACAGCAATCTGGTCGACATCATGGGCGGCGTGGTCTCGATCGTCGCCGTCTTGATTTTCCTCCGCTTCTGGAAGCCGAAAAAGATCTGGCGTTTCGATTATGACGACAAGACGCCTCCGCTTCCTCCTCCGACCGACAAGATCACCGACGACATGGGCGGCGAATGGGCCGCGGAAAAGTTCGATGGATTCGTCAAAACGCGTTCCTACACGGCCGGCCAAGTCCTGAAAGCCTGGATGCCTTTCGCCATTCTCTCCCTCTTCGTCCTCCTCTGGGGATTGCCAAAGATAAAGCTAGCCATGAACCAGGCCACCACGCCCGCCTTCCGCGTCGTGCTTGCGAACGGCAAAGTCCGCCCCGGGCCGCCCGGATGGGACGTACCTTACCTGCACAACGCCATCTCCCGCGCCGCTCCCGTTGTCACCAAGCCCACCCCCGAGGCGGCGCGATACGATTTCAACTGGCTCTCCGCCACCGGGACCGGTTGTTTCTTCGCCGCCATCGTTTCCGGATTCCTCCTCGGCCTCGGCCCTCTGCAATTGCTGAAGATCTTCTGGAGAACCCTGGTGCGCATGCGGCTGGCCATGATCGCCATCTCATTCATGCTGGGTCTTGGTTATGTCACCCGCTACTCCGGTCTGGATGCCGTGCTGGGCCTGGCTTTCACCCGCACCGGATGGCTATATCCATTCTTCGGCACCTTCCTGGGCTGGCTGGGAGTGGCGCTCACCGGCAGTGACACCTCCGCCAACGCTCTCTTCGGCAGCCTGCAGCGAATTACTTCTCAACAACTCGGCATCGACCCCATCCTCATGTGCGCCGCCAACAGTGCCGGAGGCGTGATGGGAAAAATGGTCGACGCCCAGTCCATCACCATCGCCACCGCCGCCACCGAGCAAGTCGGCAACGAAGGCATCATCTTCCGCTTCGTCGCCTGGCACTCCGTAGCTCTCTGCTCTATCGTCGGAATCATCGTCCTGCTCTACGCGTATGTATTCCGTTGGCTCGTCCCCCATGGCCTGACGTTCGTGAAATAGCACCTCGAAACGTGAGCCGAGACATCCGGCCCTATCGATCAGTGGGAAAAGATTTGTGTATGCCAGTGCGAAGTTCTTAGTCAATAAAAGGGGCACCTTCATCGCTCGCTCCACTGCGGCCTGCGTGTAAGGCACCATGCCTTCCATGGTTTCCCACCCTTGCCGCCTGCAAAGCCCACACTTCACTTGCTATCTCAACCGGACATATCCTGCGCTAACGACATTTTGAAACAATCTCTTGACTGCAAAGGACTTACAGTTTACCTTCGTTAACGTTTACGTTCGCCGTCAGCTGGTGCGTGCCAGCTTATGAAAATCGGTATATTGCCGCCCGAAACCAAAAGCGTGCCGGTACTCCCTCGATCGCAGCTATGACCCGAAAAACCAAGCTGCTGGACATCGCCGAAGCCTTGGGAGTATCGACCGGCACCGTCCATCGCGCCCTGCACAATCATCCTGGCGTCAGCACCATGACCAAAACCAGAGTGTTGCAGATGGCCAAGACTCTGGGGTATCGTCCGAATCTCGCAGCCCGGTATCTATCCTCGAAGCGAAACCTGCGGGTTTCCGTGAACACGCTGCAAGGCACCACGTCCTTCTGGGACGAAGTGCGCGCCGGAATCAGCGAAGAGGCGCATGCTCTGGTCATGGAGAATGTGGAGATTGAGTATCGAACCTATCCGCGCCTCGGCGAGGGTGAGGAAGAAGCCTTCGAAGCCGCTCTGAAAGCGGGCGTAGATGGAATCATTACCTTTCCCAGTCGTCCGAAGAGTTTACTGTCCGGCATGCGGCGAGCCTCCCGCAGCGGCATTCCGGTCGTGTGCGTGGCCACCGATGCACCCAACACGGGCCGATTGGCGGTGGTCTCGATCGATACCCTGGCCAGCGGTGCACTGGCCGCCGATCTGATGGGAAGGTTTCTGGGCGGCAAAGGAAAAGTTGCCGTAACTTTGAGTTCTTTAGCGATCACCGAGCATGCCGAGAAGCATAAAGGCTTTGCCAGCACCTTGCTCGGCCTATATCCCGAGATGCTGCTGCAGGAGACCATCGAGGATCACGACGTCGAGTCCGAGGCCTACGAGAAAAGCAGCCAGCTTTTCAAACAGCACGCCGACCTGGCTGGCGTCTACGTCACCACCGAGGCTTCGATCCCGGTACTGAATGCTGCCCGCGATGCCAACCTGCACGACAAGATCACATTTATCACCACCGACCTGTTTCCGGCGCTGGTGCCCGAGATCCGGTCGAGAGCGGTGGCGGCTACGATTTATCAGCGGCCGCGCACCCAGGGCCGCATGGCGTTCCGCGTGTTGCATGAATTCCTGGTGGAGGGCGAGTGTCCGTCCTTCCAGTCGACGCTGGCCCCGCACCTGGTGATGCGCGGCAATCTGGACTTTTTCCTGCAGCGTCAGTCCTTGGAATCGAGCCCGCAGCGGGCGGTTCGGCTGCAGAGCGCCTCGCCGGAGTTGGTGGAATACTTCGGCTAGAAGTTTTTTCTTGAGGCTGGCACGGCCCGCGCAGACGGAGGGGGTATCAAGTTTCTCGGGATTGACGTCGGCACCGGCGGAACCCGCGCTCTCATCGTGGATGAACACGGGCGCGTCGTTGCGTCAGGCACGGAAGTGCACGCGCCCTTCGCCTCGGCACAGCCGGGCTGGGCGGAGCAGGATCCGCGCGATTGGTGGCGAGCCTGCCGTTTGGCGGTTCAGCGCGCTCTCGACGCCTTGGGAACCAGCGCCGAGGAAATCGCCTGCGCCGGCTTTTCCGGACAGATGCACGGGGCAGTTTTGCTGGACGCCCGCGATGAAGTAGTTCGACCCGCCATCATCTGGTGCGATCAGCGCACCGAACCGCAAGTCCAGGAACTGTCGGATCTTTTCGGTGCGGATCGCCTCATTCGTCTCACCTGCAATCCTCCCCTCACGAACTTCACGCTCACCAAACTGCTTTGGGTGCGGGAGAACGAGCCTCGAAACTGGGAGCGCGTTGCCCACGTCATGTTGCCCAAGGATTATGTGCGCTTTCAACTCACGGGCGAACGAGCCATCGATATGGCCGACGCTTCTGGAACGCTGCTGCTGGACGTGGCCAAACGCCAGTGGTCCTCTGAAGTTCTAAGCCGTACCGGAATTGATCCACAACTGCTGCCCTCGCTGTACGAGTCTCCCGCGGTGTGTGGCCGAGTTTCGGCGCGCGGCGCGGAAGCGGCCGGCCTGAAACCTGGAACACTTGTAGTAGCGGGGGCAGGCGACCAGGCCGCCGGAGCAGTGGGGATGGGGATCGTTCGCCCGGGAACGGTAAGCGCAACCATCGGCACCTCCGGTGTAGTATTCGCGGCGACGGAGGGGCCGGCGCTCGATCTCAAAGGGAGAATTCACACTTTCTGCCACGCTATCCCGGGACGCTGGCATGTGATGGGCGTGACGCAGGCCGCCGGTCTCTCGCTGCGCTGGTTCCGCGATCGTTTCGGCGCCGGGCTTGCGGCACCGAATGACGAACGCGATCCCTATGAGCGGCTGTGCGAGGAAGCCTCCGCCGCCCCGCCCGCGTCTGACGGAGTCTTCTGGGCGCCCTACCTGATGGGAGAACGCACTCCTCATTGCGATCCCAACGCGCGGGCTGCGCTGCTTGGTCTCTCTGCCATCCACACTCGAGCCCACGTGATCCGCGCGATCCTGGAGGGCGTGGCGTTCAGTCTGCGGGACAGTTTCACCATCTTCCGCGAAATGAAGCTGCCCGTCGATCGCATCCGGCTCGGAGGCGGAGGAGCCCGATCCTCGCTATGGCGGCAGATTCAGGCCGATGTCTATGGACATGCCGTGGAAGTGGTACAGGCCGAGGAAGGCGCAGCATATGGGGCCGCGATCCTTGCCGGAACCGGCGCCGGAAACTGGCGCTCCGTCGATGACGCCTGCGACGCCGTGGTGCGAACTGCCAGGGAGATTCAGCCCGATCCGAAAAACTCTGCCGTCCTCGACCAGGCCTACCGCACGTATCGCAGAATCTATCCCGCCCTGCAGGCGATTTCGAATCCCGGCAGCACCGAGCCGGCCGCGCAACCCGCCGCAATATCGGTCCCTGATTCGATCTGCTGAAGGGCGCGCTCTAGCGCCCCGCTCCATCCCGCCCATGCCAGTATGTGGCCCAGCCCAGATAGCGCGTAGCCGCCTCGTGCGTCGCGCCTGCCACCGTTGAAAAATTGGCGGCTACATGATGCTCGAAGCCGCTCTCGCAAATGTAGCGCAGGAGTTTCTGCAGGTGCGGGATCTCCACCACGCCCGCGCCGCCGAACGTATCCAGGGAATCGTTGGTGAATGCCCCTTCGCCCACATATCCTCGTACCACGCCGGCGCAGTCATCCGTGGAGAAGCGGGCGAAGCTCATCGCGCCCGCTTTCACCCGGCCCACGCAGGTTCCGAACGTGTTCTCCTTGCCCACCGTCCCGGCAATGATTTCCTGGAAGTCCATGCGAACATCCTGAAAGAAATGCTTGGGAAGGTTGCTGCAGTGGAAGCAAACGGCCTTATCGGGGTCGTCGCCGTAATTGTTATTCCAGTCGAGAAGGGCGCTGGGAGTTTCTGAGGCCAGGCGCAGGGCGTGCATGCTGACCGTACCGCATACATCCACCTCGCAGGCGCTGGGAATCAAGTCGTTGCTCATCATGCTCATGATGGTGCACGGGACCACGCCGAAAAATTCTTCCAGCGCCGTCCAGCATTGCACGGCGCTCACCGTGACATCCCTCGATTTCATCCAGTCGTCAATGACCGCGCCCAGTTTCGCCATCTTGACGAGAGCGGCGTCGGGGACGCCGCTGCTGGTCACATACTTGCGAATGTCGTTCAGTTTGCCCTGTACGCCAGCCTCCGTGTCGGCCAGGCGCGCGATGCGTCCCAAAATCTCAGACAGATCTATGGTCTCTACCGTAATGCCGTTCGCCTCCAGAATCTTTTCGCTGTAGCGCACGGTATTAAACGCCGCCGGACGCGCTCCGATGCTGCCGATGCGCAGATTACGCAGGCCTTTCACGATGCGGCAGACGGCGGCAAACCGCGCTAGATCGTCGCGGAACTCCGCCGAATCGGGAGCGCTGGTATGCGACGCGGTGAGAGAATAAGGAATTCCATACTGCCGCAGATTGTTGCAGGCCGACATCTTCCCGCAGAAGCTGTCGCGGCGGAATGCTATCGTCATTTTCAGCGGCTCGTCCGGCGTGGCCTGCACCAGTACAGGAACGTCGAGGCGCGCCAGACGAATCGTATCTGCAATGGCGCGCTCATCCCCAAAGTTCGGCAGGCTGACGATCACGCCGTCGATCTCGTCCGCATGCTTGCGAAAAAGCCCGGCGCAGCGTTTGGCTTCTTCATACGTTTCGACAGCTCCGTGCTTGCTCTCCTCCGGCCCCAGAACTACCACGGCGATGCCCGCCTGCTCGAGTGCGCGCATCATTTCTTCCCGGCCCGACTTGGCCAGCTGGTCAGGAAAAAAACCGCGGTTCCCCACAATCAAACCGAACGTCATCTTCTGTCTTGGCTTCGACTGCTCATCGCGCGACATTTTGGTCCTTGGTGGCCGGGATTTTCCAGCCTAAGCGGAGTCAATTACAGTCATGGTCTGAAATGGTAGCAGTAAGCCGCTCCCGCCACCGCGAGCACAGCGCCCCACCACACGTTCGCGTGCAGTGAAAACAGCACCACCGGCTCCGCCGGCGGATGCACCAGTTGGTATAAGCCCGCTCCCAGGATCAGCAGGCCGTTCCCGAGTAAAGAGATTCCAATGAAAAACCAGATGGAGATCGAGCCCTCAGAGTGCATTAATCCCTCACCAGAACAGAATATTCAGCAGGATAAACACGACTGCGACAGCGCCGGCCCAGAATACGGGTCGATGATAGAACGGCAACTCTCCCTCCGATGGTATCTCGGTTTCGCCGTACACCAGACCCTTGAGTTCGCTGGCTGGCTTGGGGGCGGTCAACAGGCTGACCACAACCGTGACGATGACGCAAAGAATCCAAGACCAGAGGGCCCGGTACATGTTCTCGGCCATGTCGCGAGCGTACGGCGACAAGGCCACGTAACGAAGCGCCGAGGGATCCACTTTCACCCAGGCCCACATGGCAATCGACGAGACCGTTCCGGCCAGCAACCCCCAGAATCCTCCCGCCGCGGTGGCGCGTTTCCACAGCATTCCAAGCAGCACGGTCCCGAACAGCGGCGCAATAAAGAAGCTGAACAGAGCCTGCACGTAATCCATGATGCTGAGGAAATGGATCACCAGGTACGCGGTCCCGATGCTGATCGCCACCCCGCCGATAGTCGACCAGCGTCCCATGCGCACGAGTTGCTGATCATTCGCGTTCTTGTGGAAGAGCGCCTTGTAGATGTCGTAGGTCCAAACCGTGGAAAAGGCGCTCACATTCCCCGCCATCCCCGACATGAATCCGGCCATTAACGCGGTGACCCCCAGCCCCAGCAGCCCGGGTCCGCAATAGCGTGCCAGCAGCAGCGGAAGAACCTCGTTATAGCTGTGGCCGCCGCTGGCCACGGCCACCCCTTCGCCGACTAGTTTCATGGGCAACACGGCGATACCGATCAGGCCGGGAAGAATCACGATAAAGGGCACGAACATCTTGAAGGCCGCGCCAATTACCGGAGCCATCTTGGCTGCGCGCAGATCTTTCGCGGAAAGCACGCGCTGCACCACCAGAAAATCCGTCGTCCAGTAACCGAATGAAATGATGGCGCCCAGGCCGAACACGATCCCCGTCCAGTGGATGCCCATGGGGTTGGAGTTGAATGATCCGAGCGTGCCCCACAGATGCGTGTATTCCGTCGAGGCGTTGCGCTCGATCTGGAGACGGAGATTGCTCCAGCCGCCCGCTTCAATCAGGCCGAGGATTGGGATCAGCAGCGCTCCCGCCCAAATCAGAACGAATTGCAGGACTTCGTTGAAGATGGCGGAGCGGAGCCCGCCCAGTCCCACGTATACGGCAACCGTAATGGACGAGATCAAAATGCTGAAGTTGATGTCCCATCCCAACACGACTTTCATGACCAGCGCCATGGAGTACATGTTGATGCCGCTCATGAGCACGGTCATGAAAGCAAAGGAAATGGCTGACAACACGCGGCTCGATTCTCCGTAGCGAAGCTTGAGATAGCCGGGAACGGAGTGGGTCTTGGAGATGTAATAGAACGGCATCATCACCAGTCCCAGGAAGAGCATCGCCGGGATCGCCCCGATCCAATACCAATGGGCGGCCAGGATGCCATATTGATAAGCGGCGCCAGCCCATCCCATCAGCTCTAGCGCTCCCAGGTTGGCGGAGAGAAAACTGAGTCCGGCGATCCACGCCGTCATCTCGCGGCCCGCAAGAAAGTAATCCTCACTGGTATTGGCTCGCCGCTTCAGATAGAAGCCGATGACCAGGACCAGAGCGAAGTAAAAAACAACGATGACGGCATCGACTGGCGCCAGATGCACCAGATGAGTGGGGACAGCTAGCGATAGGAGCCGGTTCATTTATGGTTTGCCCGTCCGCACGGACGTCATTTGACTCCAAGAACGACCACAGTGAGGCTGATCCCATGCCTTCCAGCGAAGACCCCGAAGAGAGCCTCCTGAGGAAGGTTTGAAGACGTAGATGTTCACGCTGCCGTTTGTGCTTTTACGTCCACGCGTCATGTTTGTCAAGTTAATTAGGTCCCTTTTCTCTGCGCTAAAGCTACCCGGTCGTGAGGTTGAACGCACCATCGCGCACCATCAATGGACCGAGAATTTGTAGATCGTCTGTGTGCTGTAGATCGCGGGCGGCCGGAGAATCACCGAAGGAAACGCCGGCTGATTTACGGCATTCGGGAAGTGTTGCGTCTCCAGGCAGAAACCCGAGTATTTTCCGTACACCACTCCACGCTTACCGGTGATGCTTCCGTCGAGAAAGTTTCCGGAGTAGAACTGCACCCCGGGTTCGGTCGTCCAGACCTCCATCTGCCGGCCTGAGGACTCATCAAAAACGCGGGCCGCCAGTTTGAGCTTGCCTGTCTCCGGGGCTAGTACGAAATTGTGATCGTAACCTCCGGGGTTTCCCTTCATTTCCGCGATGTGCGCCCCGATGGCTGTCGCATGCGTGAAGTCGAGCGGCGTTCCAGCCACCGGCGCGATCTGGCCCGTGGGGATCAGCGTAGCATCCACCGGCGTGTATTTCTCCGCGTTGAGCTGCAGCACCTCGTTCAAGACGTTCTGGTTGCCGTTTAGATTGAAATAGCTGTGATTGGTAAGATTCACGGGAGTCGCCTTGTCAGTCTTCGCCGTGTATTCAAGATGCAATTCGTTGTCGTCGGTCAGCCGGTAGAGGACCATCACCAGCAAACGCCCGGGGAAGCCTCCGTCTCCTTCAGGACTGTCGTAGGTAAAACGAACCGTGGCCCCGTTGCGCTCGTGGACCGGTTTCGCCTTCCAGACCACACGGCTCAAATCCTTCGACCCGCTGTGGAGGCTATGGGGTGGATCGTTGATTTCCAAAGAATACTCTTTTCCGTCCAGGGTGAATTTGCCGTTGGCGATGCGATTCGCCACTCTCCCGACGGTTGCGCCAAGCCAGGGATGCTTTCCCAGGTAGCCCTGGAGGTTGTCGAACCCCAGCACAATATCGCCTAACTTTCCCGATCGATCCTTGACCCACAACTCGGTGAGGGTCGCGCCATAGGTAATGATCTTGGCACTGCTGCCTCTCGCATTCTTCAAAACGTACAGATCAATCGCGGTACCGTCTTCCAGACTTCCAAACTTGCTGGCTTCCACGGCAGCCTCCGAGGTTGATTCATGTGGATTCGCGGCCCAACCGCTGCCGCCCACGATACGAGCCCGGGTTGCCCGCACCAGGCCTTTGCCGTGTGCCCCGCCAACCTTCATCGCGCCTCGCAATTCCCGACCGATTTCGGTCGAGATTAGACCGAATTAACGTAATCGCTTCCGCAGTTATAAGCAAGCCTCTCCTTCGTTTTTCATAAAGAAATTTCTTTCTTGCCAGGCGGATTCAGGCTACAGGCGAAGCCCTTATCCCGGCTGCAATGACCACCGCAGACTGGAGTTAGCCTCCAATCCGGCTCACTCTTGCCGCGTTTTTGGCATTGACAATTGCGGCTCCCCAGTGACACAGTGGCTGGCGGCCAAGCGCTCGTAATCACCGGAATCGATTCCGTAACGTGCGAGCCAGTCGCTTAAGAGCGCGGGCTGCACCTGGCGTGCTATCTTTTCCAGCGCTGCCGGCACATTGCAAGTCCCGGTCGTCGAAACTGATTTCCCGAGGTCTTCATAATATGCGAGACTCCCACTCCTTTGGTCGCGTGTTCACGACCGTACTTTTCGTATCGAGCCTCGCGTTGTCGGCGGTCGCACAATGGGTGCCCATGAACCCCGTGGTTGCGACCCAGCCACAGACAGATGGTGTGATCTTCACCATGAGCAGCGGAGTTCTTCGGCTGCAGGTATGCTCGGACACAATCATCCATGTGCTCTACTCTCCGGCGTCTTATTTCCCGCCGAGCCGTCCCGACCCTGTCGTCACCAAGACAAGTTGGCCGGCCACGAAGTTTGCCATCCAGACCAGCGACGACGAGGTCACGCTGACGACTTCGCAGTTGAAGGTTGTGGTCACGCGCAAGGACGGCGCCATTACCTATCGGGACCTCGCGGGCAAGCAACTCGTGCAGGAGGCGACCAGGAGCCTCACGCCGGTGAAAGTGAACGGCGAGCAGACCTATCGCGCCGAGTCTTTTGTGAACATCTACGGATCTCACGAAGCCCTCTACGGACTCGGCCAGCACCAGGCCGGCGTCTGGAATTATCGCGGCGAATCGGTCGACATCTCGCAGGATAACTCCAACATCGCCGTGCCTTTCCTGGTGTCGAGCAACGGTTATGGGATTTTCTGGAACAACGATTCCCGCAGCCGCTTCAACAACCGTTTCGCCAATTACCTCTACATCAGTTCCGAAGTCGCCGACGTCATCGACTACTATTTTTTCTACGGTCCCGATCTCGACCAGGTCATCGCCAGCTATCGCGAACTCACCGGACAGGCCCCCATGTTCGGCAAGTGGGCCTACGGTTTCTGGCAATGCAAGAACCGCTACAAATCGCAGGAAGAGATTCTGGGAGTCGCCCGCAAGTATCGCGACCTGCACATTCCCGCGGACAACATCGTGCAGGACTGGTTCTGGTGGAACCGCAAAGGCGAATTCGTCTTCAACAAGAACTATCCCGATCCCAAGGGCATGGTCGACGAACTGCATCGGGAAAACTTTCACCTCATGATTTCCATCTGGCCTTTCTTCGAGCCGGGGTCGGCCAATTACGACTTCATGGACAAGAAGGGCTGGTTTATCGACAAGTTCAAATTCGCCAAGCCGCCCTACCACACCGATGCCATGGCCGTGTACGACGCAACCAGCCCGGAGGCCCGCAAGTTTTATTGGGATCAAGTGGACCAAGGGCTGTTCAACATTGGAGTGGACGCCTGGTGGATGGACACGACCGAGCCGGAAACCGAAGGCCAGGAAGAAAACATTCAGCTGGGCCACAAGCTGGCCATCGGTAGCGGCGATCGATATGTGAACGCCTATCCTCTGCTCGACACCGAAGCTGTGTATGAGGGCCAGCGTGCCGCGTCCGGCCAGAAGCGCGTTTACATTCTTTCGCGCTCCGCCTTCGCCGGATCGCAGCGTAGCGCGGTCACCGCGTGGTCGGGCGATATCAATTCCGATTGGTTCAGTTTTCGGCGCCAGATTCCCGCCGGCCTGAACTTCGCGCTCTCAGGAATTCCTTACTGGACCACCGACATCGGCGGCTTCGTCTTCGGGAGTCCCACCGATCCCGCCTTCCGCGAACTATTTATTCGCTGGTTTCAGTACGGCACATTCAATCCCATTCTGCGCGTACACGGCACGCGCAAGCCCGATGAAAACGAACTCTGGTCCTACGGACCCGAAGCGCAGAAGATTCTTGTCAGCTTTGATCGCTTGCGTTACCGCTTGCTGCCCTACACGTATTCGCTGGCCTGGATGACGACGAACCGCAGTTACACTCCCATGCGTCCACTGGTCATGGATTTCCGTACCGACGTGCGTGCGCAGAACACGGGGGACGAGTTTATGTACGGCCCGGCCTTCCTGGTAAATCCGGTGACCGAGCCCTCAGCCGTCAGCCGTCAGGTTTATCTCCCGGATGCGAAGTGGTACGACTTCTGGAGCGGCGCTTCCCGCCGCGGTGCTGGACAGATCTCCGCGGAAGCTCCGCGCGATCGTTTGCCGCTGTACGTTCGAGCGGGCTCGATCGTTCCCCTGGGCCCCGACCTCGAGTGGTCGACGGAAAAGCCTGCCGATCCGGTCGAGCTGCGCATCTACCGCGGCGCCGATGGGGAGTTCACGCTTTACGAAGACGAGAACGACAATTACAACTACGAAAAGGGAATCCACGCCACGATTTCGTTCCGGTGGGATGACGCGAGGCAAGTGTTAACCATCGGCGACCGCCAGGGAGAGTTTCCGGGAATGCTTGCCAGCCGGACGTTTTGCGTCGTCTTTGTAGGAGAACATCATGGCACCGGCATCGGGCCGACTGCTAACCCTGACAAAGTAGTGCAGTACTCGGGAAAACAAATGACAGTAACCCCGTCCGGACTTAGAGCCAAGCTCAAGTAAACGAATTCAGGAGCCATGCATGCCTTTCTCATTTCTCTGCCGCGCTGTCTGGTGTGTGCTTCTCGTGACTTCAGCGTCGGCCCAAACCGCCGCCCCATTGCCTGCTTCCATCCCTACCCAGATCCCCGGGCAAAACGCGATTCTGATGGGCGCCGCGTGGTATCCCGAGCAGTGGCCGGAGTCGCGCTGGGAAGAAGACTTGCGGATGATGGAATCCGCGGACGTGAAGGTCGTCCGCATCGCCGAATTTGCCTGGAGCCGCATGGAGCCCTCCGAGGGCCATTATGATTTCGACTGGCTGGAGCGTGCCATCAACCTGGCGGGCAAGCATCACATCGTTTCCGTCCTCGGAACGCCCACGGCTACGCCACCGGCCTGGCTCACGCAGAAATATCCTGACACGTTGCGCGTCGAGCCTGGCAGTCAACGCGTCACCCACGGCAACCGCGCCCATGCGTCGGCCAGCTCTCCGCGCTATCGCGAATTCTGCCGCCGCATCGCCGAGGAGATGGCCATGCGCTTCGGGCACAATCCCAACGTTGTGGGCTGGCAGATCGACAACGAATACGGCTATGCCTTGATGTCCTACGACGAGGGCACACACCGGCAATTTCAAGATTGGCTGCAAGCGAAATATAAAACGCTCGACAGTTTGAACGAACACTGGACAACGGCATATTGGAGCCAGACCTACGACAACTGGGAAGAAATCCCGATTCCAATCGGCGGTCACAATCCCGGCCTGATGCTCGACTGGAAACATTTCGTCACCTATACCTGGACTTCCTACCAGCAAAATCAGATCGACGTAATCCGCAAACACGCCGAGCCCCGCCAGTTCATCACCGGCAACTTCATGGGCTTCTTCGACGGATTCGATCACTACATCATCACGGAACCGCTCAGCTTCGCCTCGTGGGACGACTATGTCGGCTCAGGACACGTGGATCCCGCATATAACGGCCTGGCTCACGACTTGACGCGCGGCTTCAAGCGCCAGAATTTTTGGGTGATGGAGACTCAGCCGGGGGCGGTGAATTGGTCCTCTCTCAATAATTTTCTAAATCGCGGCGAGGCCCGTGCCATGGCCTGGCAAGCCATTGGCCACGGCGCCGACGACGTCAACTATTGGCAGTGGCGCAGCGCACTCAACGGACAGGAAGAAATTCATGGCGTTCTCGTCGGCCCCGATGGCACTCCCGTTCCCTTCCTCGACGAGGTCAGCCAGACGGCGCATGAGTTCGCAAAAGTTGAGAGCAGCTTTCGCGATACCGCGCCGCTCTCGCAGGTGGCGTTGCTCTACTCCTATGACAGCCACTGGGCCATCCAGTTTCAGAAACACACCGAAAAGTATGACGACATCGGGCTTCTGAAGAGCTATTACCGGGCGCTGCGGCAGATTTCCCAATCGGTCGACGTGGTCAGCGCCTACGCTCCACTCGAGGGCTACAAACTCGTTGCTGCGCCCAGTTTGGAAGTGCTGCCGAAAGCTCTCGCGGATCACTTGCTTGAATATGTAAGCCACGGCGGCCACCTCGTTCTCGGTCCACGCTCCGGCATGAAAGATGAATTCAACGCGCTCCTGCCGCAACGGCAGCCGGGATATCTGGCCGATGCCCTCGGCGCTCGCGTCGAGCAATACTACGCACTCGAAAAAGATGTCCCGCTATCCGGCGCCTGGGGCATGGGAGAGGCGAGCATCTGGGCGGAACAACTGGCGACGAAGGCTTCCGGTGGCGAGGTTCTTTTGAAATATGGCAAGAGCAACGGATGGCTCGACGATCAGCCCGCCGTCGTCACGCGCGCTTACGGCAAGGGAAGGATCACGTATATCGGCGCTGTACTTGACGACAAGTTGATGGCTGCGGCCGCCGAGTGGATGACACAAAAGTCTGGCGTGACAGCGGTATTCGGCCCCCTGCCCGATGGCGTGGAGGTCAGCCGCCGTGTCGGGCCGGGCAAGCAAGTCTTCGTGATGATCAACTACGCCCAGGAAACCCGCAGGGTGAATCTGCCTCGCTCCATGAAGCTCGTGCTCGGCGACAGGCAGGGAGACGCCGTCGAACTCCCTCCATACGGAGTTGCCGTCGGTGTCGATGGCGGCAAATGAAAACGGGAGAATCGATGAAAGCATGCCGATTAAACGTTGCACTCGTTCTGCTGGCCGCAAGCCTGGCTTGGGGTCAGCAATATCAGTATCCATTTCAGAATCCGAATCTGTCGGTCGAAGTTCGCGTTAACAACATCCTCGCGCTGATGACGCCGGAAGAAAAGATAAGCGCGCTCAGCACAAATCCCGATGTGCCACGCCTCGGAATTCGAGGCTCGGGCCATATTGAAGGCCTGCATGGCGTTGCCTACGGCGGCCCGGGCGGCTGGGAGGGGCGCGGCCTCAAGCCCCTGCCCACCACGCAGTTTCCGCAGTCCGTGGGACTCGGCGAAACCTGGGATCCAGACCTGCTGCAACAGGCTGCCGCCGTGGAAGGTTACGAGGCCCGCTACATCTTCCAAAGTGAAGAGCAATTTGCCGAAGGGGGGAGGGGCCGCCACCGCCGCGAAGGCATCGTAATTCGCTCTCCGAACGCCGACCTGGCCCGCGACCCGCGTTGGGGCAGAAGTGAAGAATCCTACGGAGAAGATCCCTATCTCACCGGAACCATGGCGGTCGCTTTCATCAAAGGCCTTCAGGGGAACGATCCCAGATATTGGCTTTCAGCGTCACTGATGAAGCACTTTCTCGCCAACAGCAACGAGAACGGCCGTGGCGGATCTTCTTCCAACTTCGATGAGAGGCTGCTGCGCGAATATTATTCCGTCCCATTTCGCATGGGGGTGATGGAGGGCGGCGCGCGCGCTTATATGACCGCCTACAACGCCTACAACGGAATCCCTATGGCAGCCCAGCCCATCCTCAAAGACATGACCATGCACGAATGGGGCTTTGACGGAATCATCTGCACCGACGCTGGCGCCCTCACGAACATGGTCACGCAGCACAAGTACTTCGCCGATATCGACCAGGCTACTGCCGGCGCAATTCACGCGGGCATCAATCAATTTCTCGACGACTACAGGGAGGGCGCAACCGCGGCGGTCGAGAAGAAGCTTGCAAACGCCGCCGAGATCGACGAGAACCTTCGCGGCGTTTATCGGGTGATGATCAAGCTTGGTCTGCTGGATCCGCCTGAAATGGTTCCCTACGGCAATATCAAAGGCACGGCTCCGGTATGGGACAACGAGGAGCACAAAGCGCTGGTCCGCAAGGTCACCCAGGAATCCATCGTGCTGCTGAAAAACTCGGAGAATCTCCTGCCGCTCGATAAGAGCAGGCTGAAATCGGTAGCCGTGATCGGACCCTACGCCGATCAAGTCGCGCTCGATTGGTACAGCGGAACGCCTCCGTATACCATCGGCGCGCTGGATGGAATCCGGAACAAGCTGGGCAAGGCGGTTAAGGTGAGTTTCGCGCGAGATAACACCGACGATGCGGCGGTCAGGATTGCCCGTTCGGCGAGTGTCGCCGTTGTTGTGGTCGGCAACCATCCCACCTGCAACGCAGGATGGGCGAAATGTCCGCTGCCCAGCGATGGCAAGGAAGCCATCGACCGAAAATCCATCACGCTCGAGCAGGAAGAACTGGTGAAGCAAGTCCTGGCGGTGAATCGGCGAACCGTAGTCGTGCTGATCTCTAGTTTTCCGTTCGCCATCCCGTGGACTCAGGAGCACGTGCCGGCAATTGTTCACATGGCGCACAACAGCCAGGAGGAAGGAAACGCGCTGGCTGACGTATTGTTCGGTGACTACAATCCCGGCGGACGGCTGGTCGTGACCTGGCCGAGGTCGCTCGATCAGCTGCCGCCCATGATGGATTACGACATCCGGCACGGCCGCACCTACATGTATTTCCGCCAGCAACCGGAGTATCCGTTTGGTTTTGGCCTGAGTTTCACATCGTTCGCCTATTCCAATCTGCGGACGAGTGCGGAGCAACTGAAAAGCGGCGGGGAAATCACCGTGAGCGTCGACGTCCGCAATACCGGGCCGCGTGCCGGAGACGAAGTCGTGCAAATGTATGTCGCGCACGAGAATTCAAAAGTGGAACGGCCGATCGAGGAACTGAAGGGATTCAAGCGCATTGCCCTGCAGCCGGGCGAGATAAAAACCGTGAGCCTGCCGCTGCAAGCCAGTACTCTGGCATACTGGAACTCCGCTCGAGGAGCTTTTGAAGTAGAGCCAGATCAGGTGAATATCAGGGTGGGCAGTTCCTCGGCTGATATCAAACTCCAGCAGATGTTGACCGTGAGTCCATAGCGGAAGCGTCTCTTCGGTTTGCGCTATCGCAACAACTATTGTTTTGCGTCCGCGGTCGGGGTCTGCCGTTGCAAGGCAAGGCGCAAGACGTAGGCATACTTCCCCAACGGTTGCGTAGGAAGTTGCACGCGCAAGCCGTCCCCGTTCTGGCGCCACTCGATCTTCGTCTTTGCGTCGGATCCGAGTAGAACGACGCTCTGAATTGTCTGCCCATGGAGTGCGTCGCTGCCCAGGCTGCGGATCGTGACTTTTCCATCCTGCGGCCAACCTAGTTCGATAGCGTAGAGGCTGTCTCCCTTAGTAGTGAAGCGAAAGTCCGCGGCGGTGTAAGGCTTCGCATCTTTCTCATGGAAGGCGCCACCCTCCACCACGGTTGGTCCTTCTCCATAGCGCGTCCAGGGACGCGTACCGTAAATTGCTTCGCCGTTCACTGCGAGCCACGCTCCCACGTCGCGCAAGACCTGTTGCGCGGGTTGGGGAATCGTGCCGTCGGGCCGGGGGCCAATGTTCAAAAGCAGATTGCCGTTCTTGCTAACGACATCGGCGAGCAGATGAACGATGAACTCCGGCGATTTGAACGTATCGCCCTCGACGTATCCCCAGGATACGTTGCTGATCGAGGTGTCGGTTTGCCAGTGCATCGGACGGATATCGGACAGCTGGCCACGCTCGACGTCAAGCGTAGCCGAGTGTTCCTCGAAGGCGTCGTACTTGTAGTTGATCACAGCGCCGGTGCCGCGCTGCGCGCCCTGGTTGTAATAAAAAGCGGCAAATTCCGCCAGGGATTTGCGGAAGGACGGCTGGTTGATCCACCAATCGAAGTAAACGAGATCGGGATGATAGTTCTCGACGATCTCGGCGGTGCGGGCCAGCCAATCGTCCAGGAATTCGGGCGAGACGAACGTCCAATCCTCGTACACCCTGTCCTCGTAGCCAGGTTTTACTAAACGCAAATGCGCCGGACCATAGAAGGCAGCATAGCGTGGATCGTTCACGTCTGAGTCGAACTGGCGTCCGCCGTCGAAGAACCAGTCGTGTTCCGCGCGATGCGACGACGCCCCAAGATGAAGCCCCTCTGCGCGAACCGCTGTTGCCAATTCGCCGAACAGGTCGCGCTTCGGGCCCATCTTTCCCGCACACCAGTCGGTGAGTCTGGAATCGTACATAGGGAAGCCGTCATGATGCTCCGCCACCGGCACCACGTACTTTGCTCCAGCCTCGCGAAACAAGCGCGCCCATGCGCGCGCATCGAAGCGCTCGGCCTTGAACATGGGGATGAAATCCTTGTAGCCAAACTTGCCCTGCGGCCCGTAGGTGGCGACATGGTGCCTGAATTCCGCGGAGCCCGGCTCATACATGTTGCGCGAATACCATTCGTTGGCGAATGCGGGAACGGAGTACAGTCCCCAATGAATGAAGATTCCGAACTTCGCGTCTTCATACCAGGCTGGCGCGTGGTAGTTCTGGAGCGATTCCCAGTAGGGGCGAAAAGGGCCTTCGTTCGCTTGCCGTTCGACGTCTTTCAAAATTCCCTGCCGCGCATCGTCGTATTTGCTTTCCGCTTTCTGCCATGCGTTTTCAATCGCGGCTGGGCCGGAGGGCGATGATTGGGCGAGCCCAGCGAAACGCGAGGCAACCATCAGGATCGCGAGCGCGAGAAATACCATCGACCGCCGCGCCAGTCGCTTGGCACCGCGCGCGAACGGAAGGAGGAAGCGCGCTTCTTTCATAGGCCTCCGAATAAAGTGAGCAGCAAGGCGTCCATTACTGCGGCTTCGGGGTATCGGATCGTGGCGTTTCGTGTTGCAAAGCTTTCCGCATGCGGTCGCGCCGCTCACGGATCTGGTCGCTTCCGGGAGCGTCGGGCGCGAGCTTAAGGTAATCGTCGAAATCCCGAACCACCAAAGCGAACTTCTGCTGTTGGATGTGAACATTTGCGAGCACCAGATAGACTTGCGGATTGTCCGGCTTCAACTCTTTTGCCTGCAGCGCGCTGGCCTCTGCTTCGGCCCCGCGTTTCAGTCCCACCAGCGCTCGCGCCAACTCGAAGGGGCCGTGCCAGGATGCGTCGCCCGCGGCAATTGCGTGCCGGGCCAGGGGCTCGGCATAGACAAATCGTTGTTGGTCATTGAACATTTGCGCCAGCAGAAACAGCGGGTCAGGGTATTTTCCCGCGCTGAGCTCAATCGATTTGAGCAAATCGTTTTCTGCTTCCACATATTTTGCCAGCCGGTAATGCGCAATGCCGATTTGTAAATATGCTTCATAATAGGTGGGGAACTGATCGATCGCGCGCCGGAATTCGGTGATCGATTTTTCCGGCTCGGATTTCTCGTAAAGCAGCTGTTTTCCCTTTTCGAACCAGGCTCGCGCCTTGTCGGGGATGCTAAGCTCCCTTGCCGAAACGGAGTCCCCGGCACCCGATGGCGCCTTAGCGTCATGCCTGGGAAGATTGATCAGGACGGGAGCCGCCGACCCGGCAAGAATCGACACCGGTATCGTCACCGTGTCGTAGCCTCCCTTGCTGGCAACGATGTAATAGTCTCCATCCTTGAGGTAGGGAAATTGAAATTCTCCATCCATGCCAGACATAACCGGAGCCGCCGCGCGGGTGCCCGAAGATAACACTTCCAGCGCCACCGATTCGACGGGAACATTGGTCCTCTCCTCGCGGACATGGCCGCTGAGGTTCCCGCTGCGCTGCGGAAAGCAAAGCTGCGTACTCAGCAGAAGAAGGAGGAGAGAGAATCGGGATCGCATGAATCCTCCCTTATCGGCGTGCATTCTAGCACTTTTCGTGCGCGACCGAGCCGGGCGCGAAATTGGCTTCGGTTCAAAATCTCACCAGCTTGACTTCTATGGCCGACCAATCTTAACTCTTGGAAGTGCAGAGACACGACATCAGGGGCGCCCGATCAAAAGCGCTGAACAGGGAACCAATGCGGCTGGCCATCGTCGCCCTCTTTTCATTCGCTGCGGCCGCGGCCCAGACCACGCAGCCAGCCTCTCCTGACCAGGACTTGCTGCGGCAACACTACGACGCCGCTCAGAGCGCTCAGTCCGCCGGCCATCTGCAGCAAGCGGCGCTCGAATACAAAGCCTTCCTGACCGAGGCTTTGCATCGGCTCGGAGATCGGCGATCTCGCTCCGGCGATTTCGAGAAAGCTGCCGCTTTCTTTCGGCAAGCGTTGCTGCTAGCTCCCAACGACAGCGCCTTGCTTCTCGATTACGCGGAGGCCTGTCGCTCTGCGGGCGATCTTGTCAACGCGGAATCCGCAGCCCAGAGCGTAGTACAGTCGAATCCAAAGAACGCGCGGGCTCGCTTTACCCTCGGACAAATTCTGCTGCAGCGCAATGACAATCAACCAGCCAGCGAGCAGCTTGAGTTTGCCGCGGCGCTGGAACCAACATTCGAGCACGGCTACGGGTTAGCCACGGCTTACTTGAAGCTCAAGGCTCCCGATCGCGCTGCCGCTGTTTTCAAGGAAATGCTGGCCGGATTCGGCGACACCGCGGCCATCCGCCTGGAGTTGGGACGCGCCTTTGCCGAGGCCGGCTATCCCGAGCAGGCGATTCAGGAGTTTAAGCAGGCTCTCGCCCTGGATGAAAAATTTCCGGGCGCCCACTACTCGCTCGGCGCGGCGTACCTGGTGGGGCTGGCGGATGCGGCCTTTCCCGAGGCGGCGGAAGAGTTCCGAAAAGAATTGGCGAACCATCCCAACGACGTTCTCAGTCTCTACCAGCTCGGCTACATCGCCGCGAGTCAACACCAGATCAAGGAAGCCGAAAACTACCTCGGTCGCGCGGCCACTTTGGATCCTGCCAATCCCGACGTCTATCTTTCTCTTGGCCAGGCTTATGCCGAGGCGGAACGGCGCACCGAAGCCGAGGCTGCTTTGCGGAAGTCGATTGCATTGACCAAAGACGTTTCGCGAAATCACTATCAGGTGCAGCGCGCCCACTATCTATTGGGACGGTTGCTCCTGCAGTCTGGCCGCCAGGATGAAGCGAAACAGGAACTGAAACTTGCCGATCAATTGCTCAAACAGTCGGTGGCCTCGAATCAAGGACAGATACAGAGCAGGCCGTCAGGCAGTGACGGCGACTCTGCGCCGATGCGCGCTGTTCGGGGGCCGCTGGATCCGGAAACCCTGAAACAGGTGGAAGCGTACGAAACACAAATAGGGCCAGCCATCGCTGACGGCTACAACAATCTGGGAGCCATCATGGCGAACGGCAACGAGTTCCCGCAGGCTGTAACGTTTTTCCAGCAGGCCGCCACCTGGAACCCGTCTCTGGAGGGGGTCGATTACAACTGGGGAAAAGCGGCGTTCGCGGGGAACCAGTATGAGCAGGCGATTGCACCTCTGACCCGGCACCTGCAATCGCATGCGGATGACGATCCGATCCGAGGGGCGCTGGGCGCCAGCCTTTTTTACGTCAAGCGATATAGCGAAGCAGTCCAGATTCTGAAACCGATGGAAAGTCAAATCGGTTCCGACGCGCGGTTGGATTACATCTACGCGGAGTCCTTGGTGAAGAGCGGCGAAGTGGCCGTGGGCATAAGTCGACTCCAGGCCTTAGAGCAAGCGATGCCCAAACTTTTCGATGTTCATATGGCGCTGGGAGAAGCATATTCGCAGAGGGGGGATCATTCGAGCGCGGTGAGGGAGCTCCGCACTGCGCTCGAACTAAACCCATCCGATGTAAACGCCCAACGCGAACTCGCGAGCGAGTCCGCGCCGCGCTGACTTTGCTTGATGCCGTACACACTGAGGGGCATGAATGCGTGCCTTCGTAATCGCTCTGGGAATGTTGATGGCGGGTTCCGCGCAACCTGGTGGCGCACCCCCGCTTCACTTCCGCGACATTGCACAGCTGGCTGGATTAACCAGCGTTCCCCATTTCTCCACCGAGAAGCGATATCTTGCCGAGACCGTAGGTGGCGGGGTCGCGCTTCTGGATTGCGACAATGACGGGAAATTAGACATTGTCGTCGTCGGCGACTCGACCATCGATCGCTATCTCCAGGGAGGCGATCCCATGGTCACGCTTTACCGCCAGGATGGAGATCTTCATTTCACCGACATCACGCAGTCGGCGGGTCTCACGGTGAAGGGATGGGGCATGGGCGTCGCCGTCGGCGACTATGACAACGATGGGCTGTCCGATCTATATGTCACCGGGTACGGTCGCAACGTGCTCTATCACAACCTGGGCGGATGCAAGTTCGAGGACGTCACCGAGAAAGCCGGCGTCGCAGGGGGAGGATTTAGCGTGGGCGCCGCTTGGGCCGACTACGATCGCGATGGCCATCTGGATCTATTCGTCGCCCGCTACGTGCATTCTGACATTCACAATCTGCCGAAGCCGGGCGCGCCATCGTTCGACTACAAGGGAATTTCCATTGAAGTTCCCCAGGTCGAAGGAGAAACTTCGCTTCTGTTTCACAATCGCGGAGACGGCACTTTTGAAGAAGTGTCGGAGCGGGCCGGGGTTCATAACACCAGCAAGCAACGCGGCATGGGCGTGGTTTGGGGCGATTATGACAACGACGGTTGGCCGGACCTCTTCGTGGCCAATGACGTTGGTCCCAACTTTCTTTATCACAACAAGCACGATGGGACGTTCGAAGAAGTCGGAGTGGCCTCCGGCACCGCTTTGAGTGACGACGGCCGCGCCATGGGAAATATGGCGGGAGATTTCGGTGACTTTGACCGCGACGGAAAGCTCGACCTCATCGTGACCCGCTACGGATTGCAGCCTTTGAGCCTCTACCATAACCAGGCCCCCCTGGGTTTCACCGACGTGGCCTGGAACGCTCAACTTTCCAGCTCGGGCTACTCTCCGGTGCGCTGGGGTGTCGGGTTCGCGGATTTCGATAACGACGGATGGCCCGATATCTTCGTCGCCAACGGCAATGTTTCGCAGGTGCTCGAGGCGCTTCCTCATGAACTGCCCTTCGGCGAGCCCCTCCAGTTGTTCCGGAACAGAGAGGGCCGGACTTTCGAAGAAATAGGCAGCGCCGTGGGCCTGAATGATGGCGCCGTGCAGTCGCGCCGCGGCGCCGCTTTCGGAGATCTGAACAACGACGGCAACGTGGATGTCGTGGTCTACAACGTGGGAGCGCCGCCTTCCTTGTTCATCAATGAAACCTCCATCAAGGAAACGAAAAACCCGAACCACCGCGTTCTTTTTCGGCTCGTCGGAACCGCGAGCAACCGCGCTGCAATTGGCGCTCGGGTGACCGTCTTCACTTCAGCCATGACTCAGATTGACGAGGTTCGCGGCGGCAGTGGGTACTTGTCGTCCAACGATCCGCGTCTCCATTTCGGACTGGGCAGCGAGTCCGTCATGAAGCGAGTGCAAATCCAGTGGCCCAGCGGGAGACGCGAGGAATTGAAAAACGTCGCTGCCGATGCGATCTACACGATCGTGGAGGGGAAGGGAGTCCAGGGCAAAATAAAGCTGCCCCCGCCGGGCGCGGATGGCGGCAACAAGAGACCTGATAAGCGGTAGGCTCCCGTCGCCCAGCTACTTCTTCGGCGCGATCGGTTTTTCCGTCTTAGCTTCCGTCGCGAACCGAGTTTTCTCCCGGATGCCTTCTCCTTCTACGATGGTGTAGATCAAGTCCACCGGCAGATTTTCGAAGATCTCCTTCTTGCCGCTGGGCCATAAAATCTCCACACTGTTCATAAGGGTGTGTTCCGCAAGGCCAAAGTGCAGTCGCAGATCGTTCTGTGAAAAAAGGCTGGATCCACCCCGCACTTCGTTGAACTGGAAAAGATCTCCCGCCTTTACCGTGACCCGCGCGCCGACGGCCGCCTTGTTGCTCTTGGTGCCGATCAAATGGAAGAGCACGGCATGGTTTGTGGTTTCCGTGCGATTGATCAGAAGCAGCGGCGGTCCGTCGGCGTCGAGCACAAGAACATCAATCTTGCCATCGTTGTTTACGTCGCCAAACGCCACACCCCGCCAGGACGCGCCCCGCAGCTTGTCGAGGCCGGCTGCCGCCGTTACCTCCGCAAAGGTTCGGTCGTGCAAGTTGCGGAACAGCTGAATTGGTTCGTGGTAAGGCGCCGAGCCCGGAATCGAGTCCGCCTGCGGATACACGTGGCCGTTGGTGATTAGAATGTCGGGCCATCCGTCATTGTCCACATCAACGAACCCTGTGCCCCATCCGACATAGGGATACGTGGGCTTGGCGAGATTCGCTTTGGTCGCGATGTCTTCGAATCCCTGCGCACCCCGGTTCCAGTAGAGCGCGGCCGATTCAAACGCGTAGTGCGGGACGAACAGGTCGAGCAGGCCGTCTTCATCAAAGTCGGCGGCATCGACACCCATCGATCCTTGCGCTTTGCCGTTTGCGTCGACCGCGCTTCCAGAGATCAGGCTGACGTCTTCGAACGTGCCGTCGTGCTTATTGTGGTAGAGGTAATTCGGCCCCGCATCGTTGGCGACATATAGATCGGGCCAGCCGTCGTTGTCGTAGTCGAACCAGAGCGGCTGCATGCCATAAGCGCCGCCCGGGTCAAGCACTCCAGCCTTCTTGGTGACATCCTCAAAGGTGCCGTCCCCGCGATTTCGATACAGCATATTGGTTTCTCCCGCAAGCCCCAGAGGTCCGCAATGCACCTTGACTGACATAATCGTGCATTGCGGGCTCCCGAACTCCGGAAGGTGGTCGATGTCGATGCGCAGGTAGCGCGCGACGAAGAGATCGACAAAACCGTCCCGATCGTAATCACCCCATGCTGCGCCCTGTCCGAACCCTCCCGCTTGCACGCCGGCTTTTTGCGTGACGTCCTCAAACTTGCAGTTGCCCAGGTTACGGTAGAGGACATAGCGTCCAAAGCCGGTCACGTATAAATCCTGCCACCCGTCGTTATCGAAGTCGGCGACCGCCACTCCCATCCCCCACCCCTTCACCGTCAGGCCGGCGGCCTGGGTGATGTCGGTGAATTTCAGATCCGCGTCCTGGTGATAGAGCGTCACCATCGGGTCGCCACCGTTGCGATAGCGGTCTACGGTTGAACCGTTAACGGTAACGATGTCGAGTTTGCCGTCGTTGTCGCAATCGATAAATCCCACGCCCCCGCTCACGGTTTCCATGATGTATTTTTTCTCCGGAGAAGAGATGTGAGGCACCGTCAAACCAGCCCGCTTGGCAACGTCTTCGAATCTGAGGACTGGAACTGGCGGGGCAGTCTGCGAAAAACAGGCCGTGAGGAGGATAGGCAAGAACGCGGCGAAACGCATAAAAGTCGCGCTATAGTACCACGCTCCTTCACCCGGGAATGCGGCTCGCCCCGGGAAGCGAGTCTCTGAATAATAGTAGTAACGGAAGCGTCTGAACTCCGTGGCTGGTGCCCCATGCACGATCTTTGCGAAACTCGCTGAAAGTGGCGTTTATGGATTGCAGACGTGGCAAAGAAGCCGAGTTATGCCAAATCATCGTAACCGCTTACGGCATTGCTGACCCTTGGAGAGGGGGTGGGGTTATTGGCTCCGGTCAGTGCATAACCAGCTACAACCATGAAATTATTGGAGTATAGTGACGAAATCGCTTGACAAGCTAGTACATAACGATTAAATATTCCAGCGGCAATTGAATGATAACGATTACGGTAAGCGTAATCGTTATCGTCACGGAAAACGTCACGCCGCACGGGCCTTGAAGCCCGCCCAGTGAACGGGGCCCACTTCAGGAGGGTTTATGACCACGCTGTCATTTGCTCGCAAACTCCGCCGGTTCGCTTCCCCAACACTCACCCTAACGGTTTTGACGGTATTGGCTGCGCTCCAGATCGCGCCGCTCGCCCACGCTCAGATCACCGGCGACCTAAACGGCACCGTTCGCGATCAGAGCGGCGCCGTCGTGGCCCAGGCCAAAGTCACGCTGGTGAACCAGGTGACACAAGACACGCGCCAGACCTCCAGCAATGGTTCCGGCTATTTCTCCTTTACCGGACTCTTGCCCGCAACCTACACCGTGAGGGTCGAGATGCATGGCTTCAAGACTTGGCAGCATGCTGAGATCACAATCAATCCCGGCGACGTGAGCGCGGTTCCCGACATCAAGCTCGAAGTCGGCAATGCTGCCGAGGTGGTTTCCGTGGAAGCAGTCGCTGGCGAAGTGCCGCTCGAAGAATCCGGCGAACGATCGGCCGTGCTTACCGCCAAGGATATCGACCGCCTCCCGGTCGAAGGACGCGAGCTTTCCGAGTTGCTCAAAGTGTTGCCCGGCGTCGTCAATAGCGGCAATAACCTTAGTTCCGGATCCGGCTTCAACTTCCTCAATATGAGCCCGGTGGGCAGCGCCATCGGTAACGGTCTGGACACGAACGGCGTTCCAAACCGCGGCGGAACGAACCTCCTCTCCGATGGCGCGAACATCATCGATCCGGGTTGCAACTGTACTTCGATTGCCACCGTAAATCCCGACATGACCCAGGAAGTCAAAGTGGCCACGACGAACTTCGGCGCCGACAACCCCCTGGGACCCGTGGTCGTTACCAATATCAGCAAGTCCGGGGGGAGTACCTATCACGGAGAAGCCTATTTGTATGCCCGGCATAACGTTTTGAACGCCAACGATTGGGCGGACAATTTCACCAACACCCCCAAAGGTCCGGACCACTATTACTATCCGGGTGGCAGCTTCGGCGGACCGATTCCCGGCACGCACAAGAAGGTGCTGTTCTGGTTCGGCTATGAGCACTACATTCAGAACCTCGGCAACGCCGCCAAGTTGCAGTCCTCGATTCCCACCGCGGACATGCTGGCGGGCAATTTTACGCCGACGGCCGCCAATCAGGTGGTTTGCCCGGGTGGTTTCAATTCGACGAACACCAACTGGTGCAACAACCTGGCGGGCACGGTGCTGCCCGATGGAACCGTGGTGCCGGATAACGGTGCTGCGGGCTACCAGATTCCAACGCAATTCCTCGATCCCGGGTCCGCCGCCCTGACTAAAGTCTTTCCCACCACAGGCATCCTGACTAGCGCCTCGGCGATCAGCAACAATGGCGGCTACAACTACCTGGGCGTTTTCCCTTCCACCCACGACGGTTACGTGGTGCGTACGCGCGTGGATTACAACTTCAGCGATAACACAAAATTCTTCGCGTCGGTTCAGAGCGGAAATGACTCGCAACTGGAGGAGGGGAACGGCGCTCATATGTGGTGGACCCCCGGCAATGCCATTCCGTTCCCGGGTGGAGGGCTCCAGGCCAAGGACTTCACCAAGACCGCAACCGCTCACTTTCTGCACGTTTTCAGCCCCACTCTGACCAACGATTTCATTGCCGCCTGGGGCTGGGCAAACTCGCCGATATCGGCCAGCATTAACGACATCAACCGCAATACCCTCGGCTATCCTTACCCAACGGTGTTCGCCTCGAATGCGCGCATCCAGATGATTCCCTCGTTCAACTGCGGCTACTGCGGCCCCAACCAACTGCCCGACTTCTCGCAATTCGATACCTTTGAGACCGGCGGCCAGTTCTTCGTGCGCAGTGAAAATCCCTCGTTTTCCGACAACATCACCAAGGTGTACAAGGCGCACACCCTTAAATTTGGCGCCTACTACGCCAGGGTTGGAAAGTACCAGGGCAACACGGAGTATCCCAACGGAGATGTCAACGGCTGGGCCGGCCTGGCTCCCGACCTTTTCACCGGCAATCAAGTGGGATCGCCCAACAACAAGGTTGCCAGTTTCGTGATGGGCATCGCCAATCAGTATGTAGAAGAGAACAGCTCACCCAACAACAACATCGCCGCTAAGACGATCTCCGGTTACGTCAACGACAACTGGAAAATAACCAAGCGTGTCACTCTCGATTTCGGCGCCCGCTGGGAGCACATCGGCCACTGGTATGACCGCAGCAGCAACGGAATGGCGGTCTTCATTCCCGGCCTGGTGAATTCCGATTTTACTTCCGGCCAGTACTATCCCGGCCTGCGCTGGCATGCCAATGATCCCGGCGTGCCGTTGAGCGGCGAACCCGACCGCTTTGCCCACTTCTCGCCGCGCTTCGGGGTGGCGTGGGACATTTTTGGAACCGGCAAAACCGTCGTACGCGGCGGCTGGGGCATGTACCGCTGGAACGACCAGTACAACGACTTCACCGGCGCATTGTCTCCTGGGCTGGGAATCGTTGAGTACGAGAATTCCGGCAGTACCAATGTCATGCTTTCCCAGATCCACTCCATCGTCATACCTCCTTCTACATGGACGCCTCAACCCGTGAACGCACTCAGTAATACCGACTACAACATTCCGGTAACCTACAGTTGGAACCTCACCGTCTCCCATCGGCTTCCCGGACATTCGTTGGCGGAGATCGCCTATGTCGGCAACGATAGTGAGCACGTTTTGATGGGCGGCGGAAGTGGCGCCGGGCTCGGAAGTGGTGACTTCCTGAATCAGAACAAGACCCCGCTGGGTGCTCTGTTCAAACCCGACCCCCTGACTGGAATCGTCGCGCCCAATCCCGAGGATGTGACCCATGATTTGGTCGGCGGCGCTTTGCCCAACAGCTTCGCCGACTATCATCCGTTCGGAGTCTTTCTTGGTCCCGGACCCCTCCACGGCGAACAAATCTACGGGACGAACAGTATCACCGTGGCCACGCACGTGGGTTACTCGAACTATCACGCCTTGCAAACCAGTTGGGTCAAGCAGAGCGGGCCCCTCACCTTCAATTTCAACTTCACCTGGTCGAAGACTCTGGGTACCGACCTTGCGGAAGACCCGTTCTCTCTGCGCGGGAACTATGGGGTCGAAGGGATTGACCATCCCTATGTCTTCAACAGTTCCTACGCTTATAATCTGCCGAAGTTCACTCACGGCAACAAAATCTTAAGCGGCGCTACCAACGGATGGACCATCGCCGGAATCACGAACTGGCAAAAGGGCGGCGACTTGCAGGCAATTAACAATGCCAACGGCCCCAATTTTGGCCTGGGCTTGCAGTACATCAACTATCCGACCACTCTGCCCAGCGGAAATGCTTTAAGCCAGAAGACCTACTACGGTACGGACTCAGGCACGGGGGGCGCCTCGGGATTCACCATTCAGCCAGCTCTCACCTGTGACCCCGCGAGCGGGATCAGCGGGCTCCTCCGCGCCAATCTGAACTGCTTCTCCGCGCCGGCTTTTCAAACCTCCGGCGTGCGCAGTTTCCCCTATCTGCACGGCCCCGCTTATTTCGGCAGCGACCTCTCCGTCTTCAAGACCTTCCACGTTACCGAGAGACAGGCGGTGCGGTTCACTCTATCCGCATTTAATTGGCTGAACCACCCCTTGTACCAATTCAGCGGCGGCAACCAGTTGGCTCTGCCTTTCACGATGGACTACAACACCCATGCCATCGCCCTGAACACGGGCCAGGTGCAGAGCAACGTATGCACGGCCGGCCTCGCTGGGCTGATCCCCGGTCAGACGGCAAGCTGTACCAACTATGCTTCGCTCTGGGGAAAAGAAAACTACAAGAACTCCTATCCGGGTGGCCGGATCATGGAGCTTTCCGTCAAGTACTCGTTCTAAATGCCAGGGAAAGGGCCTCCGTTTACTGCCGGAGGCCCTATCTTTAACTGCCCTTGCTCGCCTGCAACTAGTTGCGGCGATCGGCCTTGTTTTCCCGGCTCCCGGTTCCGGCGGTCGCGCCGGGAGAGCATCCAGCCCTGCATGAAAATTGGCGTGCGTTCCAGCTAAGCCCTGGCGTAGTTTGCGCGCCGCATAATGGATCGGGTTCAGGTTCCTGAGAGTGGCCGCCGCCGCTTCGGAGGTGATCTCTCCCTGTGGCCTGGCTAGCATTTCATAACCGACCATGAACTTGCGGACGTCGCTCGTTGCCATGCGGCGACACACTCCACAGGCCAACTAGTTGTTTGCTGAATGGGTTGGACTTTGGTGCCGGGAGGGGGAGTCGAACCCCCAAGACCCGAAGGTCGGCGGATTTTGAGTCCGCTGCGTCTGCCAGTTCCGCCATCCCGGCTCTTCGTGGAAGTGCTTGAATTTACGGCAGTTTATCTACTACATCACCTTGGCGCCAAAAACGACAAATGTGAAACTGTGCAAGAAAGTGTGGAAGTTCTGGAGGATTTGCACAGGTCATCGTCATATCGCCAATGAAGTGCTTTGCGGGTGGTTCTGGGGCCAACGTTCCTCGGCCAAACCCAAACAGAGCACCTGTACGAGATTCTATCATCCATCGCACTCGCAGCCCCACCTCTAAATTTTGGCCTTGCCTGAACGCACGCGTATCCCAAGTGCAGGTTCTTCTTGCTGGTTTCAAGGATGCCTTATGTGCTGTAAAAATGGTCTGCATATTGGAATCATCTTCCCGATCTACAGTCAGAGATGAATAAGAAGGCCATCAAATGGGGGCTTGTGATTCCCGGCGGGTGGTTCGTAATTCTCATTGCAGCAGCCATTTTCCTACCGCCCCACTCAACGCGATTCGCGCTAACAACTGTCCCGTTGCTGGCGCTCATCGTCGCGTGGCTACTGCTGACAGCGATTGTTCTTGTTCTCTATTTCTATCGAGCTTGGCTGCGGCTTCGCACGGTCCCGAACAAAGCGGCATATGCAGCTTGGTTAAGCTTCCAGATCGCTTGCACATTAGCAGCGGCGGTCATGCTGGTTTCCTCGTTTGTACCCAGTTATGTCACGAGTCCTCGACAAGCGCGAGAATGGGCTCCTGAACAAAACCTACAGCTGATGCGTGCCATCATCAACCAATACACTCTTGACTTGCGAAAGCGGCCTCAATCGCTCCATGACCTAGTGGAGGCTGGTTACATCAAGCAGACGCCGACAGATCCCATAACGAGGCGTAATGACACGTGGGATTTGGTATGGTCGAATGATCCGAAGATGCCTGGCATCGTCAATATTCGTAGCGGTTCTATTGCTACAAGCAGCAAGGGGAGTGCGTATCACGACTGGTGAGCCCAGCGGGTTTAACATCCGGGTTGCACTCAAAATGCTAGTGCTGGGCTCAATGAGCCAAAATCGCCTTGACTACAACACTTGGAGTAGAGTCTCCTCATGAAGAACGCGTTTACTCTGACTGCCCTTGCGTTTACCTTGACCATTCTGTGCTCCGCCCAGACCCAGGGTGCGAAGCCACTCAGCTTTTCGCTTGAAAAGGTACAGCGCGTTGAAATTCTGTACTTCCCTGAACGAGTCTTGGTTCGAGCGGCGCTTAGCCCTGAAAGACTGGAACAGCTTTACCGCTACAAACTCGAAATTAGAGACGTACGTGAATCGGCAGAATGGCAACGGCTCCGAGCACAACTGCGTGAGACATCCGTGACGCGATCGGGGCACAGTTATGACCATCGCACTGCCGTGCTCCTGTTCGATCAAAACGGTCGTCGTCTCGCGTCCGTTTGCTTCGACCAATTTGGGCGGGGCGGGACAATCGACGGGGATTCGGGCACTATGGCGGGCGGTCTATATGACTGGGCCAAGTCATTGTTGAAGGGCGTTGCTGAGTAGTTATTAAAAGATCTGGGTTGCGTTCAGAATGCCGCGGCCCCGGACAAACATCTTAAAGGTGGCGAGAATCCTGATTTCAGGGCTTAACGCCCCTCTTGGCATATCGGAGGTAAACTCTCCTCATGAATCGCTTCATCTTCGCACTGTTAATCCTATTGAGTTGTAGTCTTGCTGCTTCACAAGCGACAGACCCCCAGCCGGAACTCGCGGTCTTCGATTTTCGCAACTCTAAGAGCACTAAAGAACGCAGCAATTACTTCCTTCCGCCAAAGCGATAGGCGACTCCGAGCGAAACGCGGAGGTTGTTTTGATGGTCATTGCCACCGTTGTCGAATCGGGTCAAGAAATAGTCCACCTCGATCAGACGAACCTTCCAGTGGCGCGACATCTCAAGATCCATTCCTCCGCCCGCCACCATGGCGAAGGCGTTCGCCGAACTCGACTGCCCAGAGGCCGTCGGCGTCAAAGCCCCGCTGGCGTGCGCTCCGCCGAGCAAAAGCTGGCCAAACGGAGCCATTTCCTTAAGCCAGCGCCGCGAATACCTCGCACCGCCAAGAAATGACGTGAGGGTGAGATCCGCGGAAGTATGGTCGATGTTAGAGGCATACTCGCCGCCAATTTCTCCGACCACGGCGAGCTTCGGAAAAAGGTTGTAAGCGAACCAGCCCGTACCCCCGTTCATACTGAAGCACCCACACCCGCCGGGGGGCGCGTTGGTGTTCACAAAGCTGTATTCCCCGCCAACCTCCATGCGCGCGACCTGCGCCGAGGCCGAGCGGGCACTCAGGCCTATGAAACCCGTAAAGAATCCCAGCAGAATCGTGGCTCGAAATAATTTTTCCATTCTCATCTCTCCTCGAAGCACTCCGGCGAGCGTTGTCATTGCACCACCACCGTGACCGTCGTCGAGGCGGTAAGCGTTCCGCTGGTGCCCGTGATGGTAACAACGAAACTGCCAGGAGGCGTAGTGGATGGTCCCCGCCACCCTCCGCCGCACCCGAACAGGGCGAGCAGCGAAAGGGCGAGAGGCGCAAGCAGCAGGGTTCGTCTGAGCGTGACCGGCACGCGCTTGTGGCGTAAGCCGAAGCCGCACAGCGCAAGCGCCAGAGCGAACGAAGGCCAAGGCCAAGGTCGGTAAGGCGGATCTACTTCGGGCAACACCGCAGCCGCGAGAGGCGCCAGTTGGATTGTCATCACCGTGTGCGCGCCGGCGGTCCCGGGCGTGACCGTCAGCGGGTTGAAGCTTGCCGTCGCCCCAGGAGGCAGCCCCGTCGCCGACATCGTTACCGGGTTGTTGAAGGCGCCACCGACCGGAGGCACGGTGACATTGACCTGCACGGAACCACCCTGCGCCACCGACAATGGAGCGGGCGGAGCCGTTACGGTGTAGGCCGTGTTCACCGTTTCGCTGAGCGCTGCCGACGTGGACGCCGCAAAGAGCAAGTTGCCGGAATATGCCGCCGTCAGGCTGTCCGCTCCCGCCGGCAAGCTGGTTGTGGAGAAAGTAGCCACTCCCGATGAATTCAGAGTGCCGCTGCCGAGCAGGGTTGCGCCGTTGTAGAAGCTCACTGTGCCGAGCGACGAACCGGTCGGCGCGGGAGAAACCGTAGCCGTCAGAGTCACCGATTCGCCCGCTGAGGCGGGACTTGGCGCCGCCACCAGCGTCGTCGCCGTACCCGTCAAGGTCGTGATGGTTTCGGTGAGTACGCTCGAGGTCGAACTGGCGAAGGCTGTGTTGCCGGAATATGCCGCCGTCAGGCTGTCCGCTCCCGCCGGCAAGCTGGTTGTGGAGAAAGTAGCCGCTCCCGATGAATTCAGAGTGCCGCTGCCGAGCAGGGTTGCGCCGTTGTAGAAGCTCACTGTGCCGAGCGAAGAACCGGTCGGCGCGGGAGAAACCGTAGCCGTCAGAGTCACCGATTCGCCCGCTGAGGCGGGATTTGGCGCCGCCGCCAGAGTCGTCGCCGTGCCCGTCAAGGTGGTGATGGTTTCGGTGAGTACGCTCGAGGTCGAACTGGCGAAGGCTGTGTTGCCGGAATACACCGCCGTCAGGCTATGCGCTCCTGCGGACAAACTGGTTATCGGGAGCGAGGCCGCTCCAGAAGAGTTCACATTCGCCGTGCCCAGAAGTGTCTCCCCGTCGTAGAAACTCACTGTGCCCAAGCTTTCTCCGGTTGGGACCGGGGAAACGTTGGCGGTCAGCGTAACCGTGGCCCCTGCAAGGGCCGGGTTCGGTGCTGCTGTTAGCGTGGTAGAGGTAGCTGCGGCGCTGGTCAGATGGACCGTCGCACTGTTGCTGCTGGCTAGGAAGAAATGCGCCACGCCCTGGTAATTTGCCGTGATCGTATGCGCCGTCCCGCCGCCTCCGCTCAGAACAACCCCCGCCAGGCTGGCTACGCCAGACACCAGAGTGACAGCTGCCCCGCCATTCAAGCTGCCATCCACAGAGTCGCTAAAGGTAACGCCGCCCGTCGGCACCGTGCCCATGTTGGTCGTGTCGCTGACCGTCACGGTGATGGTTACCGCCTGACCGACCCCGGGCGAACTGGGATTCACTCCCACCGCCACGGCAGTGGAGTCGGCAGCGAGTCCTGTGCCGCTCAGCGAAATCGATTGCGTCGCCGCGCTTACATTGAGGTCGTTGTCGGTCAGGACAAACGATTCCGAAAACACTCCCACCGAGAGAGGGCTGAACGCGATACTAAGATTGCAGCCGGCGCCAGCCGTCACGGTTCCGCTGTCGGCGCAATCGGGCGGGGTTCCAGGGCCCGCCACCTGGATGAAATCGGTGGGCGCAGTAAGTCCCGATGCGGTGAAGTCGAGCGTCGCATTGCCATCGTTGCCGACAGTGACCGCTTGGGCGCTGCTGGTCGAGCCTACGTGCAGCGAAGCGTAGGCGAGCGCGGGAGGATCGCCGAAGTCGAGCTTGGCCACCGTGGTGGCGCTGGCATCGCCGACGAAAAGATTTCCGCTCCCGTCGAGCGCTACGCCAAAGGGATGGACGAATACTCCACTCAGAGTGCTCACGCAGCTCGCGGAGGTGCAGCCGCTGGTAATTTTTTTGACCGCGGTGCTGCCCTGATCGCCCACGAAGATATTGCCGCTGGCATCTACAGCCACGCTATAGGGCTGGCTGAGCCCAGCTCCCACGACGCTGACGCAACCTGCCGTGAGGCAGGTGATGGCCAGCTCCTTTAGCGCCGCATCGCCCTCGTCGGCCACAAAAAGTTTGCCATTGCCATCGGTCGCGACGCCGGTCGGGTTGCTCCAGCCCCCGCCCAGCGTGATGGTGCAGCCCGTAGCCAGGCAGCCTTGCGGAATCTCGATCACAATCCCATCGCCAGCGTCTGTGACGAAAATGTTTCCGTCCCCATCGACCGTGAGGCCCTCAGGACCACCCACCGGCGCCACCGTGCTCACGCAGGTCGAGGAGGTGCAGCTGGGTGGAATTTTCTTCACCGCGTTGTTGCCGTTGTCCGCCACCAAAACATTTCCGGCGCCATCCACTGCCACGCCGTAGGGCAAGCTGAAGCCGCCGCCAACGGTGAGCACGCAACTTGAAGAGACACAGCCGCTGGGAATCTTTTTCACCGCATTGTGGGCCTGATCGGCGAGGTAGACATTTCCGCTGCTGTCGGTCGCGACTCCGTAGGGCTGGCTAAAGCCGCCACCCAGGGCGGATTGCACGCCGGGAGAAAAAATCACTTGCGGGGAAACGCCGATGGCGGTGACATACTGCGTCGCCAGCAGGTTGCCGCTGCCATCGAGGAGCTTGACCGCTCCCAGCCGCGGCCCCGGATGAGTCGGGCTGAAGGTAACGTTTACCGTGCAGGTGGCGCCTTCGCCATAAGTGGTGATGGCGCAGGTTCCCGAACCTGCATTGGTAAAGTCGAGGCCGGTCGCGCCCTGCGTAACCACCGCAATGGTCCCCACGGTGGTGCCGCCGCTGAGGGCAAAGTTCGTGGTCACCGTCGCCGTCGATTGCAATTCCACCGTCCCCGCACTGACGGCAGGTCCGCTGGTCACGGTACCTGCTGGCGCAGCGGCGATGTTAATCGTGATCGGGCTGGTCACGTTGCTCGAAAAGCCCGCGCTCGCGACAGTTGCGCTAATCGACGGGCTGCCCGCGCCGATGTTTGCCGCTACGCTCACGGTGATGGTCACCGGATCGCTCACCCCGGCGCTCCACGAAGAGGTCAGGGTACAGGTCAGCGTCGAGGCCACGCAGGTCCAAAGCCCGAGCGTATCCGTCATGGCAACCGGCGTCAGTCCCGCCGGAAGCGTGACCGTAAGAAACACCGGCGGCGTGGTCGCAATCGCCGAAGGGCCGGTGTTCTCGACCGTGACCGTCACCGTATCGCCGGTATCGCCGCCGGTGAAAGTCGTCGGGCTATCGGTGATGCCGATCGAAACCGTCGGCGCCACCACCGGCACAGAGAAGTTCATCAGGTCAAACAAGCTGTATTCCAGCATGTGTTCCTGGGGGGTGAAGGGCGAGGTCTTGGCCAGGCCGCCGGTGCATTCGGCGGGGAAGATAACGGTGTCATTCGTGGAAGTGCTGTCCACGTGATATTCGTTGTACATCACGCGGCCGAACTGGCTGGCCGCCGGCGAGCCTACTGGAGTGTAAAAAGAAAGTTGCAGGATTTGACTGTCACCGCCATTGAGCGTGGCCCAGTACTGGGTGGGCGCATTGACGCCGCTCTGATCGTTGAACAGAGCCGTCATGGCGACCTGGCCCAGAGTGGAGGTCGAGCCGATATCTTGTAGCCACTGCGCCAGCGTCATGCCGCTCGAGAAACTAGTATTGATGGTCGCTTCGCCGGAGCCAAGCGATATGGAGTTGGCGTCGCCCAGCCAGTCTGCGGCCCCGTCGATGGCGGCATCCTGGTCGAGATACGTATCGCTATGATGAGTGGCAAAAATCCGGCCGCCCTCACCGGCGAAGGTAATGGCATTACCCCGCCCGTCGGCGGTCGTGTAGCCGAAGGTGCCCTGGCAGGGCAGCAGCAAGACGTTGTAGTTTCCCAGCAGCGACCCGCCGATCGTGGCGCTGGTGCTGCCCACCAGTTGACTCTCCGTATGGACCGTGCTGCCCGCCTTGGCGCCGGAGTTCCCCGCGCCCTCAAACAGATTGATCCGGCCCGGACTTGACAGCCCGGTTGCATTCACGGTGTAGTCGGTAAATTCGGTGTCGGCAATGCCGATCTTGCGCAGCGAGCATTCCAGCGCGTCGACCCCGCCGGTGGCGAGCGCCATCTTTGGAATATCGCCCTCGACCTGGGTCTTGGGAAATCTGGAGAAAACATCGGAGGGCGGGTTAAAGTTCGACACCGGCGTGTTCACGCACGAGGTAAGCGAGGGCACCGTCAACTGCCGTCGCCATCTTCCCGCCTGCAGCACCAGCGGAAAACTGGTGCCTGCCGGCACATTCGTCAAGGCGAAGGTGCCGTTCGCCGCGCTCGTAGTCAACACCAGCGGAGCGCCGGTCACCAGCGAAGCTTCCGTGTCATCCGCCGGCCCGTCCACGAACGGCTGCACGGTTCCATTGGGGACGTATACCAGCACATTCGGAATCGGGTCGACCCCGTTGGGCGCATACGTCGTTCCACTGATCGAAGTTGTGGCCCCGCCCAGACAGCTGACTTGGAAGCAGGCATAGTTCGTGCAGCTCTGCGCAGCCGCGGGTCGAGTGAGCCCCGAAGCCAGGAGGAACCAGACGAGCCCGGCATAGCCCAGGTATCGCAGCTCCCGCTGCCCTCCCCGGCGCTGGAGGCCTTGTCGAACGGCCGCCCTCCATTGCGCCAGCGTCTTCACTCGAGGCTGCCGGACGCAGGCAGTGGCGACGAAAAACATTCGAATAATCGCGAGGGGTGCTGTAGACATGCCGCTTTCACCTCAAACAAATCGGAAGATTATTGCCACTCTGAGAGCGTTCTCAGGGAGGGCTAGCAACGACTCCAGTCTCTGCAGTCCCCTCGCCAGAGACCATGTGGGTCAGCGGCACCGATGGTTGCGTTCATTCGTGTCGATGAAAAGCCTCACCACGATTCACCCTCCCTTCCGATTTCCCTAGCACGGGCCAGTCATACTGGTCGGCCATTCCTATGCAGGCGTTGGTGATTACCGAAGCGGATAATGACCCAAAGGTTGTCGGGTTGGTCTACGTGGCGGCGTTCGCGCCAGGGGAAAGTGAATCCATCAACTCCGTC
>Ga0116121_1000176_pt1 | contig 36824 bp, 33 predicted proteins | sample June2015DPH_13_1_FD_89725 | JGI IMG/M metagenome (GOLD analysis project Ga0116121, IMG submission 89725) | Peatland microbial communities from SPRUCE experiment site at the Marcell Experimental Forest, Minnesota, USA - June2015DPH_13_10 | ecosystem: Environmental > Terrestrial > Soil > Wetlands...
CTGGGCCCTCGCGCGACCCGGTTCAGAGCTGGGATGATCGGCTGGATCCACAGTGAGCACCCGCGTACTTGCCGGACTTACGACATGATACGCTGCCAAGAGCGAACGGCTGCGCAAAAGGGACCCGGTCCTAAGAACCGCTGCCCTTCGCGGCACCTCGTCGAGGCCGCCGGATCGCCCTGACCTTCCCGCTCTTTCCTCCTCCGCAGAAGAACTGATCACCGCCATCAGACTCAAGCCCGGAAACGTTGACCCCGGGCGGCATCACGACACTCTCAAGAACCTCGCCCGTTTGGGGGTCGATTCGCCTCAAATCACTGTCATCACCCTCCCAGGTGGCGTGCCACAACTCTCCATCAACCCAGGTCACACCTGTCACGAAGCGGTTGGACTCGATGGTCCGAAGAATCGCGCCTGTCTCGGGGTCGACTTGGTGGATCTTGCGGTTCCGGTACTGCCCGACCCAGAGCGAACCTTCGGCCCACGCGAGCCCCGAGTCGCCGCCACCGCCGGGCGCTGGGATCGTGGCGAGCACACGGCCGGTCCTCGGCTCGATCTTATGGATGCGATCCTCAGCGATCTGAAACAGGTGCTGTCCGTCGAATGCCGTTCCGGCATGCGCGGCGACATCAATCGAGCGCCGCATCTTCCCACTCGACGGATCGAAGGCGTTCAGCTTGTCTCCAGAAGCAAACCAGACCTGCCGACCGTCATAGGTGACCCCGTGCACGCGCTCGGTGCCCGGGAAGGGGCCGTACTCCCGGATGATTTCGGCGTTTGATCGATTCATGAATCCATCCTAGTCGCCGAGCAGTGGAGCCGGGAGTAACAAGATTGTCGTGAATCCCGGGACAGGCGGGGTGATCCATCGGCGGGCACGGGCTTGACCGAAGAACTGCACTTTGCCTGCGGCCGCGAGTTCGTCGAGCGTGCGCTGCACGGTGCGCTGGCTGGCGCCGAGGGCGATCGCCAGGGCCGAACTGGACCACGACTCACCGTCGGCAAGGAAGGCGAGGACCGCTCCATGCTCTTCTTCGACGGGGCGGGCTAACACGACGATTTCGCTCCGGCCGGGCGGCTTTAGGGCAAAGCCTCGCCGGGTCGCGGCGATTCCGGCCAGCGGGCGAAGCATCCTGCGCAGACGCCCGACTTCAACCCTCAGGCGAGCGCGATGGGATTCATCGACGAACCGTGCTCCGAACGCGCGGGCCAGAAGCACGTCTCGTGGCACGTCGCCCGGCCACGCTTCGCCTAGCGCGCGTGCGAGCGCGAACAATACCGGACGCGTTGTTAGCGAAACGACTGTGTCTCGTTTGCGCACGACATTGCGGCAGGCGTCGATGACAATCGTTTTCGATGAGAGGAGCGCTTCGACTTCTTCGAGCCGGACGAGACGCTCCTGACCCTGCGCGATTCGGCGCGCCGCCGGGGCTTTCAGGATGTGCCATGCGGTTTCGACTTCCGCTGACAGGGCCGGGATGCGTGCTTGGCGTGCGGATTGCTCGGCGCGCTCTAGTGCGGCACGCGCTTCTCTCGTTCGGAGGCGACGCATCGCAATTCCCGCAATGACGAGTTCGTGAGCTGTTCTCAATGCAGGCGGGAACGGTGCGGGGTCGAGATCAGCGAGCATACGCTCGACGTCGTCGAGATGGCCCATCAGGAGCAAACGCCGAAGCGCAAGATAGCGCGCGAATGCGGCGTTCAAGCGGTCGCCGTGCTGTTCGAGGGTGGCTCGCGCTGCGTCCAGCGCTTTGGGGGGCCAGCTTAGGTCGCGCGAGGCAAGTGCAACCTCTGCCTCGGCGACGACGCACCTCGCGCGGGCGATGGCTTCTTTCGCGGTGAATGCGCGCGCGGCACATCGCAAGAGTTCTTTCGCTCGAAGGAAATCGCCGAGTTGCGCCATCGCGATGCCGCGCAGAGCAAGCGCCGGTGCATCATTGCGTAGCGCGACTCGCTTCAAGGCCCCAAGAGGATCTCCCGCCGCGAGAGCGCGTGCTGCGGCCGTGATCAGTGAGTCCATCGGAATCCCGCCACACTTGTCACTCCCACCCCCTCAATGTTCCGCGCTAAATATAGCGCATGGCCACGAACGAAACGGGCCTTCAAGAGCGGAACGAACAAAGACATCACACAAAGGAGAATCGTATGAACATCCAGAACAAAACAATCTTGATCACCGGCGCGAACCGCGGCATCGGGCGGGCGCTCGTGGATGAGGCGCTGCGACGCGGAGCGAAGAAGGTATACGCAGGTACTCGCGGCACACTCGAAATCGGCGACGAACGCGTGATACCCGTGCCCTTGGACGTCACCGACACCTCGCAGATCCGGGCGGCAGTCGAGAAAATCGGAGCGCTCGACATCCTCATTAACAACGCCGGCATCGCCATTTACGACGATCTGACGAATTTCGAGGTTATCGAAAAGCATCTGGCGGTCAACCTCCTCGGTCTGCTAAGGGTAACTCATGCGTTCTTGCCTGCGCTCAGGCGTTCCCGTGGAGCGATCGTCAACAACTTGTCGATGGTCGGATTAGCGGCCCTACCGATCATCCCTGCCTACTCCATTTCGAAGGCAGCCGCGTTTAACGGAACGCAGTCACTCCGAGCCCTCTTGGCTGGCGAGGGCGTAAGTGTCCATGCCGTCGTACTGGGCCCAGTCGACACAGATATGAACCGCGGGTTCGACATACCGAAAGCCTCGCGCGAGTCGGTCGCGGCGGGCATCTTCGATGGCCTGGAAAAAGGCGAAGACGAAATCTTCCCGGATCCTGCGTCCCTACCCATGGCCGACGGATGGCGCAACGGTGCGCTGAAGGCGCTCGAACGCCAGTTCTCGGCTTTCGTGCCAGCCAGTCCGGCGAATGCTGCGTGATGTACCCAAGGGATCGCGAAACAAACGGTGTTGGAAACAAGACAAGGAGAAAGACAATGACGACTCACAAGACTGGAACACGCGAACAATGGCTGAAAGCACGAGTCGAACTGCTTAAGGCGGAGAAAGAACTCACGCGGCGCAGCGACGAGGTGGCGATCCAGCGGCAGGAATTGCCATGGGTGCCGATCAATAAGGGATATCGCTTCGACACCGACGAGGGAGGCGCCTCGCTGGCAGACCTCTTCCGTGGTCGCTCACAGCTCCTCATCTACCACTTTATGTTCGGACCCGACTATACCGCCGGCTGCCCGTCCTGCTCGATGATTGCGGACGGCTTCAACGGCTTCGCCATCCATTTGGCAAACCACGACGTCACGCTCATGGCCGTGTCGCGGGCGCCGCTGGCCAAGCTGCAGGCGTACAAGCGGCGGATGGGCTGGGCCTTTTCCTGGGTGTCGTCATTCGGCGGCGACTTCAACTTTGATTTCAGCGTCGGGTTCACCGAGGAGCAACAGAGCAAGCAAGGCATCGAATACAACTACCGGCGGGAGAAGATGCTTCAGTCACACCCGATTCAGGAAAATGGCGTCAAGATGGTGGAGAACCACGCAACGATGTGCGGAACCGATATGCCCACCTACTTGCGCGAGAGGCCTGGGGTCAGCGCATTCGCACTCGATGACGAGATTGTCTACCACACCTATTCCACTTACGCGCGCGGCCTCGACGGACTGTGGGGAATGTATCAATGGCTCGATCGCACGCCCGAGGGCCGCAACGAGACGGGTCCCTGGTGGAAGCGCCACGACGAATACGCGAAATGATGGGCCTCTAGTTCTTGTATTGCGAATCAGAAATTCGGAGGGGACGTATGTGCCCAGCATGCATCGAAAGCACCGCAGTGATGGTCGTCGGAGTTGGATCGGCCGGAGGAATTCTGGCGGTGTGCATCAGTAAGATTAGAACATTTTTCAGACTCGGTCCGTTTCAGAAAACAAAGGAGAAATGATATGGCAACAAGCGAAGAAACAGACAAGGAACAGCATATCGCGACGAAGACAACCTCGATCGTGTCGCAGCAGGAGTGGGAGACTGCCCGGCAGCAGCTTCTCGTGAAAGAGAAAGCCTTAACCCGCTCGCGTGATTCGCTGGCCGCCGAGCGTCGACGGATGCCGTGGATGGCGGTGGAGAAGAAGTACGAGTTCGAAGGACCCAACGGTAAGGCGAGCCTGCTTGACATGTTCGAGGGCCGCCGGCAGCTGATCGTCTATCGCGCCTTCTTCGAGCCTGGGGTGTTTGGCTGGCCCGAGCACGCCTGCCGCGGCTGCTCCCTGGGCGCCGATCAGGTCGGGCACCTAGCCCATCTGAACGCTCGCGACACCACCCTCGTCTACGCCTCACGTGCGCCGCAGGCGGACATCGCTCGTGTGAAAGCACGAATGGGCTGGGAGATGCCCTGGTACACCATGACCGACAGCTTCGACAAGGACTTCGGCGTCGATGAATGGCACGGCCACAACGTGTTCTTCCGTGACGGCGACAAGGTGTTCCGCACCTACTTCATCAACGCGCGTGGCGACGAGGCGATGGGGACGATCTGGAGCTACCTCGACATCACACCGCTCGGCCGTCAGGAGACTTGGGAGGACTCGCCAGAGGGTTACCCCCAGACTGCACCGTACAAATGGTGGAACTGGCACGACAACTACGACGCCCAGTCGGCGCCTGATCCGAAGTGGGTGGATATCATCACCGATCCTGAAGGAGCGGCCGCCCGAAGGCGCGACGAAGAGGCGAAAGCGAGCTAAAGACGCCCAGCCACTTCGTCGACTTCCAGGAACCTCGGCACAACCCGCCGCTACAGGCGTCAACTCGATGAGGAGAGTCATGAAAAATCAGAACTTCACAACGACGATTTCAGTAGAGCAATCGCCAGATCAGGTCTTCGCTGCTATCAACAACGTTCGCGGATGGTGGTCCGGAGAAATCGAAGGTGACACCGACAGACTTGGAGCCGAGTTCACCTACCGTTACAAAGATGTGCATCGCACCAAACAGAAAGTCACAGAACTTGTACCCGGCGCGAAAGTCGTGTGGCACGTCTTGGACAGCGAGCTTGCTTTTGTAGGCGCTAAGAGCGAATGGACCGGCACCGACATTGTTTTCGATATCTCAAGAAAAGGAGGCAAGACGGAGGTCCGGTTCACGCACGTAGGCCTGGTACCCCGGTTTCAATGCTACGGTGACTGTTCGGGCGCATGGGGCACGCTCATCGGCGACAATCTGCGAAAGCTGATCACCACCGGCAAACCTCAGCCAGATCCTTTCGCTTGAGATAACATCGAAACCTTTTCTCAACAATGGCCAACACGATCTTGACGTTTTGCGGGCACCTGAGCCGACGCCTGGACTCGATATGAGATCAAAAGGCCGGTGACCGGTGAACTGCGTGTATTCCGAGATTCGGATATTGCGCCGAGTGGATTGAGGTGCTAGGCTTGTGGGCGAACAAAAGGCGAATTTTGTTTAGGAGTACTCATGCCCCCGTCCCAATTCCTCGCTCCCCGACCGGCGACGAGCCTCGATACCGTGCACGACATTCTTGGGACTCTGGTCGCGCACTACCGCCAGGACGAAGTGTTGACCTCGGTACGGCAGATTCCAGCACGAGAAGCTAAGTTTCGTCCTGTGCCAGCCTGGGTGACAAGTGCCTTATCTGAGGCGTACCTGGCAAAGGGAATCCAAGAACTGTACTCGCACCAGGCCACCACCGCCGAACTGGTATACGACGGAAAGAACGTTGTCGTGGTGACGCCGACGGCATCGGGCAAAACTCTTTGCTACAACCTGCCGGTGTTGAATGCGGTGCTAGAGAATTCCGATACCCGCGCCCTTTACCTGTTTCCCACCAAAGCACTGGCCCAGGACCAACTGGCCGAATTGCATGACCTGTCGAAGCGGCTCGATGACCGCTTTGGAGTATTCACCTACGATGGCGATACGCCGAGTGACGCACGCAAGGCGATTCGAGAGCGCGGACATATTGTCCTGACAAATCCGGACATGCTGCACACCGGAATCCTGCCGCACCATACCAAGTGGATGCGCCTGTTTGAGAACCTGCGCTATATCGTCATCGATGAATTGCACTCCTATCGTGGAGTCTTCGGCAGCCATCTGGCAAATGTGCTGCGGCGGTTGAGACGAGTCGCTCAGTTCTATGGCTCCCATCCCCAGTTCATTTGTTGTTCCGCCACGATCGCAAATCCCGGCGAACTGGCTTCACAACTCATCGAGAAGGAAGTCGAAGTTGTCGAGGAGAATGGTGCCCCGGCCGGGGAAAAGCTTTTCGTTTTCTACAACCCCCCGATGGTGAACCGCAATCTCGGCATCCGGCGCAGCTATATCAATGAAGCGACACGCGTCGCCAAAGAGGTACTGGCGCGCAAGCTACAGACGATTGTCTTCGCGAACAGCCGATTGCATACCGAGATTCTGCTCACCTATTTGCAGCAGGCGAACCCGCCGAAGCCGGGTCAACCAGAACCGATTCGTGGCTACCGTGGAGGGTACCTACCCTCAGAACGGCGCGAGATTGAACGCGGCTTGCGCGATGGCCAGATTTTGGGAGTCGTGACCACCAATGCACTTGAATTGGGAATCGACATTGGCTCGCTCGATGCTTGCGTGATGGCCGGTTACGCGGGCTCGATCGCATCCACATGGCAAAGGGCCGGCCGCGCCGGACGCCGCAGTGGAAGCTCATGCGCGGTATTTGTCGCGTCTTCTGCTCCCCTCGATCAGTTCATCGTGCAGCATCCCGATTACTTCTTCGGAAGCTCGCCCGAGCACGCTCATATTCAGCCCGACAATCTTGAAATCCTTGTGAACCATTTGAAGTGTGCGGCGTTCGAACTGCCGCTTTCGCCTGAAGAGCAATTCGGCAATGTCGATCTGCCTGACCTATGCGAGCGGCTTGCCGAAGCGGGGTTTTTGCATAAGAGCGGCGGGAGCTGGCACTGGGTGCAGCAGGCGTATCCGGCAGACACTGTCAGCCTGCGATCAGTGACCTCGGACAACTTCATCATTATTAATACAGCCGGAAATAGCGACGGAGAGCCGGAAGTGATCGGCGAGGTCGACTTCTCCTCCGCGCTCACAACCGTTCATCCGAAAGCGATCTACCTCCACCAAGGTCAGCAATACCACGTGGAGCGGCTTGATTTCGACAAGCGCAAAGCGTACGTCAAACCGGTGAACGTGGACTATTACACGGATGCCATTCGCTACACACAGGTTCGCGTGCTCGAAGTCGCGGAAGAAGAGATCATCTCTGGCCCAGCCGCTCGGGTGCATGGCGATGTACTCGTGCGATCGCAAGTCGTAGGGTTCAAGAAGATCAAATTCTTTACCAATGAGAACGTAGGCTCGGGAAAGCTCGAATTGCCGGAGAACGAGATGCACACCACCTCGTTCTGGATAACGCTCGGGCACAACTTGCTTGCAGATTTACCGTTCAGCCTTTCTGAACGGCAGAGCGGCATTTTCGGGTTGCTCTATGGGCTCGGGTCGATGGCGACACTCCTTATGATGTGCGATCGCCGCGACCTTGGCACAGCCGTTGGCGAACGCCCGCCCAGCGCGGCGAGCGAGATCAACTGGGAGGATTTCGCAGTTTCGGCAAACCCGTCGGAGGCCAAAGTGTTCTTCGAGCCCAATCTCTACATCTACGACGCGTATCCCGGCGGGATCGGAATCAGCGAACCGCTGTATCGCGTCTGCGACGGGCTCTTGAGTCGCACTCTGGAAATGATCAGCGCGTGCCCATGCGAAAACGGATGCCCTTCCTGCGTCGGGCCGACTGCTGATCGTAGCGAGAGAACGAAAGAAGTCGCGCTGGAGATTCTCAGGCGAGTGTGTGCAGACGCCCACTGGATGGCTACGAAGACGGCACAAACCACATGAGTGCGCGATACGTGAGCCTTGACCGAGTCCGCGGCCTGAAGGCCCTCCGGCGCTCCTCAGCACCAGAGGCGCCGACGGGTGGGGGGCAATCATTCTTGCCAGACGATGGCGGCGAGTCACCCTCCCACACGAAAACGATGAACTATGATCCGGAACGGCTGTCCCGGATTCTCGGAGCCACTCCGAAGACGAACGAGTACGGAGACTATCTCTCCGTGCGCTGCTGGTGCGCGCACCCTCCGCGATACTCTCCTGATCTCTGTGCCCTTAGATTGCTCGTGCCGGAGGCGCCGGATGAAGTCGCTGATCCCGACGAGTGGCTCTTTCTCGATACCGAAACTACGGGTCTCGCCGGCGGCAGCGGCACGTATGCATTTCTTGTCGGGCTCGCGTGGTGGGACGGAGGCGGGCTTGAGATCGAGCAGTTTTTCATGCGCGAGTACAGCGAGGAACGCTCGATGCTATTCGCCCTGAGGGAACGGATCGCTGAACACCCGGTGCTTGTTACCTTCAACGGAAAGTCATTCGATTGGCCGTTACTCGAGACCCGGTATCGCATGAGCCGCAAGATTTCGGTGCCGACTTTGCGGGCACACCTCGATTTCCTTCATCCGGCAAGGAGCTTATGGCGGCTACGCCTCGGGTCCGTCCGACTGTCAGAACTTGAACGCCATGTGCTCGGCTGGGACCGAGGAGCGGATGTTCTCTCCGGTCAAATTCCGCAAATCTACTTCGACTATCTGCGCGGCGGTCGACCCGAGCGACTCGTTCCGGTACTCAATCACAACCAGATGGATCTCCGTGGTCTGGCGGCACTGTCGAGCCGGATTCTCTGTTCGCTCGGCGACGCTGAAAACTCGGGGCTCGACGGTTTGGAGCTGTTTGGCGTCTCCCGCATCTGCGAAAAGCGAGGAGAACGCAGGCGAGCCCGCACTCTTTATGAGAAGTCGATTGCCTCGATTCTGCCGGCCGAAACAGATCGGGCAGCACGGCGGTCCCTGGCAAGGCTAGCCAAGCGAGAAGGCGACTTTGATCTGGCATGTGAGCTTTGGAACGGTGCGCTGGGAAATTCACGCCACGGCTACGAGGCCTACGAGCAACTGGCGATTTACTACGAACACAAGGCCCGTGACTCAGAGCAAGCCCTGCAAGTAGTCCGGCAGGCAGTCGATGAACTCCGCCGCGCAATTCAGACGGGCGACATCGCACCAGGGGCGTATCGCGAGATCAAGACGCGGTTCGATCGTCGGATGCTGCGACTGGAACGCAAGAACCGCAGGCCGCTGTTAGACGCCATGGCCATTCACGCTCAGACTTAACGGTGAACGAGATGGAAGAGGGACGAAAACGCGTACTAGGAATCATGGCCAGTATCCTGGTCTCGCGTCATCTGAAGACGACCGAAGATCTCCATGACAGCCGACCGAGTCCGCGCACAGAGGCGCTCGTTGGCTCGGCCGTGCAGTGGGCCGAGCGAATCATGAGAAGGATCGACGGGACATTCGCGAATTCAACGGACGATAAGCGATGGCCGCGAACTTAGAAGCGATTCTCATTTCGGTGTGGCGCCAAGCCATGGTCGAAGAGGCCAAAACCGTCAGTGTCGACGGAGGGAGTTTTGCTGTGCGGAAGACGAGCCGGTCGCGATTGCGCGAAGTGGATTTTCGTTTCGAAGGTCAACAACTGCGCGGGCTCGAGCAAAATCCTGAAACCGCATCTCGCTGGGCCCAACTGGCACGCGAAGGACAGAAGGTTATGCAGTTTCTCAGTGAGCAACGCTACATTGCGGTAGTCGTGGATGGAAAGGTGCAGTTCTATGGCAAAGCGGCGCGCGGTGATCGAAAGTGAAACGGGATGAAGATTAACGCGGTGACCGATGTGAAACGCTGAAGTGCTAACGGGGGCTAGCCAGCAGGCAGCGGTTCGGTAAGATCGAACTAAGGTGGGTGAGGTTCTGTGATGAGAGATTCACGTGAAGGGCGTACTCCGGAACGGAGTCGAGTTCCGAACGCTGTGGCGTTGCAAAATGCCGTCTTGTGTGCCGAATGTGATGTTGTCAGCGACAGCCCGAACGACCGGTGTCTGGTGTGCGGAAGCAGCTCGCTGTTCAACATCGCTCGCATGTTCGGCGGGAATCTTCCCAAGGATCGCGCGGCTCTGGTTCCCTCAGAGACGGTGGAAGTGCACCGGGAAATTGTGCTGACCTTTCCCAGACACCACGGGCAGCGCGCCAAAGCAACCGGCTAGTTCGTGCGGTCGAACCATTTAGTCGAATCAGCGTGCGGAAAATCATCCACGTCGACATGGACGCGTTCTACGCTTCGGTTGAGCAGCGCGATGATGCGCAACTGCGCGGAAAGCCCGTGATCGTTGCGTGGTTGGGCAAGCGTTCCGTGGTTTGTGCCGCTTCCTACGAGGCTAGAGCCTTTGGAGTTCATTCCGCCATGCCGGCCGTGCGCGCGGAACGTTTGTGTCCCGCCGCGGTCTTCATCCCTCCGGATTTCACGCGCTACCGCGCTGTTTCGAAGAGTGTCCGGGAGATATTCAGTCGTCATACCGACCTGATCGAGCCATTGTCGCTTGACGAGGCTTATCTCGACGTCACCCTGAACAAGACAAGTCTGCCGACAGCTACGCTGGTGGCCCGCACGATCCGCGAGCAGATCCGCCAGGAACTAGATTTGACCGCCTCTGCGGGTGTAGCGCCCAACAAGTTCCTGGCGAAACTTGCCTCCGACTGGCGCAAGCCCGATGGACTCTTTGTTATTCAGCCCGATGATGTCGATGGGTTTCTTCTGCCGCTGCCGGTTGGACGCCTACCGGGAGTCGGCAAAGTTACGGGACAGAAGCTCGGGAACCTTGGAGTACAAACGGTGGCGGATTTACGAAAGCTGGATTTACCGGTGCTTGAACAACATCTAGGCCGTTATGGTGTCCGCCTGCACGAACTCGCCCGTGGTATCGACGAAAACAGAGTCGTGCCGGACCGGCCCACACAATCCATTTCCGTCGAGGACACTTTTGAGCAAGACGTTTGGTTGGCCGAAACCGAGCCGATGATCCGAGGGCTTGCAGAGAAGCTCTGGACGGCCTCGCGCAAGGAACCACGGACGGCACGTACGGTGGTTCTGAAACTCAAGACCAGCGAGTTCAAGATACTTACCCGCAGCCACACGCCAAGCTCGCCTCCCTCTTCGTGCGAAGAATTGACAGACATCGTCCTGAGACTGCGAGAACGAGTTGAATCGAATCCGCAGCAGCGCTATCGCCTGCTTGGCGTTGGTTTGACCAACTTTCGGGATCGCGAAGGCGATGGCTTACAAGCGGATCTATTCCTGTTGCAGGAGTAAGAACAGGGCCAACGCGACTTGGTCAGTGCCATACGAAAATCCAGGTCTTTGTTTGTTGGCTGGGTATTTCAGAACAAGCTCATAGCAGTTTCTTCGATTGGGACTTCCCGAGCGCACTCTTCGTCATCGTTTTCCGGACGATTCACGCGAGCGCTCACCGGATATTTCCTCATCAGGCTGGCATCAAACGGCTTGAGACAATCCAGAACTGTCTCTGCCTTTGTCAATCCCGGGTCTAACCAGCACTCATAATCGTCGGGATTCAGGATGGCCGGCATGCGGTCGTGCACGTCGGCGACGATGGAATTCGGCCTTGTCGTGAGGATCGTGCAGGTCTCGAGGATATTGTTTTTCGGGTCCCGCCACCTGTCCCACAGTCCAGCGAAGGCAAATGCAGCGCCGGTCGCAAGCCCGATGCTGTAGGGCTGCTTCGCCTTCGGCGCGGTTCTCTTCCATTCGTAAAACGCGTCCGCGAGAATGAGACAGCGGCGCCGCCGCAGAGCGTCACGGAAGGCCGGTTTCTCCGCTGCGGTTTCCGACATCGCGTTGATGGTTTTCAGACCAAACGATTGGTCTTTGGCCCAGTACGGAATCAGGCCCCAGCGCATCAGGCCAAAGATACGTATTGGTTCCACAGGGTGCTGACGTATGGTGGCGACTTGCTGAGTTGGAGCGATATTCCAGCGCGGTTCCCAAGCCGGATCTTCCTCGAGGCCAAAGTGATCCCGTAGATAACGCTGTTTCGCGGTAAGCCGATAACGTCCGCACATGGCCTTGTTTCTTTCGCTTTATTTCTTTCGGTTGGCTGCTTTCCACTTTGCCCAACGCGCCCGCTGGGCTGCGGCAATTCGCCTGCGCGCCGCCGCTGACATGGTCCTTCGTTTCTTGCCTGGTGTCTGAGCACGGCCGACGCTTCCGATCGCTGCGCGCAACCCATCGAGACCGCTCAGGGCTTTCAGAGCGCTGTCCAGTTGCTCGATTGTCCGCTGCGCCTTATCCCGTTCCTTCTTTAGCTGCTGGACCACATTTGCCAAGTTCGACATTGATTCTCCCAGGGCAGGAATTGTAGCAGGCCGGTACCGCGCAGACTGTTCTCCGTTCCTGTTTCCCGCTGACCCACAACCGATTCATTCAACCCATCTTCATTCAGCCCATCGAGAGGAGTCCCATGAGACTTCGTAGCAATGAATTGTGTCCAATCCACAAGTCCCTTTCCTGTTGCGGCCGGGAGTCCCTCCCGAAACCCAGGTTGACACGACTCGGAGTTCAGAGGATCGAAGATCCGCATCACCCGCGAGGATATCGGGAACTGCGGTCACCGGCCGAGATGCGAAAACTGCTGAACCGAAAGATTGTCCAGCAGGGCGGGATATGCGCCATCTGCCACGAAGACTTCACGGATTACAACGACGTCGTCCCCGACCATGAGAATCCGAAAGGAATGGGAGGAGCGTGGCGCGATGATCATCCGGACAATATCCAGGCAACACACTGGTGGTGCAACGAAGAGAAGGGATCAACCAGAATGGATGACTGACGGCCCATCAGTCGTTCTTTCGCTAATCTCCGGTTTGCCCGTTATACGTGCGCAGGTCTCTGTCGCAGCCACTCGTTCGAAGAAGGCGCGGGCTCGATAGGGAAGGATAAGTTGGCTGAACTACCGTAGCTTTCCCCGAATCACGGTGATCGACCCAGCTGGGAGCGTGTACATGCTGTCCGGCGTGGCAGCAATCGTGATGTTCTTATCCTCAGCTGGGGTGTTGCAATACTGCACAAGAGCTACAGATCCAACGAATGAATGGCTGACGCGCGTGGCATCGTCGATGACGATGTGGACAGGGTGGGTCGCGTTCAAATCGTGATTAATCAGCATTAACGACCAGTTCCCGTCGGGGCGTTTGACGGCGTATGAGGTAACCACGGTCCGCGCGGCAGCGTCCTTAAGATCGGCCGAAGCGGGGAAAATCTTGTTTGCTCCCGCGCCGTGCTGCAGCCATTCGAAATTGATCATGTGTGCGGAAGAATAGGGAGTATATGCAGGAGTGCCATACGCTCCGCCGCCATCAGGGCCACTGCTGGGGCCGAGGTTCCCGTCACCACCGGCACCATTATTGATGGCCGGCCGATAGAACGCCGTTCCGCCCTGTTCAAAGAATGTGCCAAACGCGTCGCACTCCCAGATGGCCTCGCCGGTCACGCCCAAGTAGCCGGCTCCGCTCGGCCCCGCTGTAATTCCACTTTCGGAAATGATCAGCGGCACATCCGCGGGGACGCCGTCCTGACGCCACATGTGCAGGACGTGCTTCATGATTCCCGGTTCCAGGTAAAGGCTCGCCCAGTCGTTCGGTGGACTGAATCCATTGATCATGAATGGATAGTGTTCGAACGACATGAATGAGAGGTCCTTGAGATGTTCGTGGGCCTTGAGGTAATCGACAAATCGCTCCATCCAGGAAGTGCGTCCCTCATTGTCCGCCCACAAGGTGATGTCTTTGTCGACGCCTTCGAAAATCGGGCCTCCCAACCTGGCGCCGGGCGTCAGCTTGTGGACCGCATCCGCCACTTGAATGTAGATGGCGCCATAGTCTTCCGGCGTCATGTGCTTGCCGTCGCACTCCTCCCCGACCTCAATTCCCACCACTGGATAACCACGCTTGTGAATGTAGGAAACCTCATTGGCGCAGTCTTCGGGAGTGTCATAAATCGCCGCACATGCAACCAGCGCCGGATGGCCCATGGTCAATCCGCTGGTAAAGAAATTGTCCATGCCGTTGTATTGATCGCGGCCTCCGGTGATCAGGTTGTCAGCTTGGTGCCAGGGATCGATGGAAGAACCGAAAAAGGATCCAGCCAAGTCCGCCGGCGAACCGGCGATCACTTCTTGATCTCCAGCGCCCTCCAGGTGTGGCGGCGCCCCGGGTCCGGGATCTACGCCGTTAGCCGGATAAACAACTGCATAGTTTCCCGCGCTATCGATCGTACCGGTGGATAGCGTCTGCAGGGCGTAGCCGACGCAGTTTCGAATATCCTGCGCCCCGTGAGTATCGCAGCTTCCGGAGGATTTCGACATCAAAACACGGACGAAGCGTGTCGTGACCGGCGCATCGGAAAGTTTCAGATGGACATCCCCGCCGCTGCCGTTCAACACCGCACCCGATTGAAAAGGCTTCCAGACACCATCCGGACCCATGTCCCAGTCCATGGCGTTGTTGTCCCCGACCCAATACTGCACAACATACACGACGGCATACGGATTCACCCATTGGATATGGATCGCGTTGACGGCGCGGTCGGTGCCCATATCGATCACCACCCATTGCGGGTGCAACGCATCGCTCTCACCCGTGAAATGGCTGGTTAGGTAGGGATTGCTCTTCCAATAACTTTGAAAACCAGCCACCAGAGGTGAATCGCCGCTGGTCATAAAGTCGCGATGGGGCAACGAATACGAATAGCCGTAGTGAATGGGTTCGCTCAGGTCCGCGCTGCCGACGTAATAGCCGCTCTTTGTCGCTGGATCGCTCCATGTGCCGTTCTCATTCCAGTGCCACGCCGCAAGACGCAACTCGCTATTGTTGCGCATGGTGATGGAACCCCAACCCAGGTTCTTGACTGCCTGAATCGTCTCGGGCTTGGTCAAGCTGTCCACCTGCTTCTTACTGAGATCATCCATCCACGCGCCGGTCGCAGTGTCGGGATAGATCGTATTCAGAGCGTGCTCCGGCGTTACGTCAACGTGGACCGTGGCAACCGAATCGAGCGCGCCCACCTTGGCAACCGAATCCGCCTGGAGTCCCTGCCGATGCCGTCGTGTCTGAGCCGTTTGTGCCGGAACCGTCTGTGCATTGACGCGCGAAGGAAGGTGCGGGGACACCGCCATCAGCCCGAGCGCCGCAACTGCGACACACAGCCAAACGCGAGACGAGACCCGTGCGTAAGAACCAGTAATCATGATGTCCTCGCCAAATACGAACCTGAAACGGTCAAATTGAGGATTGAGATTGCACGCCGAGTTTACACGAATGGCAGACAACCGTTTGGAGCAACGGATGTTGCCGCTCGGTGGCAGGGACGGACCATTCTGGTGGTTGACCGGAGAACCGAAGAGACATCGATTCTTTTTTTATTTCTGGCTAGTCGCCATATATTCGACAGGATTCAAGTTCTGCGTTAAGTCGCTATACCGTAAGCAAAGGCGCTCGAAGTTTTCCCATGTCAACTTATGAATTGGAAGCGATCGGAGCCGGGTCGTAATCGAGCCAGCCCCGGGAATTGTGTCGGGTGTGCCAGCCGATGTGACGGAATTGGGATCGGAATCGATTGCACCGGAGCCGACTAATATTAGCCTATCGGTCCTACAATCGGGGAGGACGGCTTTGCCCAGAAGCGAGGCTTATCATCATGAACTTCCGGACTGTCAGCTATTAGGAGGTCGGAAGGCCCTTCGACTCGATTTTGTACGCGGACCGTGTGCAGATTTCCGAGGATACTCAAATTCGTAAAAGCGGTAATCTAACTTGCGGCCCATCAGTCGGCCGCCGCCAGGACTGACGGCATCCCAATGTTCACGTCTGCGGGAAGGAGGTCTCGATGGGAGCGTAGTGTCTACACCGACATAAGCCCAAATCCATAGGTGTCGAGAAGCTCACCCAAAAGCTTGGCGTTTCGTGACTCTAGGAGGGAGCCGGCCTTTGTCACCTTGAATACCGAGGTGGACAAATCAAACAAGGCACATGCTAATCGAGCAGGATCGTGACGTGTCGGATACAGAATCCCATGCGCTCCTACTGGGTGAGCCCGGAGCGCAGCGGACCACTTCTGCGAGACCGAATGCGATCCCGCGAGAAGACGAGCATCGGCCCCTATCCGAGCCAGTCCACCTGATCGGGCCAAATCAATTAAAACGATGGGCTGCGTAAGTTCCAGGTAGGCCAGATGGCGGATGTGTAACTCGGTTGTTGTTATGAATCGTATCCCAGTGTGTTGGCCAAAAGTTTCGATGAAAGCACAATGTTCGTCCAATCCGGTGTAGAGCACCCCGTAATTCGAGTCCGGAGAGTCAAATCGATTGCTTGCAGTCTTGCCGAAGAAAATCGGATCCAGGCTCGCGGAATGGAACCTGGAGAGACGCTGTCGGGGAGGCAATGTGTGTATCAGCGGTTGCGTAGATACGATACCGGCTGTCGGTTCGGACAGCTCACCTGGGTGGGTGCTCATGCCGCCCCATGTTCGCCGAATGCGCGAGCAGCCTCAATCACGCCCTCTGTTTCGCCTCGTCTAAGGGAATCGAGTGGCGATCTTCCATTCAGCCGGTCATTTGGGTTAACAAAAAATGTAACTTGCATCCAGCCGTCGTGCGACGTGAGCACGTCTAACGTCTGTTCCAAGCCCGCCACAGTCGTACTGTTTTCAAACTGCCATGCTGGATATGCGTAACCACGCCTTCCGAGTGCCAGCCCTATTAGCTGGCCCTGTCTGCGTCGCTTATCGACTGCCTGTCGCGAGATGCGAAGCAGCTTAGAAACCTCGCCGACAGAAATCGCCCCCCCGTTTGCCTTGATTAGCTCCTGTTGCATCGTCGCCCCTCGCAACTTCGCTGCAGATAAGGGATCCTTGTCTAGAGACTCTGCGAGTGCTGGAGCAGCAGCGAGCGCATCCACAAGGACGAGGTAATCATTGGGCGCCGCACTTGCTTCCTCCAGCCTAATCGGCGAGACATCACGGTCGAGTTCGGCGATTGCTCTCATCGCTCGAGCTGCAAACGTTACATTTTTCGATTTCGACAGAGACTCGAATCCATCCTTCAAATGGCGAGATCCCAGCTGTCGGGTGCACTTAAGTTCGACCACGATGTACTCACCACTCAATTCCGTCACAACATCAAAGTTGTCGAGGAGCAAATGCATCTTCTGCCTGCCGCTCGTCAACATGAGTAGATCAGAAGTGGCCCGCATCTTCATTCTTGCGTGCGGTCGTGAGCTTACGACCAATCCTGGTCCTGCATCTCCTAACAGACGCTTGATACGAATCGAGGTTTGCAATGCACTCGGGACGTTTGAAAGCCAATCCTGTAGAGCGTGCTGTACCTCGTCAATGGAAACCGGATGTACAGTTGTCGAAGTGTCCACGATGTCCTCTTGGTTGACATGGTTATTATCACATACAGAAATATACTTCGTCAACCTGTTCATCTACATAGTAGAAGAATTCGCTGGATGCTCCCGAGAACAGCGCAGGCCCTCAGCTCTAGCCTCGTATTTTCAATGATATAGGAGCCCTACGTCGCCGGCCTTTATGGGCCGGACTCTTTTAATGTTTACCAATCTGGTTGTCTCAAAAAGGGTGACTCACATGGACTCTCTTTGAACCGGTCCTCTGCGTGAGACGAGGAGAAAGTTCTGACCGCTTCCTGTCCGATTTAGGAGCGGATCATCGGGAAACTGGAACAGCCCTAAGGCGTCCGTAAGCTGCCCTCCCGATGAACGCCAGGTGGTTTGCTTATCCGTCTACTCGTAAACGGCTGTGCGCCAGAAGTGTGCCAAATCAGGGAAGCTCGATTGGTAGCCGACATCGCCTCGATTTACGGCCGATAAGCCATTTTTAATTCAATCAACCTCAATATCCGCGCTTTCATGCCGCCGGGGTGCGTCAGTTGTGTGCCTCTCTTGCGACCCAAGGAGGAAACTTCGGTTTCGCCAGTCGCTTTCCAGCTCATTTGCCAAGACCCCTGTTCATCCGCCGCAAAAGGATGAATATTTTGCTACCATCGCAAGTCGGGAAAGGAGAATGACTTTAACTTGTGCACCAGTTCCTCTGCCGAGGCGTTGCCCACCGTTGCCGAAAGCGTGGCGAGAAAGGCGCGCAGTAAAAAAACCGCATCATGATAGACCGTGAAGCGATCAGAGGCGAGAGCTCTAATTTTTTCGAATTTGACCGACGCCCCTCGGCTGGTCCGTTAAAGCGGGATCGCGCATCCACTTAGAGCTTATGGAAAACCCCTTTCAAATTTTCGATTCGATTCGGGAAGCCTACCTCCGATATTTGGACAGCCCATTCCGGCTTCGATATCAGGCCCTCCTGAATGAACGGCGCGACCTCTTGGACCGTGATCGGCAGCTTTATCGCGAGCCGCTTTATGAGCCGATGTCGCCATACGAGTTTTCTGGCATGACTGTGGCCCAGGCGGCCAGCGAGGTTGGAGCTTCTGAAGCCTCGGGCGAATTCATCGTCAAGAAACTTTTTGAGCCGCAGCCCGATGGGCGGCCAAAGCAGCTTTACTCCCATCAAGTTGAAGCCTGGCGGAAATCGCGCCAGGGCAGATCCGTTGTTGTTACTTCAGGCACGGGTTCTGGAAAAACAGAATGCTACCTCCTTCCAATTCTGGCCTCCCTTGTCGAGGAGGCAGAGAGAGAGTGGACAACGCGCTGCCCGCCTCAGCCGACTGAATTTTGGTGGAATCAGAGGGGGGATCATCACGCATATCAGCGAACGCATGAGCAAGGCACCCGTTCCATGGCTGTCCGGGCGCTTCTGTTATATCCCCTGAACGCCCTGATTGAAGACCAGCTGGGACGAATCCGAGAGGCTTGCGATTCCAACGCGCCAAGGGCTTGGCTTAATGCTCACCTGAGGGGACATCGTTTTTGGTTCGGCCGATACAACGGGGATACACCAGTTCCAGGAAGGCCTGAGAACCAGCGAAAAGCGAAGGAGTTGAAGCGGCGCCTGAAGACTATGGAACGAGAATGGGGACGGGCACTCGCCTCTGCCAGGACGAGCGGCAAGCAGGAAATTCTTTCCTTCTTTCAAGACCCCGCAGGTGCAGAGATGTGGTCGCGCTGGGACATGCAGGAGGCCCCGCCTGACATTCTCATTACAAACTACAGCATGCTCAACATCATGCTGATGCGTGATGTTGAACATTCGATCTTTGAATACACCAAACAGTGGCTTCAAGCCGACCGTGCAAACCACCACTTCCACCTTGTCGTCGATGAACTCCACAGCTATCGGGGCACGCCAGGCACAGAGGTCGGCTACTTGCTTAGGGCATTGCTCGACCGAATAGGCTTGCAACCGGATTCACCCCAACTGCGCATAATCGCCACTAGTGCTTCAATCGAGGAGGACGCCAGCAGCAGAACGTACTTGCAAGAATTTTTCGGTCGCCGTGGGGACAATTTTGATATTATCCCCGGCCGGCGCCAAGCCTTTCCTGTGCCCGCCACAAATCTGGCCGGGCATGCTGGCGCTTTCTCTTCATTCGCTGCGGATTGCGACGTTCCAAGTGTAGGCAAACAAGCTGCCGCGGATACTCTGGCACAGCGCTTGGGCGTGGCCTCCAATCACTCCACTCTCGAAAGAAAACTCGATGATTGCTTAACCTCAATTCGCGCATACGAGTCGGTTCGGCGTGCTGCTGTACTGCGCCCCATTTCAAGCGCGGATTTGGCGAGCGCGTTATTTCCAGACTCAGGAAACGATCAAAAAGCTATCGAAGGCTTGCTCCGGGCCCTCATCCTTGCCCGGAATTCTGACAATGTTGCACCCTTGCCGTTGAGGGCACACTTTTTCTTTCACAATGCCGGTCGGATATGGGCGTGCGTCAACCCAAACTGCACGAGCCCCAAATGCGCCGATCGTGCTGCTTTGGCTGCCGCCGGCGAGGAAATGCCCCCCGTAGGCAGCCTTTACACTGAGCCGCTTCCCAGATGCGAATCTTGCGGCGCCAGAGTATTGGAACTGCTGTATTGCCAACCGTGCGGCGAGGTCTTCCTTGGCGGATTCAAGAAGGAACTGGAAGGCCAGCCAAATGCTTATTATCTGTCACCGGATTATCCGAACGTTGACCGCATTCCGGACCGTGCGGGTTCGGCCAGAGGAACGTTCGAAGAATACGCACTTTTCTGGCCTGCCAGAAACAAAACGCTGTTTCACACAACCAACGCTGCCCGCAGCAGATGGGATTGGCAGGAAGTTGGTGAGAGTTACCGATGGATGCCGGCGCAACTGCTGCACCGGCAAGGCCGGGTCTCGTGGCCTTCCCGAACGCCTGCAACGGACAAAACAGTAGGCTTCATTTTCCAAGCGCCCCGAGCTGACGCGCATGCCCTTGCGACCAGATGTCCCCATTGTGGAGACACGTGGAGAACCTCCTCATCACCAATACGGGGTATGGTCTCAGGCTTCCAACGTATAGCTCAGCTGCTTTGCGACGGGCTGATCCGAGAAATCGGAGGCCAAGGTGGTCGCAAACTGGTTTTGTTTTCAGATAGCCGCCAGGATGCCGCGAAGCTTTCGACCGGAATCAAGAGTGACCATTACTTGGACGTCATCCGGCAAGTTGTGTTTCGACGTTTGGCAGAACTCGAAGAGTCTGCCGTCAGACAGCACGCACTCGCCATTCGGATTTATAACGAGTGCCGAGAATTTCTCGACCTGCAAAGAAGAATGCTCGCTGGCAACCTTCCACCGGTCGAGATCCCCCGATATGCGCAGCTCGTGGCTGAGCTGCCGCCTGGCGCGGTTCAGGCGGTCATCGCTTTTGCGACCGCGGGTGGCCCACAGCCGCAGGTTTTGTCTCCGCCAACAGCGCCTGGAAGTTGGACTTCGCTTCGGTTTGACCCACTCTGTGAGGTTGTGAGAAGCAGGCTCCTCGCACTTGGCATGAACCCCGGAGGCCCAAAGGCAACATTGGCAAGGTGGGCTCCTGACGACGGTCAAATCATAAGATGGGAAGACTTGGTCAACTGGGATTCTTCTCCCAGGGAATACAAGCCGCATGATCAACTGAATGTGCTTGAGCGCGATCTGCAAACAAGAATTGAACGCTCGCTAGTCTCAAACATTGTTGAGGATGTTTTGTTCGCCCTTGGAAGCAGGGATTTTGAATCGCTGCGGCTTGGTGTTTTGTGGATTCGCGAAGCCCCGCCATCAAACGCGGATGAACAAATGGCGGCAGCCGTGATCCGCATTCTGCTCCGAAGTCGGCGCTGGTCTGATTCCGGTCGGGAAGGAAACCTGGAGCCGTCCCGGTTTGTTAAGCAATATCTGTCAGCTGTTGGCGAACTCACGGGAGAAACCGCATCTGTCCTCGCGCAAAGAGTTGAGTCGATTTTAGCGGGCTCATTGACGCAGTGGCTTGTGAATGAACGGACGTTAGTAGTGCTGGCTCCCCGCCCAGATGCGAATTCTTGCGTCCGCGTTTATGCGTGCCGCCGCTGCGGCCGGACGCACCTGCATCCGGCCGCCGGCATTTGCACGCGCTGTTGCGCGCGTCTTGAGTCCGAACCCCGCTTAGAATCGGTGAGCGGAACAATTAACGATTATTACGAATTCTTGGCGCGTTGCGACAAACCTGAGTTCAGGCTGAACTGCGCGGAACTGACGGGCCAAACAGATCCGGATGACCGTCGAACACGCCAGCGCCTGTTCCAGGAGGTTCTCATGGAGGAAGAGAACGAGGCTGTCGCAGGCGTAGATCTCCTAAGTGTCACGACTACCATGGAGGCAGGCGTTGACATCGGTTCCTTGCAAGCATTGGGGCTCGCGAACATGCCTCCTGTCCGTTTTAATTACCAACAGCGGGTTGGACGCGCAGGACGGCGTGGCACTGGCCTTTCGATAGCTCTCACATTGTGCCGCGGCCGCAGTCACGATGAGTATTACTTTGAGCGGCCCGAGTTGATCACGGCCGACCCGCCGCCTCCGCCGTACGTTGACGTAAGTCGGAGTGAAATCGCGCGTCGTGTGGTTAGCAAGGAAATATTGAGGCGAGCTTTTCGCGGAATTCCGCGCCAAGAAGACGAGGGGCCGATTGGCGGGGATGTTCACGGAGAATTCGGCAGCGTCACTGAATGGCAGACGGCAAACCGGACGAGGGTGGAACAATGGATTCAAGCCCACCGCACAGAGGTAGAAGACATTTGCCGCGTCATACTCTTCCGAACCGACATGGATGATGACGCCGGAAGGCTCGCCATGGCGAATTACATTTCTAGAGGCCTTGTTCCAGCAATCGACGAAGCCGCACTTGCGGAAGAAGGTGTAACAGGAGACGCGCTAGGCAAGCGATGCGCCTCGCACGGCGTACTTCCCATGTTTGGATTCCCCACAAAGGTGAGGCTCCTGTACCACCAAAGGCCGAGGATTTACTTGCATAAGGGGACGATCGACAGGGACATGGATATTGCCATAAGCCAGTTCGCGCCCGGAGCTCAGACTGTAAAGGATGACATCCTGCATACTTCGATCGGAGTCGTTGAGTATACGCCCTACGCAAATGATATGGTTGAGGTCCCAAACCCCCTTCGAAATCCAAGGCCCGTTGGAATCTGCCGGCAATGCCAGGGGCTTGTAACGATTAACCCGATTCCAGGACCTTGCCCGTACTGTGCAGCTGCATCTGACCCAGAAACTGGCTACAGCGTAACCCAAATAAATCAGCCGCCTGGCTTTACTTCTCTCTGGAAACCGCCGGCTGAGTTCGATGGGAGCTTCGAGTTCACGCCCCGCGCCTTGCGGGCTCGCATTGCTGCCGAACAGCGGGATCCGCTTTCGCGGAGGAATTTTCTTGTGGATTCAATCCCACAATGCCGAGTCCACAAAATCAACGACAATGAAGGACAAAACTTCACATTCCAAAAGTGGACCGGGCACGAAATCTATTACACTGATGCGGGCGTCGATCATGCGATCATGCAATTGACCCGCGAAGAACAGCCCCTTGCGCAAACGAGGCGCCCAGTTCCCGAACCTAATACGCAGCCTCTCGTACGTGCATTGGCGTCAATTTCTACAACTGATGTGCTGACCGCTGGCTTGGTTGAGGTGCCCGTCGGACTGATGCTGAACCCTGCCATCGATGAGGCAAAAGCAGCCTGGTATTCTTTCGGTTTTATGATTCGAAGAGCTGCGGCGTTCCACCTCGACGTTGCTGACTCCGAGATTGACATGGGGATTCAGCCATTCAAAGATTTTAGCGTTCCCTTCGATCCTCCATCCGCAAAGATATTCCTCTCGGATACTTTGGAAAACGGTGCTGGCTACAGCGCCTTGCTGGGCGATCCAAATGAGTTTGAAGGTCTGCTGTTGCTGATTCTCGGGCAGCATCCTGTGCGAGGCGAACAATTCCATGGGCCTCACGTCAGCGAAAGCCACAAACGTGATTGCTCAACTTCTTGTCACCGCTGTTTGCGCGAATTTGGAAACATGGCATACCACACGATTTTGGATTGGCGATTGGGGCTTGATATGGCTCGCCTCGCTATGGATGCCGGGGCGGCCATTGATTTGGAACAGGACTATTGGGCTGGCCTCATTGAGCGCCAAACCCCTCCGTATCTTGAAACCTTCGGCTTACAAACAGAAATTGTGGACGGTGTCTATTGCGGGATTGACGAAACTCGCGGGGATGCAGTTGTCGTTACGCACCCTCTCTGGGATTTGAATCCTGCAAATTACTGCGAGCGCCTTGCGGGGACCTTGGCGCAGCTCGAAGGGAGAGGATTGCATCCCAAGTGCATCTCTGCCTTTCGGACGGTTAGGTTTCCGTTCGAACTTCCTGAGTAGCCGAGAATGGATCTGCCACCTATTCCAACGCCGCGCAGCCTCGAAAACATTAGTCCAAGTTTTTACAACGCTGCTTTGCTTTGCAGGGCGCGGGCAGCGTGGCAGCAATTTGGACCGAGAGGCGCTTTACCTGCTTCGACTGGCTCCATAATCGGAGCCTGTTTTCATGCCGTCATGGAAATGGGGAACGAAGGGCGACTGTCTGAAGGGGAGGAGGGCATTCGGGAAGCCAAAGCGGCCTTTGACCAGAAGGCCAGCCAGCTTTTTTCGGAAGCTCATCCGCTGCTCAAGGCCAAGTTCGTGTCCCCAGAAAAATTTCCGTTCTATTTCGAGAGGCGAGCAAGAGCCGCAATCTTGGCCGCGAAAGCTTCATCAGGCGTGGTTGCACGTCAAGCAGACGCGCACGGGAGAGGGACCGCGGCACACGGGAATCCAGCCGACCAGGCGCGGCTGGTAGAGCAAATGCTCAGTTCAAGAGATGGCCTGATTAAAGGACGGATCGATTTGTGGGAAAGGTCTTCTTCGACAGTCACGGATTATAAATCTGGCCTTGAACCCAAAAACGCGCCTTCAGGGATTACAGAGAACGAAACACGCCAGCTGCGGCTTTATGTTCACCTCGCCCAGGAAAATGGGTGTGCCGCAACCTCAGCGGCGATCGTGAGAGGGGACGGCCACCGAGCCGCGATTGCAGTGCCAGCGGCTGATGCGGATTCAGAAGGGCAGATGGCTCGTCACACTTTGGCGCAATTCAACCAATTGGTCGTTGGCGGCGCTCACTTTCATTCGCTGGCCTTGCCGTCGCGGGAGAGCTGCGCTGGCTGCCCATACATTGCCCTTTGTGATCCCTTCTGGGAAGCTGCGCAACCGGAATGGGAAGAGATCTGCGGCGCGAACGCTGAGGGCGAAATTGTTGAAATCCGGGAAGCTTCCTTTGCAGGATCGCCGCTCAGATCCCTGAGTTTGAAAGATTGCCGAGGATCGGCTCCGACCGGAGATCTTGTGGTCGAACAAATTCCTCTTGCTTGGCTATCACTTGGCTCAAGCGTTCCTGAAGTTGGGCGCCGCGTGCGCATCGTGTCTGCCGCGAGGCGACCCCCCGAACCTCAGAACCGCGTGCTCCGGGTTGACCGCGTGAAGAGCACTGCGATCTGGATGGCTCCGAACCCGCGGTCACTTTGACTAAATCAAGTTGCCGGCTGCCCGAGCGAGGCCAATATAAGTCTGGCCACGCGGCGTGGAACCGGGCTGTAACGAACCGTTCCGTTGCTCAGATCGCCAACATTTTCGGAGCTGATGCATGCCAGACGCGCACAAATCTCAGGCAGCGGGGCTCTCGCCGGAACCCTAAGACCTTGGCTCACGGAATCATACGAGACGATAGGAGCGCGAGCGAGGCTCGCTGCCGCATAAATTGCCTCCCGGCGCGGCAATTCGACGATCTTCTTCTTGCTCACCTGCAAGAAAGTTTTTCGCCTGCCGTATTGCGAAATGCATTCGCACGCTGTGCGAGCAATTGGGTTCGCGGTCCACTGTTTGGAATCAAGGTCAAAATACTGCCGTTTCCACCCGATCATTAACTGTCCACTGGGCGCCAGGCTCAGTTGCTGGGAGATCGGGACGAACTTGCTAATCATCTCTTCTGCAAAATCTGTGGCGCGCTTGACCTGACACGCGTCTGCTACCTTATTCAGCGCAGCGGGGGTTCCGATGACAGCAATCAGATCGGGCAAATTCGGGCGAGGGCGAGTCTCAATGGTGCATTGTTCGCTCCCTGCAACAGAGTTCAAGAGCTGAATCAGAGCAGGACTTCTGCCGCCGCATAATACACCGCGATTAGGATTTTCAGTGAACGAAGCCAAGACAGGATCAATTACCTGCCAACGGCGCCTATTGTCGGCAGAAAACGTGACACTGCCAATGTCGGAAAGCCGGAAGCGCGTCCGCGTAACTAAATCGCCTAAAACTTCTTCCAGTCTCTCGTCAGGCTGTGCCAGTTGGGCAACAGCATTCTTGAACGATTCCCAGGTGCCTTCCCCGAGATGGCTCATCCAATAAAGGAGCTCGTTCCCTTTCATAGCAGGCCTCTCTTCGAGAGGCGCTGTATTACTTTCGCTACCCGGACATATCCCTCCCAACTCTTGCCTGGTTCTTTGTCCTGGTTCCCTGAGCCGCACTCCACATCAGGTCGCCTGGAATTCGCCGCGCGAATCGCGGATGCCCATCGTTGAGCCGCAGCCCGATTCTTAACGCCGCGGATGGAGTGAGCGCGCGTCTTCAGAAGATCGGTTACGCTAATCTCCACAGGCTTTCTTACAAGCTCAATCAGCCGAGTTCCAGCTTTTTTTGCGCCGAGCTTGACGGCCCAGACCGGTTCAAAGTCACAGAAAATTAAAGAAGATCCCGAGCCTTTTGCCTCAATCGTTTTGATGTCACCAGGAAAGCTCCCCATCAAGTTCCATTGGCCTGCATCCACGATAACCGAGTGTTGCGCCTCCTTAGTTCCATCAACGGGAAGAGCGGGCGCGGCGCTTGGCCGAAGCCTGGGCTCCAAGATTCTGACTTTTCTTTCGAAAGAGCCAACCATGACTATGTATTCCCCGGCATTCGCAAAAGCTTCCCGTGGCTTGATATATCCGTCTTCGTCCAAATCGACGGGCACGTCATTTACGCTGACCGTCCGCCCATCGTGCCCCTCAATCAGCAGACGCGGTGCAGCTCCCTCCAGCCAAGCCCATCGGGCCCCCATTCGCAATCCGCCGCAGGGGATGATGTTCACTTCGGTTGCCACTTCCAAAGCTCGAAGTTCTTGCGGCACGCTTTCCGTGCGCCTGATCGCTCGAACACCAAGAAAAAGAAACCAACCGTCAGGCAAAGAGCCGTCGTGAAAATGGCGTGGGGCCGTCTCGCAAATATTCGCCAGATAAGCGTTAACAGCGTCGAGCAGGGACTCATAGCACAAGACTGCGCACGTGATGTCCTTCGGCAAGCCATTGCGGGAAACCAAATCCGAATATTCTGCATGAGGCGCAAGAACAAACACCAAGCCCGGCGCCCGCCGGAGAACACAGCTTGGTCGGTTCTCTGACGGCCACGAGAAACCTTCTAGAAGAAGCGCTCCATCCCTGGGTTTTAGAGGAAGCGGATCATACCAAGAATCGCCTCCTGATAGTTGAATGTCGCCACAACTGAATGTCTCGGGGAAGCCTTCTCGGCGCGGCGCCAGCAGTGCGAGGCTTGAGCGGCGGCCGATCGTTTCGAGCAATATTTCAACCTGCGAGTAACGGATGCCTGTTGAGTCTGAAACAACACCATCCCACGCCCGCAACTCACTCCTGACTTGCGTGAGAACAGCCCCAACCCTGCTGTCGTTGAGGGCCTTTTGGCCCGCGTTGCTGAAACTGCCATACGATTGATCCCATCTCCGCAAATCATCTTCCAATCTCTCGGTGCTCGGAAGGTTTTCAGACGAGTATCCAGCCCACTCGAAAAAGCTCGGCAGCTTTTCGAGATCCAATTGCCGAAGCGGTACGTGTGCAAGGGGATAAGCAATGAACCGCTTCTGCGCGTTCCCTGGAGGAAGCGCCAATGAGCGGCCCGTTTTCTTTGAAATCCAATCTGCCAGGAACAGCCAAAGCGATTCGAATTCATCCGTCCGAAAGCCAATTGGCTGCCCGTTTGCCCCTTCTCCAGCGCCTAGAAGCTCGGCAAGTCTCGAATAGTAATCACTGCTCCAGGTAGTTTCATCCATGTGCATCTTGTGGGCAGCCAGCACCGAAAGGGCCAGAAACGCGACACAAATCGGAATCCCGTCTGAGCAAACACGTCGAAAGACCTTAAGCCTCGCAATCGAGCCCACTACTCCAACCTTGTATGCTGCCGCAACAGCATCAGCGAATCGCTTCTCTGCCTCTGCAGGAGAGACACGTTCGTCTTCGCCATCGAAAAGAGCGGCTGCCAAAGCTCGCGGAGTTGTGGCCAACAAAATGTCGCCGCTCGCGGCAACAGATATGAAACGTTCAAGGAGGGCTCGGTTCCACCAAAGATAGTGATCGGGCAGAGAGGCCACTCCTGGTCCGTTGTATTCGGAGATGTCAATTCGTTCAGGAGGCTCTTTATCAGACTCGGGAGGTTCCGGTTCGGTTTCGGTCGTCTTGGTTATCGTTTGGAGCGGTGTTTCTGCGCCCTTTGCTAATTTTGCGGTCGCTTGGGGTTTGCCCGGCCCGCTCGCGGGCCTTTCTGAATACGCCTCCCACTCTGACTCCAGAGCGGGAGCCTTTTTAGGGCCTGCGGGACTGAGCGGTGTGGCGCCTCCATCCTTGATGACAGCCGTTCCGCTGCCATCGTGGCCTGCCAGCTCACCTCGTTCATTGGCGGCGACCGCTTTGCCCCCCTCACTATAAACCAGTGCGGCGTGTTCTTCGATTATCGGGGAGGCTTCGACCGCTTCCAGCGCAGGGCCACCTCCGATTCCAACACCATCCCCTTCCGGCGGCGGGCCGCTGAGCGAAGGAACCGCAAATGGCCCGCCAGGATCGGTCTCCGGGCACGCATCGATAGCTGGGCTGGGGATATCCTCTTTTTGCGGTTCTTCTCTTCTTGCTCGCGATTCCTCACCCGCTGCTGCCTCGCCAGGTGCGCTGGCTTCTTCTTTTGTAGTCTGGGGATCCTCGACCGGTGCTTCGTTCCGGCAGCGCTCCGCCTCAATTACGGTACTTGGCTGAGGCGTTTGCTCTAAGTCCGCCCCTTCGGGCCTGCTCTCTCGAGAAATGAAAACTGACTCACCAGGCGGCGCGGGGCTGGCCGTTGCACCAACCTTCAACTGGCCTTTCGATGCTCTAGCGGTGATAGCTTCAGGGTGCGGATCGGTAGCCGCGTCTTCGACCGAGGCCTCCGCGTCCACAGCTCGTTGTGGCGCATCGGTGAGCTGCCCATGGGGATATGCCGCAGTCATCGTTTCAGCGCCCTTCGGATGTGTCAGAGCTGGCGTACGAGCGGATTCGTCAATATCAACCCCGGGAATTGCGTGCACTCCATCGACGCATGAGGAGTCTAAATCAGTGGAAGACTCCAACTCCTCACTGGCAGTCGCAGGAAGATAGTCAGCGGTGCGACTCGCCCCGTTCTCACCCGTTGTTTGGAGTAAGGCCCCTGTTTCAATTGGGGGGTGAGTTGGAATCCTGAGGACAGCACCGGTTTCCGCGGCAGTAGTTCTAAACGAGGAATCTTCAGATTCCGGACCGGGCGGGACGAGACTCTCTCGCTTGTCCGCCATCCTTCTATTGTGTTTGCGGACGGCGTACCCGAAAGCCGCCGCGACAGCAGCCGCGACGCTCGCCAGAGCGATGAGCTTTATAGCGCTATCCATAACCGACGAGTGGCGCAGCGATTCCTGTTACAAAAACGCCTCAGTGATCTTACAAAATCCTCTAGCCCCGAGTAGGTTCACACCGGCTTAACGGGGGCCGGCATTTTCAGCGTTTCAGAACGCCTTAGTGGCGTCAGTGAGGTTGGTCACAAAGGCCTGCCCATACCTCAGAAACGTCGCAGACGCCCTCATTTCTCCCGCGCAGCCGCGCGGCTCGCGCCGAGAAAAGCCTTTATCCGCTTCTTAAGCGTGCGCTCGATGTGGGTTTCACATTCCCAGATTAGCAGCGTTTTCCAGTCATCCGCTTTTAACGCCGCGATACTTCTTGCGTCGCGGGCGCGGTTGCGCTCCAGCTTAGGCCTCCAGTAGTCCAGATTGGTTTTTGGGACGTGAGCGGATTTGCACCCCTCGTGCGAATGCCAGAAGCAGCCGTGCACGAAAATCACTTTACGGATTGCCACAAAGACGAGGTCCGGCTTCCCAGGAAGATCTCTTCTGTGCAGCCTGAAACGATAGCCCATCTCGTGCACGAGGCTGCGCACAGCCAGCTCAGGACGCATGTCCTTGCTGCGGATGCGGCGCATGTTTTCAGTGCGATTCATTGCTACAGCTCTGCGATGATGGCCTGCTCATACACTTTAGCGGGGGGGAGATTCGTGGGAGCGGTAAAGGCCAAGGCTATCTGGTCAATCGTCGTCGTCGATTGCCCGCTGCAGATAAGTGTGCGGATCTGTCCGTCAGGCACCACCGAGCCAACATCGTACCGCATCAATGTGACAGACCCGGGCTGCTGGTATATCTCTTGCAGGTTCCCCCCGAGGCGCTCCGCGATCTTGTTGTAGACAGGTGTAGGGCAGACAAAAAACAGGCCTTTATGGCATAACGGCTCCCGCCTCAGAACATGACCCTTGTAAATGATCTGAGGTAGTATCCGCTTGTTTACGTTTTCCCAATTCGGACCTGCGGTGCTGTTACCCGCAAATGGGCGACCGTCCAAATAAGCCTGGCGCTCTGCACGGTAGTTTCCCGTCGTGTCAATGGACTGCACCTCGACCGCCACAAACGCAAGCAGCTTCCCCGCTGGATCCACGTGCGCCAAGATCCAGTCGACGAAATATGCACCTACCTTACCGCCAGCTTTCTTGGCACGGCTTGGCAGACGTAATTCTTTGCCCCACCGTTTTCCGAAAACCGCTATGGCCGCCTTGCCGGAATTCTTCACTCGGTAACCTGCAACGTCGCTTCCTGCTACGAGGTCAAAGCCGCTGCCGAACGCTTGAACAGCAACATCCTTGAGTATCTGATAATCATTGGCGTATAGCCGGATGGGACAGCAAATGACTGGCCCGCTCGTCATCGGTTTCAGCGTGCACATACCGCTGATGGTGCCATCGCTCAGAGTTTTGATGCACGTTTGCCCCAGAAACGGACACCGCAGAGACTTGCGTGCATTCTTGGCCGTAGCTGATTGATCGACAGGGCTATAACCGAAAAGTTCTGTGATGTTGCTAGCCATGCACTGCCGCCTTTGCGGCAATCATACGGACGGAGTCATGCGCTTGCAGATGAACCCGGACTTGTTGCGCAATCGCCCTCGCCATAAACACTGGAACAGCGTTGCCCACTTGTTCGTATTGAGAGACACGAGGCCCGAGAAACCTGTAGGTATCGGGGAACGACTGAAACCGTGCTGCCTCCCGCACAGTGAGGGAGCGATCCTGGTCGGGAAGAAATACTGTTCCCCAGTGCGGATCGCACTTCGTCATAACTGTGCCAGCAAGACGGTCATTCCTCAGCCGACCGTAGCGCTTTGTATGATCCGACTTGCGCGCCCGCTGCATGCCTTTGGGCAGAAGATCGTGCGGAATGTCACGCCACGAGCCTCCTGGCTTCACGTGCCGCATTCGTTCGGCATTTTGCTTCGAGAGCTTCGCGGCGAAGTGGTTGTACGTGACCCCCTCGGGATTCCGCATGGACAAGGCATACTGACTGACTCTCGCGACCGTGTAGCCGATGGTTTCAGCCCCCTCCCCCATCTCAAGGCGTGGCAGGTCTCCGATGGCATCGCCGACGGTCACAGCTGGGAGAAGCCGCTGTCTGTCCGATTCCGTTAGCCGGAACGTGAGGACGCCGCCCCCTCCACGGAAATTCGCGCGACCAGCAGCGTAGTGTGTCGGCTCCGGCGGTGCAATCTCGCCAAACTTTGACCCGAGCAGAATCAGGCGCCACCGCTCTTGTGGAACACCATAGTGCGCAGCAAACAGAATCTTGACAGTTACCTGATAGTCCAGCTGCATAAACTCGCGGAGGATGCGATCGAGCACCTTCCCATCGCCAAGCGAGAGCAGGCCGGGTACATTTTCAAACAAGAAGATCTTGGGCTCGAACTCTTCCAGAAACCGGACATAGTCCTTGAAGAGCTTATTTCTGGGATCGCTCAGAAAACGCTCGGGCGCATTGATGGAAAACCCCTGGCACGGTGGGCCGCCCACAAGTACGTCCAGCTCTCCTCTTGTGATCTTCAGCCTCCCGCGGATTTCGGCGGCTTCGACATCCTCGATATTTCGGCAGTCCGCCCAAGCTTCAGGATGGTTATAGCGGAACGTTTCCATTGCCTCCGGCATGCAGTCATTTGCATAAAGGCATTGATAGCCGGCCATCCGGAAACCTTCAGTGATGCCTCCCGCACCCGAGAACAGATCGATCGTGCGCAGCACTGGCAAGGCTGCGCCGGACTCCTTGCGCTTTACCAATTCCAGTTGCCTCTTCTTTGTCATTGCGGCAGAGCCCATCAACTCTTCTCCCCAGACCTTTTGCCAAACAGCGGCCACTTCTCCGCGATGTACTGTTCAGCAGCCTCGCGCACGACCCAAGCGAGAGACACTTTCTTCTGGCGTGCAATGTCGTCGAGAGTCTTGTAAATTTCTGTTGGAAAGCTGATGGTCGCCCGCACCGAGGATGTTTCGCTAGACTGCGGTTTTTCTTTTCGCTTTGCGCCTCGGGTCACTTCGGTCGGCTCACTGAGTGCGAGTATACTACCGCACCACAATTCACCATAGCGGTGAATTCTGTGGAAAACAATCCCAAACTGTGAACATCTCGGCACTAACCTCCTTATTCCCAACTATGTTAGCATATTCGCCTTATATTCGCCCCGTGACCGGTTCCAAGTTGCTGCCAGCACGGACTCGGCGGCCAGGGTCTGTTTTTATTGACGGGCGGACTGAAAACAGGTTCTCTACGGGCAGGACCTATGGACGGAGTCAGTTCTGGCGGAATTCCCAGGGCTTTCTGTGTTCGCGGATCTGGCTGTAGCTGATGGCAAGTTCTTGGCCCAACTCCAGGTCCTCTGGCTTTACGATGGGCTCATTGTCCAGGGTGCCGAAAAGGAGCTTGTGCTCCTCGTCGCACCGATGCACGCGCACCCACATCCATTCGCTGGGAAGCACTTCGTTCTCTGCGACAAATTCAACCTTTACGTAGTCGCCCGCTTGGTATTCCGGCACGATACACCTCAGCAGAGCCATTCTAGATGATGCGACAAACTCATACCAGGTCGGAAACGATAAACTGCAGAGGCTGGGAATGATCTTGGTTCTTAACTAATGGCAAGCGAGTCAAGGCCGCGCAGCGGAACAGGGGACCAGTTCAGCTGCAAGAACCATCTGCACAGATATCGCCCCCGCCTGATCCCCGCTTCTCCGCTCACCTCTTTTCCTCTTTTATCAACTGACATTCCAACAGTAACCCGGCATAGAACACCCGCATAAAACGACCATTCGTATTAGAAGACGGTGTGCAATTAGTGTGACGGATTTAGCGACTCCAGATAAGTAATCTGGCAATGCATGTGCGTGCCTTACCAAGGCAACAACTTCCTCCACCATGGGAGCATTTCAGGCGGAGCTGTCGGCGTCCCGGACCTCGGCGGCGTCGCCACCTGCTTCTCGCCGCCGCCGTAATGCTTCTGCTTCGTTCGGCGATCATGCGCGCGTTTGGCATCGACGCGCGCCTGCGACCAGTCCTCCGCCCATACGGCCCGGTTGTTGCTGACCCAATAGTGCGACCGGCACGGGAAGCTCCAATTGCCGATCGAGGGATCGAGAGAGACTGTCTTGCCGTCGAAAATGAGTTTCCAGTCCGCGGGGCCCAACGGCGTCACCACTTCCTTGAGGCAGCCGCAGGCGCACTTATGAACGGTCGTCGCGTATTCGATCGAGACGTAAAGTTTCCCCTCTTCGATCACGTCGGGGATGAATTCAACGAACTCGTGCGCAAGCGTCTTCGGCAGCTTCACGGCCGGCGTTGGTTTCATAACTAGCCCCCTACGACCTGTCCAGCGGCAGCTGCCGGCACGTCTTCGTTGCGCAGCATATTGCCCCCGATCGTATAGGTGCAGTGATGCTCAAAGTCGAGATCCTGATAGAAACCCGCGAGCTTTTTCCACTTGATCACCGCTAGAGCCGCGTTCAACGCGTTCAGGTCGGCGATCTGGATATTGGTCGCGTATTCGTTGCGCTCGGCGTCGTTCGCGAACGACACGCGTTTGCGCAGATGATCGCGTTGCGCCTGCGTGCTCGTCGTCACTCGCAGGATGCCGCCGAGCGAGCCTTCGCTGAGATAAACGCCCATGCCGACGTCGATGAAGGGTAGCCCGAACTCTTCGAGTTTTTCAACGATGAATTGTTTGGCCGTTCCCTCCATGCACAAAAACACGAAGGTCATCTCCCGCAACGCGTCCACGTTGTCAGCGCTGATGAAATCCACGTGCGCTAAAATGCCGTTGCGCATCTTGTCATAAATGCCTTTCAGATAGGCCGCCTTCTTCGGTATCGAGACCAGCTCTTCGAGCGACGGTGCACCCGGCGTTCGGAAAGCGTTGTGTTGCAGGAATTCGTCGCCGTCGAACAGGTGTATCTCGCGCACCGGCGTCTTCGCGACAAGATCCAAGACGTAAGCGCCAGTTCCGCCGAGGCCAACGATCGCGATTTTTTGCACTGCCGCGAGCTTCGCCGTAACCGCGCCGATTTCGGCCCGGGTTGAGGCGGTGTCGATATACTTGAACACCGTCTCTTCGTCGCCGGCGGCCGCGACTGGCCGGGAGGTCTTCGCGTTTACCCCCGGCTCGACCTTCTGAGCATAGCCCGACAGGATCGTGACGTATTGCGTCACCTTGTCGTAGTAGTTATCGTAGGCGCCGCTCGGCATCGGCTTCGCCGAAAACGTCTGGTCGATCTCGACGCCTTCGCCGAGCTTGGTGCGTCCGTTGCTGACGTTGCCGATGGTGTCGATCAGCCTGCCGTCCGCGCGGCATGGGAATTCGCCGATGAAGTGAGCGACGTGATTATCCGGCTTGACGGTCACGTCGCCCGCCAGCTTCAGCGGCATCACGAGGATTCCGCGCTTCACGACCCGGTCGGCAGCCACGTATGGCACGTCCTTCACCAACAAGTGATCCGACCGGATTTCAAGATCGTAGCCCTCGTTGCGGAGCCGCATTAAATCGGTGCTACGACTTATTGGTCTCTGTGACATCGAAGATCATCCCATTCTTGATGCGTACAGTTTCGCCCTCGGTCATCGTGCCTTCGGGGTTCTTCTTCGGCCCCTTGCGATACGTCACTGAAAACTGCACGTTCGGCCCGCTCGGCACGGGGTTGAAGGCCAGGGCGACAACCTGATCAAAGGTCAGCGTCTTGGTCGAGACTTCCTTTTTGCGGCCGTTGACAATGACGTGGTACACCTTCTGTGGCCCGCTGTGGAAGTGCTCGTCCTGTTTCAAATGGACCACTTCCGGTCCGTTATCCACCTCCGGGTCTTCCCGGTCGCCGGTCACTTCGCGAAACAGCTCCATCCCCGGCTTTACATTGCCCAAGGCGTACAGCGCCGCGCCCGTTGTCGGGTTCGGCGATTCGTAGGCCTTTTCGTCGATGTGAATGCGAACCTCGTGCGTGTGATTCTCCATCGTTTCCCTCCATTATTCCCAGATGCAATTAATGGGACAGTCGTTAACCCCAAGGGTTAATATAACTGCGATGGACAAGAGATGTCAATAGTGTTAACGTCAAGGGTGAATGACAATGTAAGAAGGCGTAGGATGGACATCGACTTCTCCTCACGCTCCCTGCGGCGGGCATGCAATTCGGAAAAAGAGTTGATTAGGCGCTGGGGCAAGAACCGCGGCCACATACTCGGCCGGCGTTTACAACAACTCGCGGCCGCTGATAATCTGCTTATCCTCAACGCAGTGCGGCCGTTGAAGTTCCATGCGTTAAAGGGAAGACGTGCAGGACAGTTTGCTGTGGATGTCGACTATCCCTACCGCATCATCTTCGAACCGAACGGGAAGAGTGCCCCATCAAAGCCTGATGGTGGGCCGGAGCTGCAGCGGATTACCAAGATCAAAATTATTGAGGTCGTTAACTATCATGGCGATTAAGAACAAATTCAGATACGACCCTGATTATGCGATTCCGCCCGGTGAGACGGTAGTGGAAAGCCTTGAATCGCTCGGGATGACTCAGGCGGAACTGGCGACTCGAACGGGCAGGCCGCTAAAAACCATAAACGAGATCGCCAGGGGCAAGACTGCGATCACTCCGGAGACCGCGCTCCAATTCGAAAAGGTTTTGGGAATTTCAGCATCATTTTGGAATTCATTGGAAACGAAGCACCAACAGTTGTTAGCGAAGAAAAGAGATAAGCAAACACTAAATCGGTTTGTCGGTTGGCTTGACGAACTGCCGATTAAGGATCTCGTTGCGCGGGGGTGGCTACACCCGACGTCCGACAAGGCCGACCTTGTTTCGCAGGCGCTTGCTTTTTTTGGCGTCAGTGATCCGAATGTCTGGCGACAGTTATGGTTGAGCCCCAAAGCCTCGTTTCACAGGTCTCAAGCATTCAAAACTTCACCAGGCGCGACGGCTGCATGGCTTCGAATTGGGGAATTGGGAGCGCAAAAGATCCGTTGCGAGGCATTCGATAGGAACAAATTCAAGCTGGAATTGGAAAAGATACGAGGTCTCACGAACGCTCCTCTTCCCCGAATAAAGAAAGAGCTTATTGAGCGATGCCGCAGAGTCGGTGTTGCAGTCGTGTTCGTTGCCGAGTTGCATGGAACCCACGTTAGCGGTGCAACTCAGTGGCTAAGCGCAGACAAGGCTCTCATTCAGCTAAGCTGTCGATATAAAAGCGACGATCAGTTCTGGCACGCTTTCTTCCACGAAGCGGGCCACATCTTGCTTCACGGGAAGCGAGCGGTCTTTATCGACGATTCCGGGAACAACTCGACTGAAGAACAAGAACGAGAGGCACATGAATTCGCATCCTCCTTTCTTGTACCGCCAAGCAAATTGCGCCGGTTCTTGGACGGTTGGGCGGGAGACCAAACCGCGATTCAAGAATTTGCGGACGAAGTTGGAATTGCTCCCGGTATTGTGGTTGGGCAACTTCAACACCGCAAGGTTCTACAATTTCACGAGTTGAACTTCCTAAGGCGTTTTGATTTCGACCTTACCGAAGGCAACTGAGCTTTTGCCAAAAGGCGAAAGAGTCGACCTCGACAAAATCAGACGCGGTCTTCCAAGATCGCCGCTCCGGGAGAGCGCGTGATGAATTCTTGATGACGACAGATCTGCCGGCCCGCGCTCTCTGGCAACCCACCAAGTGCAAAAAGTGGTCTGTTGTTTCCCACC
>Ga0116121_1000177_pt1 | contig 36817 bp, 31 predicted proteins | sample June2015DPH_13_1_FD_89725 | JGI IMG/M metagenome (GOLD analysis project Ga0116121, IMG submission 89725) | Peatland microbial communities from SPRUCE experiment site at the Marcell Experimental Forest, Minnesota, USA - June2015DPH_13_10 | ecosystem: Environmental > Terrestrial > Soil > Wetlands...
AGTCCTATTGGAAACGACAAGCCTGCTCGAATACTTACGGATCAATTGGGACCAGCTAATAGAAAACCGAATAAAACCAATCCAGTTGTCTTTTATGTAAAACATTTTAACCGGACACTACTGGGTTTTAACATATTTATTCCGCCATTATTACCCAAAGGTAGTTAAGTATATAATTCCCTAAAATAAGGGGTCTCGAGGCCTTTTCAATGGTACGCTCTCTACTTGATTAAGCGTATTCGTCTACCGTCACATGCGATCTATCGTGGCCTTGATCGCCTTGAAGTTGTCGCTATCCAGATTTCTTTTCAGGAACTGATAATTCTCCTTGTAGAGTTTTTTCGCATCGTCGTTTTTTTGCTGGGAAAGGAGCGCGAAGATGTCGTTGAACACCTTCATGGCCTGGTCATGATCCTTCGCCTTCTGCTCCGCCGCCGCCTTCTGCCCGGCCGCCTTCTGCTCGGCTGCTGCCTTTTGCTCTGCCGCCTTTTGCTCTGCCGCCGCTGCTTTCTGCTCCGCTGCTGCTGCCTTCTGCTCGGCTGCCGCCGCTTTCTGTTCCGCCTCGGCCGTCTTTTTCCCCTCCTGCGCTACCGCGTATTCCCGCTGTATCTTGAGGGAGGCGATCCTCCTCTGCGCGTTGTCGATGAGCTTATTCGTGGCATATAGTTCAATGGCGATCTTCCGGACCCTGTCCTGCGCCGATTGCTTTCCGGAGAGGGAGGCGTTTCTGATCGACCCCTTGCTTGCCAGAAGGGATGCGGTGGTTTTGTTGTTTTCGGCGATTGCCGCGGCGTATTGGGCAATGGGATCGGCGACGGCCTTGATCTGCTGGTCCTGTTGCGCCTGCAGGGAGGCGATGGCCTGCGCGTTTTTCGCCTGTTCGTCCGTCAGATCGGCCAGCTGTTTCTGTTGCGCCGAGGCAAGGCTGTCGGCCCTTATCTTATCCGCGACGAAGCTGGCTGCCGCCTGCTTGATTTTTTCCTGTAGCGAGGTAAGATCCTGCCTGGCCTTCGCGAGCAACGAGCTCATTTTATCAATATCCGCCTGCGCCTCGATTTTTTGCCTCGCCAGGGCGTTGTAGCGGGTTTTTATGACGAGGATCGGCGTCGCATCGGTTAAATCTGCGGTAACCTTGTCGTGAAGCAATTTGGTCCGGTTCTTGGCGATCGTCGCTTTCGCGTCGTTTTTCGTACGCATGAGGTTGTTCGCCGAGGCTTCCTCCGCCTGCGCCGCGGCGGTGAGTTCGTTCAGCGTTTTCTGCGACGCTTCGATCTGGATATTCAAAGAATCGTTCAAATCGGTCAACTTGATCCCCTCGTTTTTCTTCACGGTCGTTATGCTGTCGATGACCGCCACGCGATTCGATGAGGGATTCTTGGTCGACGGATTCGTCTGCTCGAACTGCTCCAGGTTTTTGCGGGCGGCGTCGCGATTCGCCGTCGCCGTCGCGAGCGACGCGTTGACCGCCGTAAAGGCGCTGTCGACGAGCGGCAGGATATCCCCGCCGTCGGGTACGGACGCGGCAAACGCCGCCTCCCGCTGCTTGATACCCGGGTTCGCGCCGACGATGGAATCACGCTGGGCGAGCAGGGTGTCGAGCTTTGCCTCGCGCGAATCGACGAGGCGCTGGCTGCTTTTTTTCCTGGTCTGCACCTGAATCGCCTTGTCCAGAAGCTCGCGTGCGATCGATATGTCGTGGTCGAGGTTGAGTTTTATTCTCAAGGCATCGAGGAGAGGCTGATCCTCCGAAAGATTCTGCAGGTTTGTCTCCGCTTTGGCAAGGGCTGCCGCGTAGGGCGCGTGAAGCGCGGCATACCGGTTCTGCTCTTCGCCGGTGGATTTTGTCAGATGAGTCCGCTCTGCGCCGAGAGCGCCGATCTCCTTGTTCACGGCGGCTATGCGGTCCGTGTGCTGCTGCTTCTGGCTCTCCATCTGCTTGATGATATCCTGGATATGAGCTATCTTACGGTCATTTTCCGCCTTTGCGGCAGCATGCTGGGCAAGGGCCTTGTTTACATCCGAATCGGAAACCATGATCTGGCTGTCGAGGGCGTGCAGCTGGCCGCTGAACCGGTCGCGATCGTCGGTCCGCTGTTTTTCCGCCGCTATCGAATCCTGGCGGAGTTTATCGATATCGGCGGTTATCGCGGCAAGCCCGCTCTCGCGGGCATGAAGCAGCGAATCGTCGCGCGCCGTTTCGCTTTGCAACCTGGCGACGGCGCGTTCATCGGCGGCAGAATCCCTCGGGGCGAGGCGCCCGGCGTGCGACGCGGCCTCGCGCACGGCTTTGATCACTTTGTCAAGACTATCGCCGGTTTTACGCAGGGCCGAAAGCTGGTCATGGAATTGCGCGGCAAGCGTCATACTGTCCTGGCGCGCCTTGTCGTAGCTGGTTTTCAGATCAACGGCGTCGTTCTTACTTTTTGCAAGCTCCGTATCGATCTCGGCGAGCTGTTTCGCGTCCGGCGAAACCTCGGAAGCCGGAGCGGCAACCGCGTTTGCGCTGTCATCGCGCAATGTTTTCACTGCCGTTGTCAATGAATCGACCCGCTGTTGCATGACCGCAATGCGGGCGTCGATGGAGTCGAGGGAGAGTTCGTTGCGGGCGTTTCTCGCGAACAACGTGAACGCGCAACCGGCGCCGAGAATGGCGCATACAATCAATCGCAGGGAGAGGCGGGAACCGACGCGCTCTCGTTCACCGCGTTTGCCGACAGAACGAACCTTCTGGCGCATAGGAAACTCCTCATGCCGTAATGGTTGACTACCTGCCGTTAAAGATGGAAAAACTTATAAAATATACTACAAAATACTTCAAAACCGGCTTATTGCCAAACCGCCGGACGACTTCAGGCTCACTGAAACGACCGCACGGCGGAAGCGATAATTCGGACGCCCTCGGTGATTTTCTCTTCCGGCGTATGAGAAAATGCCATCCGGAAGCAATTGTTCCGCTCGCCGTACGGATCGAAGGCGCTCCCGATCACGAACGCGGCGCCGTCCTTTATCGCTTTGACGAAAACCTGCGAGGCATCAATTGACTCCGGCATGGTCACCCAGACGTAGAAGCCGCCTTTGGGGGTGGTCCAGGTTACCGGTGACGGCATCTCGGCCTTGAGGGCATCGAGCATGATCGTCGCCCGGCGGGCATAGGCCGCCCGGACCGTCGAAAGGTAGCGCGGGAGCCTGCCGCTCCGGAGGTATTCGTGCGCCAGGACCTGCGTAAAGGTTGAGGAACATGCGTCCATCGACTGTTTTGCCAGCTCGCACTTTTCCACGATCTCGCGCGGTCCGAGAAGCCAGCCGAGCCGGAGGCCGGGACCGAAGATTTTAGCGAAGGATCCCGCATAGCAGACGGGCGCCTTCGCGCCTGCCAGGGTTTTCAGGGGGATGGTCAGCGGCCTGTCGCGTTCGTCGAAATAGAGTTCGCCGTAGGGATCGTCTTCCAGAAGGCAGAGATCGCGGCCTGCCAGGACCTCCAGGACCTCGCGCCTGCGTTCCTCACGGTAAATGATTCCGGCGGGATTCTGGAACGACGGATTGAGGTAGACCATTTTCACCCGCGCCCCTTTAGCGTCGAGGACCCTTTTCAGGTCGGCGATGACGATCCCTCCATCGTCGAGCGGCGCGGCCCCCATGGAGGCACCGTAGGAGAGAAACGCCGCCAGCGCGCCAATGAAGCTCGGATTTTCGGTCACGACCATGTCGCCGGGATCGAGCATGACTTTACTGAGGAGATTGATCGCCTGCTGAGCGCCGGTCGTGATGATGAGGCTCTGGCCATCGAAGGGCAATCCCTTTGATCGCAGATACTCCGTGAGTGAGGCGAGCAGCGGAGGATAACCCGCCGTGGGGCCGTACTGCAATGCCGCCTGTTTCGCTTCCAGAGAGAGCGCGTCGTAAATGTCATCGATGACCGCCGTGGGCAGGAGGCTTGCCGCGGGCATTCCGCCTGAAAAAGAGATGATCGACGGATCGGCGGCAAGCGCCATGAGCCGTCTGATTTCCGATGAACGCATTCCCTGAGCGCTTTGAGAAAAACGGGGCATCCGAGGCTTTCTTTCTACGTTATCCGCTGAAGTCGCGGCATCGCGGCGGCAACCGCCCGATCAACAGGTCCGCGCCGCCGGGCCTTGCGGTCTTCGTTTCAAAAACGATCGTGGTATCGACATTGCCGCGGGGGAAAAAATCGCCGATAACGACGAGCCATCGCGGGGCAAGCAGTTTGTCAAGCGTTTCAAACAGAAAGGCGGTCACCGCTTCGTGAAAGGCGCCTACCATCCTGAAAGAATTAAGGTAGAGCTTCCAGGATTTGAGTTCCATGCAGACGCCGCCGGGAAGGTAGCAGACGGTGATGCTCGCGAAATCGGGGTAGCCGGTGCGCGGGCAGACGCAGGTGAATTCCGGAAATACGATTCGTATGACGCCGCTTCCGGAACTTTGTTCATGGAACGGGCAGGGAAAGGTTGAAAGGGCGGGCAGGGAGCCATTCTTAACCGCCTCATCGAGCGAAACAATCGTAGTGAACATAAAACCCTTCCCGCTTTGCCGGGCAAGATTTTTTGCACCCGCCGCGTCGTCGCGGACCGCGCGGAACCGCACTCCCTTTTGAAAAATAGCAAACGCAGCCGGACGATTCAATACTTGATAGGCCCTGCATCATGATACCATGTATTTTTTCAACGATAGGCTATTTTCTTGGGCGCATAAGGCCGCGTGTCGTTTTACCGTGCGCCACGGCTTTGAGACTCGGCGCTTGAACGGGCGTGGCGGGAGAAGAGGCGTTAATGAATTTCGACCGGAGACAGGTTTCCGAATTTGAACGTCAGTATCTTGATAACCTGACCAGCATATCCATCGCGTCGGACACCATCGAAACGGAGCTCTATCATAAGTTCAATGTCAAACGTGGATTGCGGAATGCCGACGGCACCGGCGTGCTGGTCGGCCTGACCAACATCGGCGACGTTCATGGTTACATCGTGGATGAGAATGAAAAGGTGTCGGTCGAGGGCCGGCTGCGGTATCGCGGAATCGATATCGAAGAGATCGTGCGGGGATTCCAGGCCGAAAAACGGCACGGTTTCCATGAGGTGGTCTACCTGCTTCTGTTCGGCCAGCTTCCCTCGCGGGTCCAGCTCGGCCATTTCAACGACATGCTTGATACCTGCCGCGACCTGCCCGAAGGGTTTACCGAGAACATGATTCTCAAGGCGCCGAGTCCGGATATCATGAACAAGCTGGCGAGGGCTATCCTTGCCTCGTACTCGTACGATGTCAACCCGGACAATACCGGCATCCGCAATGTGTTGCGCCAGTGCATCGAACTCATCGCGCGCTTCCCGACCATGGTTGCCTACGGCTACCAGGCGAAGCGGCACTACTACGACAACAAGAGCCTCTATCTGCATAAGCCGCAGGCGGGTTTGAGCACCGCAGAGAATTTTCTGTATATGGTGCGGCCCGACTCTTCGTACACGCCGCTCGAAGCGGAAATTCTTGACCTTGCGCTCGTGCTCCATGCCGAGCATGGCGGCGGGAACAACTCCGCGTTCTCGATCCACGTCGTGACCTCCTCGGATACCGACACCTATTCCGCCGTGGCTGCCGCGGTCGGCTCGCTCAAGGGCACCAAGCATGGCGGGGCGAACATCAAGGTGGCGAAGATGTTCGAGGATATCAAGGAAAATGTCAAGGACTGGCAGGACGAGGAGGAGATCTCCGCGTATCTGACGAAGATACTCCGCAAGGAGGCGTTCGACCGGTCCGGGCTTATCTACGGCATGGGCCATGCGGTCTACACCCTCTCGGACCCGCGCGCCGTGATCCTGCGCGAAAAAGCAGAGGAGCTCGCCTGCGAAAAATCCCGGATCGATGAGTACAAGCTTTACCGGGCCGTGGAGCAGTGCGCGCCGCGCGTAATCTCCGAAGTCAAGCAGCAGACGAAACCGATCGCGACGAACGTCGATTTTTACTCCGGCTTTATCTACAGCATGCTCAATATCCCGCGCGAGTTGTACACGCCGATCTTTGCGATCTCCCGGATCGCGGGCTGGTCGGCGCACCGGATCGAGGAAATCGTGTCCGGCGGCAGAATCATCCGCCCGGCGTACAAGAGCGTGGTCAATGCCGCACACTACCTGCCTATTGAAAAACGCTAAGGGCGTTGGCGCTGTCGAGATTTCTTTTCCTTGCCATCAGTTTCAGTAAGTCCTTGGTTCGGGCCCCAAATGGCGTACCGCTAAAAGCCGTACGACCTTTGCCGAAAAAAACTTAAGAAACCGCGATAGATACTCGTGCTCGTGTTATTGCCAACTATCATCGAAGATGGCGATTAACGGCGCTCAGGAGCCGGAAACGGCAGCGGCCCGACCCACAAGAACACGGGGGATCGGAATGCGGGCTTTACCCTAATGCCTGAAGGAATTTATTTTGAGGGAGGAAAAGATCGCATTATCGGATTTACCTTTTCGTTTCGCCCATTCTGAAGATTAAACGCCTATGGCCTCAAAGACTAATAGAAACATATGGAAATCATTATGATCAGCTTCAAAAGCGTCATTGCCGTTCTGTTGTTGCTTGCGATGGATACCGGTTACTCTATTGTCAAGAGCGGCCAAAAGAACAGAGCAAGAGAAATGACTTCTTTGACAATAAACCCTCACACGAACACCGGGAGGTTATTATGGTCAACGTTAAAAGTGTAATGGTTGTTCCGTTGTTGCTTGCGATAAATATGGGATGTACTCAACGAAATCATATCCACATACTGAAAGCCGGAGTAGAAAATTGGAATAAATGGAGAAAAGTAAACGCCAGCATTGAACCTAACCTTGAGAGAGCCGACCTTCGTGGAGACACCCTCTGGGGAGCTCACCTTGAGAGAGCCGACCTTCGTGGAGCCGACCTTCGGAGAGCCAACTTTGAGGGCGCTTACCTTCGTGGAGCCCACCTTCTGGAAGTCGACCTTCGTGGAGCCAACCTTGAGAGAGCCGACCTTCGCGGAGACACCCTCTGGGGAGCCCACCTTGAGACAGCCGATCTTCGTGGAGCCGATCTTCGTGGAACCGACCTTCATGGAGCCGACCTTTTGGAAACCGACCTTCGTGGAGCCAACCTTGCGGGAGACACCCTTCAGGGAGCGCTTCTTGTGCGCGCTGACCTTCGGAGAGCCGACCTTCGTGGGGCCGACCTGCGGAGAGACAACCTTGAGGGAGCCAACCTTGCGGGAGACAACCTGAAGGGAGCCAACCTTATGGAAGCCTACCTTGTGGAAGCCAACCTTGAGAGAGCCGACCTTCGCGGAGATACCCTCTGGGGAGCCCACCTTGAGAAAGCCGATCTTCGTGGGGCCGACCTTCGTGGAGCCGACCTTGGGGAATCTGATCTTGAGGGAACCAACCTTTTGGAAGCTGACCTTCGTGGAGCGAACCTTTTGGAAGCTGACCTTCGTGGAGCCAACCTAGCGGGAGCCAACCTAGCGGGAGACACCCTTGAGGGAGCCAACCTTGCGGGAGCCGACCTGCATGGAGCCAACTTACATGGAGCCGATCTTTTGGAAGTCGACCTTCGTGGAGCCAACCTTGCGGGAGCCGACCTTCGAGAAGACACCCTCTGGGGAGCCCTTCTTGTGGGAGCCAACCTTGCGGGAGCCGACCTCGGGGGAGCCGAAATCGACAAAGTCAAATCATTTTACAAGGCAAAACTTGACCCGAAAATTCTGATCCAGATAAAGGGCGAATGGCCTGAAAAACTCGTCACCATCTGGGATGATACAAAAAAAGATTGGGTTGTCAATGATACCCTTCTTGAGCAGGTCAAGAAACCCGACTGGCATGGGTGGACGGAGGGGAAAGAACAAAATAAAATAACTCCTATGGCCAATAAAAACTAACGGAAGCGAGGAGTCCGGGCAACGACCACATTTTGATGAAGTATTCTAAAATAGAAGAAAGAGAAAACGCGAAGGAAAACAGCGGTTAACCCGAAAATGTTCTAAAATCTGCGGTATGTCTCGTCTATGGCGAGGTGAGGTGTATAAATTATGCCTTTCTATTCTATGAATTAAATATGCCGCATTCTATCGCGATCGCGCGCGGGGCGGGATCGTTCGTGATGTCGCGCACTATATGCTTATTGAAAACGGTAGGGGCCGTGAAATTGTCTATGCCGTATTGCTTTTCCGCATTAAATCCGTACTCTCCCTTAACCTCTCCTCCCAGCTAAACATATATATTATAAACGGGTAAAAGAGGATACCGACACCTTGTACCCGTTATAAAATTGATTTCGGTAATTGATATAGTAGCTTGCTGAACTGAAAAAACCTGTCGAATAAAATTAACGATTGCATACGGTAATCGCTTTGAGGGTAGTTTCCTTTATTTTTGAGAGGGAGAGCATATGCTTACGGTCGCCAGACTTGAATCGGCCATTTCTCTTCTCTTTTTATTTATTCTTTCCTTTATTCTTTCCTGCAGGCCGAAATCCACCGCACCCCAAGTCAACTACCACCGCTTGAAGCGGTGGCTTGATATTTTTATACCTGGAAGGCATGCTGGTTAATGATTAATCCTGCTCATCCTCGAACTGCAAGCCTAGTTGCTCTGCTTCTTTCTCTTGCTTTTCCTGCCATTGCACATATTTCCGGATTTTCTCTTCGTCCAATCCGATGGTGCTTACGCAAAAGCCTCGTGACCACAAATGCCTGCCCCAATATCTCTTCCCTATTCTCTCGTATCTTCGGAATAGACTCAGCGCTAATCGCCCTTTTAAAAATCCCATCAGATTCGATACCGAATATTTTGGGGGTATCGAAAGTACCATATGAACATGATCCGCCTGGATATTCAGCTCAAGCACCTCAACCAAGTCTTTTTGCTTTATCAGGCTATGGACTTCTCGCCTCGCATATTCCGCGATTTCTCCCTTCAATATCCGATGCCGATACTTAGGACAACACACTATATGAAACTTGCATTCATAAATGGTATGAGATAGTTTTTTAAAGGCGCTTTTCATGGGATTCTCCCTTCCTTGCATACCTTCCAGGAGAGTCCCATTATTATAATTACTGCTATGACGGCTTCGCCTTTCTATTACCACTTGCTCTTACGGCACAGCCTTTTTATGGTACCACTGCCAAAGGCAGTGGTTTATGCCGATTAATTAATAACCTTCCCCATCCCGGGATGATAGAAGTGTTAAGTGCAGGCAAATCATTCCATCAGGGATGGAACGATACCGCCGCGACCCTTGACGAGAAACCGGGAATGGTGACCACCTTCACCTACGACTATTGGCTGGATTCAACCGACGTTACCAGGCAGCATTATTTCGATTTGACGGGAAAATCGCCGGTGCCGGTCGATTCGCAGTATGGGGTGGGAAATAACTATCCGGTCTGTTTTGTATCGTAGTTTGATGCCGTACTTTTCTGCAACGCGCGGAGCCGTGCGGAAAAACTGGACACCGTGTACAGCTATTCGGGCGTACAAGCACAGGCAAACGGCAGCGTTTATGCATTGACCGGCCTGCTGTGCAATGTCACCCACGACGGGTATCGTCTGCCGACCGAATCGGAATGGGAGTTCGCCGCCCGCGGCGGCACTTCGGCGAATCCTTTCAGTGTCCCGGCCGACAGCATTTTAGCTCAGGAGGATGCCTGGTATGCCTCCAACTCCCTCGGTGTGTTGCACCCCGTTGCGTCCAAACAGCCTAATGCGCTCGGATTCTACGATCTGGCCGGGAATGTCTTTGAGTGGACCAATGATTGGAAGCAGGCATATAACGGAATCCCCATTACCAATTCCCTTGGAGGTCTGCAACCTGACAATGCGTATGAAAAGGTCATAAAAGGCGGAGCCTATGACTACGATATGATGTACTTGCGGCCATCGATTCGATCTGCGACATATTCCACAACATTGTCGGCTTCATGCGATTATGTCGGGTTTCGGTGCGCGCGGGGGCCCATACCGAACGGGCAGTATATAGGCGTCCCGCTGCAGAGTCTTACCCCGAATCCGGTAACCATCGTCGCTTCAACCGATACACTATTGTCGTTCCTGGGAACGGTTACCGCAAAAATTGTTTTTGTTAATGTTACGGGATCATTTCGGCACCTTTGTCTTGTCGACTTCAGTAAAACTATTGCTTATGTTACCGAGTACAGTGATGATACTAATGTTTACTTCCCTGTCATTTCTCCGGATGGAAACTACGCGGCCTACTGCAGCAGGGATGTTGGTCTATCGGGTCCAAGCTCGATAACCATTCGTTCGCTTGATTCCCTGAGTAGCCCGAAAATACTCTTGGCTGCCGACTCGGCACATATGCCCCGCTGGTGGTTGAATCCTGCAACGGGCGATACCTGTATCGTCTATACCAATTCCGCGATTGACGACGGCAGCTCCCTATGGAGTGCGACAAGAACGCTGGTTCAGAAAGTGAGCGCGGGGAAACCGGTCGGAACTCCTCAGGTGCTTGTCGCTTCCGGCAGTTTCCATGATGGAGTTTCGGTCAATGGTAACTGCATCGTGACCGGCTACACCGAGCTTATCATGAGAAATTTACTGACAAGTCAGAATCAGCAGCTTTTTCTCTCTCCGAATAACGGGAAAAATGCCGAAGGATCGTCCCAGGTCTGTAATGTTTCGATGTCTCCCGATACGGGAGGCCAGGTTCGCTGCCTGTTTCTTGATTTCGGCTATTCCGGCGTTAGCACGGTGACCGGGACCCCCTATGGGATCCATCAATACATTTTCGAGGCAACGCCTGCGGATACAATCGTGAATTTCATGCATTGTCCGGCCGGCGAAGCGTCGTGGGATAATCCATCATGGACCAATACTTTGAACTTTGCCGTCGCCTGCGTCAGGAACAGTTCTGATCAAGCGCATGCCATTCACCTGGTTAATCTGGGGGCCGGCCAATCAATGGCCCTTCTCTCCGGGATAGAACTTGAACAGCCCTATTGCTGGGTAGGCAGGCAACCTGCAAACTCCTTCAATCTGGCGCTTGACAGTCTAGGCCTTTATGACACGCCCGATCTTGCATCCGCATAGGACATTCTGTCCTTTAAAATGCATCTCTTCTGGAAATATTGTCAAAGAGTCAATCTGATCTTCATGGGACCGTCCTTAACCTATTGCGGCGTTGACTGCAGCATTTTTACAACCTATAAGGCAATAAACATGGGGTATACCAGCTGTGGAATTCTAGGCGAATCGATATTGCTGAATAATTACATACTCAATCATGCACCGAATTTGAAATTGGTTGGAGTTCCCGTTCCGCTTTTTTTTGTTGATATGCCTCAAGGCGGTGATGAATTTCCAGGATGGTTTGTCGGGTCTATTGAGCAGAGCCGGGGATATATCTATGATTCACTCCATTCATTCTGGAATAACGGCCTTCCCTCCGGGTTTCAGCAATGCATGGCAGCTATCTCCGATTCGGCAACATTAGCGCAAAACCCATGGGACTCGTTAGGGGATATGATATGGCCAAGCCTTTATGGCTGGCAGGGGTCAAACCCGCAGGTTTACGGGCCGGCGACATGGACCGTTGCCAATACGACATACCAGAAGAATTTTGTTGCTTTTGTAAATATCATCAAGACGCTGTCGGCTCGCAATATTCATTTACTTGCTATCAATTTCCCCGAGAGCCCTTACTATAAATATACGAATCATTATGAAGAGTGGGATCTTTCATGGCCGACTGGACAGACGGTAATGTCGCAAGTCAGCGCGTTACAGGCTGAATACCCCTATTTCCATGTCTACGACGCTTATCAGAATGGAAACCATGATTATACCGATTCTGATGCGTATGATTCCTATCATTTATGTACCACCGGCGCAAAAAAACTTACCCCCCGGCTTGATTCGGTGATCCAGGGGATTCTCAATAATTGAAGAGCCAAATTCAGTAACGTTCGGTTAAAATGGTGAGAAAAAAGAGGATTACAAACTTACGTGCTTTCGTATTGTCGGGCAATTTTTGTGTTTATGTGTGGGTACAAGGAATGCACCTAACCCTCTTAACGCAGGCGGGACTATGAGATATAACTTGAAGAAACCGGTGTTGGTATTGGCAATCGCGCTTGCCGTAGTAATCGAAGTTCGGGCTAATACGGTTAGCGGGACTGTGACAACAGGGGAATATCCCTGCGCAATTGCCATTGACTCTGTTACCAACAAGATTTATGTGGCGAATCAAGGCGCCTATGGCAGCACCAGCACGGTTACGGTAATCGACGGGGCGACCAATTCGACGACTACCGTAACCGTAGGAACGTATCCCTCCGCAATAGCGGTAAACCCGATGACCAACAGAATTTATGTGGCAAATTACCTCAGTCAAGATGTCACGGTGATCAACGGCGCGACCGATTTAACAGCGGCTGTCGTAAGCGTCGGATCAGAACCGGATGCAGTAGTTGTGAACCCGGTGACCAACAGGATTTATGTGACAAATGAAGGTATTACCGGCAGTAGTAGCGTTACGGTGATCAACGGAACATCCGATTCTGTGGCTGCTTTGAGCGTTGGTGAAGAGCCTTCTGCGATAGCCGTGAATACGGTTACAAACAAGATTTATGTGGCGGATGCAGTTAGTAATAATGTCACGGTAATTGACGGGGCGACCAATGCGACATCTACCGTAAGCGCGGGGAGTTCCGATGCGTTGGCGCTCAACTCGATCACCAATAAGATTTATGTGACGAATTATGCAAGCAACACCGTCACTATAATTGACGGAGCAACCGATTCGACGACTACCGTAAACGTCGGATCATACCCCGATGCGATAACAATAAACCCGGCGACAAACAAGATCTATGTGGTGAATGTAGTTAGTAATAATATCACGCTAATTGATGGGGCGACCGATTCGACGACCACCATTGGCGTTGGATATTATCCCTATGCTGCAGCGATGAACCCGGTGACCAACAAAATTTATGTGACAAATTTTAACGGTGGCGATATCACGGTGATCGACGGAGCGACCAATACGATCACTACCGATAGTGCGGGGACAAACCCCGAAGTAATAGCGGTGAACTCGCTGACCGACAATATTTACGTAGGTAATAATGGCAGCAATAACGTTACGGTTTTTAACGGTACTCCGACCGCGGTTAAGCTTATAGCGCACAAATTCCAGACTTCATCTATCGGCTACAATGGGGTTCTTGCGGTTTATTCGTTGAACGGCAGACGGATACTGAGGACCTTGTTCACATCCTCATCCACAAAAGAAAGTATATTGCGTGTTATCAATAAAATTCCCGCGAAAGGATTATACAAATACTGCTTATTCAAAGAGTGCAAGGTCATGGATGAAGGAAATTTTGTTGTAAAATAGAAACAATTTGACCTTGACGTTAACCTTCATATAGTCTATGGTCGATGCCGCGCGCTACCTGCCTATTGAAAAGATAATAGTCCCGGCACTGTCAAAATCTCTTTCCCCTTGCTATTAGCCAGGAGGTCCCTTGTTCGAGCCCAAGATGATATACCGCTAAAAGCCTTGAAAACCCTTGCCGAAAAAAACGAACTGGTCACAAATTGTGACCGGTTTGAATCATGGAAACATTCTTCAGTGCTGCCCTATACATTTACCAAATACGGCGTGGCGATGCTTCTCGGCATTTTTTACGAGCCAGTCTTTGTACCAAAGCCTGAAGGAATTTATTTTAAGATGGGGAAAATGCACTTTATCGGACTTCACCTTTTCGTTTCCCCCATTCTGAAGATCAAACGCCTATGGCCTCAAAGGCTCACAAGAATATATGAAAGCTATTATGATCGGTTTCAAGAGCGTATTTGCCGTCCTGTTGTTGCTTGCGATAAATATTTGCTGCATGAAGCAAGACGATAGTAACCGACTGAAAGCAGGAGTAGAAACCTGGAATAAATGGAGAGAACAAAATATAAACATTAAACCTGACCTTGTGGGAACCAATTTTGTGAGAGCCACCCTTCAGGGAGCTAACTTTGATAGGGCCGACCTTCGGAACGCCAACTTTAACAGAGCCCGGCTTGCGGGAGCCTTCTTTGAGAGAGCCTGTCTTGATAGCGTCTGGCTGGATGGGGCTGACCTTCAAAACGCCGATCTTCGTGGAACCGACCTTGAGGGAGCAATCCTTACTCACGCCAACCTTGCGGTAGCCAACCTTTTAGGAGCTAACCTTGAGGGAACCAATCTTGAGGGAGCTACTATAGAACATGCCGAACTTGATAAAGCCGATCTTCGGGGAGCTGACCTTCGGGAAGCCCGCCTCCGGTGCTCTGACCTTCAGGAAGCGCACCTTGAGGAAACACGCTTTCGGGGTGCCGACCTTCGGAACGCCAACCTTATGGGCGCCGACCTTGATAGCGCCGACCTTCGGGGAGCCCAGCTTGATAGCACCGATCTTCAGGGAGCCGACCTCGCGGGGAAGCCGATCTCGCGGGCGCCAACCTTCGTGGAGCCTCCATTCGCCCATGTGGAGCCTACCTTCAGGGACCCGACTTCAGCAAAGTCAAATCTTTGTACGTGACAAGACTCGACACGAATATTTTATTCGAAATAAGGACCAACTGGCCTGAAAAACTTGCAACTATCTGGGATGTCACAAAAAAGGATTGGGGTATCGATGATACCCTTCTTGGGCAGATCAAGCAACCTGATTGGCAGGGGTGGCCGGAGGGAAATGATCACGATAAATGATTTTTATGGCCACAAACACTCACAAAAACACAAAGAGGTCGTTATGATTGGCTTGAAAATGATTGGCTTCAAAAGCGTCATTGCCGTTCTGTTGTTGCTTGCGATGGATATCGGTTACTCTCAAACAATTGGTAATTTTCCGCAAATTGATGTACTTAAGTCCGGAGTAGAAAACTGGAATAGATGGCGAGGAGCAAACACAAGCGTTAAACCTTGCCTTGATAGCGCCAACCTTCGAAGGGCCAACCTTCGAAGGGTTAACCTTCGGGGAGCTGACCTTCGAGGAGCCCGCCTTGAGAAAGCCCGTCTTGATTGCGCCGATCTTCGGGGAGCCAATCTTGAGGGAGCCTATCTGGATAGCGCCAACCTGCGGGAAGCCAACCTTGCGGGAGCCGATCTTGCGGGAGCCCGCCTTAAGGGCGCCAACCTTTGGAACGCCAACCTTGAGAACGCCAACTTTGAAGGCGCCTACCTTAAGGGGGCCAACCTTCAGGAAGCCAACATCGATGGAGCCAATTTTAAGGGAACCCACCTGGATTGAGGGTGCCCGCAAAGTCACATCATTTTATAAAGGAAGAATTGACCCGGATATTTTATCCGAAATAAAGACCAACCGGCCTCAACAACTTGTAAATTTATGGGATAATATAAAAAAGATCTTGTTGTCAAGAGTACCGTTATTGATAAGAGCAATAAACCAGATCGACATGGGTGACAAAAGGGGAAAGATCAAGGCAAATGACCTCATGGTAATAAATGCTATATTGAAATAGAAGAACCCAATAGGAAGGACTTTATTATGGCATTACCAGAGCACCTTTCCCTACTCAGAGGAGGAGTAGAAAATTGGAATAAATGGAGAGAAGAAAACAAAACTACTAAGCCCGAACTTGCATTCGTTCACCTTCGAGGAACCGATCTTGCGAAAGTCGACCTTGCGGAAGCCGACCTTGCGGGAGCCGACTTCGCGGGAGCCAACCTTGCGGGAGCCAACTTCAAGAGAGCCAACCTCAGTGGCGCCCACCTTAAGAGAACCCATTTTGGACAAGCTGACCTCAGGAAAGCCGACTTTGTGGAAGCCAACCTTGAGAGCGCCGACCTTCGGGAAGCCTGCCTCAAAGGAGCCAATTTTTGGGGAGCCGACCTTCGTGGAGCCAATTTTTGTGGAGCAGACCTTCGGGAAGTTAATCTTATACGTGCCAGTCTTTCGGGAGCCCACCTTGAGAAGGCTGACCTTCAGGGAGCCGACATGACGGGAGCTGACCTTCGTGGAGCCCATGTTGCGGGAGCCGGCCTTGAGGGCGCCAACCTTGAGGGCGCCGACCTCGAGAATACCGACCTGAGCAATGTTAAATCATTTTACAAGGCAAGACTTGATCCGGATATCTTATCCGAAATAAAGGCCAACTGGCCTCAAAAACTTGCAACTTTATGGGATGATACAAAAAAGGGGTGGGTTATCAATACTGCTCTTCTTGGGCAGATCAAGAAACAGGATTAACAGGAGTGGCAAGAGGGATAAATCAAGGTAAATGACTTCGAATACGGTAGGCATATACGGGTATTTTTGCGGTTTCTTGTGCTGGAGCTGAAGTAAAGATTTAAATAATAAAATGTTAATTAATAAGGGAAAACACAAAAAAACAGAATGAAAAAACCACCTAAAGAATTCATGAAATTACTTGAGACAAAACTTAGCAATTGAACGGCTAACCCTGGCTCAGCGCCAAATCAGATCAGCGCGGCTGCCATTGCATCGGCTACGAGAAGCCCTCGCATGGTCGGGCGAAGGAAGGGCGGTTCGAAGGTGAGCAATTCCTCTTCGATGAATTCAGCCATTTTCTTGGTATTTACGAATTCTTCGAATGATAATCCGCATTTTTCAAGAAATGTCGTTGTGTCGATTCCTTTGACCCTGCGGAGGCCTAAGAGCACCATTTCAGTCGCCTGCTTCGGTACGTCGATCTCTTCGATAAAATCGCGCGGCAGCCGGCGGTCTGCTACCATGGCGAGGTAGCTGCCCAGGTCGGCAATGTTTGCGAATCGCTGTCCGTCAAGGTAGGAATGCGCGGCACAGCCCAGGCCAAGCCAGGGTCGATGATCCCAGTACGCCTCGTTATGACGGCAACGATGCCCCTCTTTCGCGAAGTTCGATACTTCGTACTGTTCAAAGCCGTTGGTTTTGAGAAGGCGCCATAATCCCTCGGTCATACGCGACATCTCCTTCTCCACCGGGAGCGACAGAAGCCGATGGTGCCGTCCAAACGGTGTTTCTTCGGCAATGGTCAGTTCATAGGCCGAGAGATGCATGACGCGAGATGATGTGAAAATGACATCGAGCGTTTCTGCGAGCGCTTCGAACGATTGTCCGGGCAGGCCGTACATGAGGTCCACGCCAATCGAAGTGAACGGTGTAAGCGACTCATCGACGAGAAGAATGTGACATCGGTCGGCGGAATGGATGCGGCCCAACATTCGGAGTTCCCGGTCGTTAAGCGACTGAAAGCCGAAGGTGAGGCGAGTCACCCCCCCCTCCCGTAGCGCCGCCGCTTTATCAGGAGTAAATGATTCAGGATTACATTCCACGGTCCATTCATAACCCGGCGCAAGGGTGAACGAGTCCCGAATGACCCGACAGAGCGCGGTCAATTCGGCGGCCGAAAGCGTGGATGGCGTACCGCCTCCGAAAAATACGGTTTCAAGTTCAACACGATCATCGATTGAGCCATTTTCCCTGCAGAGATCTATCTCCTTTTCTATTGCGCCGAGATACGAAACTGCGGCTTCGGCATCATACCGAACCGAATAAAAGTCGCAGTAGCGACACTTCGCCGCGCAGAAGGGAATGTGAAGATAGAGGGTAGAAAAACCTGTGGGCTGCCCGCTGCCATGGGCTCCGAACTCAATGCTCTTCACGGCAATGCACTCGATTGTTTTAAGTGAACCTCACGGGCAAAGGCCATGGGCATGCGACGGTCATCCTATGGGTTTTTAACACCTGATGCAGGTGGTTCGACCGGTTCGCAGCTCTTTATAAGAGTAAGGCCTATCACATACGGTTTCCCCTCTGCGGTAAGGATTGTTATCGATGCATCATCTCGCGACAGCACCTTGCCTTCGAGGTTGTTACCTGTTGTAAGTGAAATCCGATAGCTTCTGCCCGGCACGAACTGTGCGGGGGAGTCGACCGGCTCGCAGCTCTTGATAAGGGTGAATGCTATCACATACTCTTTTCCCTCTGCGGCAAGAAACGTCACCGATGCATCATCGCCCGAAAGCACCTTACCATCAAAGGTATTGCCATTTGTAAGTGAAATCCGATAGTTTTTACCCGGCACGAACTGTTGAGAAGCGCCCGGGGAAACCGGTACGGTTTGCGTGGACGGAGCGACAGCCGGGGGAGCGGCTGACGCTGCCGGTATGGCATAGGGTGCAGCGGGACGGGTTACCGATGGAACAAAACCCGTCGTCCACTGTCGCCAGACGTTTGGATCGTGCCCAAGCATCTGTCCGGTCAAGCGGGAGAGAGCGCCCTCTCCGATATATACGTAGAGAAATATTGTCAGATTAAAGGTCGCTTGGGTAATCTCTCCTGATGCACTTGACTGTTTTGAAATGAATTCGATTTCATGCGACTCATCGATGAAATTTTCATATTGCGACAAGAAATTATAATCGAGAATCGGCGGAGAGACTATAAACTGGTTCTTTGCATTGGTCACATACGTACCGACGCAATCGTCAAAATTACCTTCGTTTCCGGCGAAGACCGCTCCGTGGACCTGTACCACATGCACCAACCGGGGGAACAGCATGGCAATGATCGGAATCGCGCTGGTGACATCGGCGGCGGGCAGGCGTGAAACTTTGTTGATAGCGGAAAAACATCGAGCCGCGGCATCCCGGTCCGTTGAAGCGCTATTGAGAGAAATACTGCTTCTCGAGACGAAATAGGCGTACGCCTCTGGCGTGTAAAAAGTTGAAGGACCTGCCTGGATGTCCCGGAGGTACTGCGCAATCTGCATCGAGTCGGCAGCAGGAGTTTTTTCAACAGCGGAGAAAATAGTTCCCACCCCGGCGATGATCATTGCCTTCCATAGGTCTGTCAATCGAAGCATCATTGTAGCTCTCCCTGATGATACGGCGTGTTGTGCATACTGACCAGCCAGTGGAAAAAATAAATAAGCGGCGAATGCTTGCACCCGAATCTGAGGGTGTCGCACATCTTGGGCCGGTACGATACTACCGGCATCCGTCCTGGCGGTTTGCCGGTCAGCGCATTTTTAAAATAACGCCCAGGAGAAAAACCCCATAGAGCGCACCTCCTGCAAGCAGCGCGCCGGGATGCAGACCTTTCCGTATTTTTATCCAGAACAGAACGAAAAGCGTCATTGACAAAGCGCATAATGCAGAAACCAAGGTGAGTCCCCGTAGATTCCATTCGGTGAAAACCATGCCAAATGCTACCGGGAAACAACTCTGGAAGACCATGCCGCCGGTGATATTGCCGAGCGCAAGCGTATCTTTTTTTTTCCCGATCCAGATTACCGAATTCATTTTTTCCGGCAATTCCGTAGCAATCGGAGTAATGATGAGAGAGAGTAGAAGCGGTGAGGCGCCAAGGGTACGGGCAAGAAGGTCCAAATAATTTATAAAGATATGCGCGCCGGCAACGATGAGCACGAGGCTTCCCGCAAGTTGAAGAGTGATGGAAAAAAACGAGGTCGACAGTTTAAAGAAACGGGTTAGATAGAGCGGTTCAACTTCTTCCATATCCGCGCCGGAGCCATGTATGGTAATTTTAAGATAGATGGCATACGAGAAAACCAGGGCAATTGCAACGAGCAATTTTAACGGGTGAATATCACGATACAGGGTGGCGCTGACCGCAATACCATAGTAAATAAAGAAAAAAGTCAGGTCCCGGGAAATAATCGTCCGATCGATGCACATGGCGAACGATCGTTTTTTGAGGGACGTATTGATGAGTACGGCAGCGCCGGTTACAAAAAAACCGAGTGTCGCAAGCATGAAAGGGGCTCCGGCAATGGCCCCGATTCCTATGGCATGAGCGCGGCTGCCTTTGGCAAAAAGAATTGCAAGAATTGGAATGATGGTTTCGGGCAGGGCCGTACCGATTGCGGCCAGAATGCTCCCGATAATGCCCTGATGCAGATCGAATGTCTTCCCGAACAGCTCGATGGCATTGACAAAAATAAAGCAACTTATCAGAATAATCCCCAGGCTCAGAAGAATCAGGATGATATCGGTAATCATGGCGAATCGACCAATTCCCCTTTTGCACGGTTTTTTCAGGCTTACGGCAAAGTGCTTGTGCGCACCGGTCGAACAGCAGGCGGGTTGAAAAAATATACTTGATAAGCAGGCGGGATTTTTTTGAGATGACGAAATCGCTTTTTAATAATGAAAACAGCGCGGCAGAAGGTTGAGATCCCCCCGCGGTTCCAGCATTTGTCTGTCAATTCACGAGGCTTTTTTCCAGGCCATCGCGAGTGCCTCATCGATGAATACGGTTCATTCGGCTTTCTGGGGTTCAGTTGGTCGTGGGAATCACTCCCTTGCTGATTCCATACGAAAACTCAACCAATGACTCAGCAAAATTTCGTGATAGTACCATTGTCATGAGGCTATCAATCGCTTACCGATCCGGCACCCGTACATAGGTTATATGTGGAATATCGAGCTTGTTACTCGTAAGACGGCTTACCTCGCGAACCAGCCGCCCTATTGGCATGTATTTTGCAAGGTTTGTGGAAATATTTAACCTATCACCCTTAAGGAGGCAGTATGGCCACAATAAAAACCGAATTGATTTCAATGCTGAACAAGGCGTTGGAATTGGAGCATGCCGCACGAATCCAGTACTTTTCCCATGCCGAGCTTATTTCCGGGCCGAATGCGGAACCGATAATCGCTCGACTAAAGGAAATTGCTGCCGATGAGGAAAAGCATGAACAGAAATTCCGTACCATAATCGCCGATTATCTGGGCGGTGAACCGGTCATGAGTCTGGGCCCTACCGTTAGTGCGAAGGGGATACCGCAGATTTTTAAAGTCAACCTCAAAAACGAACGGGATGCGCAGGATTTCTACAAACAGATTTACAAAAAGGTCGTCGACAATAAAACGGAGTTGCAGTATGAGTTCGAGACCATCGAGCATGAGCTTCGCCACGTGATCGTCGACGAGCAGGAGCACATTGTGGAATTGACCCGACTCGTGGAGTAGGATTCTTTGTTAGATAAGAGAGCACGAGGAAAAAGTCCGCCTCGTGCTCTGGGTTGACAGAGATAATCACCGGTCGTAGTGGTTATAGGGTGCGATTTTTTGGCCTGACATTGAATCGATAGGAGAGGATTGTCCCCGCATCCGCGCGTTTTTTTCCTGCCGGTGCCGTAGGTTAGGCCGCTCCCACGTTAGAAATGGTAATGGTGTTACCGCTGACGCTTGCGGTAAACCTATAGAGATCCTTTATTGACGGACCGTGCGTGACTTTGCCCGATTCATCGAAGGTGGAGCCATGGCAGGGACACGTGATGACCCCTTCGTCGGGCAGGGGGAGTTCACAGCCCAAGTGCGGACATTTTGAGGAGAAAGCCGCGATTTCCGTATCGGAAATCCTGATAAGGATGATTGTCTTTTTATTATCAACCGGATTTGGCACCTTCAGCGAGCCGCCCGCGACAGCCAGAGCTTTGTACACGGGCTTCTGCACATCAAGAATGATCGGCTTCATGGCCATCGCCATTTTATTTCCGCCTCGACCGCCGCACCCGATTGCAGGAAGAAAAAAGACGGATGCAACGGCGCTTGTTCCCATCCGGGAAAGGAAGGTTCGCCGTGAAAACGGTATGTCAGTCATGAACACTCCTCATTGAAGGATCAGGAATTGAGAACTGCTTTCGCTGCCGCAATTCAGGATAGCGAAGCGGCGGGGTATTTTCCCCCTTACCCAACGATCAGGTGACTCTAAAAAGGCAAACAATGTGCCATAAAAAAACAGCTGTAACCAGAGCAATTCACCTATCTTTTGAAAATTTTTAAAGAAGGGGATAACGGCATTGTACTACTTTCATGAAAAGACTTACTATTCTTCCACTCACTCTTTTATATTCGGAAAAGAGTTGTCAGCTTTTTCTCGATGGGGTTTTTTAAAAGCGGCTTGGCGGGTCTCGATTATCGCAATGCTGAATTGCTTTTTTTTAACTTTGCCTGAGTTCAACGTGAGATTAATCACATAAATCGATATAAAAAAGCCCTCGTCGCATTAGAACGACAAGAGCCTCAATTAAAGTAAGAGCTTAATGATTAAACTGTTATAGCTACCTGAGATAAATGCGGATGACTGGACTTGAACCAGCACAGGCTGACGCCCACTACCCCCTCAAAGTAGCGTGTCTACCAATTCCACCACATCCGCAACATTTTGATTACTTCTTTGGCCCTTGATCGGGGTTACCACTTGGCAGCGATCCCGTTGGAAGCGGCTGACCGGTTGGGACCGCACCTCGCTGGACCGGGGCGACGCCGTGCCCCGCTTCCGGTTGTCCCGTTGGCAATGCACCTTGCTCCGTTGCCGAACGTATCGGCAGAGAGCTACGGTCAAGAACCGATGACGGTGAAAAACTCTGCTGTTTCTCCGCGCGCTTCTGCAGCATCGATTTTTCGGCCGTATAGGTCTGCTTTGTCATGAGAAAAGACATGATTATGCAGAGTGCAAAGAACCCGACGCCGAATATAACGGTGCCGCGAGTGAGGATGTTCGCCGTATCCTGCGTACCAAGCAGGCTGTTGGCTCCACCCAGTCCGCCGCCGATTGCGCCGGATATGCCGCCTCCCTTGTCCGATTGAATGAGGACCAGAAAGCAGATGCAGATGCTTACTATCACGAATAAAAAGAGAAAAATCCAGAACGCAATCATCATAATCAGACCGCCTTTAAAAAAAGCTTATGCCGGCTTAATGATGCCCAGGAAATCCTGCGCCTTGAGTGCCGCACCGCCGATGAGCCCGCCGTCGACATCGCTGAGAGCCAGAAGGTCTTTCGCGTTGTCCGGCTTCATGCTGCCGCCGTATTGAATGCGGACGGACTCGGCGATCGACTTGCTATAGATACCTGCAATGACACTGCGAATAAAAATGTGCGCTTCATTGGCCTGCGCCGGACTCGCCACCTCTCCGGTGCCGATTGCCCACACCGGCTCGTAGGCGATGGTGGTTTTCACGGCGTCGGTTTCGCTGATACCGCTGTAAGCACCCTTGACCTGACGTTCGATAACTATCTTCAATAGACCTTTTTTTCGTTCATCGAGAGTTTCGCCGACACAGATGATCGGCAGAAGCCCGGCCACGAGGGTCGCCTTGACTTTTTTATTGACTGTTTCATCGGTCTCGTTGAAAAAACTGCGTTGCTCGGAGTGACCGATAATCACATATTTGACGCCGACGCTTTTGAGCATGGCGGTTGAAACCTTGCCCGTATAAGCGCCTTTGGCTTCCCAGTGAACGTCCTGGGCTCCGAGATGAACGTTTGATCCTTTAATAATCTCGCCGACCGCGAGCAGGTTGGTATAAGGCGGGCACACGGCGATATCAACATCGGTGATCTTTCCTGCTAGGTCAACGAGACTCCTGGCAAGAACACGGGCCTCATCAAGCGTTGTATTCATCTTCCAGTTGCCGGCAATAAATTTCTTGCGAGCCATTTGTTTTCCTTACCGTTTCCGCGCAAAAAAGCGCAATAAAAATAGTCTGCGGACTCTCGTTAATTCAACTGTTTCCCACGAATCCGCTGTCATACCTGGCTATTCGCCCATTGCCCGGTCCACGGGGTCACCCCGATTAAACAGTCCCGTGCCCTAAGCCGATTCTATTTGTCGTTCAACGCCTTGATCCCGGGCAACTCCTTGCCTTCGATGAGTTCGAGCGACGCGCCGCCGCCGGTTGAAATATGCGACATTTTCGCCGATACCCCGGCCTTTTTAACCGCCGATACCGAGTCACCGCCGCCGATGACCGTCACGGCGCCGGGCAGATCGGCAAGCGTCGCGGCGATAGCGGTCGTCCCCTTCGCGAATTTAGGGAACTCGAACACCCCCATGGGGCCGTTCCAGAAGACCGTCTTTGCACCCGCGAGCGCCTCTTTGAATTTTTTAACCGTTTCCGAGCCGATGTCGAGACCGAGCCAGCCCTCTTCAATGGCGACGCTGATTGAATTCTTCGATTCCGCATCGGCAGAGAACTCCTTTGCAACGACGTGGTCTATCGGCAGGAGCAGCGTCACCTTCCTTGCCTCCGCCGCATCCAGAACCTTCTTCGCGGTTTCAATCTGGTCGTCCTCGACAAGCGATTTGCCGACCGCGATCCCCCGCGCTTTGAGAAAAGTATATGCCATGCCGCCGCCGATGATCAGTTTGTCAACCTTGTTCAACAGACTTTCGAGCACCGCGATTTTTGAGGACACCTTTGCGCCCCCGATGATCGCCACGAACGGCTTTGCCGGATTCTTCAGCACTTTTTCATCGAGGAACTCGATTTCCTTCTCCATGAGAAAGCCGGCGACCGCCGGGAGAAAGTGCGCAATCGTTTCGGTGGAGGCATGGGGCCGGTGCGCCGTGCCGAAGGCATCATTGACATACACGTCGCCGTATCCGGCGAGCGTTTTGGCCATTGCTTCGCGTTCAGGGGCCTCCTTGGAGGTCTCTTCCTTATGAAAACGAGTGTTTTCTAAAAGCAGCACCCCGCCGTCGGGAAGCCCCGCGACCATTTTTTTCGTATCGTCGCTCAGACAGTCGGGCGCGAGCGAGACCGATCTGCCGAGGAGCTTTGCGAGGTGCGCGGCGACCGGCGCCATCCGGTGCTTACCTTCGATGTATTTCTTTTCGTCAAAAGGCTTGCCGTCCTTCTCCGCTTTTTCCTTCGCCTTTTTAGCGTCTTTTTTGGGATCGCCGAGGTGGGACATGAGCACCAAGCTCCGGGCTCCCTGCTTCAGAACGTAGTTGATGGTCGGGAGCGCGGCGGTGATGCGCGTATCGTCCTGAATAACCCCGTCCTTGAGAGGAACATTAAAGTCGACCCGCATGATCACCCTTTTGCCGGCAAGCGGAATATCGCGAACGGTCTTTTTGGCAATTCCCATAACAACCTCCCTGTGACACCTTTTACAAGAACAATAATGAGGAGGATGACTCTCCCCTCCTCATCTGCTTCGAGAGCTATCGATCCTGCATGGACTCACGGATGAACACTTCCACCATCCGCCCTCCGATGACCGGGGCGAGGACGATGGCCGGTTTCGACAGCATCTACTTCGATGCCATGAATCTCACGAGATCAACGACGCGGTTGGAATATCCCCACTCGTTATCGTACCATGAGACAACCTTGAAGAAACGCTTCTCGCCCTTCAGATTGTTCTGCAGGGTTGCGAGAGAGTCGTAGATCGAAGAACGCTGATCGTTGATGAAGTCCGTAGAGACGAGCTCTTCGTCCGTCACGCCGAGGATCCCCTTGAGGTAGGTCTGCGACGCCTTCTTGAGCGCTGCATCGATCTCTTCGATCGAGGAGTCGCGAGCCGTGCGGAAGGTAAGGTCAACAACCGAAACATCCACCGTCGGAACGCGGAACGACATACCCGTGAGCTTGCCTTTGGTTGACGGAAGGACTTCACCGACCGCTTTTGCCGCGCCGGTGGTGGAAGGAATGATATTGATCGACGCCGCGCGGCCACCGCGCCAATCCTTCTTGGACGGGCCGTCGACCGTTTTCTGCGTTGCGGTGGTCGCATGGATCGAGGTCATGAGACCGGTTTCGATGCCGATGCTTTCCTTGATTATCACATGCACGAGCGGTGCAAGACAATTGGTTGTGCAGGAAGCGTTGGAGACGATATTATGCTTCGCGGGATCATACTCGTTCTCGTTCACCCCCATGAGCAGGGTTTTTACCTCGCCTTTACCGGGAGCAGAAATGATAACCTTCTTTGCACCGGCGGCCAAGTGGCCGACGGCCTTATCGGAACTGGTGAAGAGACCGGTGGATTCAATTACATAGTCAACGCCAAGCGCCTTCCAGGGAAGTTCGGACGGATTCTTCGTGGCCATGATGCATTTCGTCTTGAAGCCATTGACGACGAGCGTATCATTATCTTCGAGTGTCGGATTGCTTTTCTCGGTGGCGACGGTATGCTTGAACCTGCCATGGACCGAATCGTATTTCAGCTGATAGGCGAAATAATCGGCATCGGTGGAGATATCGACGACCGCAACCACTTGAATCTCTTTTCCCAGAAGCCCCTGATCGGCAATCGCCTGAAAAACGAGACGTCCGATGCGTCCAAAACCATTAATCCCTATTTTTACTCCCATGGCATCCTCCTGATTTTAATGTTTATAGAAAAGGTTGTAATTTTTTACTATTGGTGGTATTTAAAAATCGTAGAAAACAGTAAAATATACCACTCTTCCTTAATATTACGCAATAGAAGGGAAGATAGTTATATTTAAATTTTACACGACTATCCGTGTTACTATCGATTTCGTTTGGCAGAGACGCCGCGTCACGACTTCCCCTGACAAAAGCCTCCTCGCCCGGTAAATCGGGCGGCGGAGTCTTTTGAGACTCCTTTCAACTGAATATCAAATTTCAATAATCCAACGCTATCGAGTATCCGGAAATTTATTTTACCTTCTATCATGCCATTATCCTTCTTCAAGCAGAACCAAAATATCGGCGAATACCCGGAACGCCTGTTTTTCATCGCCGGTCCATGTGTCATCGAATCAGAGACCCTCTGTTGCGAGGTCGCGCAGCGCTTGGCCGACCTCAGGACGAAATACGATCTCGACATCGTCTTCAAAGCCTCCTACGATAAGGCTAACCGGCTCTCGGCCTCATCGTTTCGCGGACCGGGCAGGGAGAGCGGGCTGAAGATCCTCGAAAAGGTACGAAAACAATTTGGCCTCCCGGTCTTGACCGATATCCACGAGACCTCGCAGGCGGCAGAGGTCGCCGAGATCGTCGATGTCATCCAGATCCCAGCGCTCTTAAGCCGACAGACCGATCTCCTTGCTGCCGCCGGAAAAACGGGCAAATGGGTCAACATCAAAAAGGGTCAGTGCATGGCGCCCGAGGATATGGAGTTCGCCATGCAAAAAGCCGGCGAAAAAGTCTGGCTCACCGAGCGGGGAACATTCTTCGGTTATAAACGGCTCGTCGTTGACTTTGCGGGCATCCCGATCATGAAGCGCTTCGGCGCGCCGGTCATCTTCGACGCCACCCACAGCGTACAGCTTCCGGGCGGCGGCAATGGAGTCTCCTCTGGCAACCGCGACCTCGCCCTCCCGCTTGCCCGCGCCGCCCTCGCCATGGAGGTCAATGGCCTCTTCTTCGAAGTCCATCCCGACCCCGACCGGGCCCTCTGCGACGGACCGAACAGCCTGCGATTGGATGTCTTTGAAAGAGCGGCGCCCAGGCTGGCGAAGATGTTTGAGATGATAAGGAGAGCGGGAGATTAACTGTCGAATGAACTATGGAAAGAAAATGGTAAAGCGTTTAACACGCCAGCATTTTAAAATGCGAAGAATCGCATAGGAACAGTCAGCCCTGTCACGTGGCGCACGGTGCATGCCCTACCCCCGCCCGATGATTAAAAAAGAATATTCAACCGAATGTTCCACCACCAATCGCCTCTAGCCTCAAGTACATCCTCGTAAGGCGGAATCGATGCATCTCCCTCAACCGGCCGCATATGATCGTGTGCAGCTTGCGCAATGAGAGCGAAATTGCCAAGAAAGGTTTTCTTTACATAGACCGTCCAGTACCAGGGGGAAATTGGTTGAGTCGAACCGGCTAAAGCTAGATCCGAGATCGTCTCGGGGATGGGAAGAGGCGGGTTTTTTTGCACGTTCTCTACAGGTTCCAAACTATTGGGATATTTGTTCGACTTATGCTCCACTTCCACCGACAGCACATCCAGAACCTTGAACGTCGGTACATTGTATCCAAACATGAACAGAGTCCGGTCCCACCGGTTTGCATAAAAGTTCGTCGAACGCCCAAATGCAGAAGTATCATAATTTTCATAATTTGTCCACCCCGTAACGCATATCTCACCATATAAACGGCTCTCGTCCCTGCCCAGCAGGCGGGACAGATCGTCGGAAAAGAGTGGCTTCGGGTCAAGGGCGAACCTCGCCATTGGCTTGGTGGCTTTAAAGGTATACGTGCCCGTATCGCCATTTTTCTCGATATAGTAATAAGTGTTTCCAGAGTTCAGTGGCGGGGTGGTTATATTACTGTCCGCCGGGAGAATGTTGGTGAAACTGACGCCCGCGCCGATCTCAAAAACTTTTTTCAGATTGAAACTCCCGAGAAAGGTAAGGGAATAATCCTCCAGCGGCATATATTGGGTTGCGCTGGTGAAGAGAACATCCCCATGCAGGCAGTCCCAGGCTGTTGCGCTGGCCCGCATGCCGAGAAGGCGAGCATAAGGACGGTTGAAGTTGTTGATCACATAGGTCGGATAGGTGCCGGTCCGAAAGAGGTATTCACCAAGATTTTTGACATCAGGGTCGGTCCGAAATGGGAAGTAGCCGAATCCGAATTGCAATTTGAGCGGCATGGGAAGATCGTCGAGCGTGTACATGCCTTCGGCCCGATCTGGATATACGGTGATCTGGGCTGTTTGCGTATTGAGGCTGTTAAAGTCGTCATAGGGATACGAAAAGCCCAGCTGACATTCCATTCCGATGACCGCTCGGATGTGGCTGTTGACGTTATAATCAACGATATATTGAAACAGCAGACGCTCCAAGGGAGCATCGACGATATAGTCATTGGTTGTTTGTGCATCATTCTCTTTGACCCCATGCACTATTTCGCCACCCTCGAGTCCTATGAAACCGGATTGCGTTACTTTTTCCTGTTGAACCCCTGTGCTGTCGGTGGCAAAGGAGAACCCGATGGAAAGCAGGAGTACCATTGCCGGACCAGCGATCCACGTCTTTTCCATATCCTTCCCTTCTTTCGTTAATGTACTTATAACGGTTGCATTAAGATCGAACGTAAGAGGGCGACCGGACCGGTCGCCCCTGCATCAATATGATCATGAATGGTAATGACTGTTCTACTGCAAAGTCAACGTCCCGGTAAGAGGCAGGGTCGCTGAGGACGGCCCTACCATGATGGTGTAATTGTCCGGTTGCGCCACGAATTGGCCGTAGGGGGCCCAGGTGGTAACGGCGGATGCGGTTGTGTCGAAATAGGCGAATTCTCTTTCGTGCAAGGTAAAGGAGACGGTCTTTTGCTGGCCCGGCGTCAGCGTTACCCGCGCAAACCCGCGCAATTCCTTGACAGGGCGCGGAAGCTTGGGTGCGCTTTCGTGAATGTAGAGCTGCGGGACTTCGTCCCCTGCCATAGTCCCGGTATTTTGAATGGTTGCGGTAACGATTACATCCTGGCCCACAAAGGCCGGATTGGGAGTGATGGTCAGGTTGCTGTATTGAAAGGTTGTGTAGCTGAGGCCGTAGCCGAAAGGGTAAAGCGGCGTCAGACCGTTACGGTCATACCAACGGTATCCCATTCCGGTATCTGCGCGCTCATAGGGGATAGGGGTGCCTGTCGTTGCAGGAATCGTAGGAAACGGAGCCAATTGGCCCGCGGAGGCCGGCCAGGAGGCCGACAACCTGCCGGAGGGATTCACATCGCCAAAGAGAATCTGGGCAAGCGCCGTGCCCTGTATCTCGCCCGGATACCAAGCGACCAGCACTGCCGGAACGGTGCTCCAGACATCCTCCACCGCGGCACTGCCGCCGGTCAGTATAACGACGCACTTCTTGCCTGCAGCCAGGATGGAATCTACCTCCGCAAGCTGGCCCGCCGGAGGTTGGAGCGTTACCGATGTCCGATCCTGGCCCTCACCCTCTCCGGATATCCCGAGGACGGCGATCACGATGTCGGCGCTTTGCCAATTCGCTGAATTGACCACATTAGCCGCGCCTATTTCCGCGGTAATCCCCTGAAGCGGCGACAGATTCGTTATAGATGGACAATTGGCGCCACTTTCACCGCTTGAACCGCCGTGGGTGCTCGGATCGTCACTCTCTATGTCCGCATAAGGCCCCACGACAGCGACCGTCTGGGATTTACTGAGAGGCAGGAGGGGTGTCGTTGACGTGCCGAAAGGCGCATTTTTCACGAGAACGATCGACTTCTGTGCGACCTCCAGCGACATCGCCTGATGAGCGGCGCTATTCAGCGTAGACGTGAATTGAGTCACGGCAGCTTCGCCGACTTTCCCGATGACACCCGCCCACACCTTCGACCGCAGTACCCTGCGAGCCATATCGTTAAGCCGGTACATCGAAACCTCGTTCTCGCTTACGGCGGTGACAAGAGCGGAGTTGTAATAGTCCTCGTTGTACAATTCCATATCCTGTCCGGCATTGGCCGCCGCGACGGTCGAATGCATCGCCCCAAGGTCCGAGCAGACAAAGCCCCGGAATCCCCAGTCCGTCTTGAGAATGTCCGTTAACGTGTGCGGATTCTGGGAGCTATAGGTGTTGTTTACCTCATTATAAGAGCTCATGACCGACATTGCCTTGCCCTCTTTGACGGCGTATTCAAAGGGCATGGCATAGATCTCCCGCAGGGTTCGCTCGCTGACGTTGGAGCTGTAATATTGCCGATTTTGTTCTCTGTCATTGCAGACCCAATGCTTTGCCATCGCCAGGCATTTTACACTCTGGACTCCTCTGATATAGGCTGCGGCTGTCTGCCCGGCCAGAAATGGGTCTTCACCGAAGGTCTCCCAGTCTCTTCCCCCACGGGGATCACGCACGGTATTCATCATAGGACCTTCGAGGACATAAATACCCTTCGCATAAAATTCCTGGGCGATATCGGCAGCCATGCTGTCGATGAGCGCCGTGTCAAAGGTGCAGGTCATCGCGCATCCCGCCGGCATTGCCGTGGAAGTCCCGGAGACGCCGTCGCAGGGGCTCGACGGGCCGTTGGACATATAAGAACCAGGAATGCCGAGAGACGCAATATCGGGCGTCACCCGTGCGCTCCCGGTCCCGTGCAGTTGGTCGATCTTATTCTGGGTCGTCATCATGGCAAGCAGGCTGTCGGTAGCTTCGGTAATATGGCTGAAAGTGTCGATCATCGTGATGCGGGCTATATAGGAAGCCGCCGGCTGTCCGGTAATCGAGCATCGGAAATTAATGTAATTCTTACCGTTCATGGCATTGGCAAATCCAATTATTCCAACACTGCCGGAATCCCAGGAAGGGATAATGGTGGTTCCGCCGCCTACCGGAACAAAGGCGAGAGCGACATTCAGAGAATCGCAGGCTCCGAGATGCACATTGTAGGTTACCTGGCCGGAGTAATTGGATACCATGCTGGCGCCGGATCCCGTAGAGCTGGTCAACTGCAGGATTTTTACCGGTACCATGACCGTATCCACCACGGTCGAAGCCGTATCCAATACAGTCGAAGCCGTACTTGCCGCAATCGTTGCGCCGACCGAAAACAGTATTATCAGAAAGAACATTTTTTTAATCATGGAGTCCCCCTATCGGCACAACATCAGTTTCAGGTTTTTTTTGATCGAACCATAGGATAGGGTCGCAAAGTAGATCCCATTTGAGGTCTGTCCCGCGCCGGAAATATCCCAATTGACGTACCCCTGCGGCGAAGAGATCTGAAAAGTTCTAATTTTCACCCCAGACAGAGCAATAATAGAGATGGACCCGCTGACTGCTTGCACGGGAAGCGACCAGGACAGCGTAATTATTTTCCTGCCGGCAAGGTTAGCGGTGCTGACAAAGATCGCATCTTTGTTTTGCAATAAATGCCCGCCCAGGATTCCCACCGTGGAGGGAAATGAAAACGGCGCGCTGTTTTTCACGACCGTCTCGGCAAAGATGCAGGCGGCAACCGCTCCAATCAGCAACAGGCATTGTACTTTCATAGAGCTTCTCCTATATAAATAGTTAAATTTATGAACTGCCCCTCAGGTCGAATACCGGAATATTTTCCCCTTAGTCATAATATATTTTGCATCGAAGATAGTACGTCAAATGGTTTTTACTGCCGATTTGCGAATATCGCTATAAAAATATATTGCATTGAGATAGTCTGTCCGGTTTTTACTGCCGATTTGGGGATATCGACCACGCCGCCACCCTTCAGTTCTTCATAAAGCCCGGATTATGGAGCGATATAACTCCGGAAAATACTCATGCCCGAAGTCATAGACTTCCCGTGCAGAATTTCGCTGCTGTTATTAAATCGGCTGGCCGGGGCTGTCAGGCTGGATGATTGCGCAACTGTCTCTCAGATATAAAAGTCAGTGGGGCTCCCAGTCCGGCCCGCGATTTTTACTTCTTCCGGTATCCTACGCTCTGAGCAAAAACAATTTCCTGTTTTTTCCCGAGTTTCATCGCCTCGCCGAGAGCATTTTTATCGACCGAGGCTCGGACGACGGTCGCCAGTCCTTCCGATGCGCAATAGAGGTAGATATTTTCGGAAATGAAAGCCGCATCGACCTCTGCCCAGGAGTGCCCGTGCCCCCCCTTGCCGCCTTCGCGCTCGCGGTCAACGACAAAGACGATATTGCAGGGGGCGACGGCCGCCAAGCCTTGCGTTCCCGTCAACTCGCGCAGATCGACCGGAGCAACAAGCCTGAGTACGTTGGCCTTCGCGTCATAGAGATACATGCCTTCGGGCAGCGCGACATAGAGATCGATTTCCTGCCTGTTCATAGCTGAGGGAGCGGTCCTTCCGCCCTTTTCGGCTCGATTGATGCCGAACCCCGCCCAAAGAAGATTGGAGAGATCCTGCATGGATAATGGTTGCGAATCAAAAACGCGGCTTGATTTCCGTTCCATTAAAGCCTGCATGAGCGGTTTCCCGATGGCAGTTTGCGGTGGAGGGAGCGTGCGAATACTGTCCGGGGCCGAAAACAACGTCGAACACAGGCACAGGACGACGATGGCTGCACTGACGGAACTACGCATAATAAGACGGGTCATCGAGATTCCCCCTTTGAACGATTCCAAGGTTGATGATTTGCCGGGCAAAAAATAGTTCATTCTGAGCAAACATTGCGCCGATTATTTGTTGCCAAGCAACGGCGTGTTCCACGACTCAAAAAGAGAAGTTCTCCCCCAAAAGTAAAACGGAGATTAACTCTTTTCAAACGTGAAGGCAATGGGTTTCAGGTTCGGTGTCCGGGAGTTCATAAAAATATAAAGCGCGCGATAATCATGCAGCCCCGTTGCCACTGCATAAGTATACCCCGCTGCCCGGTATTTTCTTGCATCCAATAAAGACTGGGGCAGTCTGCGAGTGACTTGCCTGCTCATCAATCGTGAGCGGGCGGGCATTATGATACATTTCTTCTCTGCACTCGGCGCAGAGGACGCCGGCATCATTCGCCTGCCCGATTCGTGCATGGTCAGGGAGAATCAATGCGGCGTCTTCGGCGAGACTGCTCTTGCTTTATGGAAATTACCGTCGTAGAATACGATGCACGTGCGGGATCAGCTTCAGGGTGGCCCTGCGTTCTGGGTAGCCGCGCCGAGCGGGGTCGCAGCCATGGAAATTGCAGCGGCAAGGAGGGGAATAGCCGGAAAATAGTAATGTGCTCCTTCCCAGTGGGCGAGGTTCCACGAGCAGGCGGATAATTCTCCTAAAGCAATGAACCCATGAGGAACGAGGACACAAACCCCCGACCAGAAAAACCACGACTGCAGGGAGGCCGTAACCTTGCAGAAGGCGAGGCCGGCGGTTATGATCCCGGCAGCCCCGCCGACAACCATAAGGGGCAACAAGCCTGTGTCGGCGTAAGCACGGTGCCCGATGTGCAGCGGTTGGAAGTGGCGCGGGTCCACGATGTAAAAGAGATAATCGATTCCGAGCGCGACCAGAATCCCGGATAGCCCCAGAGCAAACGCTTCCCTGCGGGATGATTTGTACAGTAACAACGCCGGTAACAAGGGGAAAAACGTGTAGAGCATTCTGCTTGTCCCCGCAAAAGCACCCATGCAAAGCCCCAAAAGGATCGCCGAAGCCCACCGTTTTGTCCCGCATTTGGTTGAGAGCGCATGCGTGAGTGCAATGCACAGGGCGAAACTGCACCCGATGCCCGGCATATCGTAACCGGCGACCGACAAGTACCAGAGCATCGGCGATGAGAGCATAATGACGATGAACAGAGACCCTGACGCGACTCCCCTAGCGCCGCACCGGAAAATGATCGCAGCGGACAATACTATATAAGCGAAAGTCATGAGCGGGAAGAGGCCGGTCAGGCTGAAGAGGCTGTTCAGGATAACCCATCCGGGTTCGGGACTTATGGGGGTTGTTTGATTTATGGGAGCAGAATACATTCCTTTACCGTTAAAAAAGTTGGTAGCGGCAATTCGTAGCGCATCATCGGCGGTTGATCCTTGCCCGACTGATTTCAGTGCATAGGCATGCGGATACACAAGAAATGAAGCGATGAGCAAAAGGAGCAGCAATCCGCCGGAAAAAAGAGGGTTTCTCAATACCGTTTGCAGCCTCTGATTACGACTGAAAACCGTCACCCGGTAGCAGGTAAAGGAGAGAATAAGAAAACAAACTGCCGTTATGCCCGGGTGCGGCAAGTATTTGTAAATCATCCGCGTGGACGGTATCTGCAACAGTAACGTGACGAAAAATGCCGATACATATGGCCTTTCACCAAGAGACACCAAGCGCTCCTTCTTTATTCCAGGCATAGCGGAGGGGGCGGCGATACGCGCCCCGGAATATTCCGCTTATAAAAAATAATGCATGTCATGCAATCAATCAGATGGGAGGAGATTATTCCGCATCAGTGGTGCAACAATGCTTTTTTATCCAGATAACACGATTGTAAGGAGCACAGCATCAAGTCGTACTCCTCCCCAAATTGCGGGATATCAGGCAAGCGACAATGCCTCATCGAGCGCCGCGATGAGATCGTCGGGATGTTCGAGTCCTATTGACAATCGTATTAAATCCGGCGTCAGGCCGCTTTCCAACTGCTGTACCGGGGAGAGCTGGCTGTGCGAGGTGCTGGCCGGATGCAGGATCAGGCTCTTTGCGTCCCCGACATTCGCCAGATGCGAGAAGAGCTGGACCGAATCGATGACTTTCACCGCCGCATCGTAGCCGCCCTTGACACCGAAGACCACCATGCCGCCGAAACCGTTCCTGAAATCCCTGTTCGCCAATGCATAGGACGGATCGTCCTTCAGTCCGGGATAGCGCACCCAGGAAACTTTTGGATGCTTTTTAAGATGCTCGGCGATTTTAAACGCATTCTCCGAATGTTTGACAATACGCACCGGCAGCGTTTCGATTCCCTGGATGAATATCCAGGAGTTGTCCGGAGAGATCGCCGCCCCGAGATTGCGAAGCGGAACCGTTCGCACACGCAGGGCAAAGGCAATCGGCGCAAGAGGCGCGGGCAGATCGATGGCCCAGCGCAGGCCGTGGTAGTTGGCATCCGGCTCGGTAAAAAGCGGATGCTTGCCCCCCTTCCAGTTGAATCGGCCGGCATCGGTAATGATCCCGCCGATGGCGGAGCCGTGGCCGCCAAGCCATTTCGTCAATGAATTTACGACGATATCCGCCCCGAGATCGATCGTGCGAAGCAGATAGGGCGTCGTGAAGGTCGCATCGACGATAAGCGGGAGCCCGTTTTTATGCGCGATGTCGGCGATAGCCTTGACATCGGTATAATCGAGCACCGGGTTGCCGATCGTTTCGATGAAAAGAGCCTTCGTCTTGGGAGTAATTGCATTCTGAAAATTTTGAGGATTCTTCGGATCGACAAATTTGACCTTGATTCCCAGTTTGGGCAGAATAGCGTCGAATTGCGTATAGGTGCCGCCATAGAGGTTATTCGCGGACACGATTTCATCGCCCGATTCGGCGAGCGTAATGATCGAGTAGAAAATCGCCGCGGTTCCGGATGCCAGGGCCACCGAGGCGGCTCCGCCTTCAAGTTGACTTACGCGCTGTTCGAGGACATCCGTCGTCGGATTCATCAGGCGCGTATAGATGTTGCCCAGCTCTTTGAGGGCGAAGAGGTTGGCCGCATGCTCGGTATTCTTGAAGACATACGAGCTGGTCCGATAAACCGGCACTCCTCGCGAGAGCGTTGCGTCAATGGGCTGTCCCGCGTGAAGCGCCAGCGTTTCAAAGCGATAATTCTTCTGACTCATCAGTCGATCCTTTCGGAATAGTGAAATGATTTTATCGATGATTGTTGATAGTGAGTGATCCACGGTGGACTTCTTGCATCACGCTGGATCGTCGAACAACCAAGTACTCAAATAACGCTCGCCGGTATCGGGTAGTATGACAACGATCAGTTTCCCTTCATTCCCGGGCCGTTTGGCGACCTCCAATGCCGCCCAGAGCGCAGCTCCGGAAGAGATGCCGATCAGCAGTCCTTCCTGCTTCGCCGCCGCGCGTGCGATGGCTCCCGCATCCTCGTCCTTGACCTGTATTATTTCGTCAAGTACCGAGCGGTTGAGAATTTCCGGCACAAACCCGGCGCCTATCCCCTGAATTTTATGCGGGCTGGGCTGGCCGCCCGACAGCACGGGTGATTTTTCCGGTTCCACCGCAATGATCTTTACACCCGGTCTGCGCTGCTTGAGCACTTCGCCTACTCCGGTGACCGTCCCGCCGGTGCCAACGCCGCTGATAAAGATATCGACCTTGCCGTCGGTGTCCGCCCAGACCTCCTCGGCAGTAGTGGCGCGATGAATCGCCGGATTGGCGGGGTTTTTGAATTGCTGCGGGATAAAGGAATTCGGCGTTGCGGCAGCAAGCTCTTCGGCCTTTGCAACCGCTCCTTTCATGCCCTTGGGGCCCTCGGTAAGAACAAGTTCAGCGCCGAACGCCTTGAGAATTTTTCGACGCTCGATGCTCATTGTTTCCGGCATGGTGAGGATGAGCTTGTAACCCCTTGCCGCCGCAACAAATGCCAAGGCTATTCCCGTATTTCCCGAAGTCGGCTCAATGATGACCGAATTCTTGTTGAGAA
>Ga0116121_1000186_pt1 | contig 36327 bp, 33 predicted proteins | sample June2015DPH_13_1_FD_89725 | JGI IMG/M metagenome (GOLD analysis project Ga0116121, IMG submission 89725) | Peatland microbial communities from SPRUCE experiment site at the Marcell Experimental Forest, Minnesota, USA - June2015DPH_13_10 | ecosystem: Environmental > Terrestrial > Soil > Wetlands...
ACGGTGCGTGGTTTCAAGACGCGCATTCATCTTTACACCGTCCCCGGCCAGGTTTTTTACGACGCCAGCCGCAAGCTGATTCTGCGCGGCGTCGATGGCATCGTCTTCGTCGCCGATTCGCAGCAGGAACGTCAGGACGCCAACATCGAAGCCCTCGACAACCTGATGACCAACCTGAAAGAACACGGCTACGACTTCAACAAGATTCCCTATGTGCTGCAACTGAATAAGCGCGACCTGCCAAATGTGCTGCCGGTGGATACGCTCACGAAAGAACTGCGCAGGAAAAACGAGGCGGTGATCGAGGCTGTGGCCTTCCAGGGCGTGGGCGTGTTCGAGACGCTGAAGGAAATCGCCAAGCAGGTGCTCACGGAGTTAAAGCAGGGCGGGTAGGGCAGTGCCCCAGTTGCCAGTTCTCAGTTGTCAGTTCTCAGTAAAACCCCAAAACAATCCCCCTCAGAAACGTGGCTCGCCGCGTCTGCCTTTGCTCGCGTGGTGACGGGCCTCTAGACCGTCCCGGCCGAGCGCGGCGCGGAACAGTCCCCCATTGGAGACCTACGTTTGGAGACAGCGGCCTTGCCCTCCAATCTTGAGGAAAGTTCGACAACCGGCCAGAGACTGTGGAGATTTTTTTGCGATTACACCTGGGTAGACCCGACAAAGTGCTGTTTTGTCCTTTCCCGTGCGTGCCGATAACCGATTCAGCTTGTTCGACTTGTTCGCTGTACATTGATCGATGTATGTACAAATGTTTCACGTGAAACATAGTGTTTCACGTGAAACACTTAGCGGTTCTCAAGCCGCCGCGCCCAAGTATGAGTTCCGGGCTAGAGGTCACTTTCGAGGGTCTCCGAAAGTTCCTCCCATTGCTTCATCAGACCTTGCACATCGCTCTTCTTGCGGGCAAGTTCCTGGGTCTGACGTTGGGTTTCTTCGGCACTGACGAAGCTCTGAAGCTGCGTTTCACAGAGAGCAATCGCGGCTTCAGCGCGTGCGATCTCTTCTTCGATTTCGTGCAGGCGGTCTTCCATCTGCTGGCGCTTGATGGGGTTCAGACGGCGGGCTTTGGAGTCGGCTGGTTCGGGCTTGAGAGCGTTGCCGTTGGTGGGTGCCTGGGACGCGGGACTTAGCCCCGTTACCACACGATTGGCGGAGAGTTCTCCGACCAGTTCGTTGCTGATCGTTTCGGTTTGCCGTGCGGCTCCGCCTTGCTTGCGCCAGAGGTAGTCTTCGTAATTTCCGGGATAGATTTCCACTTTGCCGTCGCCGATTTCGAATACGCGCGTGGCCAGGTTGTCGATGAAATAGCGATCGTGGGAGACAAAGACGACCGTGCCGGTGTACTTCATCAGGGCTTCGAGCAGGACGTCTTTGGCGCGCAGGTCGAGGTGGTTGGTGGGCTCGTCGAGCAACAGGAAGTTGGCGGGGTGCAACAGCATTTTTAGCAGCGCATAGCGATTGCGCTCGCCTCCGGAGAGGACGCCGATACGCTTAAAGACATCGTCTCCCGAGAAAAGGAAACAGCCGAGCAGGCTGCGCAGTTCGGTCTGCGTCGAGGCTCCGGAGAGTTCGCCGAGATCGTCGAGAATGCGGGCTTCGGGATCGAGCTCTTTGTATTGGTCCTGCGCGAAGTAGTCGAGATGGACTTCGTGGCCGAGTTTGTATTCGCCCGCAGTCAGCTTCTCCTGCTGGGCGAGGAGCTTGATCAGAGTGGACTTCCCTGCTCCGTTGACTCCGACGAGCGCGATGCGCTCGCCGCGCTCGATCATGAAGTTCACTTTGTCAAAAACCTTGTGCTCGTTGATGCCGCGCTCGCCATAACTTTTGGCGACGTTGGCGAACTCGGCGACGATGCGTCCGCTGGGCTTGGGCTGCGGGAACGAGAAGTGGACGGTCTTCTCTTCTTCCGGAATCTGGATGCGCTCGATTTTTTCCAGCTCTTTGATGCGGCTCTGCACCTGCTTGGCCTTGGTCGCGGTGTAGCGGAAGCGGTTGATGAAGACCTCGAGCTGCTCGATGCGGTCGCGCTGCGTCTTGTAGGCCGCTTCCAGCTGTTCCTTGCGCGCGGTTTTTCCGGCGAGGTATTGGTCGTAGTTGCCGGCGTAGAAGTGCATCTGCTTGTTCCAGATTTCGACGATGCGCTTGACTGTGATATCGAGAAAGTAACGATCATGCGAGATGATCACGTACGCGTAGGGATAGCTGGTCAGGTACTCCTCAAGCCAGTTGCGGGCTTCGAGATCGAGGTGGTTGGTGGGCTCGTCGAGCAGCAGCAGGTTCGGCCTCTGGAGCAGGAGCTTGGCAAGCGCGAGGCGCATCTGCCAGCCGCCGGAAAATTCTTCAGTCTGACGCTTCCAGTCGTCGCGGTGAAAGCCGAGTCCGCTAAGAACCGTGCCGACCTGGGCTTCGAGCGTGTAGCCGTCGCGGGCCACGAATTCGTGTTCCAGCTTCTGGTAGCGGTCGGCGACGTTGGAGTATTCCTGACTCTGGTGGTCGAGTTCGGACATGCTGCGGGTGAGCGACTCCATTTCTTTTTCGATGGCGTGGAGTTCGTCAAACACCGACATGCATTCGGCAAAGACGGTGCGGCCGGTCATGGTTAAGCCGTCTTGGGGAAGGTATCCGGTGGAGATGCCTTTGGCACGCGAGATGGAGCCGTAGTCGAGCGACTCGCTACCGGCAAGGATTTTCATGATGGTGGACTTGCCGGTGCCGTTGGCTCCGACCAAGCCGACGTGGGATTCGGGCGTGATCAGCCAGTCGGCGTCCTCGAACAAGAGCTTGTGGCCATAGCGCTTGCCGGCGCCGGAGAGTTGGATCATGGGGGTCTCTACTAAATCATAGCGGACGGGGGAGGAGCTAGCTCTCGGTTCTCCGTGAAAAGCGCAGTTTGACATGTGTCACATAGTGTGGCACAATGTTTTATGCCCACCGTAAACATTCGCGAGCTTCGGGATACCAAGCGGTTGAAGGCTTGGCTGCGTGCGGGTAAGACCGTGGAGCTTCGGGAGCGCGACGAGGTAATTGCTCGCATTGTTCCCCAGGGATCACCTCCCAAGCCGGGCGATTGGCCGGATTTCGCGGCTATGCGTAAGGAAATCCTAGGAGATCGCGTTCTGCCTGGAGCCGATCTTCTGATCGAGGAGCGCGGCCGCTATTGAGCATCTACGCCGACACGTCGTTCTTCGTTTCTCTCTATCTCACCGACCGGCATACTACTGAAGCGGAGCGGCGACTGGCATCGCGGCCAACTCTTTGGATGACGCCGCTGCACGTTGCCGAGTGGACACACGCCGTCGAACAGCACGTATTCCGCAAAGCCATTTCGCGCAGTGAAGCGGATCTGTTTCTGCGGCGGTTCAACGATCATCTTGCTCGCGGTCTGTGGAGGGAAGCGGCGTTGCCCGAACGCGCCTTTGAAGTCTGTGCGCAACTGGGACAGCGATTTGGGGCGCAGTTGGGTGTTCGTACACTTGACTCATTACAAGTGGCCGCAGCGCTGGAACTTAAGGCAGAGCGTTTCTGGACGTTCGATCAGCGGCAGGAGAAATTGGCGAAGGCCGCAGGGCTAAAAACAGGCTGAACTCGGCTGGACTCTTCGGCTTGGCTCAGGGCAAGCTCGCGGACGCCCGTTGCTCCACTGGATCAGCGAGCGGTTGCGGCCATGCGCGCCACGCCGAGGTGCTCGACTGCGCGGTCGATTACAGTCTGGAGTTCGTGGGCGTATTTGACCTCGCGGCCTTTGGCGAGCACCGCTCTTGCTCGGTCGGCTTCAAACCAGGTTGGGTTGCGGTCGTCTTCCTCGGGTTGGCGGGTCTGGCGGACTTCCATGAGGAAGGCTTTGACTACGTATTCCTGCACGCCGCCGGGATGCCAGAAGACGCCCTTGGAGTGGACGTAGATGTGGAAGTGGTGAGGCTCGATGATGCCGGTGGCTCCGGCTTCTTCTTTGGCTTCGCGTTCGGCGGCCTGGCTGTGCGAGAGTCTGGGCTCGGGGGCTCCCTTGGGAAACGTCCACTTGTTGCCGCCGTTGGTGTGGACGAGCAGAAACTCGGCATGCGAATTCACCCTCCGGTAGCAGACGGCGGCTACCTGCAAGGGCAACGCAAAGCGAGAGACGCGAGGCGAACTCATGGTTAGTTGGTCACTAGTTGGTCACTGCAAGCAGTTTACTGCAAAGATATTTCAGAAGTGTTAAATGCAGCGGGGATGGTGCATACGTTGGTAACCGGCACCTTGGTGCACGCAGGGGCCAATTCGCTCAGAGTTCAATTGTTGCTGGCGGGAGCGTGGGCCGCGGGCTGTTTCTTGGACTGGGCAATCATTGTGTCGGTGTCCTTCAGCAGCGTTTGCTTGACGGTGTCGATGTACTTGGTCATGATCGGCATCATGTCTTGCATCGACTCGGCCATGATCGCGGGCATCTCCCGCAGCAGCTTTTCGCCGGTCGGCGTGGAATAAAACGCAACCAGGTTGTCCATGTCGGCTTTGGTGAAGTGCTTTTGAAATGCCGGAACCATGGCCTGCATAATTTCGTCCCAGGGCATATTGTCGAACATCTGGTCCGTTCTCGCGGTCATCTTTGCTTCGTAGTCGGCGGGTAGTTCGTCTTTGTGCTTCGCGTATTGCTCATGCGCCAACTGATGCATACTTTGCGTCATCGACGCTGCCATCTTCTTCATCATGTCGTGAGACCGGGTAACTTGAAAATATCGCTCGACATCGGCTTTGGTGGCGGGAGAGTCGTCGGCGCTGGTTTGGGCAAGGGCTGGCCAGCTAAGGACGGAGACCAGGCAAACCGCGAGAAGCAAGCGCTTCATAACGACCCTCCAGAGATTCCGCCAAGTATAACTTTACCGGGAGCGGCAATCCAGCGATTTTCGCACAACTTATTAACTCGCTCCAAAGCTGAGTCCGCTGAGAGACGCAACTTTGTTCGGATTTACTCCCCGGGTGGCGATGAAGACCTGGAAGTTTTCTCCCATACCTGAGGGAGTCACCAGATGCTTGAGCTGCAGCGCCACTTTGGCCTGCTCCTGCGGGACGCGGCAATCTTCGAAGGCATCGGCGAATTGATTGCTTTCGCCGATGCCCATCAGGAATTGCGATTGCGTGCGCAGCTTTTCGCAGCGCATACCGGCTTGCTCGCACTCTGCGGCTAAGGCGGTGAAATTGACGTGGGCGGTGAGGTCTTGTTCGCCGGGAGCTTGATACGGGTCGGAGCTGGCGGAGTGGTGGCGGTAAGCCATGAGGGTGCCGCGGTGGCGTCCGGCTAACTGCTGATTGCGGGTGTAGCCGTAGTCGATGGCGATCAGCACGCCTTGATTGATTTGGGAGGCGATTTGCCGGATCCAGGTCTGCGCGGCGATGGGGACTTCGATGCGTTCGTCTTCAGCAGGGCGTTCGCGGGCTTCGGGATGGACGCCGTAGCGGTCGAGGAATTCCAGTTCTTCGGGGTGCGGCGGGAGCCAGATTTCGTGCAGGCGGTTGTCTGCTAAGGCGATGTGGAGTTTGCCTTGAGGGCTGAGAATCTCGACGGGCAGGGCGTCGAAGAACTCGTTGGCGAAGACGATGAGAGGAACGTCGGGCGCGAGCGTGCGACAAACATCCGCGGGCGCCTCGCTTTGCTCGGCGGGACGGATGAATGCGTCCGTCCCTACGTAAGCTTTGCCGGAACCAATATGCTCGCGCAGGGTTTCTTGCAGCTTGGCTTGCAGGGCAGGCGAGGTCTCTTGCAGGGTGTAGGTCAGGGCGGCGAAGAAGCCGGAGAACTTCTTGCTGGACCAATCGAGGACGTCGCGGGCGAAGAGGCCGCGACCGGGGCCGAGTTCGAGGATTTCGATTTGCGGAGTGCGGTCGAGCGCTTGCCATATCTGGTCGAACTGGCGCGCGAGCAGGCGTCCGAAGACGGCGTGAACGTCGCTGGAGGTGTAGAAGTCTCCGGCTTTGCCGAATTGGTTGGCGTTGCGGGAATAGTAGCCTTGGACAGGATGGTAGAGGCAAAGCTGCATGTAGCGGGAAAACGGGATTGGGCCGTTGTCGCGAATTTCTTGTTCGATCTGTTGGCGGAGGGACAATCGAGGGACCCCTGTGGTATCGGTCGTTTAAAGTCAAAGACTTAGAGGCTGAAATGCGCCAGGTCTTTGAGAAATAAGGACTTATTTGTAAAGTATTTATAAATCAATGAGATACGGTGTATTCCTCGCTTAGGAAACTCTGATTCGGTGTCGGCAGAAAGCATAAACCACAGGGTACACGGGGGTGCACGGAGGATCCTAGGACTTAATCGGAGCTTCCCTACGGGGGAGGGATTGCCTTGGCACGGCGGTTCTGCGGCGTGTCGGTAAACATTTCGATGAAATAGTCGTGCAGGCCGTCATAGAGCTGATGTTGCAGGTGCCAGGCGAACTGAGGATGGTCGAGATCGCGGGCGTGAATCGGAAGCACGTAGGTGTGAACCGGGACGGTCGAGTTCTTGAGGTCGATCAGAACCTCGATCTCTCCGTTATTTTCGCGGGCGGAAAAAGAGAGCAGGGGATGTTGGTAGAGGCGAAGGTGATCGAGAACTTTTTCGAGCGCGGCGGAGTTTGGCACGGAATCATTGTACTGAGTTTAGTTCTCAGTTCCCGGTTCTCAATTCTCAGCGAGGATCGACCGCTGAGAACTGAATACTGAGAACTGCGGTTCAGGCGGCCATGCGCATCGGGTTGCCTTCGGCATGGAAGGCGCGCTTGACCGGGGGCATGGCCAGATAAAGGATGCAGGCGGCGTTAATCGCTCCGAAGAGTAGCGAAAACATGTGTCCGTGGATGAGGCCGGGGAGAACCAGCACGAGGCCAATGGCGGAAAACAGGAGCGTGAGGAGTCGTCCCCAGTTCTGCATTTGCAGGACGCCGTAACCGGCAAGCATGTGTACGACAGCGAAGACAACGATGCCAAGGCCGGCAATGTGGCCGAAGTCGCGGAGGAGCCGTTCGACGGCGTTGCCTTCGGCGGCGAGAGAAGCGAGTTTGGCAGCCAATCCGGTGAAGAGCAGGACGGAGAGCCCGAACACGAGCGAGAGCGCACCGCGCAGGATTTGGTAAAAGCCGACCAGAGTGACGCCTAGGGGACGCATAGAACCTCCTTGCAGAGTTGCGAAGAAATATAACACAAGGGGAGGTCAGAGGTTCGAGGTCAGATTGAAGAGGTGAGAGACTTAGGTCAGAGGTCAGAGGTCCGATTGTAGAGGTGAAAAACCTCAAAGCAGGGCACTTTTACCTCTGCAATCTGACCTCTCACCTCTGACCTTCCCTCACTCGTAGCGGAGGGCTTCGATGGGGTCGAGGCGGGAGGCTTTGATGGCGGGGAGCATACCGCTGACGACGCCGACGAGGCCCAGTATCAGGGTGGAGGCGATCAGGGTGGTGGAATCGATGGTGAGGCGGATATCGCCATCGGTGCTGTTTTCCGCGAAGGCGCTCCAGAGAGTCATCGACCCGACCGACCACGAGACCAGGTAGGCGAGGATTACGCCGGCGAGTCCACCGATCAGGGTGAGGACCAGCGCCTCGGCGAGGAACTGGACAAGGATGTGCCAACTGCGGGCGCCGAGGGCTTTTTCGACTCCGATTTCGCGGGTACGCTGGGTGACGGAGACGAGCATGATGTTCATCAGGCCGACGCCGCCGATGCCGAGGGTGAGCAGGCCGATAAAGCCCAGCAAGATTTTGATGCCGGTGGTGATGACGCGCAGGTCGAGCAGATCGGCAAAGACATCGAAGACGAAGATGGCGCGCTTGTCTTTGGGATCGAATTCGTGGTGGAAGGCCATGGAGCGGCGGACGGCTTCGGCGACTTTTTCGTGATCGCCCTCGTATTCCATGGCGATGGCGTTGAGGTAATAGGTGTTGGTGAGGTCGCTCATGGCGCTGAACGGGATGTAGACCTTGCCGTTCATGTTGTCGTCGCCATTCTGGATGACGTGTTTGAGGACGCCGATGACTTCGTAGGAAATTCCATCGACGCGGACTTTTTCACCGAGCGCGGTTTGGCCGGAAAACAACTTCTTCTTGACGTCGGAGCCGAGGATGGCGACGCGGCTGTGGGTGTTTTCGTCGAGTTCGGTGAAGAAGGTACCCTCTTCGACGTCGATGCGGCGCATGTGCTGATAGTAGGGATAGACTCCGCTGATGCCGTAACTGCCGCTGCGGGTGCCGTAGGCGACGGTGCTTTGCTTGAAGGCTTCGGGCGAGATGCGCTTGAGCAGAGGCACTTCGGATTGCAGGTAGTCGAGATCGTTGACGGTGAGCTTGATTTCGCTGCCGGCTTTGGTGCCGCCGGCCTGGAGCGAGGTGCGTCCGGGGAAGACGAAGACCAGGTTCGTGCCCCAGGAGCGAAAAGCGACCCAGAGTCCGCGCTCGAAGCCGGCGCCGTAGGCGAGCAGCAACACGACCGTGGCGATGCCCCAGGCCATGCCGAGCATGGTGAGGATGCTGCGGCGGCGGTTGTACTTGAGCGCGTTGTAGGCCTGGCGAGCGAGTTCGAGAAGCATAATCAATTTTAGAGGTTAGAGGTCAGATTGCAGAGGTAAGAACCGGTTGCGCCAGCAGGGTTCACCTCTGCAATCTGACTGCTAACCTCCGACCTTCCAAAGTCGTGTCCTTCCCAAAACTGTTACTCCTGGCGCAGAGCCTCTACGGGTGGCAGCAGCGCAGCCTGGCGCGCTGGATAAAGGCCCGCTGCGATTCCGGCGATGGCGAGCGAGAGAATGGCAATCGCGGCGGACGACGGGACGATGCGCGGCGTGTCGAATCCTTCGGGGGACGGCAAGGCTGCCAGAACCGCAACGAGTGCGGTGGTAATGGCCAGTCCGATGCCACCACTGAGGGCGGTCAGAAATGCGCCTTCCACGAAAAACTGGGTCAGAATGGCGCGGTGGGTGGCGCCTAGCGCTTTGCGGAGCCCGATCTCGCGTGTGCGCTCGGTGACCGAGACCAGCATGATGTTGATGATGCCGATGGCGCCTAGAGCCAGCGTGATCACGCCGACCACCCCGAGAAAATAATCCATGCCGTTGAAAATCTTGTCGACACGCTTGCTGTCTTCGATGGTGTCCCAATCTTCGAATGATTCTTCGAGCTTGGGATCGAAGCCGTGGCGGCGGGCGAGAATGTTGTGGATCTCTTGCTTCGCCACCAGATTCCCGCTGGGCGTAAGCGGACGGTAGTTCAGAAACGAGATGGCATCTTCGCTGTTCTGGTCTTTGAGGCGGAACAGGTTGCGCATGGTTTCAATGGGAATAAAAATGCGGGCGTTGGTGCCATTGTTACCTTCCTGCCCGACTTTAGTGAGCACGCCGATGATTTCAAAACGAATGTCGTTGAGCAGGATGGTCGAGCCGACGGCGGGGCGTCCGGGGAAGATGTTCTTCAGCAGTTCCCAGCCAACGACGGCCACGCGGCGGGTTTCGGTGTTGTCCTCATCGTTGAGCCAGCGGCCGGGACCTACGGGAATATTGCGGATCTGGTTGTACTCGGGTGCGACGCCGAAGACCTGTCCGCTGGTCGAACCGTAATCGCTGACGGCGCGGATGTCTTCGCGGTTGAGCACGGGGGACAGATATTTGAGCGAGCGCGCCTCGCTGCGGACGGCGAGGTAATCCTCGTAGGTGAAATGGTAGGTGCGTCCGGACTGGGTGCTGCCTTCGACGGCGGGCGTGCGGCCGGGGAAGGTGAACATGATGTCCTGGCCGAGATTCTTTAGTTGCTTGGCCTGCCCGCTGCGGAAGCCCTCGCCGAGGCCGACGAGCAGGAGGAGCGATCCGACGCCCCAGGCGATGCCGAACATGGTGAGAAACGAGCGCAGCTTGTGGGCCCAGAGGGTGGCCAAGGACTGGCGAACGATTTCGATGAGCATGCGCATGGGTATTGGTATGAAGTCTGGTTCCTAAAGGCAGCGCTACGGGAGGCTCAAGCCCGGAACCTGCCCTCTGTTGTGTAGTACGGGAGGGAACGTGCCATGGTTCCCCAAAATGAGTGCACTTCCATCGCAGGGTTAGACGCTTGGGATCGGGTTGGGGTTAGCTGCCGGTTGAGGGCTGAGGCGTTGGGATTTACTTTGTGTCTATTGCTCACGATTGGGCCCGAGGAACGTCTAACCCGCCGACCCAGGGGTGGGCCACGAATTCGGGGCCCTTTTCACAAACTTTTGCGTTCAGCGCAAGTTGTCAGCGCACATTGAAGGAGAGATTCCGTATGTTTCGAGTTTCGCGTGGATTCTTGTTTTGCCTGTTGCTGGCAGCCATGCCGGGGGCTTTGTCGGTCACCGGCCTGGCGCAATCGATGTTGCTCGACCTGCCGCTGCAAAGCCAGCGGGCGGAGGTTTCGCAGCGCATCGGGATTACAGATATCACGATCAACTATCACCGTCCGCTGGTGAACGAGCGCAAGGTGTGGGGCGGTCTGGTTCCCTATGGCCAGGTGTGGCGGGCGGGAGCGAATCTGAATACGACGATTACGTTCAGCGATCCGGTCACGATCGAAGGCAAGGCGCTCGACAAGGGGACGTACGGGCTGCACATGATTCCGAACGCCGACGAGTGGACGATCATTTTTTCGAAGAACTCGACGTCGTGGGGCGCGTTCACTTATGACGAGAAGGAGGATGCGCTGCGGGTGACGGTGAAACCCAAGGCTGCGGACATGCATAACGCGCTGACCTACGACTTTGACGAGTTAAAGCCGGATTCGGCGGTGGTGGAACTGGAGTGGGAAAAGGTCGCGGTGCCCTTCAAGGTTTCGGTCGACGTGCATGACTTGGTGGAGGCCAGTTTGAAGAAGCAACTCCGGAACCTTTCGCAGTACACGTGGCAGAGCTGGGACGATGCGGCGAACTACCTGCTGGCGGAGAAAGTCGACCTGGATGGCGCGCTGATTTATGCCAATAAGTCCATCGAAAATGAAGACCGCTTCGACAACGAGGACACGAAAGCAAAGGTATTGACGGCGCTCAATCGTAAAGACGACGCGGCCATGGCGCAGAAAAAGGCGCTGGAACTTGCCAGCGCGCAACAGATGCACGGCTATGGTCGTCAGCTGATGGGCGAAAAGCGCAACGAAGAAGCGTTCGCGATCTTCCGGGAGAATGCGAAGAAGCATCCAGAGGTGTGGATTGTGCATGGAGGGCTGGCGAGGATGTACTCCGCGCAGGGGAAGTTTGACGACGCGGCCAAGGAGATGAAGCTGGCGCTGGCGGGCGCTCCGGATAACCAGCACACCTATTTGGACGGGCTGCTGAAGAGGCTGGAGGCGAAGCAGGACATCAATTAGCTGTCAGCTCTCAGTTCTCAGTTCTCAGTTCTCAGGTGGCACGGGATAGGAGAGTCTCGCGGCGGCGCGGATGACCGAAAGTTTCTTGTCGATGTCGGCGGGAGACGGCGGTCGCCGCGCTAAGCCAAGAGCCTGACGGATCCATTGTCTGCTCGACAACCCGACTGCACGAGCCTTTCGTTGGATTTCCCGGTAATCGGCGTCCTTTAGGACGATTTGTAGTTTTCTGGCCATGCACCGACTTTGTGGCGAGCGCACCTAATCTAGCTTTATCGTCAAAATCCTGCTGGCCTTGAGCTTGGTCGTGGAGGTGTGGGGCTTGACTCCTTTTATCGAGATTTTCTCGCAGTGAGGCGGAAACCAGCCGCCGAAAAGAAGCTACCGTAAACGTCTGGGGCCGCCACAGTCCGTGCGGCGGACGTTGTTAATCACTATCAGGTCGATCAGTACAGATGGAAGTCGACCTGGACGCTGATTTCCTTCTCGATCGGCTCGCCGTCCTTGAGCGCGGGCTTAAACTTCCAGCCGCTCACGGTTTCGACAGCCTTTTCATCGAGGCCGTATCCCAGTCCCTTTACGACTTTAACGTCGCGAGCCGCGCCGTCGACGGTAACCGTCAACGACAAAGTGACCACGCCCTGGATTTTCTTTTTGCGGGCCTGTTCACTGAACGGGGGAGGCGGCCCAAAAATCAAGTGCGGCGGAGTCACATTGCGATCGGGCTGGCTCCCTCTCGAAACCTCGCCGCCTGTCCCGAAAGTCGGCCCGGGGTGCGCGCAATCGGGCGCGCCTTTGTCCTCTATGCCAGAAGCGTCGTCGAAAGGGACGAACTTGTCGGCCTGCCGTGAAATGGCCGAGGCGGAAACGAAGCGCGGGGGCCTTTCGGGAGATGCGATCCTGAGCAAGTCATCGTGGCGGCTCAGCACTTCCACTTTTTCGCCGCAGTTGAGAGTGCCCACCTGACGCTTGCGGCAAATGCCCTGGTAGATGGGCACGGGCGGAGCTTTGGCGGGATCGGTGCAGAAAACGAAGCCGTCAACGCCGGACCGCGGCAGCGGTTGGTCATCGGCGGCAAGGTCGGCGGCAAGGCAGGAATATGCGCACGCCGTAACGACGAAGAAAGCGGCCAAAAATAGGCTGGCTGGCTTCATGGAGGGACATTCTCCCATTCGCTCCTTCTGACGTCAACGAAGGGGAGTTGGGTTGCCCGCTTCGGGATACTCAAAGACGCCCCGGCCCGACTTTCGGCCGAGGCGGCCGGCTTTCACATATTGCGTCAGGAGGGGGCAGGGGCGGAATTTTTCGCCGAGAGATTTGTGGAGGTATTCGAGGATGTGGAGGCGGGTGTCGAGGCCGCCCAGGTCGACGAGTTCGAACGGGCCCATGGGGTGGTTCAGGCCGAGTTTGAGGGCTTTGTCGATGTCTTCGGCTGTGGCGACGCCTTCCTGGAGCATGTAGAAGGCTTCGTTGCCGATCATGGCGTTGATGCGGCTGGTGATGAAGCCGGGAGCTTCTTTGATTACGACCACTTCCTTGCGCATGCGCTTGCCGACTTCGACGACGGCGGCCAGGGTGTCGGCATCGGTTTCAAGGGCGCGCACGATTTCGAGCAGCTTCATCTTGTGCACGGGATTGAAAAAGTGCATGCCGACGCATTTTTTGGCGCGATAAGTGACGCTGGCGATTTCGGTGACGCTGAGCGAGGACGTATTCGAGGCGAGAATCGTGGTGGGGCGGCAGATCTTGTCAAGCATGGTGAAGATCTCGATCTTCGATTCCATTTCCTCGGGGACGGCTTCGATGACGAGATCGGCCTGGCGGGCGGCTTCGTCAACCGAGCCGGCGTATTCGATGCGCGCGAAAGCGGCGTTGGCTTCGGCGGCGTTGACTTTGCCGAGTTCCACGGCTTGATCGAGGTTGGCGCGGATTTCAGTCTCGGCCTTGCGCAGGGCATTCGGCAGAAGATCTTCGAGAATGGTGCGATAACCGCCGAGAGCGGCAGCATGCGCGATGCCGCGACCCATGATTCCGGCGCCGATGACGGCAACGGTGCGGACTTCGGTCATTCTTTGCCCGCCGATTCGAGGTGTTGGACCACGCTCTCATAACTGGGTTCGGACTTGCGGATGTATTCGCCCAGGCGGGCGCACTCCTCCTTGGTCATCGCGGGAATGCTGGCGCTGATGCGGCGCAGGGTGGTGGCGATGTCGTCGATGTAGTTCATGAGGCGGATCAGTTCTCCGGTTGCGGGCATAAAGGCTCCTTGCGTGTTTTGCGGCGCTGGCGCGCCAATGTGACTCTTCATTGTTCAACATGTTGGCGGATTTGGCAAAGGCAGTCCTTGCAGTTCCCAGTAACCTCGCGCTTCTGAGCACGGGGAATCGAGAACTGGCGCTGACTTAGCTTTCGAGCTTGAAGCGACTTTCGGCGAGGCGATAGAGCCGCCGCCAGAGTAGGCGGTTGGTCGTTACCACCACGGCGGCTAAGGCGATGGTGCTGGCGAGAAGGAGATTGAAATTCTTGGCGTCGGTGGCGGCGGAAATCATGGCCCCTATGCCCACGGTCGAATAGACATGGCCTTTGAGATGGGCATATTCGGCGACGATGCTGACATTCCACGCGCCTCCGGAGGCTGTGATCATTCCGGTAACCAGGAAAGGAAAGATTCCGGGAAGGATCAGCTTGCGCCAGCGCTCCCAGCCGCGAATGCCGAAAACGCTCGCGGCTTCTTTCAAATCGGTTGGGATTGCCATGGCCCCGGCGATTACGTTGAACAGAATGTACCACTGCGTGCCGAGCAGCAGCAGAACGATCGATCCAAAGCCCAAACCTCCGCCCATACGAATCAGGACCAGCATCACCACCGGAAACACCGCGGTGGCGGGAACGGAAGCGGCAATCTGCGCCAGCGGTTGAGCGATGCGCGCCAGGCGCGGGTTGAATCCGATGGCGACGCCAACTGGAATCGTCCAGAGCGCGCCGAGCACGAGCGTAAGATTCACGCGCAGCCAGGTTGCAAAAAGACCTACGCCGATCTGGCGGAAATCGGAGGCTGACAGACCCGTGAGGATCATGATGACGCGCACCACGGCGTAGCCGATCGCACCCAGGGCTACTGCGCCCACAACTCGCCACAGCCACAAGACGGTTTGATTTCCGCCAGCCGATTCGGCGCGAACATCACTCTGCTGGGCGAAGTAATGCACCATCTGTTCGCGGAGGGGGCGTACCGCCCGCTTGCGGAAGAGCGCGACGCCGCGGGATCGCCGAAGAAAATCGAGCACCCAGGAAGTGGGGACACTCGTGCTCTCGACTTGCTCCATCTTGAATTTTTCGGACCAGGCGATGACGGGACGCCAAACAAACTGGTCAATGAGCACAATCACGGCGACCATGGTGACGATGCCGAGAAAAATGGAGCGAGTGTCGCCGTTGTCGGCGGCGGCCTGAAGATAGGAGCCGAGGCCGGGCAGGCGGAAGTCGCCAAACTGCTCGCAGGCCATCAGAAAGAACCATGCTCCAGCGACTGACATCATAGAGTTCCAGACGAGGCCTATGGTCGCGTAAGGCAGCTCAATCTGAAGCAGCCGCTGCCACCAGTTGAAACGGTAGATCGTGGCCGCCTCGCGCATCTCGCGCGGAATGCTTTTCAGCGAGGCATAAAAGCTAAAAGCCATGTTCCAGACCTGTCCGGTAAAAATGAGCAGGACCGCGCCCAACTCGACGCCCAGTTGGCGGCCGGGAAAAAGCGCGGCCATGGCCAGCATCACTCCCGGAAGGAAGCTCAATACCGGAATGGATTGCAGCACGTCGAGCAGAGGGATCATGAAGCGCTCGGCGCGCGGGCGGTAAGCGGCGATGTATCCGTAGATGAGGGCGAAGAGCAGGCTCAGTATGTAGGCGAGTGCGATGCGCAGCAGCGAATACCCGGCATAGACCGGGAGCGCGCCGAGGCTGCGGCTGATTTCGATTTGAGGATGGAATGGGCCGAGCCAATTGCGTGCGACTTCGACGATGCCATAGAAGAGGGCCAGGCCGGCGGAAAACATGATGAGGTCGGGCAGGCTCGCCACACTTGCGCTGGGCAACACCGACCAGATTCGAACCAATGGGCGGAACGCAATTCGTTCGGGACGTTTCACGGCTGCACCGGGCTGGTGGGCGGATGCGGCTCTCCTACGGGTTCGGCGAGGATCAGGCGGTGCGACTCGCGATCGAAGTCAAAAATCTCGGCATAGCGGCCCCAGTTCATGGCGGTTTCAAATTGCCGCTCGACTTCATCCTGGCTGAAGTGCTCGTCGAGGATGTCGTAGAAAAATTCCTGTGAAATGGAATGGTCGGTCTTGGCGTGGAGAACGCTGTCGATCTGTTGCAGGATTACAACGTGGTTCAGCGCAGCCTGGCGAAAGAGAATTTTGCGGGTGAGGATGTCGGCTTCGGCGAAGCGCGTGCCCTCCGCGGTGATTTGAACGTCGCCATCTTTCAATGTGGCAAAGCCAAGCAGCACGGAGGCCTCGATGATCGGGAGCAGGTCTTCGGCATCCATGATGAGGACTTCGGCAAGACGATGAAGATATTCCTTTCCGCCGCGGTCCTGGAGCAGTTCGAGCAGGCCGGCGATGCCCCCGACGCGGGCGTGCGGAATCATCTGGTATTTCTGGCGAACGGGCTTTTGCGCCGCTGCGCCCGCCTCGGGCACCGCGAGCGCAAGTTGGGGCTGCGTCATGATTTTGTAGATGTAATCCACCAGTTCGACAAAACGCGGCGATTTGCGATCGCGCGGGTGCGTAAGTTCAATGGAAAAATCAGCGCGCACCCAGGCTGGATTTCTTGCCAGCACAATCACGCGATCCGCCAGCAGCACCGCTTCCTCGATGTTGTGGGTCACGATGAAAATGGATTGAGTCGGCATCTTTTTGCCGAGCCAGAGCTCGAGCAACTCGTTGCGCAGGTTTTCGGCGGTGAGCACGTCAAGCGCGGAAAAAGGCTCATCCATGAACAGGACTTCGGGCTCCACCACCAGGGCGCGCGCAAAGCCGACGCGCTGTTTCATGCCGCCGGAGAGTTCTTTCGGGTAGGCGCTTTCGAAGCCATCGAGGCCGACGGTATCGAGAATGCGCAGGGCGCGTTTGTGGCGCTCCATGGCGGGCACTCCGCGGGCCTCGAGCGGCGCTTCGACGTTGTCGAGCACGGTTAGCCAGGGGAACAAGGCAAAACTCTGGAAGACGATGGCCACGCCGGCGTTCTGCGACGTAAGCGGTTGTCCATGCCACAGAACTTCGCCGGACGACGGTTGGCTGAGTCCGGTCAGAATGCGCAGCAGCGTGGATTTGCCGCAGCCGGAGGGGCCGAGCAGGGTTATGATTTTTCCCGGCTCGACGTTGAGATCGATGGGAGCAATCACTTCAATGCGATTCCCATCGGGCTGGTCGTAGAATTTTTCGACAGCGTGGGCGCGGATGATGGGCTCGGTCACGGAAATGACGGGATCGGTCACGGATTCTGGACTCCAGCAAGAAACGAGGTGTCAGGTGTCAGGTGTCAGGAAAACCATTTTTGAGACCTGACATTGAAGAAGGTTAGTTTATGCAATTTTTCTTCGCAGCGAGAATACACTACTCAGGCTACCCACTCTTCGTTGTCGTTCGAGCTAGCAACTGCTGGCAACGGATGGGGAAGGCGGTCGGAGATTTCGGCGAGGGCGGCCAGTTTCCTGGCCATGTCTGGGCGGAGCGATTCGGCGGGGAAACGCCAGCGCCAGTTCCCGTCTGGGCGGCTGGGGGTGTTCATGCGCGCATCGCTGCCCAGGCCGAGCGCATCCTGCAGCGGAACCACACAGAGGCTGGCCACGGAATTGGAGGCGGCGCGAATCATGGCCCAATTGTCGCCGTCTTCACAACGGCCCAAGTACACCGCAACTTGTTCACGCTCGTAATCCGTAGCGCCTGACGCCCACCAGCCTAGCAGCGTGTCGTTGTCGTGCGTGCCGGTGTACACGACCTTTTCGGTGGTGAAAGTGTGCGGCAGATGGGCATGCGCGCCGACATCGCCAAAGCCAAATTGCAGCACGGCCATGCCGGGAATCTTCAGCCGCTCGCGCAGTTCGTGCACGTCGGGCGTGATGTATCCCAGATCTTCGGCGAAAAATGGAAGGCCACCTAAAGCTTCGCGCAGCTTCACGAATAGGTCGTCCTTCGGACCGTCGACCCAATGACCATGAATGGCGGTGGGTTCGCTGGCGGGGATTTCCCAGAACTGGGAGAAGCCGCGGAAGTGATCGAGGCGAACGTAGTCAAAATTGTGCGTGGCCCAGCGCATGCGCTCGATCCACCACGCATATCCTTGTTCTTTCATCACGTCCCAGCGATACAAGGGATTGCCCCAGCGCTGGCCGTCTTTGCTGAAAAAATCGGGAGGGACGCCGGCCACGACCTCGGGATCGAGTTCGGAGTTGAGGCGAAACAGCTCGGGATGGGTCCAGACATCGGCGCTGTCGAAATTCACGAAGATCGCGATGTCGCCCACGACGCGGATCGCATGTTGGGCGCAATAGGCTCGGAGCGCCTGCCACTGTTCGTAGAAAAAAAACTGAACGGCGCGGCGGGCGTTGAGGTCGTCGAGCATTTCGGCGCGCGCCTTCTCGATCGCCGCTGGTTCCCGATGGGTGAGGGCGCGGGGCCAGCGGTTCCAGCTTTCCAGTTTGAAACGCGCGCGCAGGCTGTCAAAGAGAACGAAGTCGTCGAGCCACCATTGGTTTTGGCGGCAGAAGTTCTCGTAGCGAGCGCGGGCGTTGGGAGCAGCGGAGCGCGCGAAATTGCGCGCCGCTAAAAACAGCAAAGGAAGCTTCTGGCGGAAAACCGCCGCGTAATCCACTGGGCCGGTGCCGGTGGGCAGAGCATCGATCTGAGCGCGGTCAATCCAGCCACGATCGGCGAGGCGCTCCAGGCTGATCAGCAGGGGATTTCCGGCGAAGGCCGAAGTGGAGGAATAGGGAGAGTTGCCGTAGCCGAGCGGGCCGAGGGGCAATACTTGCCACAGACCCTGGCGCGAGGAGGCCAGAAAATCCGCAAACGCATAGGCCGACGGACCAAAATCGCCGATCCCGCCGCGCGCAGCGAGCGAGGTGGGATGAAGCAGTATTCCGCTGGCACGGGGGAAGGACATCAGGATCAGTTCTCAGTTGTCAGTTGTCAGTTCTCAGTTCTCAGTTCTTTGTCGTCTGGCGCTTCCCTGAGAACTGGGAACCGCCTGCCCTAGCAGGCTGCTGAAAAAGTGTTTCCCCCGCGCCACAGTCCCCCAGCGGCTGAAAGCCGCCGTTGATTCCGCGGCAGTTGCGGCACGAGTGGAACTCGTGCCCTTCCCAAAACCGACGCGAAGCGGAGTTTTTCCGCAGCCTACTACGAACCTTCTTGCGCGCCTTGCCGCGTCAGGTTTTTCATCTCTTCCTGATTGACCTTGAGGCGGTTGGTTTTTTCCATGTCCTTGCGCAGGTTCGTAACGAACAGGCCGAACAAATCGTTCTGCTTGGCTTCGAGCAGCGATTGGCGAATTTCGTCTTTCTTGGCGGCAAACTCCTGATCGGTGGGCTCCTGCTTGTCGAGAAGCTGGGCGACCGCGCCATTGCCGGCGGCCAGAATCGGCCCGCTAATTTCGCCCGGTTTCAGGGAAAAGATGGCACTGGCGCTGCTCATCGAACCGATGTCGGGGACTTGCCCATCGGGCGCAACCAGGTCGCTCGTTTTCACCGTCGCACCCAGTTCCTTGGCCGCTTTTTTCAGATCGTGGTCCGCTTTGGCGCGGTCGGAAAGTTCCTGCGTCTTCTGGTGCAGCAGAAATCCGGCACGTTCGTTTTTGAACTGCGCCTCAACCTTCGAACGAATCTCTTCGAACGTGGGCGTCGCCGGAGGCCGAATGGCAAGCAGTTGGAACACTACGTAGCCTTGCGGGACCTGCACCACATCGGGCGGAGCCTTTTCCGTTTCGCTAAAAACGGCATCCATAAACTGCGGACTCGCCCCGACTCCGGGAAGGTTATCGCTGCGGCTGAAGAAGTCGGTGGTGACCGCGTTCTGCCCCTTGGCAGCGGCCGCCTGATCAAATCCTCCGGTGCGCGCCTGGCTGAGCAGAGTGTTCGCCGCCACTTCGGTGGCATGCGCTACCTTCTGCTGTTTAACCTTCTCTTCGATCTCGCCCTTGACCTCGGCGAGCGTCTTGAGGTGGGCTTCCTGCTTGTCTTCAACGCGGATGATGTGAAAGCCATAGCTGCTCTTGACCAAGTCGCTGGTCTGTCCCTTGGCGAGTGAATATGCAGCCCTCTCGAATTCAGGGACGGTGCGCCCGCGGCCGATCCAGCCGAGTTCGCCTCCGGCCTTAGCGCTACCCGGATCGTCGGAATATTTTTCCGCGAGCTGGGCAAAATCGCCGCCGGCTTTGACCTGCTTCAAGACGTCTTCCGCTTTGGCGCGGGCATCGGCGACACCTTTCTCATCTTCCTGGGCGCCCGCTGCTGGCAGCGGAGTCTTGATCAAAATATGAGCGACCTTCACTTGCTCGGGGACGCGGAACTCGTCGCCGTGCTGACCGTAATATGCTTGCAACTCCTGGTCGCTGACCGTGGTATTCGCCGCCGTTTTCGCGCTGTCAAACACGACATACTTGATCTGCCGCTTTTCGGGGATGGTGTTGTTGTAGGTTGCCTTGTTGCGGCCGTAATACGCCTTCAGTTCGTCGTCGGTGGGGTGCAGTTCCTTGAGGATGTCGGCCTGCGCGATCACGGCGTACTCGAACTTGACCTTGACGTTGCGGTGCTCGAAATCGTCGCGCACCTCGGCGTCGCTGACAAAGGCGCTGCTGGAAACCAGAGCGTACAACTTGCGCCGGAGAATATCGTCCTTCACTCGTGCTTCAAACTGAGGGACGGTCATGTCGGCGTGCTGGATCATGTCTTCGTAGGCTTCCTGGCCGATAAACTTACCCTCGGGGAAGAAGGTGGCGGCGTATTGCCCGTGCTGGAGTTCCTCGCGAAGTTCCTCGTCGTTGACGCGGAGGCCAAGGTGTTGCGCCTCGGCAACCAGAGCCTTCTCATTGATGAGCCGCTCGGCCGCCTGATTGGCGAAATATGGAAGCAGCATGCTGGCCTGCGGTCCGCCCTTGGGAAACTGCTGGTGGATCATGTTGCGCGCCTCGCGCTGGACTTCGGGCACGGTCACGGTCTGATCGCCGATCGTGGCCAGGACGCCCGCGGGAGGCCCACCGAGACCGGCGTTGGAACCGAAGCCCGGGATCAGGGTGATCGCCATCGAGGCGCAGATGAGGACGAGCAGTGCGCCAAGAATGATCTTTACGGTTGGCCCTGCATTTTGAAGCTGTCGAATCATAGTTTGGATAACTCCGTGTCGGGTAATTCCGTGGGCTTCCATGGTGCTGGAAGGCTGGATTTACGATTATAAACCAGGCAGCGAGATGGCGGCCGGCGGCAAAGTGGGGCGCGGCGGTATCCTGCTAAATTCCTCTATTGAATCGAATTAATAAAAGTGCTATGAACGTTATGGCTGCTATTCGCAAGCACCGTCATTGCTTAACTTTTCATCATTTTCAGTATCCTTAAGAAGCACTGAGGACAACTCCATGAAGAAATTGCGGCTCCTGCTACCGTTTTTTTTGATTGCCGTCGCTTTGGCCCAACCCGAAGTCCAGCCGAGTCCCGCCCTGACGCTGCCTTTGCGGGAAGGCTGGGCGGTGCAGTCTTCCGCGAAAGTGACGGGGAGCGGTGAAGCAATCTCCAGCGCCACCTACCAGGCCGAGAACTGGATGCAGGCCGACGTTCCGACTACGGTGGTGGCGGCGCAGGTAAAGAGCGGCGTGCTGCCCGATCCTTTTTATGGGAAGAATTTGCGGGGTTACCCGGGAGTCGGGTATCCCATCGGCGCCAATTTTTCAAATATCGCGATGCCGCCCGACAGTCCCTATGCGGTGTCGTGGTGGTACCGCAAGGAGTTTTCGCTGTCCGATGGTTTCCTTGGAAAAACGGATCTTGCCGGGAAAACCGTGTGGCTGAATTTCCGCGGCATCAACTATCGCGCCAACATTTTTCTCAACGGAAAGCGGATCGCGGATTCCGATCAGGTGGCGGGCGCATGGCGCACCTACGAGTTCAATGTGAGTTCCGCGGTCAAGCCTGGAACAAACGTGCTCGCGGTGCAGGTCTGGGCGCCGACGGAGAACAGTCTAGCAATCACCTTCGTGGACTGGAATCCCGCGCCGCCCGACAAGAACATGGGGCTGTGGCGTGAGGTGTATCTGACGACCAGCGGAGCGGTGGCGCTGCGGCATCCGGCGGTGCTCTCAAGAGTGGATTCGCCCGGGAACAAAGCGGCGCATTTGACGGTGACTGCGCTAGTGAAAAATGCCAGCGACCATCCGGTTCACGGTACGGTGAAAGGCCGGATCGAAAACATCGAGTTTGCGCAACCCGTGGAACTGGCGGCGGGAGAGTCGAAAGATGTGGTGTTCACGCCGGGCCAGTATCCGCAGCTCAACCTTAGCAATCCGCGACTGTGGTGGCCGGCGCAGATGGGGACTCCGAACATGTACGAACTGAAACTTTCATTCGAAGTGAACGGCGAGGTTTCCGATTCGTCGCATACGAGGTTCGGCATTCGCGAAATCACGTCGGAAGTCACGGAGCCGGCGCCGAATCGCGCGAAGCGGCTGTTCAAGATCAACGGCAAGAATATCCTCATTCGCGGCGGCGGCTGGACTCCGGACATGATGCTGCGCCAAACCCCAGAGCGACTGGCCGATGAATTCAACTACGTGCATGATCTGGGACTGAACACGGTCCGGCTGGAGGGCAAACTCGAAACCGAGGAATTCTTCGAGATGGCCGACCAGCAAGGCATTCTGGTGATGGCGGGATGGTGCTGCTGCGATTTCTGGGAGCACTGGGGGAGTTGGAAGGATGAAGATTTCGAGATCGCCAAGGCCTCGTTGCGCGATCAGATGTACCGGCTGCGAGGCCATCCCAGCATGCTGACGTGGCTGAACGGCAGCGACAATCCGCCGCCACCGGACGTGGAAGAGATGTATTTGAAGATTGAAGCCGACCTGCGGTGGCCGAATCCGGTGGTGTCATCGGCGACGGCGAGAACGACCACGGTGACGGGCGGAAGCGGCGTGAAGATGAGCGGGCCGTATGAGTACGTCGCGCCATCGTATTGGACAGCGGACCCATATTCTCGAACCAAGGGGGATGGCTGCAACACTGGCGGGTGCGGCGGGGCTTATGGGTTCAACTCCGAAACCAGCATGGGACCGGCGGTTCCGCCGATCGAAAGCGTGGAGCGCATGGTTGGGAAGGACCATCTTTGGTCGGCGGACGGGCCGTTGGATGAGTATTGGAATTTCCACGCCGGCGGCGGCGCGTTTAAGACGATACGAGTGTTTACCGAGGCGTTGAATGCGCGCTACGGAAAGTCGGGCAGCGCGGAGGACTTCACCTACAAATCGCAGCTCATGACTTACGAAGGCGTGCGCGCGATGTATGAGGCCTACAGCCGCAACAAGTACACTTCGACGGGCGTGATCCAGTGGATGCTGAATAACGGGTGGCCTTCGATGATCTGGCATCTCTACGACTACTATTTGCGGCCGGGCGGCGGATATTTCGGCGCGAAGAAAGCGCTGCAGGCGCTCGACCCCGTCTACGGATACGACGATCACGCGGTGTGGCTGGTGAGCAGCCAGTATGTCGACGCGAAGGGATTGAAACTGACGGCGCGGGTGTTCAATCTGGATGGAACGCAGAAGTTTGCGAAGGAAGTTGGGGCGGATGCCGCGGCGGACAGCACGGTTCGGCTGTTTGAGATTCCAAAGATTGAGGGATTGTCGGCGGCGTATTTTCTGGATCTACGCGTGACGGACAGCGGCGGCAAGCTGGTGGGATCGAATTTCTATTGGCTCTCGGCAAAACCGGAAACGCTCGACTGGGCGAAGTCGAATTGGTATACGACTCCGACGGCGTCGTATGCGGACTACACTTCGCTCGCCAGCATGCCGAAGGTGAAGCTGAATGTATCGAGCCATAGTGAGAGCGACGGCAAAGTTGCGTGGACCCGAGTCACTTTAGAAAATCCCAGCAAGGCCGTTGCCTTTTTCGTGCGCCTGAAACTCGACAAGGGCAAAGGCGGCGAGGAAATTCTGCCGGTGGTGTGGCGAGACAATTACATTTCGCTGCTGCCCGGTGAAAAGCGGGAGATCACGGCGACGTATCGCTCCAGCGGTCTGGGAGCGGCGACGCCCGAGGTTGAGGTTAGCGGCTGGAACGTTGAGTGAAGCAATTGCAGAAGTTAGAGGTTAGATTGCAGAAGTGAAAACCGCCTCGGAAGAGTGACTGGCTCCGAGGGTTTTACGTCTGCAATCTGACCTCTCACCTCTGACCTTCTATTGCTCGTCCGCTGGAATATCGAAGTTCACCAGGTCTCCGCGGAAGCCGCGGGTCTTCACCGCGCCGTAGGCGATTCCGCAAGCCATCCAAATCGACCCCGCGACCAAAGCCAGATTCGACAGATGGATCCAGATGAAGAAGCAAATGATGAAACCCAGAATCGGTGGGATCAATTGCCCCATGGTCCGATCCGCGCCCCGGATATAGTAATGTACGAGCGCTGCCAGATTGACGCCCATGAATGCGATCAGCGCGCCGAAGTTCAGTAACTCCGCGCCATTGTCATAGGTGATGAGGAACGCTCCGATGAGCGCGATCGCGCCCACAAACATCACGTTGTTGGCAGGGATTCGCGTTCTCGGATGGATCGCCCCAAAAAACTTCTTTGGAATCGCATTGCTGCGGCCCATACCGTAAAGCAGTCGCGCGGCGCCGAGTTGCGATCCCATGCCGGAACCGACGGTGGCGATCAAGAGGGTCAAGCTGATCCCCTTGGTCATGAGAACGCCGCCTGCAATACCCGCGACGTGGCTGAATACGTTCTCATCTCCAAACTGCGAGAAGACGCCGAAGTCCGTTCCGAACTTCTGGAAACTCAACAATTGAGCGCCGTAAACCTCGGCGGCCGCGAGAATTCCCGTGATCACGCAAACAAATACCGTAGCCAGAAAGATGTTCCGCCTGGGATTGTCGACCTCTTCCGACAACGTTGAAATGCCATCGAAGCCAATATAGGTGAGCACGGCCACCGAGGTCCCATGGAACACCCGATTCAAGGTGAAGGTCTGAGGGTTATAAAACGGGCGCAGAAAGTAGGCTTCCGGATACTGCGGCAGATTGAAGATGTATCGAATCGTGTACCAGAAAAACGCCAGGATGACGGCGCCCATAATGGCGCAGAGGGTCTTGTTGATGCGAGCCGAGGTCTGGACGCCGCGCAGGTTCAGTGCCGTAAACAACCCGGCAAAGAACAATGGCCAAATCAGGCCGGGATAAGGAATCTGAAAGCGGCTTCCACTCAGCAGGTCGGCCATCGCCTTGGCGCACCAGATCGTACAGATCAGCGGATTGAGAATGTAATCCATCGTCATGCTCCAACCGGTGACATAGCCGAGCGATGGATGCAACTCGCGGCCCACATAGGTATAGGCTGAACCCGCGCTCGGATATACCCGCGCCATGCGGCCATAACTCATGGCAGTGAAAACCATGGCGACCATTGCGATCAGGATGGATGTGACGACATGGCCCTGGCCGGCGTTGCTGAAAACGCCATACGCCGGCATGGGCGCCGTGGGCTGAATGACGATGATGCCGTAGAGAATCAGGTCCCAAAGCGTGAGTGAGCGCCTCAGGCGGGGACCGTCAGCGGGCGGGTTGGGCGCAGAACTCATTCAGAATCCCAAAACAAAACCCCATTATCCTGCGGAGATAACGGGGTCGGGGGAGGGCCATTCGTGGCTCGCGGAGTCGCAAAATAGAGCGGCTCTGCCGCAGTTCCACGAAATCAACTCGCATTCTATATGGAAGAGAGATTCTGTCAACGAAAAAACGACGCGTTAAAACGCTTCTTGCCAAATCCTGAAACCGTTCCCTTGCGGTCTGGCAAGAAGCAGGTCCTTCCCCTTCGGCTCCGCTCAGGGCCAGGATGACAATCTCAATTTGACGGCAATGTTAACTTGAGGCTGAGAGCGGAGATCCTTCGCTTCGCTCAGGATGACCGCAGCGGGCTCCCGCTCGTCCACCCCAGCACGCGAAAGGCGCGCGTGCCGGGGACCCCGGCTCACTCACGCCCGCTAAGCGCGGTCACTTCGGCTGCATCGTCTGGGCGACCATCACCTGGCGTTTGAAATTCTCCATCATGTGCTCTTCGAGCCGCACTTCGGTAGGGCGCTTGGCGAGGGTCATGGTGTCGATTTTGTCTTGCAGTTTGAGCAGCGCGTAAAACAGATTCTCGGGACGTGGCGGGCAGCCGATCACATAGACATCCACCGGCACGATGCGGTCGACGCCCTGCAATACGGCGTAGGTGTTGAACGGGCCGCCGACCGACGAGCAGGCGCCCATCGAGATCACCCACTTCGGCTCGGGCATCTGGTCGTAAATGCGCTTCACAATGGGCGCCATCTTCAATGTCACGGTGCCAGAGACGATCATCAGGTCGGACTGGCGCGGGCTGGGGCGGAAGACCTCCGAGCCGAAGCGCGCGATGTCGAAGCGCGAGGTGGAAGACGCGATCATCTCGATGGCGCAACACGCCAAGCCGAACGTCATCGGCCAGAGCGCCGACTTGCGCGCCCAGTTGAAGACGTAGTCCACGGTCGAGATCATGAAGTTCTTTTCGAATTTGTTCTGCAGCCAGCTCATGGGTCCTCGTTCGCTACAGGATAACCCAACGATCATACGCCGGGGCGTGATGGAGGTCACAGGTAGCTACTAGCTTCTAGCTACTGGCTTCTAGCGAGCGAGGGCCGAGCTGTCAAGAGCAACGGGCCCGGTTGCTAGTAGCTGCCGGCCAGTAGCTAATAAATCGTATACCCCGGCGCGGGATTGCGGACGTCGGGCTTGGAGGCCATGAGCAACAGCGCGCCGACGCGCTTGAAGGCCTTGAGGTCGTCGAGCGAATGAAAGGATGTTGTCTGGTAGTTTTCGGGCGTGGGGGTGTCGTCGGGAATCTGCGCGTACTCCACATTATGGAAGGCGTGCTTTTTCAGCAGGTCGACGTATTCCGCCGCCGAGCGGACATGCACGGGCACCTTCAACTTGGGCACCCATTGCAGCGAATAGGGATTGTCCTTGTAGAGATTGATCAGGATAAACATCCGCCCATGCGGCGCCATGACGCGAAACAGCTCGGCCAGGGCGCGGTCCTGATCGGGATAGTAGTAGAACGACTCGACCGATAGCACCTTGTCGAAGAAGTTTTCTTCCCACGGAATTTGTGCCGCCGACCCGACGACGAACATCACGTTATCGAATTCCTTCGAGGCGGCGCGAGCTTGTCGCACCATTTCGTCGGAGATGTCGACGCCGACGACCTGCCCGAAGCCCTGCGGGCCTTCGGTGACGAGGCGGGCCAGCAGGCGCGTGGCCCAGCCCGATCCGCAGCCGAGATCGAGAATGCGCTCGCCGGGTCGGAGAGCCATGCGACGCATGGTTTTCTCGGTGATGTCGAGGTGATGGTTCTCCATCTTCGGGCCTTCGCCTTGCTCGGCCCAGCGGTTGAATTCGTGCTGGAGGCGCTCGTCGGGAGAGATGGGGGGTCCTGACATAAAATAGTTCTTCGCGAGTCTAAAACTAAGCTGCGGACCACGGATTTACAACCTCGATCCCGCAGTCTTCGAAATCATCGGTATCGCGGGTAGCAAGCGTGGACCCGCTCACTCTTGCAATCGATGCAATCTGCGCATCCGCATAGCCGACCGGCCGTCCGAGCGCGCGGCGATGAACCACGATTCTCGAAAAAGGACGCGCCGCTTCGCTCTCGAAGGCGAGAACTCGACCCAGCAGCAATCCTGTGAACGTCTTCTCCGCAGCGGTCAGCAAGGATTCCCGTCGTTTGCCGGGCGCGATCAACTCAATGCCATAGAAGATCTCTGCCTCACTCACCGAAGTTGTGAACAGTTCCTCCTCAGGCTGTTTCGCCACCCATTGCGTCACCCGCGGATCGGGCGCCACTCGCATCAACTCGAAAAGCACGTTCGTGTCGAGAATGATCATTCGTCGAACTCAGGCGGGGGCCCGACGGGCTCTCTCTTGGGCAATTCCAGCTCAACACCGCCCAGCGGCGCAAACAGACGATGAATCCTTTCCGCGATATTCCCCGGCCGCGACGACATAACCAGCGCCGAGCGCAGAATCTCCCGCGCCTCCTCCTCCATGGAACGTCCATGTTGGGCGGCACGGACCCGCAGCCTGACCTTCGTCGCTTCATCCAGTTTTCGGATCGTGATCGCTGCCATGCTATCAATGATAGCATTGATGGCAATGATAGCAACACTAATTTAAATGGTTTATTTACAATCAGTTAACTGGTGGCAATGCTATCGAGATCGCGGAAGAACGCCGGACACGACACTCCCGCGGCATCGGCGCCGTGAATTGTCGTTTCGCCTTCGGCTCGTAGTGCGGCTATGGCGAAGGCCATGGCGATGCGGTGGTCGCCGAAAGAATCAAGTTCGGCGCCGTGCAAGCGCTGGTTGCCGGGAATCTTCATCCCATCGGGGCGCTCTTCGATTTCCGCGCCCATCTTGCGAAGATTCGCCGCCACGGCGGCGATGCGATCCGACTCTTTCACGCGCAGTTCTGTGCCATCGCGCACTTCGAGGCCGCCGCTTGAGTACGGCGCAACCGCCGCCAGCACCGGAATCTCGTCGATCAGCGCGGCAGTATCGGCGCCGGCAATCGCAGTTCCCTTCCACTCCGCGCCGCGTGCTTCGATCGTTCCGACCAGTTCGCCTTGCTGGGATTCGAGGTGCGCGACCGCGACGCCCAATCCCATCTGCATCAGGATGTCGAGCAGACGCGCGCGCGTGGGATTCATCAGAATTCCGGGGAGGGTGATCTGCGATCCGGGAAATAATGCGGCGGCGCAGAGAAAGAAAGCGGCGCTCGAAAGATCGCCGGGCACGTGCGCCTCAATCGCATGCAGACGCTGTCCGCCCACGATGCGTGAGGCGTTGCCTTTGCGCTCGACCTCCGCGCCAAACGCCCGCAGCGCAATTTCGCCATGATCGCGGGTGCGGATCGGCTCCTCGACCACGGTCTCGCCGTCGGCAAAAAGTCCGGCAAAGAGGACACACGATTTCACCTGCGCGCTCGCCACTTCGGGCATGTAGTGGATTGCCTTGAGCGGGCCGCCTTGAATTTTGAGCGGAGGGCGTCCGCCTTCGCTCGACAAAATTTTTGCTCCCATCTCCGAAAGCGGCGTCATGATGCGCGCCATCGGCCGACGCGAGAGCGAGTCGTCTCCGCACAATTCACTGGTGAAGGGCTGGCCGGCGAGGATTCCGCTCAGCATGCGCATGGTGGAACCGGAGTTCCCGCAGTCGAGCGTCTCGGTCGGAGCCTTCAGGCGCGGGCCGATGCCCGGGACTTCAATGGCTCCGTCTGCGTCGTTCGAGCGCTTCCACTCGCAGCCGAGCTTCGCGACGCAATCGAGCGTGCTGGCGCAATCGCGCGCCGCGGAAAAATTATGGAAACGGCTCGTGCCTTCCGCAATCGCCGCCAGCATGGCGTAGCGGTGCGAGATGGACTTGTCGCCGGGGATGCGCACGACTCCGCGGACAGAATGCGCAGGACGGACGACGATTGTCGAATCGTCAGACATGAATTAAATATAACGGAGAGAGGTCGGAGGTTTGAGGTGAGAGGTCAGATTGCAGAGGTGAAAACCAGGGTTCGAAGGCTTTCACCTCTGCAATCTGACCTCGAACCTCCGACCTCACTGCGCCCGTGTTCGCCCAGCGGCTTCCGCTAGAATTTCCTGCGGAACTTCCCGCAGGGTCACGCAGAATTCGAACATGGGCGTTTCCGAGCCGCGGCCCCAGCGGCCGACTTCCCAATGGGCGCGGATGAACTTGACCTCCGGCCGGGTGGTCAGATCGAGCAGCAGCGGAGACTCCTCGCAATAAAACTTCTGCGGAAACGCGGCGGTCGGTTTCGGGTCCCACGTGACGCCATCCGGCGAGCCAAAGACGCCGACGTCGAGCGATTCCTGCTCGATGATGTTGGTGATGGCGAGCGTAAGAAGAAAGACCCGGCCGGCGGCGTGACTCACATCGAGCGTTGGGCCGTCGCCTTTGACGTTGACCACGGTGTTTTCGGGAACGAGGAAAGCTTCCAGCATAATGGGGCGATTCTAGCAGAGGCGGTGGCGGAGCGGCTGTGACGGTTGTCGCAGGCGCGCGGACGGGGACACGCAGCGGCTGCGACACTTCGCATATGATCTAGAGTTCAGCGTGAGGCTTGGTTCCGCTTGCAGAAACCCGACAAGGCGACGGTCGCGACCATGGTGGCCGGGATGTGCACTTTTCTCAACGTCTACTGCACTCAGCCCTTGCTGCCGCTGCTGCGCGATACTTTTCATGCCACCGAGTTGCAGGTCAGTTTCACGGTGAGCGCGACGATTTTTGCGACCGCTCTCACCGCGCCCATCATCGGCATGATCGCCGAACGGCGCGGACGCAAGAAGGTCATCGTACCTTCGTTGTTTTTGCTGGCGATTCCCACCGCGCTGGCGGCGACTTCGACTAGTTTGCACGCGCTTATTTTCTGGCGCTTTGCGCAGGGACTCTTCGTGCCCGGCGTGATTGCCGTCATGCTCGCTTACGTGAATGAAGAATGGGCCGGACGTGGCGTGGGACGGGCCATGTCGTCGTACATCACGGGAACGGTAATCGGCGGATTTCTCGGGCGCTTTCTCTGCGGCGTCATCGCGGCTCATTGGCATTGGCGGCTTACATTTTTGGTGCTCGCCGCGCTCGACTTGATCGGAGCGTTTGTGGTCCGCGCGTGGCTTCCGTTGGCGAAGAATTTTGTGCGCGCCGAACACGTGCGGCAGGTTTTGAGCCACGCCCGGCAACATCTGCGCAATCCGCGCCTCCTGGCTAACTTTGGCATGGGCGCGGCCGTCCTGTTCGCGCTGGTGGGATGTTTTACGTACGCGAATTTCTACCTTGCGGCCGCGCCATTTCATTTGAATTCGGCGCAACTGGGCAGCATCTTCTTTGTCTATCTGCTGGGAGCGGTCATCACGCCGCAAGCGGGCCGCTTTCTCGATCGCTTCGGCTTCCGCCACACTACGGTCATCTATTGCGCCATGATGATCGCTGGATTGCTGCTTACCTTGGTCAAATCGCTGCCGGTCGTCATCGTCGGCCTCGCCATTTTTTCCTCGGGAGTTTTCGTGGCGCAAGCTGCAGCCACGGTGCAGACGGGTGCGATCGCCGGACGCGCGCGATCGTCGGCCGCCGGACTCTATGTGACTTTCTATTATTTGGGAGGAAGTGTGGGCGCGACGCTGACCGATTTCTTCTGGCGTTGGAAAAGTTGGCTCGGCTGCGTGGTTTTGTTCGGTGGAGTTTCGCTGGTGAGCTTGTGGCTGGCGCGGATCAGCAGCCGTCCACTCGACCGGCTGGATTCGGCGGAGATCGAGTCGGTGGGCGATTGAGTCGCAGAATCCCGACTTCTGGCCCGGAATAATTTCTTGGTTAGCTCGTCATCCACCAATGGTCTTTGCCATTCAACGCTGTGTCACCGTTGGCTTCCATCCGATGAGGCAGGTGGGCCGCAGATTACACCCCGATTGTGTGGCCCGTTCACATAAACCGGTGCATTTGCGGCCACCCAAAGACCAACCGCTGTCGTAGTGTTTTCGACGGTTTCGGGCACGACCGCGGGGGTATCGTGCGGATATGTGTCTTCGTAGTTGTCGACCGACCATTCGGAAGGAATGGCTTGTTGCTGGCTCAAATAGCTGACAAACGCCTGCGTGTCGGCACTAAAAGTATTGGTGGTGAATTGACGGAAATAATCCAGCTTGCCTTTGGCATTGGTGGGCCAGGGGAAAGGAGAAAGCAACATGGTCGTGCGCAGGCCGTGTTCATTGCCCCATTGGATGGCCTGTACGATGAATTTCTGGTAGCCGGGGCCGCTTCCTCCAGTCAAAAAGAAGTTAGGCGGAACATCGAAAGCGATGGCCCGGCCATACAGCGCCTCACCGCGCTCCAGCGCGTAGTAGGGGTTGGCGGCAAAGACGTGATCTCCCAGTTTTGGTTCGTTCCGGCCATTGGGGCCCGCGACCGGAGCAACGGTTTCGATACCGGCAGTTCTGGCCGCGTCCACGTACTCCCGCCAGAGCTTCAAGGCTTTTTGCAATTGTTTCGGAGGGACGCTATCGGACGGCGTGTTTACATTCGCTTCCGTGGGGTGAAGACCATTTTGTATGTACACAGCCTGGTAGTAACCGTAGCTTGGGGGAAGCGTGAAGTAATTCGCGCCGACCTGTCCGAGTTCAGCTTGCCCAGGCCCGGTTCCGGTGAACACGCTCTCGATGGCTTGGAGGATGCTCGGCGGGTGCTCGGCTGCGACGATGGCATTGTTGTGCTCGTAGAGCCCCACGTGGCCGGTTTGGAGGAGTTCGGTGAATTGGTCGCCGTTTTCGAGGCCATCGAAACCGCCCGTCCCACCGACGAAAATGTATACGCCGAGGCTTGCGCAGGCAGTGTTTCCTGCGGAGTCGACGGCAGGGCTGTCCTGCGGCGCGGCATAGGCGGCGGGGATGGCTACGGCGATAGCCGCGAACAACGCTAGATGCCAGAATGAGTGGCGCACACAGATCTTGGGCATGGCATTCCCTCCCCACGCAACTAATATTAAACCCAGCATTACGGGGAAGGTTGCGGAGAATACTCAGGCATACGCGCAAGCCGCCCCGGGCCGGGCAAGATTGACATAGGCAACGCTCTTGCGACGAACGAATGCGTCCGTCGCTACGTGAGCACTCCATCCAGAAACTGGCGCAGGATTTTGCCGACCAACTCCGGTTGTTCCCACGGCGCGTAGTGGCCAGCTTTCGGAATCACCTTCAAGTGGCTGCCCGCGATGTTCTGACGCATGAATTCGCCATCGGCTGGGGTTGAGAACGTATCTTCTTCGCCAATCACGATTAGCGTGGGCACGTTGATTGTCTTCAGATCCGGCACTGAGTCGGGGCGGTCGGCCATTCCGCGTTGCACCTGGCTGATATCTTCGGCGGACATTTTGCGCATCATGACGAGGGCCCCGGCGACTACGTCGGGACGTGTGGCGACCGTGGTGCGACCCATCAGCTTCGGAATCATGGCTTCGAGAAACAGTTCGGTTCCCTGCTCCAGCACAGTGGCCGCGGCTTGCAGGCGATTTGAGCGGGCTTCGGCGGTATCGGGCTGAGGACGCGTGTCGCAGAGCGCGAGCGCGGTCACACGGTCGCGAAAACGGCGCCAGAATTCGAACAGAGTATATCCGCCAATGGAACAGCCGACGAATGCGGCCCTGCCAACGTCGGCGGCATCGAGGACGCGGGCAACGTCGGTTGCGTGCTTGGCCATGAGGGCAGGCCCTTCGCCGATTGCCGAGTCGCCGTGGCCCCGGAGATCGGGGAGGATCAGGCGGTAACGCGATTCGAGGGCGACTGCCACCGGATTCCAGAATTCGTGGTCACAGGGAAAGGGATGGAGGAGAACGACGGGTGGGCCGCTCCCGCGAATCTCGTAGAAGATCTCGGCATCGTCGCTGCGCAGGTGTTCCATGGGAGAAGATTATAGGTTGGGCAGCACGGGCGAGACGCCCGTCCCTCCACCAGAAGTGGAATTAGCTCGTGACCGGCTGATGCGACGACGCTACGGGCAACAGGTACGGCTCTTCGGGAATGATGATCCAGGCCAACACGTAGGCGACGAGGCCGGGGAAGATTCCGCAGGCGAGCGTGATGAAGAACCAGAGGATGCGCACCAGCGAAGTATCGAGTTCGAGATACTGCGCCAGTCCGGCGCATACGCCTCCGATTTTTCGGTCGGAGCGGGAGCGCATCAGTTTTCTCGGCATGGGCGGAACACCCACCACGTTGCCGCAGTGAGAGCAGAAACGGCCGTCTTCAGCGATGATCTTGCCGCAAGCGTTGCAGTACATGGTTGTGTCTCCCTTGCTTAGGATACGACGAACGGCGGGAAAAGGTTCCAAGAACCGCTTTTTGCTCTTAGCTCTTGGCTTTTAGCTAAAGGCTAAGAGCCAATGGCCAACAGGCGCTGTTTACTCCCGGTATGCTTCCTTCATCCTGTTTCGCGCTTTGTCGGCTTCGGCATTGCCGGAATTGATGGCCACGACCGCTTCGTATTTCTTCAGGGCTAAATCGCGCTTTCGAAGCTGGTCGTACATTTCGCCGGCTCCCAGATTCGCTTTCTGCAGGAATTCCGGGTCGGCGGCGGAGACCTGGGTTACCAGTTCGTAGGCGGCCGAGGCGGCTTCATATTTCTTCTGGCTGCGCAGCAGGTCGCCCAGCGCCAGCGCGGCGATTTCGTAGTGCAGATTGCCGTACTTTCCGTCGCGCCCGTTCTGCCACACGCGGCGATACTGCTGTTCGGCTTCTTCGTTCTTGCCGGAGGCGCGCAGCAGGTTCGCCTGTTCGAGCGGCAGAAGATAGCTGCGCGGAAACCGCGAACCGATGACGCCCGCAATTTCGTAGGCTTCAGCGTAGCGATGCTCGCGACGCAAGAAGACCATGAGCACGACTCCGGCATCCACGCTGGTTTCGCCATTGGAATGGAAATCCTCGGTCAGATATTGCAATCCTTTTTCTTTGTCGCCGCTCAATCCGACGAGCGCCACGGCCATCTTGACCGCAAAGGTCAGGCTCCCCATCACATAGTTGTGGGCTCCGACGACCAGCTTGGCGTCGGTGTAGTGCGGATCGAGTTCGAGAACGCGTTCGTGATCGCGACGCGCTCCCACGGCATTGCGCAGCGCGGAAAACCAGGCGCGCTCGATGAGAGCGGTGTAGAGCGCGAACTGTCCGCGGGTAACGCCGCGGGCATAGAGCATATCGACGTTGTTCGGATTGGGCGCCAGTTCGGCCTCTTCCAGTTTTTCGGCCTGCTGCACTAACTGCTTGATGCGCGCCTTCTGCACGGGGTCGGCGGGACGGTGCGCTTGTCCGATAAAGCTGTCGTTCGCGTATTCACCGGCATTCATCGCGCCCATGCGATACAACTCCCGCACCTGAACCGCGGAAAGCAGATGATTCACGGCAAAGGGATCGTTCGGATGACGCGCGAGGATGCGCTCGAAATCCTGAACCGCAAAGTCGTAGTCGAGGTTGTAATAGTGATCGATGGCAGACTGATTCAGGGGATCCGTGGGACGGAACTCGATCGGGCGAATCTCAGGGGGGCGGGAATCGGCTGAAATTGTGGGCTCCGCTGCGCGGCAAAACTGGGCGAGAACCAGCAGCATGAGGGCAATCAGAGCAGGTCGAGGCCGGGAGAAGGAGAAGAACACGCTTTCTTAAGTTTAGCCGATTCGAGTTTTGTTTCGCGGACTCGTTTGGCCCTAGGCGGAGGCGGCTTCCCGGCCTTGCTCGGCGGGCTTTGCGCTGGACGCGGGTTTGCGAATCGGTAAAGGCTCGGCTGGAGTGGGCATTCGCCGCTCGACTCTTCCGATAACCGGCCGATCGGATGCGCCGGCGATGGAGAGCGACACGAACCGGTTCTCGCTCCACAGACGATCAATCAATCGGCGCTCGCGCGGTCGCAGAACCTGCTGCGGCAGCGAGAAGAAATTACGGAATGTCCAAAGCAGATACGCGCGCTGTAGCAGATTCGGCTGCACGTAGCGCGGACCGATGGCGGTATCCAGTTGAATGATGCCATCGGTGAGTTTTTCAATCCACATACTGGTTCTACCTGTACAAACTGCTTAATCCGCTCACATTTCGAGAGCGGGCCATTATTACACCCCCCTGTGGAAAATTGCAAAGTCGCCTTGTCTTATTGGAAAACGGCGGACCGTTTTCAGCTGATCTCGGGCACGAATTCCATGCGATCGAGGGTGGCGGCAATGCCCAAGCCCTTGCCCGCCGATTCCTCCACGCGCACGACCGAGGCTTCGCAGAGCGTCCATCCTCCTGGACCCATCCCCATGCCTGGAGGGAGCATGATCACCAGTTCCAGTTTCGATCCGGCTTTCATCTGCGATTCGGAATATAGAAAAATGCCCGAGGAACTGAGATCGCGGGTCAGACCCGCGTGCTCGCCGCTCTCGCCACGCACCTTGACCGGGACTGCAACGGGAACACGCTGGCTGGAACGCCGGTCGTTGGGATTGGAGTTGGAGTTGGAGTTGGAGTTGGAATTGGAGTTGGAGTTGGAATTGGAGTTGGAATTGGGTGTAGGTGTTGTTTTCTCCGCCATATGCTGAGGAAGTGTACTCCAGTTTGCGGGGAACGTGGGAGCGGAGATGGGCAAAAAAACGCTCCTCTCGGCGGTTGCGAGAGGAGCGGGCAAGAACTCTTCTAAGTTAGAAGGTGAATTTGAGCGCCAACTGAATGCCGCGCGGGCCGCCGCCGCCGAGGAACGGGTTACCGATACCCACGTCGCCGGTGGCGCTGATGACGCCGCTCCCCGTTCCGGTGGCATTACCCACTTCGCGCTGGACGCCCCCAACGTTCGCAAGGTTGAAGCCGTGGATAGCCGGGTCGGCGATAAAGGCTGGCAGGAATGGGTTGGCGAAGTTGGGGTGATTTGGAAGGTTGAAGAAATCGGCGCGGAATTGCATTTTGATCCGTTCCGTGAGTGCGGTGGTCTTATAGATAGCGAAGTTCAGCTCTTTAAAGGATGGACCGCGCAAAGAGTCGCGACCCTCATTGCCGAAGTGACGCGTGCCAGGAACACAATCGGCGGCCACGCCTCCAGCCGTCGCAACGTCCACTGTGCAGGGAATGGCAAAGGAACTGAGATCCACGAAATTCCCGGGGTCGTTCGGATGATAGCGGACCGGGCCGACCACGTCGGGCCGATCAAAGCCGCTGCCGCTGCCGCT